>Ga0302231_10000887_pt1 | contig 20195 bp, 27 predicted proteins | sample II_Palsa_N2_2_FD_193522 | JGI IMG/M metagenome (GOLD analysis project Ga0302231, IMG submission 193522) | Peat permafrost microbial communities from Stordalen Mire near Abisko, Sweden - II_Palsa_N2_2 | ecosystem: Environmental > Terrestrial > Soil > Palsa > Peat permafrost | place: Sweden...
TTTGGGCCGAGCTCCAGTGGCTTTGTGGAGATGATGCTGCTCAACAACAAGGACAAGCACGTGGCCGAGACGCTCATGCGCCGCCCGTCCGTTTGCGCGATCCACGTCGTCGAGGCGGGCTCCGAGTTCCTGATGCAGGAGACGCTGAACCAGCACGTGGACGAGATGCCGCTGCTGGACGAGCTCCTCAAGCCCGCGGCCTCAGCGGGCACGAGCCTGCGCGGCTCAACGGGCTCGTCCATCGCGGTGCTGGCCTACCACACGGTGATGGATCTGGCCAACGAGGTCACAGCCGAGTTCCGCCTCAACGCCGACCAGGAGGCCGTCCTGCACGACTTTGCCCTGGGCTTTGTCGAGCACCGGTCCCTCCTCGGCGTCGCCTTCACCAAGGCGCCCTCGGGCGTGACGCTTGTCCACGGCGTGTTTGGCGCGGGCAAGTCGTTCCTGCTCGCCGTGCTCATCATCTTTCTCAGCCGCCTGCGCGACAAGCTCCCACCGGCCAAGGCCAGGCTCTTTCGCGTGCTCGTGTCGTCGGCCACCAACGTTGCCGTCGATCGCGTGCTGCGCTGCCTCATGTACCATGAATTTAAAGTATGCATCTTATTTTTTTAAATTAGTATTATTCATATAGGGATCTGGGCTACACCGAGTTTGTGCGCGTGGGCTCGCTCAAGAAGATCGCCAAGTGCATCCTCCCGTACACTGCCAACGGGCGCAACAACGAGGACGTCAAGGAGCTGCAGATGATGCTCAAGGGCCGCGACGTGAGCCCCCAGGACGAGATGTACATGCGCAAGACCCTGGAGAACCTCAAGGGCGACGCCAAGAAGGACGCCGTGCTCAAGGCCCTCGTGGTGGGCGTGACGTGCAACGCGTCCAGCTTCCCCGTGATGGATGGCCTGTCGTTCCCCATCGTGCTGCTGGACGAGTGCTCGCAGATGGTCGAGCCCATGTCGCTCGTGCCCGTTGCGCGCTTCGCCTGTGTGCGCCTCGTGCTCATCGGCGACCCGCAGCAGCTCTCGCCCACCATCCCCAGCGACAGAACGAGCGAGAACGGGCTCGATCGCACGCTGTTTGAGCGGCTGCGCGACGGTGGCCACGAGGCAATCATGCTGGGCATTCAATACCGCGTATGTTCCCTCCATTGACAACAAATGCTTGAAAGCCCCTCTCCCCCCTTCTAGTGCCATCCGACGATCAGCAACGTGTGCAACGACCTCTTTTACGGCAACCAGCTGCGCAACGGCATCGCGACCGGCCAGCGAACGCCGCTGGTGGACCCGCTGGGCCCGCTCACCTTTGTCAACGTCGACAACAGCACCGAGCGCTACCACGGCAGCAGCTGGTACAACGACGGCGAGATCACGACCATGATGGCCGCGGTCAAGCAGCTCATCCGCCTGGGCATCCCCCCGGACCAGATCGGCGTCATCTCCCTCTGTAAAATAATGATGATGTCAAAATGAATGCAGTAGTTCACTAATTTTATTTTAGACAAGGCCCAGACGATCAAGATCAGCGAGCGGCTCGAGCAAGTCACCGGCGGCGCAGGGATCCAGGTCTCGACCGTGGACGCGTTCCAGGGCGCGGAGAAGGAGGTCGTGCTGGTGTCGTGCGTGCGCACGCGGTCTCAGCAGCACGACTTTATCGACTCGCAGCGGCGCATCAACGTGGCCATCTCCCGCGCCAAGCGGCACCTCATCGTCGTGGGCCACTCGGACATGCTCACGAAGAACAACACGTGGAGCCGCGTCCTCGAGCACTGCCGCGCCCACGGCCGTGTCGTCCAGCACGACTCGTTCTCGTACGAGATCAACGAGTGGGCCCCCGGTCCCGGCCTGCCCGAGGTCCTGCCCAAGCCCACGGGCGGCTCTGCGTCCTCTTCTTCTGTTGCCATCGATCTGCTCGACGACTCTGCGGACGATGGCTTTGATTGATTCATTTTCTGTAAAAAAATGTTGCATTTCTCGCATTTTCCAGAATATATCATGGCTGACTCGCCCGAGTGGCTGCCGCTGACAGAGCTGCTGGACGAGGCCGTCAAGGGCACGTGAATGGGGAGGGGGGGGCACACATCGATCGACGCTGAACCCACGCACTGCTTGTTTTATTTTGGTAGGATTCAAGCTGGGCCAGCTCATCCAGGCCAAGTCCATGTCGCTGCAAACGGCCATGCAGGCCATCGAGGTAAGGCCGCGGGTTGCTTGCCCCACTAACAGAGCCATCGCTCGGTCCCCTAGCTGATGGACCCCAAGATGGACTCGGGCATGGCACTGCCCGGCACCGACTCGATCACGGTCGAGCAGGTCTTCGCGCAGCAGCTGGTCAAGCTGGGCGGGCACACCACGGACGAGCTCGTGGCGCTGCTGGACGACCTGGCCGTGGCAGAGATGCGGCACGTGGCAGGCGACATGCTGTCCCAGTCGGTGCTGACGTGGGCGCAGATGCACCGCCCGTACGACATGGTCGAGCCGGTCCTCAAGGGCTTTTGTCTGTCGGTGCTGTTTGCCGTGCACACGATGCACACGCGCGTGGCCGCGGCGGGCGTGGCCGAGGAGGAGGACCGGCTGTACGAGGGCGAGGCGTTCGGCTACGTGGCGGCGTTCAAGGCGGAGGACGAGGTGCTGCTGGTGCTGGACAAGGCCGAACAGGACGCATCGGCGCGCTCGGATGCACTGGGCCACCGCATTGCCGTGCGAAAGCTGTGGCTCAAGCTGCTCATCCAGCTGGGCAAGGAGGGCAGCAGCGACAAGAGCGTGCTCGAGACCACGGCGCAGCTCAAGGCGACGCTCAAGGCCGTCAGGAGCACCATCACGGCGGAAGGACCGCGGTCAGAGGGGTGCTTCCCCTCACTCACAAGGGCGCTCAGCACGCACGCACCACCGCGCCCCTCCGGCTCGTTCAACCGCCTGCAGGCGTACGAGTACTTTGAGCACGTCGTGGGCTACCTCGAGGGGATCTGTCACATGTCGCAGGCCACGTCGCTCACCGAGCTCCTCGTACGCCTCTTGACTTGTACATACTTATTTCAAACTGCGTTTGCAGCGACTGGTGGACCACTTGTGCGGGGCCCAGCCCACTGCGCCCATCTTTGTGCGCTCGCAGCTCAAGCTGACGATGTTTGTGACCAAGGAGCTGGACGATCCGCTCCTGTTTGGCAAGACGTCGCTGTACAAACAGGTCTTGCCCCACGAGATGGCCGGGCTCACCCACGCGCCCTTTGCGCTGCCGGCCAACCTGCCCGAGTCCTATGCGCCGCCGCTCAAGAAGGGCGAGGCCGCGCCCAAGAAGCCTGTCTGGGCCCCGTTTGTCCCGATCGTGCCCCCGGGCGTGCGCGAGAACGTCGACGCGTTCCTCCCGACCCTCGCAAAGAACGTGGTCGAGCTGTTTCGCGTGCGCTTCCAGAACCGCGCACGGTACCGCCGCCGTCTCAAGCGCGTCATCGGCGAGTGGGACCAGCTGCAGGTCCTGGCCGAGTCGGTGGACCTGTCGATCCAGACCCAGATGCTGGCCGCAAACGAGGGCAAGAACAAAGTACCTGCATTTTAGAATTTTTTTTTCAATTCTGTTTAATTTTTCACTCTCTGTTAGTTTCCCATCTTTCTCTTCAACTTTAGCTCGATCGTGTACATCAACAAGATCCGCATGATGGCCGACTACCTCCTGCTGGGCTTTGAGCTCGACATGTACCGCCAGCACGAGTACCCAATGATTTTTTGGTAACGCAAAAAAAGAGAGGAAAAAAAAAACACTGCATTATTGAATATATTTTTTTCCCCTTCAGTTACGTCGACTACCTTTTCGAGACCGAGTCGCTCCAGCGGCAGAGCATCGTGCACCACCTCACGGCCGACTCGGAGGCCTACGGCACCTCTCTGCGAACGGCCATCGCCGCCGCCAAGTCCGTAGCCAAGCGCAACGCCCTGATCGAAATCGCAACAATGCCGTACCCACAGTCCACCCTTGCCGAGTACATTCTCCTGCTCGTGCGCCAGAGCATCGTCCGTGGCGTCATCCGAGTAAGCCCCCCCACGAGAGGCCGCTGCTAACATTATTTCGATTAGTTGATGCTGGCCCTGCATTTCGACAAGCTGCTCGATTTCAAGCACCCCGAATTTGGCAGCGAGGAGATCAACTTTGCGCACCGCTTCGAGGCCTTTGCGTCCATCTCTGGGCCGGCCCTCATGCCCTACGAGCAGTTTGTCAACGGCATTTGGAACGTCAAATTCACAGTAAATAATTGTGTGTTTTATTTTATTTATTTCTTTTTCCGGCTGTATTAGTCGACCGAGCTCTACGCGATGGCGAGCGACACGTTCAGCCAGGCCAAGCGCCTGCTGGAGCGGTACAACAAGCACACGTCCGCCGAGACCGAGTCCACGCACAGCGAGGCGCAGCTCAAGCAGATCGTGACCAGTCTGGGGCGCGTCATCATCTCCAACACGCTCTTCAACGTGCAGCACACCAAGGCGCCCTTTGCCAAAGTGAGGATGGAGTTCAAGCAGCACCCGTATCTGCCCATCTTTGTAGGGTCGACAGTGTAGTATAGGCGTTGTTCAAAAGAAGACTTTAAAAATGCCTTCCGCTTATTCTTTAGTTACTGGTACCTACAATGTTTACAGGAGACCTTCAAGGACTTTTCTAGTTGTGGCGGGAAGGGCCACATCGCGCAGGCTGCGTCCGTACGCGGCCGCTAGACTGGCCAGCGAGATGGTCAGCTCGTCGTGGAGGTGGGCGAGCCGGGCGCGGAAGGCAAACTTGGTCTGGTTGTGCGAGGGAACGTTGTCCTGCAGCAGCGAGCTCGTGGAGAGGCTCTCGACGGCCGCGCGAAAGTCCACCATGGTCGAGAGCACCTTGGGCAGCGACGCCTGGACGGTGCCGTGGCTGTCCTCGTCGATCGAGAGCACGAGCAGTTTGGCCACGCCCTCGACGGCCCAGTGGAACGTCTGGATCTTGCGGATAAAGTCGACCAGGAGGCGCTCCGATGGCGATGGCGAGCGCGCAGCCTCGAGGAAGACCAGCGAGAGCGCCCTAGGGAGCAGGCCAGCGATAAACGGAACGGCGTTGAATTTCGTGTTGGACGGCAGACTGGCGGGCGCGGCGACAGCCGGTGGGGCCGCGGCGGCGGGGACGGGCGTCGTGGACCGGAAGGCGAGGGGGACAGCGACCGCGTCAGCCGATGCGGCGGATGACGAGGCAGATGACGTCGGTCCACCAGCTCGAGCGGACCCACTGCCAAAGACGGCGTCGAGGACCGTGTCGAGCACGCTCTTGTCCATTTTCTTGGCAACGGTGGCAGCGGTGGTGGTGGGCGCGGCCGCCTTCGGGGCTGCTGCTGTTGTCGTGGGCGTGTTGCTGCGCAGGGCGAGCGAGGGGTGCTCGAATTTACTGCTAGCTGGCTTGTGCAGCGCGTTGACCTGCTGTGTAAACTGGACGAGCGGTTTGAGCGCGGCGTCGGCGAGGGCTGCCCATTCGGGGCTCTCCGTGTTGCCGCCAAACAGCACGAGCCGCAGAGGGCGGCACACGGGCTCGGCCAGGTCGAGCAAATCGAGCAGCGCGAGGCGGAGCACGATCGGGTGCGGGCTCTGGAGTGTGGCCAGCAGCGTGGCCACGGGGTTGGTCGTGCTGCGGTAGTACTTGGCCGGCTGCAGCACAAAGACAACGATCACGCGCGCGGCCAGGTCCCACACCAGGGCCAGGGCAAGACACACGAGGAAACCAGACCAGACAAAGCCCAGGGTGAACACATCGACGCCCAATCGCTCCGTTTCGACGGCTCGTCTGCTGAAGTCGTCAGTAAAGAGATATCACTAGAAGCAAAGCGTACTGGTACGTCAGGCCCACGACGGGCGCGACGATCCCCGGCAACGGGACCAGCTCGACCACGGGATACAGCGCCGCAAAGGCCAACATCGCCGTCACTGCCGTCCGAACGCACGCCGCCACGCTCTGCTCGAGTCCCCGCAGGAGCAGGAACCGGGCCGGCAGCCTCAGCGCGGGCGCCTCGAGCAGGTAGTGGGCCGGGTCGCTGAGCAGGCTCACCGTCTGGGCAACGGCTAGGGCCAGCACGAGCAGGTAGTGGGCGTGGGCCACGGGGTTGACCGCGACAGGGCCCCTGTTCAAACGAGTAATTACCACCACGGCCCGGCCAAACAGCAACGTACGTCTGCGTGGCCTGCAACAGCAGCTGGTACGGCGTCGTCACGACGGCCACAAACAACGCCTGTGCCGCTTGGCTCACGAGCACGAGCAGCGCAGTAACGGCCAAACGGGGATCCGAGATCACGTCGGCCCAGTGCACGGGGGGCCTCACCGCGTAGTCTGCGCGCCGCCCAGGCTATTATTAGTACTGACACACACCAGCGCTACCGCACGGTACCATGGAGCAGCCTCTTGTGTGCTGCCAGAACGGGGACCGACGACGCCGTGGCCACGACCAAGGCCACCGTCCACGAGCCGGCATCGAGCCACGGTCCATCTTTTTCCCCCCCTCGGTTAGCCACACGTTTGCCCTCTGGTTGGCCGGCATACCCAGCAAGAGACGCACAGACAGCAGCGCTACGAGCGAGTGCACGAGAGCGGCGAGGAGCGTGCGATCCCTCGTCAAGGCCAGCGCACCCAGCGCGTCCGACATACTTTCCGTTCAAGATAAAAAAAAAAATTTTTTTTTTTTTTTTCACAACTGCCACAAGCAATGGTTGTTGGCATCGCTTGCGTAGACGGCCGAGCCATCGTGCGACACTGCGACGCCCCATGTCCGCTGCTCCAGGTGCCACCGATGGAGCATTCGCCTGTCGTGGCGGGACCACACCGACACGCCCTTGTGCTCGCCCACGACAAACACCCTGGCCAGGCCGTCGTACGCGATCGACAGGGCCCTGATGCCCGGTCGCCCACGGGGGATGTTGTCCTCGCGGATGCCGTAGCCCTCGCCAAACTCGGCCACAAAGGCCCCACTGGCAGCATCCAGCAGGAACGTGCGGTACCCGTTGAGATCGGTGCACGCAATCATGTCTTGTTCGTGCTCGACGGCCGGGACATAGACCAACCCGAACGGGAAGCTCCCCACAGCCATCTTCCAGCGCATCGTGCCGTCTGGGTCGAACATGCACACGCTCTTGTCACAGGACACGGCCACAGAGCCATCGGGCAGCGCTGCAATCCCCTCGACCGTCCTCACGCCCTTGATCAGTACGCGCACGAGGGCGCCGGTGTCCGCGTCGTACAGCAGCACGTCGCCTGCCACGGTCGTCACCCACACGTGCCCCACTGTCCTGGCCATGGACACGGCCAGCACCGCGTCGTTGGTCGGGATCGCGGTTGTGCCGTTCTCGCCGTCGTTCTCAAGCGACACAAAGCGGACGCAGTTGGGCTTCTCCAGGGCAACGGCCACGCAGTTGCGGGCCCCGTCCATGCCCAGTCCTCGTGGGCTGTTCAGTCCTGCCACGTCGATCCGCCGTGGGGGCCTCGTGGCCGGCTGCTGATGCTCGATGCCCGCATAGTCTCGCGCGAGCCACGGGAGGTACAGAAAGGGCAGCCGATCGACCATGAGCCGCTCGCTGAGCACGCTTTGGACCACTAGCCGGTTGCTCACGGGCTGGGCCAGCAGCGCCCCTATGCTGGCTGCGGTTAATTGGGGCTGGTCGTGTTGCGAAATTAATTGCAGGGCGTGCGCGTAGCGGCCCTTGAGCACGAGCAGCGCGTCGCGTTGGCCCTCGAGGTTCTTGCGGTCTGCTAGGGGTCCCACTGGTACTGGCAGTGGTGGTGGTGCTGCCGAAAAGGGCAAGGACCACAGCCACGACCACCACGTGCTTGTTTGCTGTTGTTCCTGTGCTTCTTGTGGATGTGGTGCAAAATAGAGACCGAGGACGTGCTCGAGGGCGACGATGGCAGCGTCTAGCGGCGGCAGACGCGACTGAAGTTGGTGCTGCTCAAGCTGGAGGTGCTGGTTCTGTTGCTGCTCGTCCTGCTGCTGTTGCACTTGCCGCTGCGCAGAGATCAGGGTCACTGTGTCGGGATCGACGCGGGCACCACACGACAGGCCGTCCGCGATGAGATAGGCGCACGTGGCGACGCTGCCCGTGTCGGCCAGCTCGGCGTTGAGGCATGCGAGGCAGAGCGGGTGGCAGCACGACAGCAGCGCGTAGCCCTGGTCGGCCACGTCGTCCAAGCACGAACTGCAACAGACTGACGTCATGCGAAAACGATGATGTGGAAACGCTATTTTTTCATCCGGCGATTCAAGTTAAAGCATCTGGAGAAACACGGCACAAAAGCTCGCTGAAAGGGATCTAAACTGAAGCGGATTCTGCATGGCTTGCCCGGGGTTGTAGCGAGTTTTATCACTTGCCCACCTTGAGGCCCGTGAGCTGGACGCTGAGGTCGTACAGCTTCTTGGCCATCTCAAAGTCGTAGGCCTTGGGGTGCTCAAAGTCCTTCTCGAGCTTGCAATCTACGCACGCAAGAAATAAAATTAAATAAATACACTCGTTTGTTTTTTTGGGTACCGGCATAAAAGCCGCCGGGGATGAGGATCTCGCTGGGGGCAAACGCGACAAAGACCTGCGTGGCGGCGCCCTGCTCGATCGACTTCATGCCCAGGAGGAGCGAGATAGTCTTGAAAACCTGCAGGTAAAAAATAAGTAAAAACTGGGAATGTTTATTCATCTACCGAGGTCTCGTTGACATAGCTGGGCACGCTGTAGCGGCTCAGGCCGGTTATGACCGTGCCCGGGTGGAGCGAGTAGGCGACGATGCCCTGGGCCGCGAAGCGCTGGTTGAACTCTTATCATAATAAATGAACCAAAAAAAAAATAAATAAATAAAAAGAGCAGCATTGGTACCCTTGGTGTATAGGATGTTGGCCAGCTTGGAGTGGCCGTAGCGCTCCATCGAGTTGGTCGCCTTGAGCTTGTCCATGTCGAAGATGATGCCATTCTTGGGGGCCGCGAGCCTGTGAAAAATCAGTAAACAAATAAGAACAACCATTCCTACCACGCAGCGAGCGACGAGACGTTGACGACGCGGGCATTCTTGGCGGCCTTGAGCTCATCGACGAGCAGCTCGGTAAAGAGAAAGTGGGCGACGTGGTTGACGCCAAACCTGTGGGGGTACTTAGATACCAATCTCACGCTGCTTGATTACTGGTATTCAAGGCCGTCCTTTGTGCGCAGCTCGTCGGGCGAGTTCATGACGCCCGCGTTGTTGATGAGCACGTCGATGGGCTTCTTGAGCTTCTTGAACTCTGCGGCCGCCTTGCGGACCGACTCGAGCGACTCGAGGTCAATCTCGATGACGGCCAACTGGGCCGCGGGCGTCTCCTTCTTGATCTCTGCCACGACGGCATCGCCCTTTGCCTGGGTGCGCGCACACACGTACACGTGGGCGCCCTTGGCCGCCAGCACGCGCGCCGTCTCCTTGCCAAAGCCGCTGGTCGCGCCCGTCACGATGACCGTCTTGCCCTGGACCGAGTCGGCGTACTTGGTCGCAACCTGCTCGGCCGTCGCGCCGCTGCCAAAGCCAGCGGGACCAGCCACGCCAGTGAGGTACTGGACCATCGAGATGGCCTTGCTAGAAAGCCAATCCGAGGGTTACTTGCGCCTGTGTTTTTTTCACGCTACGTACTTGACGATCGAAGCCATGGGTGATACAGCCGAAACAAATATGGCCGCATTCCATCTTCTCAGCAAACGGTCGAGGAGATGACGCCCGATGCTCGGATGCGAAGAATGCAGATTGAGTGAAGGACGAAAAGAGAAGCGGTTGGCTGTCGGGTCGAGATAAGGGAAAAAAAACCGAATCACGGACTTTACGAGGCTCCTTTTTTTTTTGTTTGTTTTTTTGAAGGCCCGTACTCTATCGAGGTGCCGGACGGGCTTCTGATAGTTGTGCTGCCTTATCGCCTGGCTGTCGCCCGTTGCCTGTTTGAAATGCCTGTCTCACTTTTTTTTTTGCCCGCCAAATTCAGCACCAAATTATTGACCCCCGTTTTAACAAAAAAATAGCCGTCCTGTGCTGTGGCGCCCCCGTCAATAATGAGCTCGACATCAGCGGCAACGTCGCCGCCGCCGTCCACCTCTCCGTACGTGCGCGTTTTCCGTGTCGGGATTTTTTTTATTGCGTTCACAAAAAGAACAAAGTTCAAAGTTGGCGCGTTGCTAGTGTGGGTTCGCACTTATCTTCCTCGTAATTAGCTTCGCAAGCACGGCGGGCAAGTCGATAGTTGGCTTACGGCGGCCGAGCGTGATCGGGTCTGCGCCGCCCTCGGCCACGTCGGGCGCGCCAAGCGACATCGGCTTTATCGTGCAGATAAACTTGCCCTTCAAGGAACGCATGACGATCACCATCTACGCCGACGAGAACATGGGCAGCGTCTTCAAGGTGCTGTGCGAAAAGGTACCCGCACGCTAGAGGACTCTTGTCGTTTGCTAACAACCAAAACCCGCTTGCAGCGCCGACTGGACCCAAAGGACCATGTGTTTATGATGCCCAAGGAGGGCGAGTCCAAGGGCGCCGACGTGCCGGTCAGCCTGTCTCTGCCCTTTAAGGACCTCTTTGTGGCAACGCCCCCGCCAGAGATATCCATCGTCCGAGGTGTGTTCCTGTTTTTCCTACGATATTAATTCGCATGCATCGCTCTCGACAGCACCTCGGAAGATGGTCCTGATGCCGACCTCGTCGCGCCAGACCAACATGCGCAGCTCGCACGGCGAGAAAAACAAGTTTGAGTACGTCCTTTTCCCCCCCTCTTTCAACCACATCATCGACGGTCTGACAATCCAAACCTGAACAGTGGCCACGACGACACGTCCGCCGCAAACGAGTCGCACTCGCCCTCGACCAACACGCTCCGGCGCCAGATCTCCATCTCCCTGGGCCTGCACCGCTCAAAGTACGTCCGTCCTGCTCACTTGCCAGCTGACCGCGCCTTTGTTTTAAACAGGTCGTCCAATGGGCTCACACCCGACAACGCCAACCTCAAAGGATCGATGAGCTCGCTGGGTTCGTCCAACGGCCACCTTGCGTCGTCGAACAGCGCGACTGACGTGAGCGCGCTCGATTCGGCCAGCATTGCCGACGACCGTTCGCTCAGGTGTGTTTCTATTACTGCCCAGTTTAAAGAACAAACTGAACAATGCAGCACTGGCTCGCCTCACCACAGTCCGTCTGACTCGCTCGCGGCGCTGCACACGAGCATGAGCATCCCCGACAACCTGGATCAGCTCGGGGCGTCGCTGGGCACGACCCTCGAGGGCCTCGATGCGTCGATGGAAAAGCTAAAGTACGTCCCGTGTTTGGGCCGTTGCGGCATCGTTTATCCTTTTGTGTTTTTTGCAGTGTGGACGACGTCAACCTGATCCGAAGGGGGAGCACAAAGATGGCCAAGCCCAAGATGGTCCGTCCACGTTCCCAGAGTGTGGCCGCCAAGAGCCCGCACGGCAGCGAGTCCTCGTTGCCCTCTGCGCTCGAAAAGGCCACAGCCGAGGACATTTTCGTGAGGATCCTGCTGTCAAATAACCAGCACACGCTGCTCAAGGCCCGCGAGGAGACGGTGATGGAGGATATCCTGCGCGAGGTGTGCAGCCGCAAGGGGTTTGAGTTTGACAACGTCGCCCTCGAACTCGCAGGTATGAAGCCATGGGAATTATTCTTATTTATTTGTCTTGTGTACCTAGACACCAAGATGCCCATAGAGATGGACCGCATGCTGGGCTACTACAAGATGAAGGACTACGCGTTCCGCCTCGTCGTGAGCGACACCAAGGCCTACACGTCGATGATTGTGTCGGAGGACGACCGCGACGTGATGATCCTCACAAACGTCAACGGCAAGCTCGACATGCTCGCGGCCACGCCCGAAAAGCTCGTGGAGAAGATGACGGACGTCAACCGCGACGACCCGTGGTTTGTAAACGTCCTGCTCATGGGCTACCGATCCGTCATGACCTGCCAGGTAACCGACGAAATGAACGATTGTTTTTTTTCTCAAGTTACTCTGTCTGTAGGAGTTCCTCGGCTATCTTCTCGAGCGCTTCAACGCCGATATGCCTCTAGACCCCACCGAGACCGAGCGCGTCTACTACACGAGTGCCATCATCGTCGTTCGCAGCAAGTACGCGTTTTTTTTTTTCTCTTCAAAGAAATCAAATTATTTAATGGCAGGGTGCTGGACGTGATTTACACATGGGCCACCGACTACTGGACCGACTTTTCGACGCAGCCGCACCTGCTCAAGGCTGTCAACGCGTTCATCGAGGCCGTCGTGCGACAGCTCTCGGGGGCGCACGAGTCGATCATCGCATCCGCCGCCAAGGTCCAGGCCTATCTCGCCGACAAGGAGGTGAGCGAGAACGCTCTCGCGCGGCAGCAAAAGTCGATCAACCGCAGGAGCAAGATCCTCGAGAGCCAGCTCTTTGGCATCAAGGAGAAGATTGTCGCCCAGCAGCTCTGCGTCGTCAACCAGAGCATTCTCAGTAAGAATAACACTGAAAAAATTTTTTCTTACCGCATTTGCGCAGGTAAAGTATCAGGCGTAGAGTACCTCAGCATGGTCTGGAACAAGCTGGACGAGGAGCAGCTGTGGGACCAGTGCCCTAACCTGGCCGAGTTTATCGACCGGTCCAACAAGGAGTGCAGCTGGGTCGTGGCCGAGCTGCTGGAGATTTCCGACCTGCCCCAGCGCGTCAAGGCGCTCGCTCGCATCATCGACATCGTCAAGGAGTGCTTTGAGCTGAACAACTTTTTCAGTGTGTTTGCGATGCTGGCGGGCCTGAGCTCGCCCCCGATCGCCCGCCTCAAGAAAACCTGGGCTGTACGTTTCACGAGCTTGCACGATTTAACGGGAAAATGCAGGGGCTGTCCAATTCGAGCCGCAAGACGTACGAGGACCTGGAAAAGTACACGGATCCCTCGAAAAACATGGGCAAGTACCGCGAGCTCGTGAGCAAGTGCAAGCCCCCGCTCATTCCCCTTCTCCGTACACACAAGCCCATGCTGTTTTTCAACTCATCTTTTTTGCGTAGCCATCATTATCAAGGACCTCACGTTCATGAACGACGGCAACCCGGTGCTGGTGGACGGCATGGTCAACTTTGACAAGCTGCGCAACATGACTGAAAAGGTGATGGACGTGGTCAAGACGCTGCAGACGCCGTACCCGTTTGCCCCGGACCCCGCCATCGTCAACTACCTCAAGAACCCGAGGCATCTGCCCAAGGAGCGTCTCTCGGCCATGTCGGAGGCCCTCGAGCCCCGCGAAGCTGTCTCCTCGTGAGTCTCATTATTTATTTAGTGGATCCCAATCGCTGCCCTGTTTTCTGGTTTTTATTTTATCATCCCTTTCTAAGTCGTAAATACAGCTCTGTCCCCTGCACCACCACCGCCCCCCTCCCCCTCCCTGTATTTATTTATTTATTTTTTATAGCACCATCGTCAATTCCATGCTGAACAGAGGGTGGGGGAAAAAATCGATGAAAAACAAAAAGAAACGAAAAAAGAAAACGTGAATTGTTCTAGGGGGATTTACTGCTCACCGAACGGCTTGGCTCGTCCACCGAGGAGGAGGCCGACGATGAGACCAAACAGGCCGATGGCACTGCCAAAGATCTCGACGACGAGGATCTTGACAAAGAGGGACGAGTCGTACGCATCCGCCTGGCAGAATGCAAAAAATGAGAATGCAAAGGGAGATAATATGAGTGTGTGTGTGTGTGTCATACAAGGGCAGCCGATGAGCCAGCAACACCGACGCAGATACCGCACACGAGGTTTGCAAAGCCGACGGTGAGCCCAGCAAAGAACACGCTGTATCCGGTGTAGTAGTCGCTCACGGTCATGCCCTCAAAAGCAGTGCTCTCTGCGAGCTTTTGGCTGAAGACGATGGCGATGATAAGGCCTTATTAACAAAAGCGGTTAGAAAACCAGCCCAGCCGTGGTCATGTCGTCGTCGTCGTCGTCGCGTACCGTAGATGGCCACAGCTTCGCAGATGATAATGCTAATCAAGTTCTTTGTGCGGATGCGGGGGGCCTTGACACCACCGCCGAGAATGGACGAGCCAGTGAGGAAGATACCCCATGCGGCGCCCAGGACGGACACGCCCACGCACAAGCTGATGCCGAGCAGGGCCCAGGCGTAGGGCGAGATGTTGAGCAGGACCACTGCAGCAGCAGCAAACCGGTGTGGGGTTAAAGTAAAAAAAAAAAAAGAAAGGGAAAGACGTACAGCCGACGTTAAAGTAGGAGCCCTGGCCCGTCAACAGCACGTACAGCCCCACGACCGTGAGCGCCGTCGTGACCACGCCCAGGGTCAGACCGTAGTAGCCCGCAAGCGACAATGACATTTTCCGTGCGAATTACTGAGGAAGAAAAGGTTAAATATAGGAAGCAGGGGGCGAGGAGGGCGAGAGCGAGCAAAGGCACACGGCACACGGCACACGGCACACGGCACACGGCGAGCGGGCAGCAAGAAGACGAGAAAGCGCGTCACGAGCCAAAGCCGGTTTTTGCAGCGCGATAGAGACCACTCCACGGCGCCGTAACAAATGTTTGTGCCATGCGGCTGATGACGTGTATGTGTTTTTGTTTTTTGTTTTTGTCGTTTCTGTTTTATTTTTCTCGTGTGTTTGTGCGGATGGCCGGTGGATCCCTTGTGCAGCGATCCAGCCGATATTCTACTGCACACAACTAATTTAATTATTTAGTATATCATGATTAAAAAAAAAGGAGCCTCGTCAAATCTTGGAATCGAGCGGAGGATCGTTCGCTTCCTCGTCGCGGCGCGCCGGCGACCGACCCGAAAAGCAATCAATCAAAAGCAGAACAGAACCACCGGCTGAAAAAAGGGACCACGCTGAATCGATCATGATCCGAAAATAGTTTTTTGTCGCGTGACAGCTCCAATCTGTCGGTGCGTTGTGTCCAGCGGAACGCACTGCACGCAAGATGACGAGCGCAGGAAGGAACGACGTCGCGGGAGCCGACGCGGCCGTGCGAGGCAGCCCAGGTACCGGGGCCATTTTCCCCCACTTTTTTTTAAGAGGTGTGTTTCACAGTGTTTCGGGAGCAACAACGCTTCAGCGAGGCCCTGTCCCTTTCGGAAGCCCCGCCGCCCCTGCTGGGCAGTGCGCCACAGTGGGCTCAAATGGGCAAGGTGACGCGGGGGCTGCTGGTCGGCGCCGGCGTGCACACCGTGGTTGTCTGCGTGCTACAGTTTATCGCGCTGGGCGGCCGGACGCTGTCGCCCCGGATAGACCTCGAGCTGTACGCTGGCTGCTTCATCTGGGCGATGCTCTTTGAGCTGTACTTGGTCGTGGACGCGGTACGCCCTTGCTCATTAGTGTCATTTATGGTTTCTGCCGAAACAGGTTATGAATGAAAACACGTTTCAGCTTTGGGGAATACTCTTCCTTCAGACCGCGCTCACTGGCTTCGCGGCCTACATGGTCGCATCGACCTCGGCACTGCCGATCTACCTTGTTATCGCCGTGCTTATCCTTGGCTGGGTCGTCTTTGTGGGCGCCCTGCGACAGCTCATCCGCGAGTTCCATTGGCGGACGTTTTACGGGGGCAAGCCTCGCGATCGCGTTCGTATGTCTTGTTTTGTTGACAACGAAGAGAAGGGACTCATCCTTGTCCACAGTTTTGGAGCAGTCGTACCAGGCCCTAATGGTCGTGATGAAGCTGGCCTTCTTTTTCACCTCGGTGTTCCTCGTCGAGCAAGTCTTCCTCATCCTCGGCTTTGGCGACTATGAGACATACCTGTGCATCATCACCCCGCCAATCTTCATGGTCGTGTGGTTTGTGCTCGTCTACGCGGTACGGTGCAAACAATTCAAATAATATTTGAAAATTTAATATTTTCCTTTTCGCTACCAGGTCAAGAATGGGAAGAAAAATGTCTTGGTGGCCTTTGCGGCCCTGGCATCGCTGGGCGTGGTCTACTTCTTGTACAAGGTGATCAACTTTAACGTGGGCCCGATGTACACCGCCCCCGATGCCAAGTACGGCAACGTGAGCAAGGTCATGATCTCGCAGAGTGCGGGATACAACATCGGCCTGTTCTCGCTGCTCGTGGGCTTGTCGGTCCAGATCTACCGCAGCATGAACAGTTCCAACCTGGACGACACCGATCTAACCGGTAAAAAAATTACTTACCCCCAAAATAAAGAATAAAATTTTTTTCTCTTTTTCGTTTCAGATGTCGGCCACGCAACTAGAAGACAGAGCCGCAACTCGCTGATCGGCATGACCGACGCCTCTGAGTCGATCGGAAACGACGAGGGTCGCCGGTCGGTCACTTTTTCCTCCAATAAGTAGCCCCCCTGAAGTAGTAGCCCATAGTTTCGAGATATATGAAGTATATGATACCCTGTCCCTGTTGTGTACCACTACAGTATTTGATCATAAAAGCTTTTGCTCCAACACGTCAATGTAGGACGGGTTGAGATGGGTGCCGTCGAGGACAAACTGGGGCTTGAGCACGTCCTTTTCGACGTCGACGAGATCGGCCATGGGCATGTCGATCCAGTGGAGCTGGCCCGCAGACGTGCCCACGGCCGCCTTGAGGATGGCGTTGAAGGTGCGGATGAGCGCACGGGTCTCGGGCAGGACCGGGTTGACGGGATGCACGTGGACAGTGGCCCATCCGTGCGCCTTCTTGAGCTCGAGCAGCTTGGCGACGTACACGGCCACGGTCGCACGCTGGCCCTCGTCGATCGAGTCGTACCGGCACTTGGCCACGGCGTCCAGGATGCCCTCGCGGCAGTCGATTTCGCCCAGCACGACCAGCACCGTGGCGCCCCTGGGGATCTTGGTGGCGGCGAGGCGGTGCAGCTGTGCCTTGGGGTAAAAGTCGCTTGCAGCACGCAGGTGCCAGCACTTGAGGCCCGTCACGAGCACGGGGATGCCCACCGAGTCGGTCCCGATCGCGCGCCAGGCCAGCGACAGCGTGTGGCTGTCGCCCAGCACGTAGATGGGCTTGAGGGCCTTGCGCTCGGCCTCCGAGGGGACCAGCCGCGTGGGCACCTCCAGCAGCGTGTGGATGTTGGCCAAGTACGCCTGCTCGTTGCGGATGCTGGTCAGATGCAGGTCCCGTCCCTCGCGGATGGCAAACAGCAGCTTGGCCACGCGCCTGGCCGCGTCCACGTGCCCGGCCACAAACAGCAGCTTTGCGATGGTCATCCACGAGGACAGCACGGTGAGCTCGCCCTCGGCCAGCCGCTCCTCGTCCGATGGGCCCAGCGGCTGTGGCACCGCGGCGTCCTCGTGGGTCCACAGGTCCAGCACCTGCCTGCAGCTGACCCCGGCGATCTGCAGCGAGCCAAACTTTTCCAGAATGGCCTTTGCCTTGACCAGCCCCTCCTCGGGCCGGCCCACGAGCTCGTAGGCGTGCAGCAGCGCCAACAGGACCATTGCCTCGTCGATGCGTCCCTCCACGAGCGCCGCCTGCCGTTGGAGCAGCAGCAGGTGGGCCTCCAGGGCGCCGTGCTGCTTGGCCAGGTTGGCGATGAGCCCGACGGCCGGGGCCGACGTGAGGACGCCGTCCTCGAGCATGGGTACCATCGTCGCCGGGTTGCTCTCGAGCAGGGCCGCCAGCAGACGCCCCACGCCGTCGTGCTTGATGTCGCGCGTGACCAGGCGCAGCAGGATGGCCAGCGCCTGGTCCACCTGCCCGCGCACCAGCACCATCTCCGCATAGTCCAACACGGCCTCGTAGTGGCTGGTCGCGATCTGCTGGTCGGGCGAGCTGTTGGGACGGTCCATGCCCAGCAGCTGTGCGTAGAGCCCGTTGGCCTGCGCCTCAAAGCCCAGCTTGACGAGGCTGCGCGCCAGCAGCACCTTGTCGCGGTCGCCGTTGCGGGCGCCGTTGTCCTGCAGCAGCTTGACGATGGCCTGGTGCAGCTGGGCCAGGTCCCCCGTGCTGCCCCCGTCCTGGGCACGGGCATGGGTCTGCTCCCACTCGCGCGCCTGCCGGGCCATGGCCTCGGCAAGCTGGGAGGTGAACTGCGAGCCACTGGAGCTGGCGCTGTTGGCCTTGGAGAACGCGTCCACGGCTCGGTCGTAGCGCCCTGCGGTCGACCACAGCACGCCCAGACGGGACAGCAGACGCACGTCGGCCGGGTGGCGCGACAGGGCGTCCAGCAGGGCGTCCCGCGTGGCCATCTCTGTCGTGCTGGTGCCCTTGAGGGACACGAGGGCATCGATGTCGTCGGCAATGACAAAGACGTCGCTGCCCGGGCCCGGCAGGCCCTTGACGAGGGCGCCCGTCAGCGTCACGAGGGCACAGTCGCGCAGCTCGAGGGACTGACTCTTCTTTCCTTTCGGACCGGAACTGAGCCGCTGGTTGTACTTTGCGATCGCGGTCGACAGCACGGCCGCGGGGGTCGCAGAGGCCGAGGGCAGGTCCACGGCCACGGCCCAGTCGGCCCACTCAAAGTGGACGTAGCGGCGGCTTGACATCGCTCGTCGGAAACTGGCCACCATGATTTCTGGAATGGCGTCCCTGGGGCGGCCTGTCTGGCTTCGCCCGTCCATTCAGGACGGCGACGACGACGACGGCGACGACGACGACGACGTGGACGACGTGGACGAGCTGGAGGGCGAGGCCAACGGCAGCACGCACGGCAGCAGCTTCTACCGCCGCGGCCCCAGCAGCACCACGAGCACGCGCCGACGTGCGAGCTACAGCGGGAGCCATCACAGCGACTACCTCGACGCAGACGAGAACGACCGCCTGCTGCACTATCCGGGCGAGCCCAGCGGCAGCAGTGCCCCGGCCCGCACGGCAGCACGGGGCGCGCGGGCGTGGGCGTGGTGGCGGCGGTGGCTGTGCTGTGGCCACGACAACGAGGTGCATCAGCAGCAGCTGGAGGACGAGGACGTCGACATCATGGAGCAGGAGGAGCGGGAGAAGCAGCGCGAGACCCGCAAGGCCATGTTTGCCGCGAGTGCGCACCTGCGACGCAAGCGGCGGAAGAACCGGCGGTGGCGTGCGGCCTACTTCTTTTTCCTTGCCATGAACGCCGTCGCCTTCTTGCTGGCCGCGGGCGCCTTGTTCCTGGGCGTGTACCTGTTGGAGGCGGGCTACCAGGACCTGCTGCTCAATGGCGCCTCGTTCCCCGCTGGTACGTTCGCTTTGGGTTTGTGTTGTGGCCTAAACTGTGTCCTCCCCTCCCCCCTTTTGGAAGGCTTGCTTCTGATTGGCATCTGTGTTGGAATTGCGTCGGTGGGCGGCGTGCTGGCGGCCCTGTTTGACAACCGCACTGGCCTCGTTGCTGTAACGTGCATGCTGTTGACGCCCGGTCTGACCGTGTCCCCCCCTTGACTAGTACTTTGGCGCAATGGTCTTTCTGGCCCTGTTTGAAATCGCCTTTGGTACGTTCATCGGCGTGCGGATGCCGATGTTCCACGAGGGGCTGGACGAGCAGTGGCACGAGGCCAGCGACGAGCAGCGCAACAAGATCCAGGTCCAGTTCTCCTGCTGCGGGTTCGCCGACCGGACCGACCTCCCCGGAACCAACTGCAGGGGCGCCGAGTGGACGTCTGGCTGTGCCACCGTTGTCACGGCACAGGTCGCGGGGTACAAGCCAGAGATGATCGGCATCGGCGTCATGCTGCTGTTCCTCCAGCTGTCGTGCACGCTCCTCTCGTGCTATCTGTTTGTGTCGATCCCAACCATGAAGCAGATCCGCACGATGATGCTCGAAGACGTACGCTAAAACGCTTGTTAAATAATTGGTGAATATTATTTTCGACTAGCAATGGAGGCGAACGTTGGGCGGCGACCTGGGCGACGACGACGACGACGACGACGACGATGACGACACCAATCACGTCGTGCAGGATCAGGCCATGTTTTTCTCCAACTCTCACACGCTTCAATAACCGGCATCCTTTTTTTTTTTCCCCACCTGTCTTCTCGTTAACAATACAAGTTTTTCTCGCGAATGTATCTTATGACGGCCGGCGGCGTGAGGTACGTGATCGACCGGTCCGCCTTGATGAGCTCGCGGACCTTGGTCGAGCTGATGTCGTTGGCCACGGGCTGCGGCACGACAAAGATGCGTTCCCCGATGGCGTACTTGCTGAGGATGGGCGAGTCGCGGATGACCTTGCCCAGGTCTGTCCCTTGGCGCTCGATGACAACGATGCCCAGTTTGCCCACGATGACCTCGAGCTGCAAGTGGGACAGTTGGATA
>Ga0302231_10000903_pt1 | contig 20049 bp, 20 predicted proteins | sample II_Palsa_N2_2_FD_193522 | JGI IMG/M metagenome (GOLD analysis project Ga0302231, IMG submission 193522) | Peat permafrost microbial communities from Stordalen Mire near Abisko, Sweden - II_Palsa_N2_2 | ecosystem: Environmental > Terrestrial > Soil > Palsa > Peat permafrost | place: Sweden...
GGCGCAAGCCATCGGTTGATGCAATTCGACGCACTGGAATTCCTGCAGCGTGACCGCGGTCATTACGGGCTGATCTTCGTCGATCCGCCGACGTTCTCCAATTCCAAGCGTGCCGACGATTTCGATGTGCAGCGCGATCATGTGAAGCTGCTTGATGCCTGTAACGAGCGATTGACGCGCGATGGCGTGATCGTGTTTTCCAACAATTTCCGACGTTTCAAACTGGACAAGGCCGAGCTGGAACAGCGCTTCGTGATCGAGGAATGGACGGTGCCCAGCATCCCGTTCGATTTCGCTCGTCGGGCCGACATCCACGGCTGCTGGCTGCTGCGTCGTCGTCCGGCTGACCCGGGAATAAATCCATGGGATTCGGCCCGTATTAAAAAGTAAACGCTTCAGTTCACATTAAGCCCGAAAAGTCGAGCATAGGTCCCGTACCAACGGAGAACTGCCATGAGCAACAAACGTTTCAGTAGTGCAACCAAGATGTTGGCCCTCGGCCTTGCTGTAACAGCGGCAGTCGCCATGCCGCTTAGCGCATCAGCACGCGGCTGGGGCGGATATGGCTACCATGGCGGCTACGGTGGTTATCACGGCGGTTACGGCCGCGGTGGTTACTGGAGTGGTGGACGCTGGATCGGCGGCGCCATTGTTGCCGGTTTGGTTGGCGGCCTCGTCTACAGCGCGACCCGTCCGGCACCGGTGTACTACGGCTACGGTCCCCCGGTCGTGTATACACAGCCAACCACGGTGGTATACGAGAATGCCCCAGTCGTTACCCGTACGGTGACGACTTACAGCCAGCCTACGCAGTACGTGCGCGACGATGGCTATTACGGCAACTGATATCAGATCTTCTAGCAAGATAAAAGAGCCCGGCTTGATGCCGGGCTCTTTCATTGGGGCATATGCCCACCAAGGTGGCGCTCCAACACCAGTTATTGCATGGCGTCATCCCTAGCCGGCTGCCAGCCATCCGCGAATGTCGCGCCCCAATCACAAGATTTCAACGCTTGGCACGGCATCCTTGCCGCCATGTTTTTCAGCCATCCTCCGCGCCAGGTTCTGGGCATCGTAACTGCGCCGAGGTGTAGAGCGAAGGATGGTTGCCATGTCTAGCGAAATTTTTCTGGTTTCTTCCAAAGCTGCCGTGCGATTCAGCAGGATTCGTGCGAAGACGCTTGGGCTGGTCGCGGGACTGAGTGCTGAAGATCTGCTGGTGCAGTCGATGCCGGATGCCAGTCCAGGCAAATGGCACCTGGCGCATACCACCTGGTTTTTCGAGCACTTTGTGCTTGGCCGCGATCCCACCTATAAGACGCGCGATCCGGCTTGGCATTTCCTCTTCAATTCCTATTACCAGTCTATCGGGCCAATGCATGCCCGCCCGCAGCGCGGACTGATATCCCGTCCGTCGCTGGCCGAGGTGTTCGACTATCGTGAGCGTATCGATACGGCGGTCAATGAACTGCTTTCGCGCGATGACGATCCCGAGCTGGCGGAGTTGATTGAACTCGGGTTGCAGCACGAGCAGCAGCATCAGGAGTTGTTGCTCACCGACATCAAACACGCACTCTCGTGCAATCCGCTGCTACCTGCCTATCACGACAGGAAAGCAGCCTTGCCGCCGGCATCGGCGAGTTTGATGCCTTTGCGTTTCATCAGCGGCAAGGAAGGCATCGTTGAAATCGGCCATCGTGGTGAAGGCTTTGCCTTCGACAGCGAGACACCGCGGCATCGCACGCTATTGCAGCCGCACGCGCTGGCCAATCGGCTGGTGACCAATGCTGAATACCTCGCGTTTGTGCGCGAGGGTGGTTACCGCGAACCTGGCCTCTGGCTTTCCGATGGCTGGGTTACTGTGCAGCGCGAAGGATGGGAACGCCCGGCTTACTGGCAGGATGATCTGGCCAGCGAATTTACGCTGGCCGGTGTGCAGGAAATCCACCTGAACGATCCGGTATCGCATATCAGCTACTTCGAAGCCGAAGCGTTTGCCCGCTGGGCCGGTGCCCGCTTGCCGACCGAGGCCGAGTGGGAATCCGCGGCTCAAGGTCTGCCCATCAAGGGAAACTTCCAGGACGACCAGCGGTTTCATCCTGCTGCCGCCAGCGACGACGGCGGCCTACTGCAGATGTATGGCGATGTCTGGGAGTGGACGGCATCGCCCTACATCAGCTACCCGGGTTTTCAAGCTTTGCCCGGCTCGCTGGGCGAGTACAACGGCAAATTCATGAGCGGACAATGGATTCTGCGCGGTGGCTCCTGTGCCACCCCGCGCGATCATATCCGCGCCAGCTATCGCAACTTTTTTCCACCCCATGCCCGTTGGCAGTTTGCCGGGCTACGATTGGGACAAGATCAATGAACGCGCAAGTCTCGGGTCTCAGCGACGACGATCGTCGCCCACCTTCCAATGAATTGCTGGAAATTGCCCAGCGTGGATTGGCGCTGAAGCCTAAGCGTCTGCCGTCGTGGCTGTTCTATGACGAACGCGGCTCCGCGCTGTTCGACGAGATCTGCGAACAGCCCGAGTACTACCTGACGCGCAGCGAGATCGCGCTGATGGATGAACATGCCGGCAACATCGCCGACACCCTGGGCAGCGATGTACGCCTGGTCGAGTACGGCAGCGGCAACGCACGCAAGACGAGCATGCTCCTGCAGCATCTGCACGAACCGGTGGCCTACGTGCCGGTGGAGATTTCAGCCGAGCCCCTGCGCGAAAGTGTCGAACGACTCGGCGCGGAATTTCCATCGCTGCCGGTGCAGCCGCTGTGTGCGGATTTCACCAAGCCGCTGCGCCTGCCGATTCCACCGCGTGCGCCGCGTCGTACGGTGGTGTATTTCCCGGGCTCCACCATTGGCAATTTCGACAACCGTGATGCGGCCGTCTTGCTGCGCAAGATGCGCAACGAGATGGGCGATGCCGGCGGCATCCTGATCGGTGTGGATCTGAAGAAAGATCATGCAGTCATCGAGGCGGCTTACAATGATCGCGCCGGTGTCACGTCCAGATTTACGCTCAACATGCTGACACGCCTCAACCGGGATATCGGCAGCAATTTCGATCTGACTGCCTTCCGTCATCGCGCGCACTACAACCCGATGGCTGGTCGTATCGAGACGCATATCGTCAGCGCCAAGTCGCAGCAGGTAAAAATTGGTCGCGCCAACGTGGCGTTCCGCGAAGATGAGGCGATCCAAGTCGAATACAGCTGCAAGTATTCGCTGGCGGACTTCGAAGCGTTGGCTGCCAAGGCAGGGCTGGCCGTGCTTCGCGTGTGGACCGATGCGCAGCAGATGTTCAGCGTGCAATACCTCGTGCGTGCCAGCACGGTAGCGCGTTGAACCGGCAGGTTCATAAGCCGGCCCTTCCCAGCGGCCTGAAAGCAGGCGCGTCAACACCTGCCTGTACGGCAGGTGTTTTTACGTTTCAGTTGCCGTTGTTGGCAGGCTTTGCCGCTGGCCGGCCCGGTGGACGCTGCTGACCCGGATTGGGGCGGTTGTTGCCGGGGCCTGAGCCGGGCCGCTGATTGCCGCCACCGGGGTTTGCCTGGCCCGGTCGGGTTGGCCGATTACCGTTCTGATTCCCTTGACCGGGCCGGCCAGGGCCGCCGACGCCGGGTTGTGGACGCGCTGGTGGACGATTGCCTGCGGGTGGGCGAGTAGGGCGCGGCGGGCGGTGCTGTATCGGTGGGCGCTGTATAGGACGTGGCGGCGGGCGATGGGGGATCGGGCGACCATACCAGCGACTGCGATCGCGGTAGAACGGTCGATCCCGATAATAGTTACCCCAATAGCTGCCGATCACGAAGCTGACAATCGGGATGCCGATTTGTGCGCCATATGCAGGCACCAGTACGCGCTGATTCTGGTAGTTGTATTGCAGATAATTGCCGGCGATCCAGCCGCGATTGCCAAAGGCGATGACATCGCACCATTCCCATCCATCCGTGCACCCTTGGATGGATATTTGAGTGCCGATCGGGATTGTGGTGATTCGCGGATAGCTGCTATCCGGTCCCGCACGCAAATTGACATTGGTCGTAACAAAGCCATCCGCGGCATGTGCGAGCAGCGGGGCGAGAAGAAACAATGAAGCCAGCAAAGCGAAAACTGGACGTTTCATGAGATCAATCTCCGGCGGTCAGCTCGAGTTGGCAGGCCGGCTGACCATGCACCTGGCATGGTCGAAGCCGCCTCGCACCCCATGACATTGTTCCAGTTTTGGCAGCAGCGCAAGCTCAGTGCGAATTTAGTTCAACCGCCTCAAAGGCAGAGGGCGTGCTTCGCCCTCTGCCGTTCAATGGCGATTACTTGACGCCGTAAAGTGCGCGTACGTCGTGCGACAGCGCGGACTGGCTGTCTTCGCGCGCGTAGAACATGTGTCCGCCGGCATACTCTTTCACCTGCACGCGGGTCGGATCACCCATCTCGGGCATCTGATCGACGATCAGCACCGAGGCCATGAACGGGCAGGACAGGTCGTCCCAGCCGTGGGCAATCAGCACGCGCAGACCGGGGTCGTTGGCAACCGCTTCGCGCAGCTGCGATACCGAGCCCTGATTGGCATCGTCGTCCTCATGCCACAGCTTGTTCACGTCATAGCTCAGTGCGTTATAGCGGCCGTCGTATTTCCAGCCGACCGTCTGCGTGACGAAGTTGACCATCGCGCTGGTGGTGGGCGCGATGATGCCGTTGAGGATCGGATCGCCGGTCTGCTGATGCGGTGCGTATGGGAACGGGTCCCATGCAGTGACGTTGGAATCGTAGCGACTGCCCAACTTACCCTCGGCGCGATAGACCTCCCGCAGATAAGCCTGCGTTTCCAGCCGACCGCCGGAGCGTTTTACGAACAGTGGATCGAGCCCAGTCAATTCGGTGACCTTGCTGACTACGCGATCAGTCGCCTGCGGATCGGAGCGGCCCTTCATCAGGTCGGTGGCGTATTCGCCGCGTGTGTATTCGATGATCGGTGCCATCGCTGCGTCCGTGAGCTTGTGCTCACGCTCCAGGTGCGCCGCGGCGATTGAGGGCAGGGTCAGCATCCATGGCAGAGGCGATACGTTTTCGTCATCGGATGCCGCCGAGTCGAGATACGGCGACAGCAGCACCAGGCCGTTCATCGCCACACCGAGCTGGGTTTGCAGATAGTCGGTGATGCGCGGGCCACGGAAGCCGCCGTAGCTCTCGCCGACCAGATACTTGCGTGAGGTCATGCGCCCGTTCTTGACCAGCCAGTCGTAGACGATGCGCGACAGGTACTTGATGTCGTTGTCGGTACTGTAGAACTGCTTGGTTGCTTCCTTGTCATCGACCAGCGCGCGACTGTAGCCCGTGCCGACCGGGTCGATGAAGACCAGATCGGTAAAGCCTAGCCAGGTGCCGGGATTGTCGTGCAAGGTGGCGGGTGCCGAAGGCGTGTCACCCTCGACACCGAAACTCACTTTTTTCGGCCCAATGGCGCCGAAATTGAGATAGACCGAAGATGCGCCCGGTCCGCCGTTGACGGCGAATGTCACCGGCCGATCCTTGCCTGGCATCGTGTATGCGGTGAATACCACTTCAGCGGTGATAGTGCCCTTGTCATCGCGCACCGGCAGCGAGCCGACGGTGACGGTGTACTTGAGCGATCGGCCATCCACGCTGGTGCTCTGCGAGACGTGTGCGTCGGCTGGCAGCGGTGGCAGGTGGAAGCCATTGCTGCTGCCGGCGTCATCCGTCGATGCCGGCTTGTCCGCCTTGTGACCATCGGCGGCAATGGCGGATAGATTGAAACCGGCTAGCACAAGCGTGGCCAGCAGGGCAGATTGCAGAGACTTGCGCACAGATCCGTTCCTCAGGACTAAAGGCACAAGCCTAACCGTCCGTTGTGCCGCCGGAGTGTGCATAAAGGCATGGATGAGGGATTCGCTGCGCGTCACATTGGAAACATAGCCATGCGATGGCGTGCGTAGCCACACAGCAGAACGGGATGATTTGTATCATCCCGTTCTGTTTCATCACGGTCATCTGCACAGCATCATCGATCGATCAATGGCCGTTGTCGTCGTTATGATCATTGTCGTGGTGATCTTCAGGGTGCCCTGTCGGATGAGCTTGCGGCTGCGGTCGACCCTGGCTGGTTGCCGGCTGGCCTATTCCTGGCCGAACGGCGGGGCCTTGCCCCCGCTGCGGAACCGATGGCTGGCCGTTCTGTATGGCGCGCTCGGGATAACCCGGGCTCACGGGTCCGAGACGTCCCGGCCGCTGATACCCTGCTCCGGGTTGGCCGCCATAGTTACCGTTTGGCCCATGCCACTGGCCGGGGCCACCCGGACGTCCCGGGTAGGGGCCGTGCGATGGTGGCGATGGTGGCCTACTCACATAGGGCCGGTTATACCAGTTGGCGCGTTGGCCATAGAACGGACGGCTGCGATAGTAGCGATCCCAATAGGCGCCGATGCTGAAGGCGACGATGGGAATGCCGATTTGCTCACCGTACTCCGGCAGCAGAACCTGCTGATCCTGGTACTCGTACTGGATGTAACCGCCGGGGATCCAGCCGCGGCTGCCGTCGCCTTCGTTGATCACGTCGCACCATTCCCAGCCGTTGGTGCACCCCTGTACATCGACTTCTGTGCCGGTCGGCAGTTGGTCGACCAGCGGGTAACTCGGGTCGGGGCCTGCGCGCAGGTTCACGTTATCGACCACATACCCTTCGGCCGCATAGGCACATACGGGCGCTGCCAGACACAGCACAGCGAGGGAAGACCAAAGCTTGCGTTTCATCACGTCGATCTCCGGCGAAAAAAGAGAGTGCTCCCTATCGAGCGAGCGCGTTCACTTTATATGCGCTTTTGACCGTGATCACGTGGTTTTTACGGCGAGGCTTTGGCTCGCCGTTCAGGCAGCTTTTCTTGGAACAAAACGTAGCGCCACGGCATTCATGCAGTAGCGCAAGCCGGTCGGCTTCGGGCCATCGTCGAAAACGTGGCCGAGGTGGCTATCGCAATTGGCGCAGCGGATTTCGATGCGATCCATGCCGAACGTGTTGTCGTGTTTTTCAAACACGTTGGTCTTGGCGATCGGCTGCCAGAAGCTGGGCCAGCCAGTACCCGAGTCGAACTCGGTTGCCGCATCGTACAGCGCGGTGGCGCAGCCGACGCAGCGGAATAGACCAGGGCTGGCGGGCTTCTCGTGATCGCCACTGAAGGCCCGTTCGGTACCGTCACGGCGCAGCACATCATAGCTGGCCGGAGACAGTCGTTGCTTCCATTGCGCGTCGCTCAATATCAACCGCGGCACTTGGTGTGCACCGAGGTCCTTGCCGTCGTCGGAAAAGACTTCCAGCAGCACATTGCCCGGTTTGCCGATCGGCTTGTTGCTCGCCGCGGATTCCTCGGCAAACAGGCGCGGGATAAGCACGCCACCGCCGATAGCCAGCAGCGCGCCACCGGCGACGGCGGCACGAACGAAGCGGCGACGATCCGCTGCGAGAGTTTCATTGATGCGTGACATGGGAACCTCCGTTGAAACGGGTAAATCGGGAACGACTCCAGTGGCGATGCTTCCGCGAGTGACTTGCCGCACGCGGCACTATCGGAACAGCCATCGCAGTGTCTCCGGATCAGCCGAACGTGAAGGCATATGCCTGCACACCCGGGTCAAGAAATTCGATCTCGAACAAGCGCTCGCCGCTGCCGTTGGTCTGACGTACCAGCTGATACAGGCGTTGGGCGTTCACGACACCATTGCCGTCGGCATCGGTATCCATGCCGTGGTCAGCGCCCGGCGCGTTGCCGTCGATGCGCACGCGGAAACGAACAGGCTTGCCGTCAGCGGACGGACCGAGCACGAGATGCAGATCGCGCCCACGAAAGCGATAAACGATGCGGCCACCCGCTTTCTCCAGCTGTACGTTTTCTGCATGCACGGTCCAACGCCCGTCGAGCGACCACTGGTTGCTGCCAAGCGTGGTCGGTGCGCTGTAATCCCAGGCGTCGTCATGTGCGACCTTGCCACCAGCGAAGTTCAGCGCGCGGGCGTAGCCGACGTAAGTCTCCGGTGACACCGTCGCACTGTCCGACGCGGCGGCCTCGACACCTTGTTGACTCCCGCTGACATATCCACCGGGCAGATTTTTCTGGCCGGCTTCGGTCAGCAGCTGGCGCAGCAGATCCTCGCTTTCGGCATAGCCACCTTCACCGAAGTGGTGGTGGCGAATCTGTCCCTGTGCATCGACGAAGTAGTGCGCTGGCCAGTATTCGTTGTGGAAGCCCTGCCAGATCGCGTAGTTGTTATCCAGCGCGACCGGGTAGTCGACGCCCAGATCCTTCACCGCCTTGGCGACGTTGGCCGGATCCTTCTCGAACGCGAACTCCGGCGAATGCACGCCGATCACCACCAGACCGTGATCCTTGTACTTGTCGGCCCAGCCGCGCACGTAAGGCAGGGAGCGAATGCAATTGATGCAGGAGTAGGTCCAGAAATCGACCAGTACTACCTTGCCGCGCAGCGACTCGGTCGTCAGCGGTGGGCTGTTGATCCATTGGCTGGCGCCTTCGAGAGAGGGCATCTGGCCTTCCACCGGCAAGGGTGCGCCGGCTTTCAGCACTGGCTCGGGTGCCGGCGCCGGGCGCACGGCGTTGATCAGCTTCTGTTCGATGCCGCCGGTACTGGCCAGGGACACGCGCGTCAGCAGGCCTGTATCGAGTCCTAGCGCGATCGCAGCAACACCGGCGAGCACCAGCACGCCGAGTACTCGGCGCACCCACTCACCGGCGCCCAGCGAACGCTTCATCAGCGCAAACACCTTGCCGCCAATCAGCAGGGCCACGCCGAGCGACGTTGCCGCTCCGCCGGCGTAAGTGAGCAGCAGCAGGGTGGTCTGCACGCTCGCGCCATTCAGTGCGGCGCCGGTCAGCAGCAATCCTAGGATCGGCCCGGCACACGGTGCCCACAGCAGCCCTGTAGCTACACCAAGGCCGGCGGCCGACCAGATTGAATCGCCGTCACTGGACGATCCCTGCGACAGCTTGTTGCCCAGCGCCACAAAGGGGCGACTGATCCATTCGGCCAGATGCGTTGAAAGCAGCGTCAGGCCCAGGAACGCCAGCACCACCAGCGCGATGATGCGACCGTATTGGTTGGCATGTACCGCCCAGCCACCGCCCAGCGCGGCCAGCGTCGCCACGGCAGCAAACGTGATCGCCATGCCCAGCAGCATCGGCAGGCCGTTGCGCATGAATGGCCGATCCGAGCGGGCGAATACGAAGGGCAGCACGGGCAGGATGCATGGGCTGAGGATGGTCAGCACACCGCCGAGGAAAGCAAGAATCAAGACAATCATGGAGGCTTCGTAGGTGAGGGGTTCGACAGGTTATTCGCTGCCGTACGGGCAGGGGTTACGCGTGAGAAATGCAGCCGATCCATGCACTGCTGCGCAGGTGCATCTGCGTAATGAACATTTACGACGTAACCCTGATCGCGGATGCGGCGAAAGCCCAGTTGAGAGTTGCGAATTAAGGAGCGGCCATGCCGCACAGCTTGACCGCCAATGGCTTCATGGGTGTAGATAGTGGCCTTTCCCTCTGGGCGAGTGCCACTCGAACCGTGCAAGCTGAAGCTGTCTCCCCTAGCGCCAGTGAATCGCCCGACCAGCGTCGGGCGCGCTTGATGGCGGCTGCGCAATCGGGTGACCGGCGTGCGTATGAGCGGGTGCTGGCCGATTCGATACTGTTGATTCGCGTCGCGGCACGGCGGCAAGGCGTAGCGGTGGACCGTCTGGACGATGTGGTGCAGGAAACGTTGATCACCGTGAATCGTGTACGGCATACCTACGATCCTTCGCGTTCGTACGATGCGTGGCTTACTGCGATCGCCAATCGTCGTGCCATTGACGCGCTGCGCAGCCGCGGTCGTCGTGACAGCCGAGAGATCCACGATGACATCGCCTTCGATAATCATGCGGATATCGACGATGCCAGCGCTGTGACCGAACAGTTGCAGCGTGCTCAGCGCCTGCGTGAGGCGATTGCCGAACTGCCACCGGGTCAGCGCGAGGCCGTGGAGCAAATGGGCCTGCACGAACGGTCGCTAAGCGAGGCGGCCGAGCTGACCGGCCGCAATACCGGCGCATTGAAAGTGAATCTGCATCGCGCGTTGAAAGCATTGCGCGAACGCTTCAATGGAGAGCCGTGATTGCCATGTCCGATCCACGATCCTACGAAGCCTTGATCGATCGTCTCGGTGCCGAATTGGTGCCAGTACGACGTTTGCGGCCGCCGTCTTTGCGCACGCTGGGCTGGCTGCTGGTGGTGGCAGCTATCGCGGTCGTGCTGTTGATGCACTACGGCACGGGCGGCATGCTGAAACGTTTCGCCGGCACGCCGGATCTGGCTTGGGCTGGCATGGGTGCGGTCATCACAGCCATCAGCGCGGCGTGGGCTGCCTTTGCGCTAAGCGTGCCCGGTCGCCGCGCGGCTTGGGCATGGCTGCCGCTGCCGGGCGCGTTGCTGTGGATCGGGGCCAGCGGTCTGGGTTGCTTGCGCCAAACCGTTAGTCACGTGCTTGCGCCGGGGACGCAAATATCCACCATGCATCAATCGGCAGACTGCCTGGTCTTTATCGTCGGGTTTTCCGTACCGCTGTCCGCACTGATGGTTTTTCTGCTGCGCCGTGCATATCCACTTCGGCCCGTGCTTACGGCTGTGCTGGTGGGTTTGGCCAGCGCAGCGGCGTCGGCAAGCCTGTTGGAAATTTGTCACTCATACGATGCAGCAGCGACAGATTTGCTGACGCATGCAGCTGCCGTGGTGCTGGTCGTCGCGGTCAATGCGGCGATGGGCGGCCGGCTGTTGTCGAAGGCCTAGCCGTTTCTTCGCTGCCAACGCATTGCTGGATGACACGATGCGCTTGAGCCGATGAAACAGGTTGATGTAGACCAGTCAGTCGCGAAAGTTGTCGAACTGCAGCGGTAGTTCGACCTCGGCCTTGCGCAGCACGGCCATCGCGCTCTGCAGATCGTCGCGCTTCTTGCCACTGACGCGCAGTTTGTCGCCGTTGATCTGCGCTTCGACCTTGAGCTTGGCTTCCTTCATCGAGGCGATCAGTTTTTTCGCGATCGGCTGCTCAATCCCTTGTTTGACGGTGATTTTCTGCCTTGAGCCAGCCAGGTTGGTTTCCGGGTCGGCGACATCCAATGCGCGAACGTCGATTTTTCGTGCGACCAGACGGCCGCGCAGGATGTCCATCATCTGATTCAGCTGGAATTCGCTGGCTCCGCTCTGCGTGATCACGAAATCATCCAGCTCAAATTTTGCATCCGAGCCCTTGAAGTCGAAGCGGGTCGTCAGCTCGCGGTTGGCCTGGTCGACCGCATTCGTCAGTTCGTGTTTGTCGACTTCGGAAATCACGTCGAAGGAAGGCATGGCGGTAGCTCTTGTTAATCGGTGAGGCAGTGTAAGCGATGCCGACATCCGTCGCTGGTGGATAATGCTGAATTGCAACGTGCGGAAGCTCGGCCAACCATGAAAGTTCCGGTGTTAGAGCCTGTTTACGATCTCCACGTAGCCCGCGTTGTGCCGTGGCGGCCGCCACGACGTAACCCTTCGGGCCGGGTCGGTTTGTACCCATGCCGGCGTCATCACTCGGTCGTGTACCGACGTACACTTCCTCCTTCTTCCTTGGCCTGCGCGCAAACCGCTCCCGGCGCGGGCCACGTGAAGACCGTAAACAGGCTTTTATGAAAACCGATGCCATAAAGACCGACGTGCTGATCATCGGTGCCGGTGCGGCTGGTCTGATGTGCGCCGTGGCAGCAGGCCAGCGTGGGCGCAAGGTGCTTTTGCTCGATCACGCCAACAGGGTGGGCAAGAAGATCCTGATGTCCGGCGGTGGTCGCTGCAATTTCACCAATCTGGGGGTCACGCCGGGCCAGTTCCTTTCGGCCAACCCGCATTTCGCCAAGTCGGCGTTGGCACGCTACACGCCGGCCGATTTCATCGCCCTGGTCGAGAAGCACCGCATCGCCTATCACGAGAAAGAACTGGGCCAGCTTTTTTGTGACGACTCCTCCAAGCAGATCGTCCGCATGCTGCTGGATGAATGCGAGGCGGTTGGTGTGACCATCGAAACCAGTTGCGCCGTAAACCGCGTGCGCAAGACGGATGGTGGTTTCACCGTGACGACCGCGCGCGGTGAGGTGTATGCCGAATCGCTGGTGATCGCCAGCGGCGGGTTGTCGATTCCCAGCATGGGGGCCAGCGGCTTCGGCTACGAACTGGCAAGACAGTTTGGTCATGAGGTATTGCCCACGCGGGCGGGGCTGGTGCCGCTGACGCTGAGCGGCAAGCATCAGGAGCATTATCAGGATCTCGCCGGCGTCGCGTTGCCTGCGGTGGAAACGAAGGTCGGCAAGCAGGTATTTCGCGCGGGTCTGCTGTTTACCCATCGCGGCATCAGCGGCCCGTCGATCCTGCAGATTTCCTCGTACTGGCAGCCTGGCGATGACCTGCGCACCAATCTGCTGCCGGATACCGCGGTTGGTCCGTGGCTGATCGAGCAGCGCACGGCACGACCACTGGCCGAACTGAAAACCGTGTTGAGCGACGTACTACCCAAGCGACTGGCACAGCGCCTATGCGAACAGTGGTTCGACAGTCGGCCGATGCGCCAGTACCGGGAAACCGAGTTGAGCCGGATCGGCGAGCAGCTCAATGCCTGGCCGATCACGGCCAGCGGTACCGAGGGCTACCGTACGGCCGAAGTCACGCTGGGTGGTGTGGATACCAGGGGCCTGTCCTCCAGCACCATGCAGTCGAAGCATGTGACGGGGCTGTATTTCATCGGCGAAGTGGTGGATGTCACCGGCTGGCTGGGTGGCTACAACTTCCAGTGGGCGTGGGCCTCGGGGCAGGCGGCGGGCGAGGTGGCTTGAGCGTTTCGCGCGATCTGAACACGGCGCATGGTTCACTTGGCGGCTGACAAACGATGAGGATGCGTGCATGAAGGTTGGATTTATCGGTCTCGGTGCGATGGGCAGTGCGATGGCCAGCAATCTGCTGGCGGCTGGTCACACGGTGACGGTGTGGAATCGTTCTGAAGCCGCCGCCGCGCCGTTGGTGTCGCTGGGTGCCAAGCTCGCACGCACCGCGGATCGCGCCGCACAGGGTGACGTGCTGTGCAGCATGCTGGCCAACGATCAGGCCGTGCGCGAGGTGATCCTCGATAGCGGCCTGCTCGATGCGATGGACCCTGGCACTGTGCATGTGAACCACGCCACGATTTCAGTGGCCTTGGCCAAAGAGCTCGCCGAGGAGCACGCCAAGCGTGGACTGGAGTACGTTTCCGCCCCGGTGTTTGGGCGCCCGGACGCCGCAGCGGCTGCGAAGCTCAACATACTGGTCGCCGGCAAGCTGGCGGTAGTAGAACGCGTGCGGCCCCTGTTGGAAGCGATGGCGGTGAAGCTATGGCCGATGGGCGAGCAGGCCGAACGCGCTAGCGTGGCGAAGATCGCCGGTAACTTCATGCTGGCGGCGGCGATCGAAAGCATGGCCGAGGCGACCGCGCTGACCCGTGCCTACGGTGTCAGCGCCGCTGACTTCCTCGATGTAATGACCAGCACGTTGTTTGCATCGCCGGCGTACCAGGGCTACGGCAAGCTGATCGCCGAAGAGCGTTTCCAACCCGCCGGCCTCACCCTGCCGCTGGGTCTGAAGGATGTCGAGCTGGCCCTGACCGCCGGTGGCACGGCACGCGTGCCGCTGCCGTTTGCCGGCGTACTGCGCGATAGCCTGCTCGAAGCGCTGGCTGGCGGTGATGCCGAGCTGGACTGGGCGGCCTTGGCACAGGTGGCTGCTCGGCGAGCGCATCTGGACGAACGCAAGTAAGGGTTGCGCGAGTCGACGCTCGCTCGAGTTTGATGCCGGCGCCGATTCAACCGTCAATCCTGCAGCGTCCAGTCCAGACTGCCATTGATCACCGTGTGGGTGCGGCCACCGATCCACACCGAACCGCCGTCGATCAGTGCTACGAGCCGGGCATCGTGGCCGATTTCACGTCCCTGGCTGACCTGATAGCCACGGGCCAGCTCGCCGTTCGGCTCGGTCTGCGCAATGTAGGCGGCGATGGAACCGTTCGCCGCGCCTGAGGCGGGATCCTCCACGATGCCGGCGCCGGCGGGCAACGCACGGACCACCAGCTGATAGTTGGCGTTCGTGCTGCGGGCAAATGCGCACAGACCCATGCTGTCGCTGGCCCTGGCCAATGCACCGATCGCGGCATGATCGGGCTTCCATGCACGCAGGCTGGCCTCATCCGACACCTCGGCCAGCCACCAACGCCGACCGCCGTCGACCAGCGCAGGCGGCAATCGGCCCGAACCCACGCCCACCAGCGCGGCCGATAGCAGCGGGTGCGCATCATGTCCGCTATTCACTATGTGCTGAGCGGGCGACAGCAGCGACAGCTCGCGCTTTGGGCCGCTGCCATGCACGCGGATCGGCAGCGTTCCGGCACCGCATTCCTGCCACAGCAGGCCATCGCGTGGCTCGACCAGATCGCACTCGAGCGCGGCGTGTGCACTGCCAATGCTGGGATGGCCGGCAAACGGGATTTCCTTGTGCGGCGTGAACATGCGCACGCGGTAGCTCGCCTTGGGGTCCTGCGGTGGAAGCAGGAAGGTCGTTTCGACAAGGTTCGTCCAGCGGGCGAAGCGCTGCATGTCCTCGGCGCTCCAGTCTTGTGCGTTGACCACCACGCCCAGATGATTGCCGCCGCCGAGGCTGGCGGTGAAGACGTCGAGATGCATGTAGCGAAAAGAAGTCATGATGTCCCTCCTTGGGGGCTAGCGCTGCAGTAGACACCGGATCGTGGTCGCGTCGCGATGTTTCTGGTGGCGGTGAGTTTGCCCGCAGTCAGCTTGGTCATGCCGCCTCGCGCACTTCCGATTTTTGCCAGCGAAGTCGACAAGACCATGCACTAGCGCGAAGATGTCACGCTTTGCTTATCTCTCGCGGAATCGTTTATGCCGGTTACCTTCATCATCATCGCCATCACCGGCATCGTGTCGTTCATGGCCTTCAAGAACAGCCGGCTGATGAACGACCTCATCCTGTGGCCGCCAGCGATCACCCGTCAGCACGAGTACCACCGTCTGGTGACTTACGGCGTGGTGCATGCGGATTTCGGCCACCTGTTTTTCAACATGCTGACGCTGTATTTCTTCGGTCAGGTCATGGAAGGGTTTTTCACCGGACGTCTTGGCGGTTTCGGGTTTGCGCTGTTCTATATCGGTGGTCTGGTGGTCTCGATTCTGCCGACGTATCTGAAGAATCGCACCAATCCCAACTACCGCAGCCTTGGGGCATCCGGCGCTGTTTCAGCTGTGCTGTTCTCATTCGTTTTGTTGGCGCCATGGCAAAAGATCATTGTGCTGGTGATACCCATGCCGGCGATTCTCTATGCCGTGCTGTATACGGGCTACTCGATCTTCATGGATCGACGCGGGCAGGGCAACGTCAATCACAGCGCTCACCTTTGGGGTGCGGCCTACGGCGTCATCTTCACGCTGCTTATGGATCAACGTGTGCTTCCTTACTTCCTCAATCAGTTGTCGCATCCTTCGTTTTGATGACTGATGCGCCGGATTTGTCGCGAAGGTTTCAGGCGATTTCGTAAGGTCAGCCGTTAATATCCGAGCGATTCAAGGCGTGCATACTGGCTCATGTTTCATTGATCGCCGTTTAATTTTATTGGTCACCGCAGGAGAACGAACGCATGGCTACGAAAGGCAAGTCGGCAACGAAAAAGTCCGCGGCAAAAAAGGCGTCCGCAAAAAAAACAGCTGTAAAAAGGGCAGTCGTAAAACGCACCGCGAAGAAGGTTGCCACCCCGCGTAAAGCAGCGGCTGCCAAGAAGGCGCCCGTAAAAAAGGTAGCCACTAAAAAGGCAGCAGTGAAAAAGACAGCGACAAAAAAGCCGGCTGCAAAAAAAGTCACCCTTAAAAAGTCGGTAGTAAAAAAAGCTGTCGCGAAAAAGAAGCCGGTGGCCAAAAAGGTTGCCGTGAAGAAGCCGACAGTGAAGAAATCGGCCGCGAAGAAGCTTGTCGGAAAGAAGTCAGTCACGAAAAAGATCGCGGCCACCAAGCCGGCAGCCAAAAAAGTTATTGCCAAGAAGGCTGCGCCGAAGAAGTCCATTGCCAAGTCGGCGACGAAATCTGCGGTGGCGAAACCTGCCGTGAAAAAGCCGGTAGCCAAGGTCGCTGCGACGAAAAAGCCGGCGGCGAAACCCGCGGCACCCAAGCCAGCCGTCAAGAAGGTTGCATCGTCTCCCAAGACCAAGGCGACCCCGCTCAAGTTGCCGACGCTGCCGGAGCCGGAAATCCATCACATCAGTCCGGCCGAAGCAGTGGAGCATATCCAGGCACTGCTGGAGGCCAAGCTGGAGCGCGTGCGTCAGGGGCCGAGCTGGCCTGGCGCGGTGACTGTGCAGCCCGCGACGAATACGCCCGATCCCCATGCGCCCACGCCTGGTGCCGGCGGCCTGTCCAGCGAAGCGGCGTTTGGCCATGCGCTGGCACATGAGCGAGGCGACCAGTCCAAGCGCAAGGGCTGATGCGTGCGCATTGACGGTCCTGCGTATATGGCTGGTGGGTAAATGCCCATCAGCCATGTGTTTGTACCTCAGGAGGCGTTCAAGCGCATAGGACTAGCGTTCAGGTCATGACTCCCGTTGGAGTCGGAGACAAACCATGAAACGCCTACTCGCAAGTCTCGTTCTGCTCGCCGCCATCACTACTTTGTCCGGGTGTTATTACGACCCCGGCTATAGCTACGTTCGCGGTTCCAGTTACAGCGGCGACGTGTATTACGGTCAGGCCGCGCCGGTATATCAGGGTGGTTACTACGGGTACCCCGGCTACGGTTACTACGACAATGGCTATTACGGCTGCTGCAGCGTAGGCGTCGTCGGTGGTTGGTACGGCGGTTATGGTGGCCCGCGCTACTGGCGCGGTGGTTACGGATATGGCGGGGGCCATTGGCAAGGCCGTCCCGGTTACGGCGGCGGCCATCCGGGTTACGCTGGCGGACATGGTGGCGGTCATTACTCGCATGGCGGCGGCTCCTCGCACGGCGGAAGTAACGGTCACTAAGACAGAACGCGGGGCCTGCGGCACAATCGCCGCATGCCTCGCCTAAATTATTCGCCACGTTCCATTCGGTTTCCAAGGCTCATCGCCATCACGGCGGTGGGCCTTTTGCTTGGCGCCTGCGGCAGCCTGCGTTATTACACACAGGCAGTGCGCGGGCAGAGTGAGCTGGTCTTTCATCGGCGCAACATTGGTACGATCGTCAGCAATCCGGCGACTGACCCCAAACTGGCCGCACGACTTTTACTGGCCCAGCAGGCGCGTCTTTTCGCTTCGCAGCACCTGGGGTTGCCGGATAATCGCAGCTATACGCGCTACGTCGATCTGCATCGAAACTATGTGGTGTGGAACGTGTTCGCGGCGCCGCGCTATTCGGTAGAGCCGGTGCTTTATTGTTTTCCCGTCGCAGGCTGCGTGGCTTATCGCGGTTACTTTGCCGAGGCCGATGCGAAGGCCGAAGCGGCACGGCTGCAGAAAAAAGGCGACGACGTCGAGATCGGTGGCGTCTCGGCGTATTCCACGCTGGGCTGGTTCGCTGATCCGATTCTCAGCAGCATGCTGCGTTGGGACGACGACGAGCTGGACAGCACCATCTTCCACGAGCTGGCGCATCAGCTGATCTACGTAAAAGACGACACGGCATTCAACGAGTCTTTCGCTACATTTGTGCAGGATCAGGGCTTGCGCGAGTGGCGACAGTCGCGCGGGCTACCGGCGCAAGACGATCGCACGCAGGCGATGGACAGCGGCTTCACCAAACTGGTACTGGATCTGCGTGACCGACTGAAAAAGCTGTACGCCAGCGGCGTGGGCGACACGGCGATGGAAGGCGGCAAGCAGCAAGAGATCGCCGCATTTCGCGAACGTTACAAGCAGTGGCGCGATCGCGACTGGCCGAAGGAACATGGCTACGACGCCTGGGTGGCGGCGCCAATCAACAATGCGCGCTTGCTGCCGTTCGGCTTGTACGATCAGTGGACGCCTGCGTTCGCCGAGCTGTTCAAGCAATCGCAGGGTCAATGGCCGGCTTTCTATCAGCGCGTAAGGGACCTTGCCAGGCAGCCCAAGCTGCAGCGGGATGCCACGCTCGTGCAATTGGGGAGACGTGTTGCGACATCTTTGGCAGCGCCCTGAGCAAGCCGTCCTTGGCCTGGGGATCGTTGCCGATGAATGATCAGAGCGTGCGATAGTCCGTATAGCCCTCGGCGCCGCCGCCATACAGCGTGGCAGGATTGATGGCGCTGAGCGGCGCACCGATGCGTAGCCGCTTGACAAGATCGGGATTGGCGATGAATGGACGTCCAAACGCAACCAGGTCAGCCAGGCCGTTGCTGACAACTGCCTCGGCCATCTTTTCGGTGTAGCCGTTGTTGACCATCCAGCTGCCATGGAAGCGGCGATGCAACGCTTCGTAATCGAAGGGTGCAATATCGCGCGGGCCGCCTGTGGCACCTTCGATCACGTGCAGATAGGCCAGGCCGAGCGGGGCGAGCCTTTCAACGGCGCGCTCGAACAGTGGCTGCGGATGGGAGTCGCGCGCGTCGTTGGCCGGTGTCACGGGGGAGAGGCGCACACCGGTACGGCCGCTGCCTGCCGTCTGGGCAACGGCGCTGACGACGTCGTACAACAGGCGTGTGCGATTTTCGATACTGCCGCCCCAGGCGTCGTCGCGGTGATTGCTGCCATCACGCAGGAATTGGTCGATCAGATAACCGTTGGCCGCATGCACTTCGACGCCGTCAAACCCGGCATCCATCGCCCGCGCGGCGGCATAGCGGTATTCCGCGACGATGCGCGGCATTTCTCCAGCAGCCAGTGCGCGCGGCTCCGAAACTGGCTCGAAGCCGTTGGCGGTGAAGGTCTTGGCCTTGGCGCGGATCGCTGACGGAGCGACCGGTGCCTTGCCGCCCAGCTGCAGGCTGGTATGGGAGATGCGGCCGACGTGCCACATTGCAGCACCATCTTGCCGCCGCGTGCGTGCACGGCGTCTGTCACTGCCTTCCAGCCCTTGACCTGCGCGCTGCTGTAGATGCCGGGTGTGTCGAGGTAGCCCTGACCCTCGGGACTGATCTGGGTGGCTTCGGCGATGATCAGTCCCGCGTCGGCGCGCTGCGCGTAATACTCGGCCATCAGCGGCGTCGGCGTGCGGCCAGGGCCGGCACGATCGCGGGTCAGTGGTGCCATCACGATGCGGTTGGCCAGCGCGATATCGCCCATCTGGACTGGGTCGAACAGCGATCGGGGAGAACGGTCTGGCATAAGGTGAATCCTTGCTGGTCGCGGAAATATCCTGCATGGATGGGTGCGGATGGCTTGCGCACCAAGTTTGGCAGGCTGAAGTCGCCATGATGCACAAGCGATCGTGATGTGTCGGTGCAACGTGGTTGGCACCAGCAAGGATGGTTACCCAGTTGTCATTCCACATACTGAAACTCATCTCTTTGGCTTGCAGGAATCAGGGTTGTCGACTTGATCATGTCCGATACCGCCGTACCCGAGTTCTTCGGGCGACTCCTCATGCAACAGGTCAACAGCGTGTCCCTTGACGATGTATTGCGCGAGGAGGGAGCGCCGCTCAGCATCCTGTTTCTGTGGGGTCGCGACTGCCCCAATTGCGATATCGCCAAGCGCGCCATGCTGCTGGCGCGGGATCGTTTCCAGTGGCCACGGGTGCGCTGGCTGCACGATAACGTTTACGACGATCCGACCATGGCCACGCGGTTTGGGTTGCACGGCGTACCTGCGTTCTTCGTGTTTCGCGGTGAGCGAAAGATGGGACGGATTAGCGAGTGGCCTGGCACGCAAGCCTTTGTTCAAGCTATTGAAAATCAGATTGTGCTGGCGGCGACGGTCTAGCCAGCCTGTCGCTTAGCTGAACGAGTCTGGGACGTTTACGTTGAAGTCACGTACCCGCG
>Ga0302231_10000906_pt1 | contig 19971 bp, 14 predicted proteins | sample II_Palsa_N2_2_FD_193522 | JGI IMG/M metagenome (GOLD analysis project Ga0302231, IMG submission 193522) | Peat permafrost microbial communities from Stordalen Mire near Abisko, Sweden - II_Palsa_N2_2 | ecosystem: Environmental > Terrestrial > Soil > Palsa > Peat permafrost | place: Sweden...
CCGGAACTCGGCCGACCGGGCCACGTCGCGGATCTGCTCCGGCCGCACCGGCTCATGGATGCCGCGGCGGATGTTCTGGATGGTCAGCGTCCACGCGGCCTCGAAGTCGAGCACCGCCTCATCGTCCTGGCTAGCGAAAGCCAGCACCGACATCGCCGAATAGGGCACGTCGCCCGCAGCGCCGGGGGTGAAGTCGCGGCGATACTGGCGCAGCGCCTCGAACGCGAGATCGGGACTCATGTGATGGGCGAACACGGCGCTCATCCCGTTGACGGCGGCGAAGCGCGGCCCGTAGGGGCTGGAACCGAGCACGAACAGCTCGGGCCGCTCGTCGATGACCGGCGCCGCCACCATGTTCCGGTAGGGGTGCTCGTCCGGGAAGCCGTCACCGAGAAACGCCAGCAACTGGCCGACCTGGGCGGGAAACTCGGCGCCGGGGTCGGTGTTGATGCCCCGGCGCAGGGCGTGGGCCGTGAGCGGATCGGTGCCGGGGGCCCGGCCCAGCGCGAGATCGATACGGCCCGGGTACATGGCCAGCAGGGTCCGGAACGTCTCCGCGACCTTGAGCGGCGCATGATTGGGCAGCATGATGCCGGCGGCGCCCACCCGGATGCGTTCCGTGTGCGCGCCGATGTGGGCGGTCAGGATCTCCGGGGCACTGCAGGCCAGGCTGGTCATGTTGTGGTGCTCGGAGACCCAGTAGCGCCGGTACCCAGCCGACTCGACGGCCCGGGCGATCTGCACGGCACCGGCGATGGAGGCGGCGGCGCTCTCGCCGTACTCGATGCCGACGAAGTCCAGCACCGCCAGCGGCAGGGATTCCTCTACAGCACTCATCATTTCTGGCAACCCGCCATGCTCCAGCCGCATTCCCGGGTTCCGGCTGCTGGGCGGGAAGCGTGCGCGACTCTGCCGTGCACCGGAAACCGGTAGCGGCACCATGCTGCCCGTCTGGTGCCGCGGTCCCCGAAGGGGCGGCCAGCTGGACCGCAGCCCGGCCGGCCAGGCCCCCCGAGTCTGGCCGGCCGGGTGATCAGATGAGCATGCCGTGGCTGAGCAGTCCCACAAGCACGATGATCACCAGGGCGATGAGGAAGGCGAAAGAGATGAGCTTGAACAGCAGGCCGATTACGAACCGCAGGAACGGCCCGACGATCCGGAGCCCCACGAGTATGGCCCCGATGAGGACCAGCAGATTGATCATGCCCGTCACCTCCCTACTGCTGCGGCCGGAGTGAGTCGAAGCGGGGATCGCGGTAACGGCGGCTCATTCCGCCGTGCTTTACTTCGACCGTCCAGCCGTATTGGCGGGCTCGTTCATCCGGGCCCTGGAATAGCCGGTTGGTTATCGCGCGCAATCGATCTGCCAGCCAGGTCGGCGTTCTTTTTGGCCGGGCGGGCCGTGGCCTGTTCCGGCTCGCTGCATCTTTCATGGCTTCAGCATGAGCAAGGGCATATGCAAATTGCCCGCATAAATATCGCATTTGTATAGCAAGCCGATATCAGCGGCTGATAACCATGAACGGGCAAGTTAGCCGGACGTTTGGCCGGCTGTTACCGGAGCGCGCGATCTTGACCCAGCACGCATTGTCTGATAGCGCATTGCGGGAGGCCCGGACGTGATCGGCAGCCCTTTTCGGCTCCATCGCTCCGCGGCGCCCCGGCGGCGGCAGGGAGGCCCATGCGGTTCGCGATCATGCAGGAAACAGTCGGCTACCGGCCGGGGGACGCAGACGCGGAAGAAGCGATCACCGGCCAGGAAGGCGAGTTGCTGCGCCTGCTGCTCCTGCGGCGGGGTCATCCGCTGAGCAAGGAGGAGATCGCCCGGCACCTGACGCGGACGGGAAAGAACCGGGTGCTGCCGTCGTCGGTGCCCGGCTACGTCGCCCGGCTGCGCGGCAGGATCGGCCCGGAATATGTGCGCAGCACGGCCGGCTATTCCTCCGGCATAGATCAGGCCGGGGTCGACGCCTTTGTCTTCGAAGGCCAGGTCCGGCAGCTCGGCGTCTGCGATATCGCCGACATCGACGACCTGGATGACGGCATCGGCGACCAGTACGAGCTCCTGCTGGACCTATACACGATGTGGCACGCCAATCCTGCCCTGGCGTTCGCCGATGACCACGATGACGAATTCTCCCGGGACGCATACCTCGAATTCGAGCGATACTGGGACGGCCTCAAGAAGTGCATCATCTACAGCGAGCTACGCAGCCGGCGGAAACCGCGGATCGAGAAGGCGATCGCCCGGATAAAGCAGTTGCTGGAACAGGATCCGTCCGACGAGCAGCTGTGGGCGCTCTGCTACCGCGCCCAGGCCTCACTTCCCGCGCACGACGGTCCGGTGGCTGCCACCTATGCGGCCATCCAGCAGCAGTTCCCCCGCGGCATCCCGGCCGAACTGGGCTATACGATCAGCCGGATCGCCGGCGGCCACCGGGACGCGCTCTTCGACATCGACCAGCACCGCCGGGCACCTGACGATCAGCGCCGGATCGACGGCCTCATCCAGACCATCGGCATCTCCTCCGCGTCCGAGCTTGAACTGCGCCGCTCCAAGCTCGAGCCACTGGAGTGCATGGGCCAAACCGTTTCCCGGCTGCGCTTCGCCGGGATACTCGCGACCAAGTGGGTGGCGGACTCGTACGTACGCGCCGAGTTCGGGCGCCTGCTCGAGCGCCTGGACCACTCCGGCGGGTCCGCCCGGTTCCTGCTGATCAATCCGGAGTCCGAAGGCTACCGGCGGTTCCGCGGTGTGCGGTGGAGCGAGGGCGGTGTTCAGCCGGTCAGCATGCTGCGCAGCCTGAGTGCCGCGCACCCCAGCTTCGAGGTCCGCCTCTACGACGCCCTGCCCACGTTCCGCATCGTCCTCATCGACCAGAGCGTGGTCAGCTTCTCCCCGTATCTCATGACCTCTGGCACGCAGCGGGCCAGAACCGGCTGGGAAGCACCCCATATCGTGCTCGACCGCACCGCCCCCTGGCCGCTGGCCCAGACCTTCGAGACCCTCTTCGAGGAGACCTGGCGGACCGCCACCCCTCTCTCGCCGTCAGACGGGGAGTACGCAGATTCCTTAGCCAGGCAGAGCTTCCGCCGCGGCGTTTAGCTGGTCATGGGCTGCGACGAACGCCAGCGCGCGCTTCGCATGCGGGATGTCGGTGTGGTAAGTGCAGCGCAGCAAGCTCCGGGCCAGGGCCAAATGCCATTCCCAGCGATAGCGCTCCGCCGCGCCGGGCTGCATGACGGGAGTCACCCGGTGCAGGTTCGTTGCGATCCAGGACAGCGCCGCCAGGGCGGCTGATGTGGCTGCTTTTGCCGTAACTGCGATCAGGTCGGGCTCGCCGGTCCCGAAGCGCGCGGCAAGAGCTCGCCAGGTACTGAAACCCGTGAACAACATCGATTCGGTACCGGCGTCCACGCTCCGCATCAGCAGGTCGACCGCCAGCCACGCCGGATCCGTGGCCCAGTGCGCCAGCCCGAAGTGGCTCGTATCGATCAGCTGCGGCTGAGGATGCCGTCCGGGTGGGATGAGCACGTTGTCGGCGTGCAGGTCCCCGTGGGCGTAGCAGACATACGTCTCCTGCGAGGCCAGGCTGAGCAGCCTGCCGCCCGGCAGGCGCCGTTCCGTAATGAACGCCGTCAGATCGTTGACCAGAGGGTCCACGTCGCCGCCCAGGGCACCCCCGTCCTCGCGTTCCAGGACCTCCGTCAGCTCGGCCAGCACCTGGAGGATGCATCGCTGCCGGTATGGGGTGAACGAGAAGCTGGCCAAGGCCTCGGTGCGCTCGGATCGCCCGCGCGCGTAAACGTGCGCCAGGCGGTCGACAAACAGTGATTCCATCAGGTCGTCAACCGCGGGCGGCTCGGGCGGGTGCTCGCTAGAGAGCAGCCATCCGCGCAAGGTGACGGCCCGTTCGACGAACGGGCTGCCCAGCGCGTACCAGCCGTTCACCGGGCCGACCGAATAGGCGGGACGATGCTCGACGAGCAGAGTCGGCGGCAGTACCTCCGCGGCCTGCCTGCCGCGTTCCGCTTCGCGGGCCAGCAGATCCTTGGCCTGGCTCAGCTTCAGGATGTGGCTGACCCGATCGATGCCCTCGACGTGTGCAGTGACGCTGCAGACCGACGCCCCGGACGCCCCGGGCGTCAGGAAACGAAGCTCGATCCGATCGGTCTGCCGCTCCCCGGCCTCCAGGATCTTGGCGTAGAGCCGGGCGACGGTCGCTTCACCAACCTGATTTAGCAGGCCCTGGATACCCGGGTCACGCGGATCGGACGCTACCTCGCAGGTGCGGACGGTGCCGTTGTCCAGCAGATGCTCGCGGATCTTCCTGGCGATGGCGGCCGGGCTGTGCACGGAAGATGCCGTGCTGAACTCGTTGCGCCGCACCACGTGATGAGCCCCGCACTCCCACGCATCGTCGATGAGGTTGAGCATACGTTCGCTGCCAGTTGTGACGGCCAGGATGAAAGTGTGTGTCGAACGGCGTCTGGCGCCCTTGATGAGGTCGAGACCTCGTGGCTCCAGGTCGCCAGGCACGTCTTCCCTTGGGAACAGCAGGTCGGCGATGACCAGGTCGAACGGTGCGGCCGACGATGTCATGAGCCGCTGGCCCTCGTCCACGTCGGTAGCGGTCTTCCAGTCGACGTCCCAGCCGATTTCCCGGCCGAGCCGGACCCGCATGGTTTCGACCAGCCGCGGCTCGTCGTCTACCACCAGCGCGCGTATCCGGGCCACGCTCATCCCCCGTGCCACAGAGGAAGCGTGGCGACCGCTGCGAACGTCCACTCATCGTCGGCAAGTACCTGACCGATGAGCGAACCGCCGAACGGCCGGAGCTTGTCGCTGAGGGCTTTGAGACCGCGCCCGGGCGGCGTGCTAGGCAGGGTGCCGGAGTTACGCACCACCATTTGCGCGGTTCCGCGCGCTGGCCGCAGGTACTCGATCTGCAATCGGCAGACCGCCCCTTTTACGCAGTGCTTCTCGATGTTTTCGAGTAGGTGGGTGATGATCTGATCCAGCAGCTTTTCCGGGCAGAAGACCTCCACGTCACCGCCCTCCGGCTGGTCGATCGCTGCCTGAGCCTGATGCAAGCGCAGTAGCTTTTCCACGCACGGCCCAAGCTTGATGGGTGCCGACCGGACCAGTTCGACCAGCAGCGCTGGCACCTGCTGATCGCTCAGGTGGGCAGCCAGGAAAATGCGATTCCACCAGTTGATGCGGCCGAGCAGCTCGTGGCGGACCGCCTGCCAGGACGGTTCGGCCGGCCGCCACGGACCGTGCGCCAGAGCTTGCAGCCTGTCTGTTACCGCTCGCAGCTCTCCGACGTCCGGGTGAGCCAGCGTGAGCAGCCGACGCTGATCCTTACCCCCGAGCCAGTCGGCTACGAAATCTCCCCCGAGGATGTCCCGGAGCGGCGGAAGATTGGCGAGCGCTCGCTCCTCAAGCTGCCGAGCGCAGGTGTCCCAGTCGGCACTTGCGGCCTGCGCGGCTTCGGGTGACGGCTCGACCTCCTCGATGTCCTCAACGAAGCTGCGGACGAGAAGCAACTCCGCCTCAAGACGGTGCCGGACAACCGGGCGGACCAAGTCTTCGCGCAGGCGCTCCCACGCCGCCTGCGCGTCTTTGGGCTTGTCCAGAATGCGGTAGTCAGCCACCGTCAGCAGGTTCCGGACGGCATGAAGGTGATCTTCGGTCGCCATGGTGTCTGGCTCCGAACGCTGATCCTCCAGATAGTCGCGACAAATCATGAGATTGCGCCGGAGATTGATGACATCAATCGGTGAGTCGCCGGGTGATCGGAGCAGAAGACGGCAGCAGTCGAGAAGCATCTGGTCCACCAGTACCGTCTCGTTTCCCGCCAGGTCCAGCAGCTTCGGTAGCAGCTCCACAAGCCGCTGCGGGACGGCGGCAGACATCACCATCAGGGCCTGGACCCGCAGCCACGGCGGGGTGGTGACCTGCTCTAGGCAGCTGACACAAACCTGCGACAGCAGCTCCGCAGCGATCTCGAAGTGCAGCGGCGGTAGTCGCAGCCACTGCTGCTCCGCAGCCAGCAGGCGAATCAGTCCGGTGCTGGTCCACTCCCGCCGGTGTGATGTTTCTCCGGTCAGTACGCGGAGCCGGTCGATGACCTCCTGCCGCCCGCTGACCTTCCGGAGCGCTCGTAGCAGCAGCCTGCGCCAGCGCAGGTAGTCGATGGCCTCATAGCCGGTGACCGGCACAGTAAACAGGTCGGCCGCCGAGTCGCGGGCAACCTCATCCAGTTCTCGCGCCCGCAGCGTGTCGCGTAGCAGCTCCGCGTGACTGATCAGCCTGGGTGGCGCAGTGTCTTCGTCCAGCCGATAGCGCTCCCGGGTGGCGCAGATGGGGCAGCCGTGTATATCGAAGGCGGTAATGCCACTACCAGCCACGAAGCGGATCGTGACCGGGATTTGCGCTGCAAACGGTGAATCGCCGGTCGAGGGGGTGCCGTCAGCCGCCATTGTCGGCACCGATACGGCGCGCAGCATTCGCAGGGCATCAGCGTCGTTGGCGTCGAGTTGGTTGAGCATGCAGACCGCGGTGATCCAGCTCGCGCCGCTTTTGGCCGCCAGCCTGATCAACTGCAGCAGCGTGCTTCCCGTAATGGCCCACCAGTGGATGATGAGAACACCCGCCGGCCGGTTCACATTGGTCAGACTGGCGGGAAAGGCCCAGCCGTCACCCGCTATCCACCGGGGGACCGGCGTTACCGCGCCGACCTGGAAGCCGTCCGCGGCGAGGTAATCGTGTACGATCCCGGCGAGCGTCTCCGCGTTGCCGTCAGACGCGACATACCAGATGGCAATGGGAACATCCGTCTCCGAATGTGGGCCACCCTGAGCGCGGATCTCCGCAAAAGCGGTTCTGACGTTAGAGAGGACCGACTCGGTGATCTGTAGTCGTCTCCTTTGCTGGCGCATCGCCTGCAGCCGGATGAATGCGCTGTAGTGCCTGCGGGGCGGGTCGTCGATATGGCCGAGGCGGAGCAGGTCCGGGTCGGCGGCGAACCAGGTGAGCAGGTCCGTTTGCTGGGCGCGAGCAGTCTCCCCGGCGACAGCCACCTCGGGCCGGAGCAGCAAGGGATCAATGTCGGTGACATTTTCGTCCCATGATCCTTTGAAAGCGATGTCGATCTCGGTGAGCGATACCACCGGGATGGTGCGGTTCAGCAGTCTCACCGGCCCACGCGTGTCTCTCGCGTCCACGACGCATGCGATGACGAGAGGATCGGCGTCCCGCCCGGCCACGATGGCGACGGCCTGGCGAACCGTGTCCTCACTGCGGATGGTGTCAGCACACAGCACCACCTTCGCGCCGACGGGTAGCTGCTCACCGATCGGGGGCTCACCGATGTTGAGCTCGGACGGCTGCGGATATACGCGCCCGGCAAGGCTCAGGCATTCGCTAAGCTGCCGGGCCAGCAGCCGGGGAGCGGACTTGACCTGGAAAATTGCTGTTGGTGTCTCTGCTCTTGCGGCCGCACGCAGCGCCGCTTCGGCCTTGCGAGCGAGAACAAATGCCGCCAGTTGTACGCCGATGGTCCCGGCCAGCAAAGGCTCCACATAGATCCACCGGTTGGTGACACGCAGGCTGGGCCCCCGAAAAACGCCTAGCTCTACCCCCCTACCGCCACGTTCGACCGCCTCCGCGAGGCTCTGACTTACGACTCGGTCGATCGTCCCGTGGACGACGGCCAGCGAAAGCCGCAGCAGCAGCCGGCTCCGGCCCACGCTCAGCAGGTGCCCGTTGACGCGCAACATCTCCGAAAACCGGGCTGGGTCACCCCCAGCCCGGTGCCAGCAGCGCTGTGCCGCGCCGAAATCCGCAGCGCCCGCGCCTCCGGACAGCTCATTGAGGACCGCTCGCAGCGGAACCGAGCCGCCGCACCAGACCGGATCGCCGTTCCGGCCGAGCACGAGAATCGGGTCATGGACACCCTCGCCGGAGGCGACGGCGAGTTCTTCGTTAAACATCGCCACGCACGGATCGAGCATGTGTGACTCGGCATCCGGAAAAGCGACAACGAAGGTACACGAGCGCGCGATCGAGCTGGCGAACTCGAGGAGCTGATACATAGCGCCGCGCCAGCCGTCATCGACATCCGGTTGACCGGCCTCATGCAGGGGCACCGTGGCAATTAGCCCGTCGACGTGCCGGTCTGCCTGTACGGAGCGCACCTGATCAGCGAGCCGGGACCGGTCAGCATCAGCCAGGCCCCGCCGGGAGTCGAAAGCACAGCTCAGCCAGGACAGACGAGGCGCCGAGCCAAGTGCCGACTGGCTTTCCCACGACGTACGCGGGCGCGGCGGGGAAGGCCCGGTCGGAAGCGTTAGTTCCAGCAGCGTTCCAGGTACGTGGCCGAATCCGCCCTCCGCGACGTCGGTCCCTCCGGCTTCCCGGCCGAAAAGCCTCCCGACGAGCAGGTCAGCGGTGCGCGCCTGGACGCCACCGTGATAGCTACGGACCACCCGGGCCACCCACCAGAGCCCCGTTGTGCCACGTTGCGCGTCCTTAACCTCCACCGACCTCGCAGATAGGTTTCCCAGCGCGTTCAGGATGGTCTCCTGACGGCTGCGATCCGAAAGGGCGCCACGACCGGCGGACTCGCTGTACAGCGGGGCCAGACGTGCGGTGAGATCCGCGCCCGAGTCGGCGACGATCATGCGCAGTACCTGGCTGCCGTCCGCCAGCGCACGTTCGGTGATGTCTGCCATGTGCGGGTGCATGCCGTTCTGGCGGAGCGCGTACGTTTCGGCGCCGACCATAATGGCGCCAACCAGGGCAACGGCCGACCGGTCGCCCACACCGCCATGCTTGGCGACGTTCTCCACCAGCTCGGTCAGGACAGTCTGGCTCAGCGTACGCGCGTCCGACTGGGAGAGGCCGAGGTCCTCCAGCCCAGCAGAGACGGCGAGGAATGACTCTGACTCGCGCAGCTGTGCGGCCGGCATGGGTTCAAGCCACCGGAATGGAAATACCCGCCGGTGCCGGTAGGGAGCGTTTTGCGGATCCTGGTCGGGTGACCCGGGCCAGGACACTGGCTCCCGGCCGTCCATCGATGATCCGTCCAGAATGTGAACGGCGTCTTGCCGCCAGTGCGGGGCGCGAAGCGAGTCAAGGAATCCCACCTGCCGCATGAAAGCGAGGGCGTCACCTCGCGCTCGCGCCTGACGCGCAGTGAGCGAAGGATCGACGCCCTGTCCGCTAGCGGTAGGGGCCGACGCCACGGGCAACGTGACGGTGGCCGGTATCTCTGATCGAACAGCCGTATCGAGCAGCAGCAGCGCTCTGGCTAGCGCTCCGAAGTCAGCGAACTCAACTCTAGAGAAGTCGAGCCTCAGCGGGTCTGCCGCGCTGGGCTGGGACCAAGCCCGTTCGTCCGCATATGATCCATGGCGCAGCTCCGCTTCCCAGGTAAGGAGCGTGAGCATCCGGGGGAAGCGGTAGGTGGCCATCGCGCCTCTCCCCCGTGCACCGGCGATCCCATGAGGTCTATCAACTGTGACCGATTAGTAGCTTTCCTCTGTACGTAACACTTTGAACCGTTTTGCTCAACCTTCTGGTAGCTGCTGGAGGCCCTGATCAAGCTGTCGTCGGTGGCCACCGGCGCCCATGGGCGTGTCCCGCGGCGTGGACGCCGGCGGGACCACCGGCCCTATCCCGGCCATTACCAGCGGGGTTCGCTGCCGTCCCTGGCTGGGGTTATTTTCCAGTCAGATGTCGGCCGACGCCGACTGTCCGTAATCACGGAGACCTGGTTCCTCAACCGCCAAAACCGTACTTTAGGGCGCATTGGGCTCAGGCAAGAACACTTGGGCACCAAATTTCCAGGCCCCTCTGCATGGTCCGAAACCACAAGATCCGATTACACTCTGATAGGGGAGCCAGCTCGGAGGGCCTTTGTCTCGTTGGCGATGCGCTCAACGGACGATCATGGCTTCCACTACAGTTCTGGGGGTAGGCCTACGCCGAGTTCAACGGCCTGGCCTGCGCCAATACCACCATCAGCCCGGGACACCACTTGACGACAGATCAGGTAGGCCTGCTCCGTGAGAGCTGGGACGCGCACGCGCACGAGTGGATCAAGTGGGTCAGAGCACCTGGTCGGCAGGACAGCTACTGGCGGTTCCACCGAGAGCGCTTCTTGTCGCTCGTTCCTGACGCGGGCCAACTGACGGTGGACATCGGCTGTGGCGAGGGCCGCGTTGGCCGAGATTTGCAAAAACTTGGGCACAGAGTGCTCGGGGTCGACTGGTCCTACACCATGTGCCGGGCCTCCGAGAAGCATCCGGAGCGATCCCCGGCCGTTGTCGGCGACGCGGCCGACTTGCCCCTTGCCGATCGTAGCGCAGACTGCGCGATAGCATTCATGTCGCTTCAGGACATTGACGACATGCAGCGTACGGTCGAGGAAATTTCGCGCATCCTTGAAGATGATTGCCCCTTGATCCTGGCGATTGTTCACCCGATGTATTCCGGCGGAAGATTCTTCAGTCTCGGCGAGAGTACAGATAACTACTTCGTACTTAAACGGTCATATTTGAAGCAAGAACGCCTTGTTAGCACGGACGGCGACGGCAGTTTGACGGTGACTTTCTTCCGCGAGCACCGTCCTCTGCAGGCCTACACCCAAGCCCTCATCAAAGCGGGCTTTAATATTGAGCAGCTGATCGAGCTCACCGATGACGACGAGGCCAGGGACCGCGACGGTATCCCCGTATTCCTCGACATCGTGGCGAGACGTCGGCCACGGGAAAAGCCTGCGGATTCCATGCGCATAGACAGCAGCAACCACTCTACAGCCCAAACCCTATCCCGTCGACCTTACCGCAATCATCGGCGGTATCAAACCCGCCCGGGTCGCGCACAGATTACACGCGCTCCGTTGAATTCCCTACCCTTGCATACAGATCCCCCGGCCGCGGCGGTGATACGTTTCGCCAGCCGTTCATGGCCCTACCTCTCTGGGCTGATTGTCATCGCGGCTGCAGCTGCGGCCTTCCTTGTAAATTCGCCACTACGTTGACGAGTGACCTCTCATCGTCGAGATGTCATGGTTAGAGCTTTGATCTGAGGTTCGTACCGTGTCTACAGTTTAGTAGGCCAGCAGGTCCAAGCCTAGGTCGAGGGCGGGGCTGGAGTGGGTGAGGGCGCCGACGGCGACGAAGCCGACGCCGGTCTCCGCCACCGCCCGGGCCGTGGCCAGCCGCAGACCGCCGCTGGCTTCCAGGCGCACTGACGGGTAGGGCTTGGCCAGGGCGACGGCGGCCCGGAGATCGGCCAGGTCCATGTTGTCGAGCAGGATGAGCTCCGCGCCGGCCGCCAGGGCCTCTTCGACCTGGGTCAGGTCATCGCACTCCACCTCCAGTGGCAGTGCCGGGGCGACCGCGCGGACCGCTTCGATGGCCTTGGTGACACTGCCCGCGGCCGCCACGTGGTTGTCCTTGATCAGCGCGGCGTCGCCGAGGCCCATGCGGTGGTTCAGGCCGCCGCCGCACCGGACGGCGTACTTCTCCAGCTGACGCAGCCCTGGGGTGGTCTTCCGGGTGTCGCGGACCGCGCAGCCTGTACCCGACAGCGCGTCCGCCCAGGCCCGGGTCGCGGTGGCGATGCCCGACAGGTGGGTCAGGACGTTGAGCAGGGTTCGTTCGGCACCAAGAAGCTCCCGCAGACCGGAACGGATCCGCAGAACCTCCGCCCCGGCGGCGATACGGTCGCCGTCCGTGTGTCGCGGCTCGGCGGCCTCCGGCGGGACCCCGGCCGCGTCCAGCACGGCCAGGGCGACCGGGAGTCCGGCCAGCACTCCCGGCTCACGAGCCACCACACCGGCCACGGCCCGCGCGCCCGCGATGGCCGTGGCCGCCGACGTCACGTCAGGGCCGTAGCGCAGGTCCTCCACCAGCGCGCCGCGCACGACCCGCTCGGTGTCGTCGGGATCCAGGCCGGCCTCGAGCAGGGCTTCGGTCACGGGGATGCTCAGCGTCATGCGGCTGCTCCTGTCCTGGTCGGTTCGGCCGCGGCGGCCGTGGCCCGCAACCGGGCCGGATCGACGCGGACCACCGTGTGCCGTGCGTTGCGGGCCGAATGGGACGGCGGTGCGTCACGCCACCGATGACAACCCCGGCTCTCCGGTCGGGCCAGCGCCGAGACGGCGACCAGGACCGACACCGCGTGCAGGTTCGTCGCTTCCACGCTGGCCAGATCCAGCCCGGGGCCCGCGGGCTCTGCCGCCGGCGCCTGGGCCAGGCTCCGCTGAAGCTGCTGCACGCCCAGGCGATCGCGAACCACCCCGGCGTGCTTCGACATGGCGGCGGCCAGCATCGGGCGGGCGGCCGGGCTCACTCCCTGGCCGGCCTGCGGGCACCGCACGTTGCCCGCGGGGGCAGGCAGATCCTGGCCGAGAAGCTCACCGGCCCGCCGTCCGGTCAGCAGGGCTTCGGTCAGGGAATTGGAGGCGAGCCGGTTGGCGCCGTGCACACCGGTCGACGCGGCCTCTCCGACCGCGAACAGCCCGGTGAGCGAGGTCCGCCCGGCCAAGTCGGCCCGGATGCCGCCGCACGCGTAGTGCGCGCCGGGCGCGACCGGGATGGGCTCGACGGCCGGATCAACGCCCCGCGCCCGGCACGCGGCGGTCACCGTGGGGAAGTCCTGCTCCAGCCGGGCCTCGGCGAACGCGGTCGCGTCCAGCCACAGGTGATCGCCGGGCCCGTCCCCCGACGCCATCCGCTCCTGCATCGCCGCCGACACCACATCCCGGGGGGCCAGGTCGCCCAGCGGGTGACGGCCGGTCATGACCGGCTGGCCTGCCGCGTCCACCAGCACGGCGCCCGCCCCGCGCAGGGCCTCGGTGATCAGCGGACACTGACCGCGGGCCGCTTGCTGCCACAGCACCGTCGGGTGGAACTGAACAAACTCCAGGTCCTGCAGCTCGGCGCCAGCGCGGGCCGCCAGGGCCAGGCCGTCGCCGGTCACCCCGGCCGGGCTCGTGGTCGTCGCGTAGGCCTGCCCGAAGCCGCCGGTGGCCAGCACGACCGCGCGGGCCGTCACCCGGCCGGTCCACAGCGTCCCGTCGTCCGCCACCATTCCGGCTAGCACCCCGCCCACGGTGCCGCGGTCATTGATCAGGGCGTCCAGCACGGCGCAGCGGGTGAGAATCTCCACCGGGCTGGCCAGCAGGGCCGCCAACAGCACCCGGTGCACCTCCGCGCCGACTGCGTCGCCGCCGGCATGCACGATCCGGTGGCGGCTGTGGCCACCCTCCAGATGCAGCGCCGTCCGGTTCAGCTGGGCACCGCGCGCGGCCAGCCGGGCAATCTCGCCGGGCGCGCCGGCGGCCAGCGCAGTCACGGCGGCCGGGTCGCACAGCCCGGCGCCCGCGACGAGGGTGTCGCTTCCGTGCCGGGCCGGGCTGTCACCGGGACCGATCGCGGCGGCCAGGCCGCCCTGAGCCAGCGGGGTGGCTCCCCCGCCGAGGTCGTCCTTGCTGAGCAGCAGCACCTGGCGGCCGTAACGGGCGGCGGTCAGGGCCGCGGTCATCCCTGCGGCGCCCGAGCCCACGACCACGACGTCGGCGCTGAGTTCCCAGTGGATCCCGGCCGTGGGCAGGGCGCGGAGCTCTGGCCCGGTCATTCCGCGGTCACCGCAGCCGTCAGCTCGGCCGACCCGGTGCCGGGCGCGCGGGGCGGTGTGGCGCCTGTCATTTCGGCCGGTGCGGCGCCCGGCGCCCCGGTCGGCGTTCCGGCGGGAAGGGCAGTTGCCGTCGTACCAGCCCCGATCATGGCCTGAACCGACCGTCGGGCCCGTTCGGCGATATCGGCGGGGACCTGCACTTCCGTAGTTCCCTCGCGCAGGCAGCGCAACAGGGAGGCCGGGGTGGTCATCTTCATGAAGCGGCACACGGCACCGGGGTTGACCGGCTCCCAGCGCACCGCCGGGTTGGCCCGCCGGAGCTGGTGCAGCATGCCGGTCTCGGTGGCCACCAGCACCGTGGCGGCGGTGGTCGTCCGGGCGGCGTCCAGCATGCCGCCGGTGGACAGCACCCGGGTGCGGCTCTCCGGCAGATCGCCCTCCTGCGTCTGCCAGAGCGCCGCCGTCGAGCAGCCGCATTCGGGGTGGATGAACAGCTCCGCGGCGGGGTCGGCATTGGCCTTACGGCGCAGCTCGGCCGGGCTGATCCCGGCGTGCACGTGGCACTCCCCCATCCAGATGTGCATGTTCGTGCGGCCGGTCGCGCGCTGCACGTAGGCACCGAGGAACTGGTCGGGCAGGAACAGCACCTCCTGCTCCGCCGGCAGCGACGCCACGATCTGCGCCGCGTTGGCCGAGGTGCAGCACAGATCGGCTTCGGCCTTGACCTCGGCGCTGGTGTTCACGTAGGCGACGACCGCGGCACCGGGGTGCTCGGCCTTCCAGTCCCGGACCTGCGGGGCGGTGATGGTGTCGGCGAGCGAGCAGCCGGCCTCCGGTTCCGGGATCAGCACGGTCCGGTCCGGGGCGAGGATCTTGGCCGTCTCGGCCATGAAGTAGACGCCGGCGAAGACGATCACGCTGGCCGTGCTCTTCGCGGCCAGCCGTGACAAGGCGAGCGAGTCACCCACGTGATCAGCCACGTCCTGGATCGCTGGAGCCTGATAGTTGTGCGCCAGGATCACCGCGTCACGCTGGGCCGCCAGCCGCCGGACCTCTTGCGCCCAGTCCCCGCCGGCGTCCTCCGCCCGATCTCTGGCCGCCTGCTCTCGGTGACTCCCGGTGCTGTCTGCCCCGTAGCTCTCGCTGCCTTGCTCCGCGTGCCTCCTGGCGCTGAGCTGCGCGTCCGTCCTGGCGCTGAGCTGCGCGTCACTCCTGGCGCTGAGCTGCGCGTCACTCGTGGTGCTGTGCTGTGCGGCCACGTCCCTGCTGGTCATGATCCGCCCCTCTCCGTCGCGGGAGATCTGGTTTTTGCCTGGGAGTGTAAAACCGTTTCCGCCTTGGAGTCAAAATCACTTTGGATCGGTACCATGCGAGCGTGCCGAACAATCACCCGCGGTTCCCGCATGAGGTACTGGCCGTGGTGCTGCAGGTCCGCGCGGGCAGCTTGCACGTCCTGCTATGGCAGCGGGCGGAACCGCCGTTCGAGGGCCGCTGGGCGCTGCCGGGCGGGCCGCTCGCTGAAGACGAGCGCCTGGGGACGTCGCTCGGCCACCACCTGGCCGCCAAGGTCGACCTCACCGATATCGCGCATATGGAGCAGCTGGAGACCCGCAGCGACCCGGTCCGCGATCCCCGGGGCCGCGTGCTGGCCACGGCTTACCTGGCCCTCGTATCGTCCGGCGCCGAGCCGCGGATTCCGGCGGACACCGCCTGGCACCCGGTGCAGGATTTGCCGCCGACCGCATTCGACCACGGGTCCATCGCCGAATCCGGGCGGGAGCGGCTACGGGCCAAGCTGTCCTACACCAACATCGGCTTCGCCCTGGCCCCGGAGACCTTCACGATCGCCCAGCTCCGGGACATCTACGCAGCCTCGGTCGGGCACCCGATCTCCGCCACCAACCTGCAGCGGATCCTGACCCGCCGCGGTGTCATCGAGGCCACGCCCGCGGCGGCCCGGCCGACCTCGCTGGGGGGCAGGCCCGCTACCCTCTACCGGTTCGTGACCCGGAGCCTGGTCGTGACCAACCCCTTCGCCGCGTTCCGGCCGCCCGCCCTGCCGCCGGCCGCCGCTCCGGTAAACGCTGGTTCCCCGGCCGGCTGAACCAGCTCGGTCATCCTGGCGGCCCCGCTCGCGTGCTGCTCGCGGTCCCGGCTGGACACGCCGCGCTGTGCATAAAGCTGTGGAGCAGCTGTGAAGAACAGCTGCGCGCCTGTGTGCAGACAGAAAATATCTGGGGATTCCGGCGGTGCACGTTTCCCTGGACAGGCCGCTTAATAGGGAAAGCATTGTCCACACCCTGTGGAGAGAAAAAAGCAGCAGCTTTTAATTACCGCGCTGCTACAACAGGTAAGTAATCCGAACATCTATCAGAACTTTATCCAGTCGTTATTTCGATTCAGGACCGTGAAAGATCATGCAGTTGGACGGGGAAATCCCAGCTGGTCAGAAGGGAAGGGTAAGCGCGGAATAGCGGAATAGCGGCGTGTACGCATCGATCCCGGCGGCGCGGCGCTCACCCTAGCTGAACTGGAGAGCCTGACATGAAGATCAAAATGAGGGTAGATGACGTAAGCACGCCCGATCGGAACGAATGGGCCGAGATGAACGACTGGCTCGCCGAGCTGAAGGACGAAAGCCAGGCCGACGAGGGCCGCGACAGCCAAGCCAGCCTGACCGGTGCGGGCGACGCGGAGCCGACGAGCGGCCCAGGACCCACCCACGGCGTAAGGGCCGTCGACGACCGGCAGCGCGCGAGCGACGCACGGCCCGTCAGCGACCCAAGGACCGTCAGCGACCCGCGGGCCGCGAGCAACGCACGACCCGTCCACGACCCGCGGCCCGTCCGCGACCCACGGACCGTCACCGACCCACGGGCCGCCAGCAACCCACGGACCGTCAGCAAGCCGCGGCCCGTCCGCGACCCACGGACCGTCACCGACCCGCGGGCCGCGAGCAACCCACAGCCCGTCCACGACCCGCGGGCCGCGAGGCACGAACGGCCGGCCGGCGGCGCCAACGGCCGGATCCCCGCCGCGCCTCCGATGCGGGCGTTGATCGGGGACGAGCTGCGGATGCCGATCATGTGGTGCGAGATGGGCTGCTGCATTTCGTGGCACGCCGATCCGGCCGCACTCGGCGAGGCCGACAACCGGGCCCGGGCCATCCAGGCCGGATGGCGGATCGACGCACTCGGCCGCATGACCTGCCCGCAGTGCCAGCAGACCACCGTGGCCTTCCGGGCCACCCGCCCGGTCGTGCTGTGGGATCGGGCCACGGCCATGGCCATGGCCGCCCGGGCCGCCGCGCCCCGTTACCGCACGATGGGTACGGCCGACCGGGCAAGCGACCGCCGCCCCCGCCCGGCCGTCGGCCGCCAGTGAGCGGCGGGACGGGCCTGATGATCCAGGAGCACGCGACGCTGACCACGGCCATGGCCGGTAGGGCCAGCGGCAACTGGCGGCGGTCGCCGGATCCTGCCCCCGCAGGCTGGGCCTGCCTGCCGGACATCGCCTTGTGCGCGCCTGGCCCGGGCAGCGAGCCGGTCCACGTCGCGCGCGCATTCACTGTGGAGACTTTGCGCCGGTGGCGTACCACCGATCGCTGCGAAGACATCGTGCTCGTCGTGTCCGAGATGCTGACCAACGCTCTGCGGCACGCTCAACCGAGGCCCGTTGATACCGGGCCAGGCGGTACCCAGCGCCGCCCGCCTATCCGGCTGGGCCTGTACAACCCGGGGCCATGGGTGCTGTGCGCGGTGGCCGACCCCAGCCGGGCCGTTCCGGTCACCCGTACGCACAGCTCACTCGACGAGACCGGCCGCGGGCTGCAGATCATCTCCGCGCTCAGCGATGACTGGGGGTGCACCATTCCGGACGAGGCGGGCAAAGTAGTCTGGGCCATGTTCGCCCGCCGCTGACGCGGCTGGGTTCCCGGCCATGAACGCTGACTCTTCCGGTGACCAGACTCGCTGACGCGCTGGAGCGGTTTCTGCTGCCGCTGGTGGTGACAGCCGCCGCCGTAGGCATCGCGTTCCCCGGCCCGGGCCGGCGCCTCGACGCCGCGAACGCGATCCTCGCCACGCTGGCCGTCCTGGTGTTCTGCACCGGAGCCTCCCTGGCGTTCACCGATATCGCCGCGCTCAAGACCGCCTCCCGGCGCCTGCTGCTGGTGCTGGCGGTCACCACGGTCACCTTGCCCGCGTTCGCCTGGCTGGCCAGCCACCTCGTCAGCGGACCGGCCTTGCGCGGTGGCGTGCTCGCGGTCGGTGTCGCCCCTACGGAGGTTGCCTCGGTGGCCCTGACCGGCCTGGCTGGGGGCGAGGCCGCCCTAGCTGCTGCGCTGCTCGTCGGATCCACGGTGATCACCGTCTTGCTCGCCGGGCCGATCCTCGCTCTCCTGGGCGCACACTCGACGACCTCACAGCTCGGGCTGCTGGCCACGCTGGCTCTGGTCGTCGCCCTGCCTCTGGCAGCAGGCTTCGCTATGCGATCCGTCGATCCGCTTGGCGGGCGCGAGCAGCCTCTGCTGCGGATCATCGCCACGCTCAGCCTGCTGGTCCTGCTCTGGGAAGTCGCCAGCGAGCTGCACCTTCGGGTCAGCGACGCATCCATGGTCGCCGCCGTGCTGGTCTACCTCGCCTGCGGCGCGGCGCTGGGCTGGCTGCTCGGGACTGGCGCCGCGCCCGCCCGGCGCACCGCCGTCTTCCTGCCTACCGCGATGCGCGATTTCGCCGTGGCCGCCGGGATCGCCGCCAGCGCCTTCGGCGCGCCCGCCGCCGCACCCCTCGGCATCTACGGCATCCTGGTGCTGGTCTTCGGCTCGGCCGCCGTGAACCTGATCCGGCGACGGCCCTCGCCTACTGGACAGGCTGGAAGATCTCGATCGGGCACCTGGGCCCGGGGGCACGTGCGAGGCGCTGGTCGCCGGTGAGCAAGGTGGCCTCCAGTGCCTCGGCAAGTGCTACGTAGGTGGCGTCGTAGGGGGTGAGGTTGGCGCGTAGTTCCCAGCACCGGGCCAGCAGCGGACGGTGCGGAGCGCGACGGGCAGGCAGCACGGCGAGATCGTTCAGGGCCAGCCCGGCACGCCGGGCGTCGATAGCACCGGCGAGCAGTTGGCGCCGGAGCACGGATACGACTTCCAGGTCAGCAAGCTCTGGCAGGGCCAAGCGCTGTGCTCCGCCAGCGCGCCGCCGCGGCCCATCAGTCCCTGCACCTCGGTCGCCAGCGCGCACGTAATCCGCCAGGGGATGAACTGAATCGCGCGTGACAGCGTGATACAGGACGAGTCAACTCGTCGTTGAGAGCTGTTCCTGGCCGGTCAGCTCTCCATGCGTTCGACAGCGGATAACGGGGGCTGGACTTCCGAGGGGCCGGGACATGGCGATCGACGATTTACCACTGCCAGTCGTCAATTTCCTGAACGCCATCGGGGTGCCGTGGCCTTACCTCAACGAGGACACGGTCTCCGGATTCGCGGCCCTGGTGCGCGAGTTCAGGCAGGCGGTAACCACGACGCACCGGGACGCGACGGAGGCGGTCGCGGCGATCACCCGGGCCCACCAGTCGGTATCGACCGAACGCATGCAGGCCGGCTGGGAGAACCTGACCGCCAGGCACGTGGACGAACTGACGGCCGGCTGCACCGTGTTGGCGGACGCGCTGGACGTGGCCACGGGCTACATCGTGGCGCAGAAGGCCGAGGCGATCGCCGTGCTGGCCGGGATGGCCGCGGCATTCGTGGCTGACCAGGCCGCCGCAGTGGTCACCCTGGGGGCGGCGGAGGCGGCGGTCCCGCTTATCGTCGCGAGCGCCGAGGCCCTGGTCAGATCGCTGACGGCCGACCTCGAGCAGTACGTAGTCGGCGTGGTCATCACAGCCGCGGCCAAGCCGTTGTTCGCCAAGGTCGAGGAGGCGCTAACCGGCCTGGACTGGTCGCGGTCCGGTCCGGCCGCCGGCAGGCCGACCGGGTTCGTGCTCGACCCGGCCGCGGTCCACGCGCAGACAGCGGCGCTTCGCGGACAGGCGGCAGCACTGCGGGCGCATGCGGTGGTCTTTCAGCAGAACGTCCGGGCGCTGAAGTTCTGATGGGCGGCGGGGAGCTGGAGGCCGTGTTCCGGGCCTTGGCCGAGGACACGGACGAGGCCGCCGGGAACATCGCCAGCGCGATCGCGAGGTTCACCGGTACGACGGCGGAGACAGAGGACGCGAACGTCGCCCGGACCTTGGCCGCCGACGCGGAGAACGCGCGGGCCATCGCCGCCATCGGGAAGCATTCCGGCGTTCTCGCCGACGGCGGTCTGGCTGATGAGGGCTGG
>Ga0302231_10000909_pt1 | contig 19939 bp, 17 predicted proteins | sample II_Palsa_N2_2_FD_193522 | JGI IMG/M metagenome (GOLD analysis project Ga0302231, IMG submission 193522) | Peat permafrost microbial communities from Stordalen Mire near Abisko, Sweden - II_Palsa_N2_2 | ecosystem: Environmental > Terrestrial > Soil > Palsa > Peat permafrost | place: Sweden...
CGCGCTGCATCACGCTAATGTCGTGCTCGACCACGAACAGCGAATTGCCCGCATCCTTCAGGCGCTGCAATGCTTCCAGCAACGCATCGCCATCCGCGGGATGCAGTCCGGCAGACGGCTCGTCGAGCACGTAGACAACGCCGAACAGCTGTGACGACAGCTGGGTAGCGAGCCGCAGCCGTTGCAGTTCCCCCGAGGACAGCGTCGGCGTCGCGCGGTCCAGCGCAAGATAGCCGAGGCCGAGGTCGATCAGGGTTTTCAGACGTTCCAGCAGTTCGATCGCGAGCCGCTGCGCGGCCACGCGCTTCTCGTCGGACAGGTTGGGCGTACGGCGCACGTCAGGGGCAGCCTGATGAGGCTGTCCGCCGGCCGCAACACGGCGCGCGGTCGCTTCGCGCCGGCTGGCCTTGTCGAGTACCTCACCGTCAGCGGACGTGCTCGAAGACGGCCACTGGCCGCGCGAGACCGGTTCTAGCAACGCAGCCAGCCGTGCAATGGGTAGCTGCGACAGCTCGCCGATATCCATACCGGCGAACGTCACCGAGAGCGCTTCCGCCTTCAGACGCTTGCCGTGGCACGACGGGCATTCACTGCCGAGCATGAACTGCGACACGCGTTTCTTCATCAACGCACTCTGCGTATTTGCGAAGGTATGCAACACGTACCGGCGCGCGCCGGTGAACGTACCCTGATAGCTGGGCTCAGCCTTGCGCCTGAGGGCAGCGCGCGTCTCCTTCGGCGTGAAGCCCGCGTAGACCGGCACCGTGGGCTGCTCGTCGGTGAACAGAATCCAGTCGCGATCTTTCTTCGGCAGATCGCGCCACGGCGTGTCGACGTCGTAACCGAGCGTGACGAGGATGTCGCGCAGATTCTGGCCGTGCCATGCGGGCGGCCATGCGGCGATCGCGCGCTCGCGGATCGTCAGCGAGTCGTCGGGGACCAGCGAGCGTTCGGTCACGCTATATACGCGGCCAAGCCCGTGGCAAGTCGGGCAGGCGCCCTGTACCGTGTTCGGCGAGAAGTCCTCCGCATATAGCATTGGCTGTTTCGGCGGATAGCTGCCGGTTCGCGAATACATCATGCGGACGAGGCTCGACAGCGTCGTCACGCTGCCAACCGACGAACGCGCGCTCGGCGTGCCGCGCTGCTGCTGCAAGGCGACTGCCGGCGGCAGGCCTTCGATCGCATCGACGTCGGGCGCGCCGACCTGCTCGATCAGCCGTCGCGCGTATGGCGCGACCGACTCGAAATAACGCCGCTGCGCTTCCGCGTACAGCGTGCCGAACGCGAGCGACGACTTGCCAGAACCCGACACGCCGGTGAACACCACCAACGCATCGCGGGGGATGTCGACGTCGACGTTCTTCAGGTTGTGCTCACGCGCGCCGCGAACCTGGACGAAGCCGCGCGGCACGAACGTGGGCGACTCGGGAAGATCAACAGAATGCTTGACAGTGGAGGACCGTGAGGGCTTGGTCATGGCGGCAGGGATAGGTTCGGGGGTTGATGGTCTTACATGCAGTCGCAAGCGACGTGCCGCCGGGTTTCGCCGTACGAGGCGATCCTGACTTCGGTATCACGTAACATGTAAAATCTGCGCAAGTTGAATTCTAGCCAAACCGGCCATGAGCGATTCCCTCTGCGACTTCGACATGAAGGCGTTTCACGCCGCGCTCGACGTGCAACGACAGGCTCGCCGCTTAAGCTGGACCGAACTGGCGACGTCAACGGCAGTTGTCAACGATTGATCCGCTCGGCACCAGTGAGCCAACGGCGGCTTTCCGGACCGTGGCTCACTCCATCAGGCGGAACACCGTGCCATACTTCCGGAACACACGGCCCATATTTCCTGTTGACGATGACCACCTCTTCCACGTCCATCGGCTTTAACCACAATACACTCGAGCGCCGCTCCGAAAGGCGGGACGACCACGCCTTCATCGAAACGCTGCGCAACAACCCGGCTACGCGATTTCTCGTCTTCGACGGAGACGTTCCCTTGCTCAAGCGAGGCACTCAACATGACCCGTGGTACATCGCGAGTGAAACGGCGGCCTTCGGCGAGCCACTTCACAGCGTGTTTCTCGGGGAAGAAAGCGACGGTAGCGGACGCTTTGCGCTCGGCTTCACGCTCAACCCCGGCGCCGACGATCCGTCGGGTGACACGCTCCACGAGCGCATCGAGCTTCGCTCCATCGCGCTGCAGGGTCTCGTTGGCACTGCGACGCTTGGAATGCTCGGTCAGGCGAAGTCGATGCTCGACTGGCAGCGCCGCCACTCCTTCTGCGCAAACTGCGGCTCGCCGAGCCGCATCGCGGCGGCAGGCTGGCAACGCATCTGCGATGTTTGCGGCGCACGCCACTTCCCGCGCGTGGACCCGGTCGTGATCATGCTGGTCATTGACGGCGAACGATGTTTACTCGGGCGTCAGCGCCATTTCGCCCCAGGAATGTATTCGGCGCTTGCTGGCTTCGTCGAACCGGGGGAAACCGCGGAAGACGCCGTGCGGCGCGAAGTCATGGAGGAGGCTCGCGTGAGGTGCGCGCAGGTTGTCTATTTCGCGTCGCAGCCGTGGCCGTTCCCTTCATCGCTGATGATCGGCTGCTTTGCGCAGGCGAGCGATACCGAGATCGTGGTCGATACAGAGGAACTCGAAGACGCCCGCTGGTTTTCGCGCTCAGAGGTCGCGGCGATGCTCGCGGGAACGAGTGCGAGCGGGCTGTCGGCGCCCAAGCCGTTCGCCATCGCCCATCATCTGCTGCAGGCGTACGCGGCTAGGGGTGCTGCGGTTTTGGATGGCTGAGGGTATCGTGGCAAGAAGCACCCGCTAAAGATTCTCGAGGCAGTGCTCACAGCTGCGAAGCTTTTTGCTTCGTAGCAGGCCGAAAGGTGCTATTGCCGGTTGGAGAGGTCGGGACACGGTACACGAACCCAACCGGTCATCAACCGCCGTGCCGTACGCAAAAAGCCAAGGATCTTGAGCGGGGGGTGCGGCTAAAATCCTGGACTGATTTATGCCGCAATTCCAAGACTCTCCCGGTATTCGAGGGGGCTGAGAGAGCCGAGCGAGACCTTGATCCGCGTTGCGTTGTACCACCGGATGTAAGAGTCAAGGACCTCAATGAATTGATCAATGGTCGTAGCCCGCCAGTCACGAGGATAGAACAGTTCCGTCTTGAGCCGCCCGAAGAAGCCTTCACAGGCTGCGTTATCGGGCGAGCATCCTTTGCGTGACATCGAGCGAACGAGCCTGGCATCGCGCATCCGGGATAGCCATCCCGGCCAACGATAGTGCGCACCGCGATCGGAGTGGACCACTGGCCGCTCATCACAATCAGCCACCGACTCGATGGCCGAATCCAGCATGGTATTGACGAGTTCAGCATCTGGTCGCGTGCCGATTGACCAACTCACAACGAGACCGTCGAAGCAGTCGATTAACTCAACTGCCTGATGGTCGCCTTGATGCGCTTTCCCAACTTCAGATAGAGCCGAACCGCTTGAATGCGGTCCCCGTACGAGTACATGGACTACCTCCAGGTAGTCCAACATTTTGTCCGGCCCGCCGAACCCAAAGGTCGGACATGTACGTAACTCTTTGATTTTTTTGGTGGGCCGGGCGGGAGTCGCATTGGCCCCGCTCAGGCCCGCCATATTTGGGTCTCCCGATGCGACCGTGTCAGGTTACCCCCAAACCTACCCCGCAAAACAGCGGAACAGAATGGAATTGGGACCCGGCGAAAATACAGCCCGCAGGCCAATCGCATCTTTGCCGCTCTCACCTGTCGATGTCGTGATCTCGCAACACACGACAAAGGCGTCTCCGTTATCCACCCCGCGCCAAGGGCTAGTAAGCGACCCAACTTCGATTCCTTCACGGAATTACGGCCGTGTCACAGCCACGCAACTGGAATCACCTGAAAAAGTGGATGTCCTGTGGATAAGTCGGCCACCTTACCCATTGAAATATAAGAAAATACGAAAACCCAACCCAACACCATAGGTGCCAAGAATCAACGCTTAATATAACCCCATGTAATCGCAGTCGAGGTGTCATCGATTGACACATTGAATCCGTAGTTCTCCGTACTGATCCACGAGTCTCGCCCAAGTCTGCTGTATGTGAAGCTGCGCCTTCCTGATTTCCGGCAGGCATTCTCGCAGCTTCTCCTGATAACTACTTCCAGTGAGATCTTCAAGATGCTCGACCAGTCGGCCGAAATCTGATTTGTAGGTATGGTCTTCGACCCTGTAGACGAACAACTCGAGGATCAGTCGACCAAAGGACTGAATCTGCACCTCGTCGCGGCAATATAGAGGGGGTCGATCACTTCCTTGAAGAGCGCATGCTTCTGGTCGCCGATGAACTTCAGGACGTCGAGCGCTTTCTGGGCGCCCTTGATCAAAAGATCACTCATCGTTTTCACCTCGGTATCCGGGCGTGGGTATTCTTTTCTTCATTCGTCAAAGCAAGGCTGGAAGGGTTCGCCGACCGAATTCTTCAGGCAATCCCAGTCCCCTGGACGGTGTTCGTGGCGCCCATCGCCCATTTCTTACAGTCACAAGCCGACCCGGATTCGGGCGTTGCAAGCGACTTCCCAATAGCGAGCAATCGTAGCCGTACGTCAGCTATTTCCCCCATTTTTCGCCATATTTCATCGCATCTCCCACATCCGCGGGCACGCATTAGACGACGACGAAAGCCCTCTTCTCCACAAAAAAGTTGAAAACAGCCCTAAATTTTTCGCGGAATCTGCCGATGTATGTAGGGTATTTTGAATTTTGCATTCAAATTCTACAGGCGACGTACAGCGGAGACCGCCTCGCTCAACCTTCGGATGCGGAAAAGGGCGGCGCGCTCTCGCTCTTGTTATCTGTAAATATTTACAACGTGTGCTGCGGTATCTGGGAGTTGAAATGAATTCGAGTAAGGCAACCGTCTCATTACAGGCGCGGATCGCTCTGACGATGGGTTTTCTGGCAATCCTTATGCTGGCAATCGGCATTCTCGGCCTGGTGGGGGCAAAGCGCGCCAATGACGCGAACCGCGACACGTATGAGAACAAGCTGACCGCTGCGACAAACATCGGAAACGCGGAGATTTACATCGCCCGAACGCGCCTCGTGCTGGATCGCGTTGCGCTGCATCCCGACGATCCGCAGGCGGGTGACCAACTCGAGCGAGCCAGCAGCTTCTTTGCGCAGTCCGACAAGTGGTGGCAACAATTTATCGATCAGGTTCACGAGGCCAACGAGACTGCGATGATCGGCCAGGCAACACAGCGCCGCAAGGCGATGAGCGACGCGGTGACGGCCTTCATCAGCGCCGTAAAGGCGAACGACCGCGCACGAATCGACTCCATCGCCATGACACAGTTGAGCGATCTGTATTCGCAGATGAACGCAGCCAACGAAGAAGTCAAGAAGGCGCTCTACGCGAATGCAAAGAACCACTACGACGATGCCGAATCGAGCTTCCGAATCTTCTTCGTGCTATCGGTCTGCATGATCGTGAGCGGCGCGCTCGCTGCCTGTGTCAGCTGGATTGCATTGCGACGCGCAATCATGGGTCCGCTCAACAATGCGCTCGACCACTTCCGGGCCATAGCCGCAGGAGATCTGAGCCGCCCTCTCGAGATTCTCACGAACGACGAAATGGGTATGTTGCTGCATGGCGTCGAAGACATGCGGGCAAGCCTCACCAAAACCGTACGCGCCGTGCGCGACAGCAGTGAAGCGATCACCACCGCCACGCGTGAGATCGCATCGGGAACAATGGATCTGTCATCCCGCACCGAAGAACAGGCGGCATCGCTCGAACAGACGGCCTCGAGCATGAGCGAGCTGACCGCCACGGTAAAGCAGAACGCGGAACACGCGCGCGCGGCGCAATCGCTCGCCGACAAGACATCCATGGTGTCCTCTCAGGGCAACGAAAAGGTCGATCGCGCTGTCAGCGCAATGGGCAACATCAGCAGCAGCTCCCGCAAGATTGCCGATATCACCGGGATCATTGAAGGCATCGCTTTCCAGACCAACATCCTCGCGCTCAATGCGGCCGTCGAAGCCGCCCGCGCCGGGGAACAGGGCCGGGGCTTCGCCGTCGTTGCATCCGAAGTGCGAAGCCTTGCGCAGCGCTCGGCAGCCGCCGCGAAGGAGATCAAGGAAGTCATAGCCGAATCGAGCGAAACCGTCGCGCTTGGTACGGAGCTCGTGGCGGACGCGGGCAAGGCCATGGGCGAAGTGCTGCGCTCCGTGCGCCAGGTCAGCGGCATCATGAACGAGATCGCAGCGGCAGCCGTCCAGCAGAGCGCGGGCATCGAGCAGGTCGATACGGCCGTCAGTCAGATGGACGCGATCACGCAACAAAACGCTGCACTGGTCGAGCAAGCCACCGCAGCAGCACAGGCGCTCAACGAGCAGTCCGCCCAGTTGCACAGCTTCGTAGAAGTCTTCACGATCACGTGACGCTCGTTAGCACACACCCATCTCAACGGCCCGATCAGCAGCACCGCTTTCTGAGGCCGGCCACGCAACGCGGCCGATCACTTTCAAAAGGTAAACAGAATGACGACTTCGCAGGACAACAGTCGACGCTCGTTTCTCAAGAGAACGATAGTCATTGCTCCCATCGCGGCGATCTCAGCCTCAGCGACCGCTTTGTTGCCCACGGACGCAGACCGCGCGTTGAGCGCCCCTCCGCCCAATCAACCTGCCGAAGATAACTACCGTCCGGGCTATTTCACCCCTGAAGAATGGGCCTTCGTGAATGCCGCCTGCGACCAGTTGATTCCTAAGGATCACGTAGGACCCGGCGCGGTAGAACTCGGCGTGCCGCAGTACATCGACCGGCAGATGCAAACGCCCTACGGCGACGCGTCGCGCTGGTACATGGAAGGACCGTTCCTGAAGGGCGCGCCCGATTTCGGTTACCAGTCCAAGCTCACGCCGAAACAGCAATACCGCCTTGGCATCCGCGCCATCGACGCATATTGCCGCAAGAATTTCGCGGGCAAGACCTTCGCCGAATTGCCGCCTGCACAGCAGACGCAGTTCCTCAAACAGATGGAAGCGGGCGAGATCAAGGACGACTTCAATCTGAAATCGTTCTTCAGCGGCTTCCTGTTGACGAACGTCATGGAAGGCTACTTCTGCGATCCGATGCACGGTGGCAACAAAGACATGGCCGCCTGGAAAATGATCGGCTACCCCGGCGTGCGAGCCGATTATCTGGAATGGGCCATCGAATCCAAACCTTATCCGTATGGACCGGTCAGCATGTACGGCAAGCGAGGCTAAGCGAATGGCAACCATCAAGAAACCGCATAAAGATGTGGTAATCGTCGGCTTCGGCTGGACCGGCGTCATCATGGCAATCGAACTGGCAAACGCCGGCCTCGACGTCGTAGCGCTTGAGCGCGGCGACAACCGCGATACGATTCCTGACTTCGCGTATCCGCAAATCGTCGACGAAGTTAAATATTCCGCACGACAGGCGCTGCTTCAGAATCTCGCGAAGACCACGATCACGGCGCGTCACTGGAAGGACGACGTCGCGCTGCCGTATCGCCAGATGGGCTCGTTCAAACCGGGCGAAGGTGTGGGTGGTGCCGGCACACACTGGTCGGGTGTGCAGTCGCGGGTGGCCCCGGACGAACTGCGTCTCTATAGCCGCGTAAAGGAACGCTACGGTGAGAAGTTCATCCCTTCGGACATGAACCTGCAAGACTGGGGCGTCACCTACGATGAACTGGAACCGCACTTCGACCGCTTCGAATATGTGTGCGGCACATCCGGCAAGGCAGGCAACATCAAGGGCGCGCCGGTCGAAGGGGGCAACCCGTTCGAAGGCTATCGCTCGCGCGAATATCCATTGCCGCCGCTGCCGGATCATCCGACCGGGCGTCTGTTTGCGGCCGCCGCGAAAAGCCTCGGCTACAAGCCGTTCCCGCTGCCGGCCGGCAACGCGTCGGGCGCTTACCAGAACGAATACGGCTGCCAGTTGGGACCATGCAATTTCTGCGGCTTCTGCAGCGACTACGGCTGCCTGAACTATTCGAAGGCCTCGCCGCAGACAACGATCATCCCTGCCCTGCTGCGCAAACCCAATTTCGAACTGCGCGTGAATTCACACGTGACGCGCGTGAATCTGGACAACAGCGGCAAACGCGCGGTCGGAGTGACTTATATCGACGCCGAAGGCAACGAAGTCGAACAACCCGCGGACATGGTCGTGCTCGCCGCGTTCCATCTGCACAACATCCGGTTGATGCTGTCCTCGAAAATCGGCACGCCGTTCAACGTCGACACTAACGAAGGTGTGGTGGGCCGCAATCTCTGCTACCAGTACATCAACAGCGTCAACATGTTCTGGGACAAGGACACCTACATCAACCAGTTCATCGGTACAGGCGGCGGTGGTCAGGTGGTCGAGGAATTCAATGCCGACAACTTCGATCACGGCCCGCTCGGCTTTATTGGCGGCGGTGTGATCTGGGGACGTCAGACGGGCAACGGTCCGGTACGCGGCGTTCCGCTTCCGAGTGGTTCGCCGAAGTGGGGAACGGGCTGGAAGCAAGCGGTCGTCGACAATTTCCTGCACACCGGCCGCATTGAATCGCAGTGCACGAGTCTCGCAAACCGCGCGTATTACGCGGACCTCGATCCGACTTACAAGGACGCGTACGGCACCCCGCTGCTGCGCCTCACGTTCGACTGGAACGACAACGATCTGCGCTCGGCTGCGTACGTCGGCGGCAAGATGATGGAGATCGGCCACGCGATGAATCCGAAGAGCATCTCGGGCCGCGTCTTCAAGCCGGGCATGCACTGGGACACACGCGTGTACCAGAGCACGCACGTGTGCGGCGGCACGTCGATGGGCGCCGATCCGAAGACCAGTGCGGTCAACAAGTACCTGCAGAGCTGGGATGTGCCCAACGTGTTCGTGCTCGGCTCGAACACGTTCGCTCACGGGATCGGCTACAACCCGACGGGCCTCGTCGGGGGACTCGCGTACTGGGCGGCAAGCAACATCCGCTCTCAGTACCTGAAGAACCCCGGGCCGATGGTCCAGGCATAAGGGGAGATGACGATGCGCAAGAGACTCCTCATCCCCATCGCCGCGATCGCGATTGTCGTTGCAGGCAGTTGGGCCTCCACATGGAGCAAACCCGCCGTGAACGTGGCTGCAGATGTCGCGGCGCGTGCCGGTGACCCCGTGCATGGCGAATACCTGGCGCGCGCTGGCGACTGTATGGCCTGCCACACGGCGAAGGGCGGCGATCCGTTCGCGGGCGGCTATCCGTTCAAAACGCCGGTCGGCACGATCTATTCGACCAACATCACCTCGGATCACGAGGATGGTGTAGGCAGCTACTCGTTCGACGACTTTGTGCTCGTCATGCGCGAAGGTATCGCAAAGGACGGACGACATCTGTATCCCGCGATGCCCTACACGTCCTATGCGAAGGTGAGCGACGCGGATCTCAAGGATCTGTACGCGTACTTCACCACCAAGGTGCCGGCTTCGAGTCAGCCAAACCGGCGTGCCGACATTGTCTGGCCATTGAGCGTCCGCTGGCCGCTCGCGCTGTGGGACCGCGCGTTCCATGACGACTCAGGCTTCCAGCCCGTCGACTCCCAGAGCGCGGAATGGAATCGCGGCGCCTATCTCGTGCAAGGTCTCGCGCACTGCGGCGCGTGTCACACGCCGCGCGGGACTGCCATGCAGGAGCTGGACCTGAGCGGCAGGACCTCGCTCTATCTGTCCGGTGCCGTACTGGATCATGCTTCGCCGATCAATCTGCGCGGCGATGCCGGATCCGGGTTGGGTAGCTGGTCCGAGCAGGATATCGTCGCGCTGCTGCAAACCGGGCGTGGTCCTCACTCTGCCGTGACGGGTCCAATGGGCGAAGTGGTCGAGCACAGTACGCAGTATCTCAGCGACACTGACCTGCATGCGATCGCGACGTATCTGAAGAGCCTGTCGCCTCGCCAGCAAGATGCGGCGTCGTTCCAGGCGAGCGATGCGACGCTCAAGTCGATCATGGCCGGCTCGGCGACGGCGCCGGGCGCGAGCATCTACATCGACAGTTGCGCGGCGTGTCACCGGCAGAATGGGCAAGGCGCGTCGCGGGTGTTCCCCGCTCTCGCCAACAACCCGATGGTGCTTGCAGCCCACCCTGACTCGCTGATTACAGTCATCCTGAATGGCTCGCGTCTGCCGTCGACGGCAGGCGCGCCGACGCGGTTGGCCATGCCGCCGTTCGCCTGGCGCTACGACGACGAACAGGTCGCCGAGCTGGCGACGTTCGTCAGGTCAAGCTGGGGCAACAGCGCTTCACACGTGACGGCGGATCAGGTAAAGGATGTGCGCAAACATCTGGGGCAGTAGCGTTGCGACGCTCGCTCCTACGAGACTTCGCAGGAGCGTTTTTGTGCGGGATCAAGGCGTCCGGGTGACGGCGGACGCCTCGATCAGCGATGGTCTTCGCGAACTGTCCCTGATGCTTGATTGCCTTGCTGAAAAAGGCCTTTGCCACAGCCATATCGCGCTTTGCCCCGAGCATGAAGTCTACCGTCTGGCCGACCCGATCCACCGCCCGGTAAGGATAGACCCGTCCGCCTCGGATCTTCAGATACGCCTCGTCAACCCGCCACGACCGTCCCGCAGGGGTTGCGAAACGGTTCCAGCGCTTGACGAACTCGGGCATGTAGCGCTGCACCCAACGCAGAATCGTCGTGTGAGCAAGCGACAACCCTCGCCGTTGAACCTTTGTTGAACCCTTGAAAAAGACAAGGGCCGAGTGTGTACGTTTCTTTGATTTCTTTGGTGGGCCGGGTGGGAGTCGAACCCACGGTGTCCTTTCGGAGGCGGATTATGAGTCCGCAGCATGGAAGCGAGCAGACTCGCGTGCAGAAAGGCACAACTAATGCGTCGAACGGTGCATATCCACTAGATCACGACTGGTTATCTCTTCGCACTCGCCGTCTCATTAGAGGTGACTGCCCGACATCCGCAGGCGAGACCGAGGACAAATCCAGCGACGATCCGATGGTTACTGCGTCGGACTCCTAATCGCATGAGCTTCTCCTTCTCCGACCGACCTGTATTCGGCCGACTAGTCGCCCCTCCGACACCGTCAGAAATGACAATGCGTTCACGCTATAGCTGGCTGACCGCGGCGTAGCGCACACACCGGTTTATGAGCCGCTCGACTTGCCCCAAACTCTCTAGGATCGTGCGCGGACCGCCCTCTCTCCCCCGCCTAGAATTCCGCTCCGCTCTAGGAAAACCATCCGTCGTGTGGGGCAAACGCGGGGGCAAAATCCGCCCCAAACGAAAAAGGCCCTCAGTGCCGAAGCAGTGAGAGCCTTATATCTTTTGGTCGGGGCGAGAGGATTTGAACCTCCGACCACCTGCACCCCATGCAGGTACGCTACCAGGCTGCGCTACGCCCCGAACAGCTAAAAATTATAACAGACACTTCAATCGATTTGAACCTGCGGCCACCACAAAACTGCGAAAGCAGGCAACTGCCAGTGCAGTCAAAAAGATTACCGCCCCAGCAGATCGATCACATGCAGCAATTCCTTGCGCAACTGATCGACATCCACGGTGGCAGTTTTTGCAGGCGGCGCATCAGCCACCTCGCCCTCTTCCACCACATCATCCACCGGCCCACCATGCACTGCACCATGCGAATCGAGCCGGTTACGCGCACCGTTGATCGTGAAGCCCTGCTCGTACAACAGCTCGCGAATCCGCCTGATCAACAGCACCTCATGATGCTGGTAGTAGCGGCGGTTACCGCGCCGCTTCACCGGCCTCAACTGCGTGAACTCCTGCTCCCAATACCGCAACACATGCGGCTTCACACCGCACAGCTCGCTCACTTCACCAATGGTGAAGTAGCGCTTCGCCGGAATCGGAGGCAAGACGACTTTTTCGATCGTCGCTGTCATCGTCAGTTAGCCGTCGTGGTGGGTTGCGCAGGAACGCGCCAGTCGATCAGCGCGCGAAGCTCGCCTCAGCGCCGGTCTCGACCAGCGCCTTCAGCTTTTGACTTGCATGGAACGTCACAACGCGGCGAGCAGCAATCGGAATTGCCTCGCCGGTCTTCGGATTGCGGCCGGGACGCTGCGGCTTGTCGCGTAACTGAAAGTTACCGAAGCCCGACAGCTTCACGCTATCTCCGCTTTCCAGCGCATCGCGAATCACTTCGAAAAACGCCTCCACCATGTCCTTCGCCTCTCGCTTGTTGAGTCCGACATTGTCGAACAGCAACTCGGCAAGCTCGGCCTTGGTGAGCGTGGGCGTTTCCGCCGAAGTGTTAGCGGGTGATGTCGGAATATCGCGAATCATGGCGCTACGCTGCGCCGTAAGAAGGGCTTCGAAATCACTCGAGTTCATTTCATTCATATCTATCAAATGGCGCGCCAACCAGAAACGGAGATTGCGGAAATCGCGGCCTAAAGAGTCTCCGCGGGTTATCCGCGCAACCGTGCGCCATATACTCGAGCCAGACGATCCACCAGGGTTTGAATGGCCAGATCGACCGTCTCGTCCTGAAGGGTCCCGCCAGTATCTTGCAAGGTCACACGGAACGCAAGGCTTTTCTCATGGGCTGCTAACCCGCCGGAAGTATTTGATTTTGGACGGAATTCATCGAAAAGCGCAACCCTTCTGACGGTCTTGCAGGCGTCTTCCGAGAGCGCCTTTTGCATCTCGTCAAGCAGTGCCTGGACTTCGATTTTTTGATCGACGACCACGGCGATATCGCGACGCACCGGCGGAAATTTCGACACTTCCGACGGTACCGGCAATGCACGCTGAATTAATGCATCTGCTTCGATTTCAAACAGAATCGGCGCATGCGGCAAATCATATTTCGGCATCCAGCGCGGGTGCAATTCGCCAATCCAGCCCACTGCGCGGCCATTCAATTCGACGCGCGCACTGCGTCCCGGATGCAGCGCCGGATGTTCCGCCTTCACAAAGCGTGCCACCGCCGGCGACAGCAACGCTTCCAGATCGCCCTTGACGTCGAAGTAGTCGACAGTGCGCGTCGCCGCGCCCCATTGTTCGTCCTGCGCCGGGCCATAGGCGAGCGCGCCGAACATCTTCGGCTGCGAAAAACCTTCGACCTGCAGTTCACCGGCCTTGATGGCGGGATCGTGCAAGAACACGCGGCCCACCTCGAACACGCGCACGCGGTCCGCGGCGCGACGGCTCAAATTCGTACGCAGCACTTCGATCAGGCTGCCGAACAGCGTCGTACGCATCACCGAAAGCTGGCTCGCGATCGGATTCAGCAGGCGCACGGGCTTGTCGTTGCCGGCGAAATCCTGCTCCCATTGCGCATCGACGAAGCTGAAGTTCACCGTCTCAGCGTAGTCGCGCGCGGCGAGCGCGTGACGGATATCGTGGAGCGTGCGCTGCGTTTCGTTGGTCGCGCGCATTTCGCTGGTCGCGACAGGCGGGCGCGCCGGAATCTTTTCGAAGCCGTAGATACGTGCGACTTCTTCGATCAGATCCTCTTCGATCTCGATGTCAAAGCGGTACGACGGCGGCGTCACAGAGAACACGTCGTCGCCTTCGCGCTCGAACGTGAGGCCAAGACGCGTGAAGATCTGCGCGATCTCATCTGCGCCAATCGCAACGCCGATGATGCGGTTCGCACGCGCGACGCGCATCTTCACCGGCGCGCGCTGCGGCACGTTGACGATCTGATCGTCGACGGGACCGGCCTCACCGCCGCAGATATCGAGGATCAATTGCGTGATGCGCTCGATATGCTCGACCGTCGTCGCGTAGTCGACGCCGCGCTCGAAGCGATGACCTGCGTCGGTCGAGAAATTGTACTTGCGCGAGCGGCCACGAATGCTATCGGGCCACCAGAACGCGGCTTCCAGATAGATGTTGGTTGTGTCGAGCGTAACGGCCGTGCTGTCGCCACCCATGATGCCCGCGAGACTTTCGATGTGCTGCTCATCGGCAATCACGCCGACCGTCTCATCGAGTTCGACCGTGTTGCCGTTCAACAGTTTGAGCGTCTCGCCCTTGCGGCCCCAGCGCACATCCATGCTGCCGTGGATCTTGTCCAGATCGAACACGTGCGACGGACGGCCAAGCTCAAGCATCACGTAGTTCGAGATGTCGACCAGCGCGGAAATACTGCGTTGGCCCGAACGTTCCAGGCGCTCGACCATCCACTGCGGCGACTTCGCGCGCGCATTGACGCCCCGAATCACGCGGCCCGAGAAACGGCCGCACAGGTCCGGCGCGGAGATCTTCACCGGCAATGTTTCGTTCAACTTGACGATGGCCGGCTTGATGTCGAGCGCATGCAGCGATGCGCCTGTGATGGCCGACGTTTCGCGCGCCACGCCGAATACCGACAGGCAATCCGCCTTGTTCGGCGTCAACTTGATCTCGAAGATCGTATCGTCGAGGTTGAGCGTCTCGCGGATGTCCTGGCCAATCGGCGTATCTTCCGGCAGGATCAGCAAGCCGCTATGATCTTCCGAGAGCTTCAGTTCGCGTGCCGAGCACAGCATGCCCTGGCTTTCCACGCCGCGCAGCTTCGAGAGCTTGATCGCAAAAGGCGCACCGCCCTCTTCGGCCGGCGGCAGTTCTGCGCCCACCAGTGCGACCGGCACCTTGATGCCCGTGGCCACGTTCGGTGCGCCGCAAACGATGTTCAGTGTCGCGCCCGTGCCGGCGTCGACCTGACACACGTTGAGCTTGTCCGCGTCCGGGTGCTTGACCACCTCGAGAACCCGGCCGACCACGATCTTCTTGGTCGCCGGCGCGGCGGGCCACAGGCCTTCGACTTCGAGGCCGGCCATCGTCAGCGCGTGCGACAGCTCGTCCGTCGTCATCTGCGGGTCGACAAAGCTTCTTAACCAGGATTCCGGGAATTGCATGGTTCTGTGTACGTTCTGATCAGGTTAGTCCACGTCCGGCTGGGGCCTTCGTTGGTTGCCACGTTCTGGTAACCAGGCGTCTTGCCGGTGGCACTGCTTGTGGCGCGCAATTGCCTGTGTCTATGCATCTGGCAACGTGCGCTGCTCGAAGCGTTAAGCGAATTGCCGCAGGAAACGCAGGTCGTTCTCGAAGAACAGGCGCAAGTCCTGCACGCCGTAACGCAACATCGTCAGCCGTTCGAGGCCGCTGCCGAAGGCAAAGCCGATGTAACGTTCCGGGTCGAGGCCCATGTTGCGGATCACCGTTGGGTGAACCTGGCCGGAACCCGAGATCTCGAGCCACTTGCCGGCGTTCTTGCCCGTTTCGAACAACATGTCGATCTCAGCCGACGGTTCGGTGAACGGAAAATACGACGGCCGGAAGCGCACGAGGATGTCGTCGCGTTCAAAGAATTTCTTGAGGAAGTCGGTGTAGACGCCCTTCAGGTCGGCGAAGCTGATGTTCTCGTCGATCCACAGGCCTTCGACCTGATTGAACATCGGCGAGTGCGTCGCGTCGCTGTCCACACGGTACGTGCGGCCGGGCACGATCACCTTGATCGGCGGCGTGTTGGTGCGCGCGTAACGCACCTGCATCGGGCTCGTGTGCGTGCGCAGCAGCAACTGGCGGCCGTCGGCATCTTTGCCGTCTACGTAGAAGGTGTCTTGCATCGAACGCGCCGGATGGTTTTCCGGGCTGTTCAACGCGGTGAAGTTGTACCAGTCGGTCTCGATTTCGGGGCCGTCGGCCACATCGAATCCGATGGAACCGAAAATCTGTTCGACGCGTTCCCACGTGCGCATGACCGGATGCAGGCTGCCTGCTCCGAGGCCGCGGCCGGGCAACGTGACGTCAATGGCTTCAGCGGCGAGGCGCTGGTTCAGGAGCGCGTCCGCAAGCTCCTGACGGCGGGCCGTCAAGGCGCCTTCCACCTGCTGCTTGACGATGTTGATGCGCGCGCCTTCGGTCTTGCGCGTCTCGGGATCGAGTTTGCCAAGACCCTTCAACAGCTCGGTCAGCGCGCCCGATTTACCGAGAAAGCGCGCTTTCTCGTTCTCGAGCGTAGTGACGTCGTTGGCTTCCCCGAAGGCTTTTTGCGCGTCAGCGACAATCTGGTCCAGATCCATTGATCCCATCATTTCAACGTCAGTGTTCAATCGATGCAAAACTGGTTCGACCAACAAAAAAGGGGCTCGGTGAGGAGCCCCGTTTTTGTTGCAGCGTCACCGAGACTACCGGATGTTCGCTGCAACGAACCACGCAGTTTAATTGCCCAAAGCGCAATCAGGCTGCAACGGCGGCTTTCACCTGCTGAACGATCGCAGCAAAAGCAGCCTTGTCGAACACAGCCATGTCGGCCAGCACCTTGCGGTCGAGTTCGATCGAAGCCTTCTTCAGGCCGTTGATGAACACGCTGTACGTCATGTCGTGCTGACGCACCGCCGCGTTGATACGCGTGATCCACAATGCACGGAACACACGCTTCTTGTTGCGGCGATCGCGGTAGGCGTATTGGCCTGCGCGCATGACCGCCTGCTTGGCGATGCGATAGACGTTATTGCGACGGCCGCGGTAACCCTTGGCCAGCTTGATGATCTTCTTGTGACGGGCCCGTGCGGTAACCCCACGTTTGACTCTAGGCATAGTTAGCTCCTGTGAGTTTTAGTTAAGGGTTAAGCGAACGGCAGCATTGCGCGCACGGAGTTCATGTTTGACTCATGAACTGCCGTGGAACCGCGCAGATGGCGTTTGTTCTTGGTGGTCTTCTTGGTAAGAATGTGGCGCTTGAAGGCTTGACCGCGCTTGACGGTACCACCCGGACGCACCACGAAGCGCTTTGCAGCACTCTTCTTGGTCTTCATCTTCGGCATGACAACTCCATTATTAGATGGATATGGGTGTGCGGTCGGCCTGATGGCCATTACCCGCCCTTCGAAACCCAGTCCACTTGGTATGCAGCCGGCCGGTGCTGCTGGCCGCCGCTTTTCATGAACGGCGCCCATTTATCTGGGCGCTGCTCTGAAACCTGCTGGTCTTCGCCACACATGCGGCAAAGTACGACTCAATCTTTTCACAATGACGGACGCGCACCTTGCAGCGCGCAGCCCTGCAACCCATTTACAACCGCACGAGTTGCTTACTTCTTTTTCTTCGGAGCGAGCACCATGATCATCTGGCGCCCTTCCATTTTCGGCATTTGCTCGACCTGACCGACTTCGTCGAGGTCCGTGCGCAGGCGTTCCAGCATGCGCATACCGATTTCCTGGTGGGCCATTTCGCGGCCGCGGAAACGCAACGTGATTTTCGTCTTGTCACCGTCGTCGAGGAAGCGAATGAGGTTGCGCAGCTTGACGTTGTAATCGCCGTCATCAGTGCCCGGGCGGAATTTGACTTCCTTGACCTGGACAATCTTCTGCTTGAGCTTGGCCTCGTGCTGCTTCTTTGCTTCCGAGTACTTGAACTTGCCGTAATCCATCAAGCGGCAAACCGGTGGCACCGCCTGAGGGGCGATTTCAACCAGATCTACATCTTGCTGTTCCGACATGCGGAAAGCATCGGCAAGTTTCACGATGCCGAGGGGTTCGTTCTCGACTCCGACCAGACGCACCTCGGGTGCAGTGATTTCACCGTTAATGCGGTGCGCAGACTTATCAGTAGCGATGTTACGTTTCCTCTAAAAATTAAAAAAACGAGCCGGGCTGCCAAGTGGTTTACCTGAACGACTGCACGTCCTGACGCAGACGCTCAATGAAGGCGCTGACGGGCATCACACCCAGATCAACACCGCCACGGGCACGCACGGCTACCGTTTGAGCATCACGCTCTTTGTCGCCGACCACAAGGAGGTACGGCACCTTTTCTAGCGTGTGCTCCCGTATTTTATAGCTAATCTTCTCGTTGCGCAAATCGGCCGCTACTCTAACCCCTTGTTTTTGCAACGATTGGGTCAAAGACTGCGCATATTCCATCTGACTTTCCGCGATATTCATTACAACCACCTGCATCGGCGCCAGCCAGGACGGCATTGCACCAGCATGGTGCTCGATCAGAATGCCAATGAAGCGCTCCATTGATCCGACAATTGCCCGGTGCAGCATGATCGGGCGGCGGCGGCTGTTGTCTTCGGCGACGTACTCGGCGCCCAGACGCTCCGGCAACACCATGTCGAGCTGCAACGTACCACATTGCCACGAGCGACCCAGCGCGTCCTTGATGTGGTATTCGACCTTCGGACCGTAGAACGCGCCTTCACCCGGTAGCTCCTCCCACGTCACACCGCAGGCCGTCAGCGCGTCGCGCAGACCCTGTTCGGCGCGATCCCACGTCTCGTCAGTGCCGGCACGCGCGTCCGGACGCAAGGACAGCTTGATGTCGACATTATCAAAGCCAAAGTCCTTGTACACGCTCATCGCCAGCGTGTTGAACGCGATCGATTCGCTGATGAACTGGTCTTCAGTACAGAAAATGTGTGCGTCGTCCTGCACGAAGCCGCGCACGCGCATCAGACCATGCAGCGAGCCCGACGATTCGTTGCGATGGCACGAGCCGAACTCCGCATAACGCAGCGGCAGATCCCGATACGAGCGCAGACCGTGATTGAACACCTGCACGTGACCGGGGCAATTCATCGGCTTGATCGCGTAGTCGCGCTTTTCCGATTCGGTCGTGAACATGTTTTCGCGATAATTCTGCCAATGGCCAGACGCTTCCCAGAGCGAACGGTCCATGATCATCGGCGTCTTGATTTCGAGGTAGCCCGCATCGTTCACGCGGCGGCGCATGTATTGCTCGACCTGCTGCCACAACGTCCAGCCTCGCGGATGCCAGAACACCATACCCGGCGACTCGTCCTGCATGTGGAACAGGTCGAGCTGCTTGCCGAGCTTGCGGTGATCGCGCTTCTCCGCCTCTTCGAGCATATGCAGATACGCGTCCTGGTCTTCCTTCTTCGTCCAGGCCGTGCCGTAGATACGCTGCAACTGCTCGTTCTTCGAATCGCCGCGCCAGTAAGCACCTGCAAGCTTCATCAGCTTGAAGACCTTCAGCTTGCCGGTGGACGGCACGTGCGGGCCGCGGCACAGATCCGTGAAGCCGCCGTGCGAGTACAGCTTGATTTCGTCGGTCGAGGGAATCGACCCGATGATCTCGGCCTTGTACTTTTCGCCGATGCTCTTGAAGTAGTCCACCGCTTCGTCGCGCGACACCACGCGACGCGAAACCGGCTCGTCTTTCTTCGCCAGTTCCTGCATGCGCTTTTCGATCTTCTCGAGATCTTCCGGCGTGAAAGGACGGTTGTACGCGAAGTCGTAGTAGAAGCCGTTGTCGATCACCGGGCCGATCGTCACCTGAGCTTCCGGGTACAGGTCTTTCACCGCGTACGCGAGCAAGTGCGCCGTGGAGTGGCGAATGATGTCGAGGCCATCGGCGTCTTTTTCCGTGACGATCGCGAGCGACACATCGTGATCGATCAACGCGGACGTATCGACCAGCTCACCATCGATCTTGCCGCCGAGGGCGGCTTTCGCGAGGCCAGGGCCGATCGACGCGGCCACTTCCGCGACCGTCACCGGATGCTCGTATTGACGAACAGAACCGTCAGGCAGACGTATCGAAACCATTGCGTTCTCCGAAATGCCGACCGGCGGCGGCACATACAACCATCAAATAAGCCAAAAAAAATGCGGCCCCGCTTTCGAGGGGCCGCATTCACATTTCCTGCAAACTACATTGGCGAAAGTGGTCCTCGACTAGCGTCGCTCCGAAGTGGTTTCGGTCAACGTTCGCGGTGTCATAACCGTATTCGCCTTTTGCGCCAAGGCGCTTACTGCAGCTTGCGAAACCCCGGCAAACCGGAATTTCTCTTTCGTTGGTAGGCTCGATTGGACTCGAACCAACGACCCCCACCATGTCAAGGTGGTGCTCTAACCAGCTGAGCTACGAGCCTGAAGAAACGAGATTATATGGAGC
>Ga0302231_10000921_pt1 | contig 19803 bp, 24 predicted proteins | sample II_Palsa_N2_2_FD_193522 | JGI IMG/M metagenome (GOLD analysis project Ga0302231, IMG submission 193522) | Peat permafrost microbial communities from Stordalen Mire near Abisko, Sweden - II_Palsa_N2_2 | ecosystem: Environmental > Terrestrial > Soil > Palsa > Peat permafrost | place: Sweden...
CAGCCCATCCACTAAAAAAAGTGACATCATCAAATCATGCAACATAGAAAAGCATATCTATTTTTCTTTTTGATGGTTCTCTTTACGTAGCATAGTGTCTCTCCCTCTCCTGTATAATAAAATTAGCTCGCTGTAAAGTCTTATGCAGTCCCTTTCCAAAATCGTTGCTAAAATAAAATTGGGACGACAGTTAAAATGACGAGTATATGTTTGGGGATGCGAAAAATATCATCAGACAGTGCCAGTGCCCGTTTGCGACGTCGAGGACTCGGAGTTTGGATGAGTGGTGGTGATGGAAAAGCTGCTGAACGGGTGAGGACGGTAATACAGGAGGAAAGTTAGTGGAAGAATCAGTGTTTGGCTTGCAATTATATGCCAGATCCTAGCAGAAAATATTAAAATAAATATTGTTGGGTTGGCGTACCACCACTGCATGCCGATGATCGATGCGGTGAGAAAGAAGGGGAAAATGACGAGCGCAATGATGACGTTTGTCCTTGCGCCCAGACGCATCCTGTTCTCCAGGGCCCTCAGGTCCTTGATGCCCTGCTTGATCTGTGGCGAGAGGCCCTTGGAGGTGGTGCTGCCAGTGTTCTCCCCGCTGGTGGATGAGAGTTGGTGGTCGCCGTTTGCGCTGTCGGCAGTCTCGCCCTTGCTGTCCTTGCTTTGCTGCTCAAATTTGGGCACAAACACGTTTGTGGTGAGCCAGTGGATGATGTTGCGCAGGCGGATGGTGACGTAGGCCAGGGTGAGGGCCTGGAGGAGTGTCACCAGCGAGTGCGTGACCCACACGACGCGGAAAAAGATCTCGAGGAAGTAGAGCGGTGTGCTGGTCACGCCCAACGAGAGCGGGACGATGACGAGGAAGACGACGTGGATGAGGCCGTGCGCGATGCCGATGGGGCGGAAGACGGACGTCGCGATCGTCTTGAGGCGCTGGGCCGCGCTTTTGGCCGTGGCGTGCTTGGCATCGGGTGTTCCCAGTGTGCTGCCCGGTGTGGGCGAAGACGCGTCCGGCGCGTCGGCCGTGAGCGCGGCAGAGGCAGAAACGGCGGAGGATGATGAAGGGGAGGTGAGGAGGCTGTAGGAGGCGGACACGCGCGCGATCAAGTGGGCAAAGTTCTTGAGCAGCTCGAGGTTGATCTCGATGGCCAACCAGGTCACGGCATTGAAGCGGAGCACGTGCAGGACAAGAAGGACGCCAGCGTCCTCCACGTCGTGGACGGTGGCGAAGGGCCGCGACACGATGAAGGCGTACGCGGTCGTGGCCACGACCAGCCACACAAAGTATATGAGCCGCACGTGGCGAGGGCTGCGGTCGAGCCGTCGGAGCTGGGCCAAGCAAAACTCGGTCAGGGTGACTGCCAGGACGATGAACCAGACGCACACGAGCGCATAGTGGGCCTGCTGCAGGAGAGAGCACGAGGTCAGGTCTGTGATGGAGTAGAAGAGCATAAAGTTGTCATCTGCGCGATGGTGGTTCCGTGCAATGTGTTAAAAAAAATGTTTCACGCCAAGAGAGACGTCTGTCGCCGTACCCCTGTAACCGGAAGGACAAGCGAGGGACGGCGCTGCCGTCTGTGCAGCTTTGGCGACTGCTGCCGTAACCGCCGCTGTTGCCAGCACGTCCTGCATGTCTGGTCGCGGCAACAAGAGACAAAAATAGCCTTACGCGGGTCGGTTTCAGGAAAAGGCCCGGAAAAACAAACAAATCGGTCTCACACTCACAATGCAAGGAAACACACACGATGGGGAGAAAAATGCGGCGGTGGATATTTACATAATTAAATGGATGCGAAATAGATGCGAGATTCAAGCAGAGTGGTTGGCAAATTATATGGTGCCGGTGTGCGATCCGTGGGACTCGCTGGCTGGCCGCGATGAGTGCGCGTTGAAGGAGCTCAGAGGATGGGGACGGTAGTAGAGGAGGAACGTGAGCGGGACAAAGAGCGTCTGGCTGGCAACCACATGCCACATCCTGGAAGAAAAGAAAACGGAGTAAAAAAAAAAAAAAGCAAGCAATCGTCGCGGTAATAATCATACCACCACTGCATGCCAATGACCGCGGCGGTGGCAAAGATCGGCAGGTTGATGAAGACGATAAAGACGTTTGTGATCGTGCCAGAACGCATGCGGTTCTCGACTTCGTTCATCTCCTGGATGCCCTGCTCGATCTGTGGCGAGAGGGCCCGTGCGGAGGGGTTGGCGTGGCCGTTGGAGCCCGGCGCATGGTGCCCATTGGAGGAGGTGTGGTCCCCGTTGGTGCTGTCGGCTTTGCTGTCCTTGCTTTCCTTGCTGTGCAACGAGAGCTCGACAAACTGAGGGATGAACACGTGCGTGGTGAGCCAGCGGATGATGTTGCGCAGCCTCAGCGTGACGTAGACGAGCGTAATCGACTGCAGGACGGACACGATCGAGTGGGTAGCCCAGACGACCGAGAGGAAGATCTCCAGGAAGGGGAGGGGGGTCTGGGTCACGCCCAGGGAGAGCGGGACGACGACGAGGAAGATGACATGGACGGTGCCGTGGATGACGCCCAAGGGGCGGAAGACGGACGCGACGATGTTGTGCAGGCGGACGGCCGCGCTGGTGACGACGGTATGGTGGTTGTCATCGGGTGTCCCCAGTGTGCTGCCGGGCGTTGGCGGTGGTGACCCGTTTGGCTGTGTCAGCGACGAGGAGGTGGTGGTGGAGGCCATGCTGTAGGACGAGGACACGCGCGCGATGAGGTGGGCAAAGTTCTTGAGCAGCTCGATGTTGAGCTCGATGGCCAGCCAGATGACGGCGTCGAAGCGTGCGACGTGCAGGACGAGCAGGACGCCGGCGTCCTCCTGGTCGTGGATACTGGCGTAGGGCCGCGACATGATGAAGGCGTACGAGGCCAGGGTCAGGGTGAGCCAGGAGACGTAGAGCACTCGCAGGTGCCGAGGGCTGCGGTCCAGATTTCGGAGCTGTGCCAAGCAAACCTCGATGAAGGCGAGGGCGAGGATCCCAAACCAAAAGCACACGAGGACGTAGTGCGCCTGCTGCTGCAGCGAGCACACGGTCGACCCCGTGAACGAGTAGAAGACCATAAAATCGTCGTCTGTTGCATTTTATTTATGCATTTTATTTGTATTTATCACATGTGAATGACTTTTTCTTTGAAACTTGTCATAAAACGTACTTCGGTAACCGGCGGCACAGGCCGTCCCTACGGCGTCTGTGGTTGTGTTGAGCGCCGTCGTCGGCGCTGCTGGGTCGAGTATCTGCATGACTGCGTGCGTGCGTGCGGCGGCGGTGGTGCGAGGACGAAAAAACTGAGGAGCGGTCTGGTCTCTGACGGGAAAAATTACAGGAAAACAAGGGCGGCGCGGCGATTTTCCGGTTTGTAGGCAACATTGTGATCGGGCAGATATCTGGTGCGCAATCGTGAGTCAAGATATATCTGGGCCATCAGCCGAGTGGGCTGTTGCGACCAGCGGGCGAGTGGGCAAGTGGGGCGCGAGTGCCGGCGTTGGTGGACGTGTGCAGGCCAAGTCCTGGGGCGACGGGTGTTAGTTGCGGGAGTTTTCCTTCCGTTGGATCCTTTGTTTGTAAATAGGAGGGAAAAGCCGGAAAGGGGGTGCGCGGACGTTTCACATTTTTGGCAACTTTGGCGACAGACTGAGTGGGTGTTGCGAGCGGCTGGACCCGCAACGTACCGCGGCGTCTGCCACTGGCAGTACAGTGATTATTACGTTACAAAACTTTCAAAAACGATTTTCTTCTGTAGTACGTAGGACCAACCACCTCCATTCGATATACTCTTCTTAGATGATGATGTCGAGGACGGTGCCGGCAGCCGAGGCCTCCACCTCGAGCCAGATCGAGCGGTAGTTGGGGACGGTAACGGTGATGTTGTACGTGCCGTCGGGGAGCCACAGGTGGTACCGGCCGCTCTTGGGGTCGGACGGGCGCGTTTCCTCCAGCGGGAAGACGATCGAGGGGATGTCGATGAAGGCCTCCACGGGCAGACCCGACCGCGCGTCCGTGATGTAGCCAGAGACGGGAGCGGGGAGGCTCAAAAACTGGAGGATGCCGGGCTGCAGACGCACGAGCTCGTTGTGCATCATGTCGGCCGGCGGCTGGAACGCCGTGGCGGTCTCGATAAGGAAGGCGAGGCTGCCAAAGTTGTGGTACGCAGTGGCAATGTTTCCACCAAAGCAGCCTGTTTTTTTTAATTTATTTGTCATCACGAACAATTAGCGTCGTCGTACATGAACGCGCTTGCTCGTAGTCGATCGCGTCGGCAATCGACGTCGCAATCTCCTGGAAAAAGTTGTCCACGAGCGAGGGGAGGCTGACGCAATCGGCGTAGATGATGCGCACCTCGCGTGCGTAGCTGTGCAAGTCGAGCACCTTGGTCGGGCGAATGTCCTCTTGGAAAACTGAAAACACGACGCAAAGCCCATCAGAAAGAAAAAAAGAATTTAACGACAAAAAGTCAATGGGTTACCGATCATAGTCTGCGTCTCGATCTCAGAGGCCGGCGACTCGCCGCGATAGTCCTCAGCTCCAGGGATTTGCGATCCAGCGCACAACGCGCCGTAATCCCAGCCGATCGGATACTGCAGTAGAAAATAAAAACACTATTTCCTTTCCTCTTCTTTTATTTACGTTTCGATTGTTGTCGACTCCATAGGATCCATCGCGGTTGAGCTCTGTTTTTCGGGTTTAAAAAAAAAACACTCCCGCAATTTCCTCCCTCTTACTTCGGTTCTTGCGCCAGTAATCGTCGACGGTCCAGACATAGTTGAGGCCATCGGGGTTGTTGGTGGGCAGGACGTAGACTTGATACGTGTCCAGAATGTGCTTGGCCTCGGGGTTGGTGTTGTCTATGTTGGATTTCTTTTTTTTAGTTGGGGGGGAAGAAGGGAGTAGACGCACATTCAGTGACAAGCAGCAGCGAGATGTTGAGGGCAATCTCGGGCGTGACGAGCTCGCGGGCGTGGTGGTTGGCGACGAGGACGATTGCGGGCTTGACGTTCTCGTTCACGTTTGCGCTGATCTTGAGCGCATAGATGTGGTTGCCGTCGATGGTCTCGGGCATGTTGTACTGCGCCGTGATGTCGATCCACCTGGCCAGCGAGGGGTACTCGATCGCCAGCGTCGACAGCTGCCCAAAGATCTCCTCGGGCGTGTGGTAGCCACTGGGCGGCGCATCGCGCAGCGGAGTGCCATGGCTCACCTCCACCACGTCAAAGCCCTTGTCGCGCAGCATCGTCTCGTCCGCATCCGCGCCAAAGTACTCGTACAATCCTGCGTCACGCGCACCACGCATCGCCGTGATCAGCGAGCCGCATCCCGTGTTCTTGGCCACGAGCTCCTCCTTGCCATCGGCGGCGCGCAGCACGAACCGAGTCGTCGTCGTGGTCGTCGTGGTCGCCGCAGCCACAACGCAGGCCAGCGCGCAGACAGTGGCGACCAGCAACGCCCCGCGTGAAATCATGGGGAAGAAAGGAGGAGTGTCTGAAGTGCTCACCCCATTTCTTTTTTCTCGTTCCTGGCTCCCCTCCCCCCCCCCCTCCCCTCCCCTTCCCTCCCCTCCCCTTCCCGCCCCTTTGGCTGTGCGCACACGTACCTGTTCCGTTGGTGAGTTGTGGTTGTGGTGTACTGATACCATACCTCTTCCTCTCCAGCGCACGCGCACACGTAACGATGAGAGTGAGGGTGCGACCGATCGTGCTGCTGTTTGCACTGGCCCTCCTCGTGTTCATGTTTATGCGCATGGACCCAGCCGGCAAGGGCGACCCTGCCGTGGCGCTGCTCGACGGCGGCGGCCTGCCCGACCTCGGCTGGGAGGACGGTGCGGTCGACCTCGGCAAGCGACTGAACAAGCGCGACATCGAGGACGCCGAGGAGGAGGAGGAGGACGCGGACGACGACGACGACGGCTCCGGGCTGGAGCAGACTGGCCAGCGAACAAAGGAGCGGGTGCGCAGGGACACAGAGGACGCGATAGTAAAGTACAGGAAGAACCTCAAGCGGATCCAGGACGAGGGCGACAAGGAGGCAATGGGGGGTGGTGGTCGTGCAGCTGGCGCTGGTGCAGGTCGCGGTGCCGGTGGCGCAGGCCGCAGTCGTGCTGGCGCCGGTGCAGGCGACGAGAAGGTCCTGCTCAAGCAGCGCGAGAACCTCCGCAAGTTGCGGCCCAAGGTGCAGGAACGCCAGCAGGAGGAGCTGCAGCGGCTGCGCCTACGCGAGCAGCTAGCAGGCAGGGACGAGGAGCCGATTGTGCTGCGGGACCTCATTGTCATCGACACCGACAAGGACAAGAAGCCGCGCATCAGCGACCCAGAGAGCTACTACGAGCACAGCAACGACGACGACCAGGCGTGGCTGACGCCGCCGGTGCAGCGCGTGCCCCTCGCCATCATCACCACGTCGTCGTCCAACCACTACTGCACCGTCGCCAGCCTGATCGACTCGGTGCGCGTGTTCGAGCCCACGGCCAAGCTCATATTCTACGACATTGGCCTGAGCGACTCGGAGCGGCGGTGGGTCCGCAGCGTCGACTCGATCGACTACCGCGTCTTCCCGTGGCACCTCTACCCGTCGTACTTTAACGTCAGCGTCGAGGCCGGCGAGTACGCGTGGAAGGTGGCCATGATCAAGCGCGGGCTCGAGGAGGCCGACGTGGTCATCTGGATGGACGGCGGCGACCGCCTGCACGGCGCCCTCGGCCCCGTCCTCGAGGCCACCAAGCGGGAAGGCTTTTACAGCGGCATGTCCTCGGGCAATCTCAAGCAGTGGTCGCACCCGGGCATGCTCGACTACTTCAAGGTCGATCCCCAGCACTACTACTATGGCAACTGCAACGGCGCCTTCCTCGGCTTCTCCCGCGAGAAGACCTACGACTCGCTCATGAAGGACTGGTACGACTGCGCCATGAACCGCGACTGCATCGCGCCCCCGGGCTCCAACCGCGGCAACCACCGCCAGGACCAGGCGGCCCTCACGATCCTCTGCGCCCAGTCCAACGGACGCTTCAAGTGCGGCCAGAACCAGTACCCGCAGGTCTACTCGTTCCACAACGACGCCTGGACAAAGTGCCCAGAGCTCCCCAACATGATGTCGATTGGCATGCCCACGAGCCTGCGGAAAACGGCCCAGTACGACCTCACGTCGTTGCGCAACGTCGCGTTCAAGCCCGCGGCCGGCTCGATCGCCGCGTCGGTCGCCTCCCGCCTGGCCAACCTGTTCAAGAGCAACATCCAGGTCGCCCTCCTGGCCCCCACCGCCTCGCTCGAGAGCCCACCGGTTAGCAACGGCCACAAGGCGGTCGTGGCCGGCATCATCCAGCTCGCTGCCGCCATCGGAAAGAACAGCAGGTTCACCGCCCTCACCCTGAATGGCCCCGGCGACGAGGCCGGCTATGCCCAGCTCGAGCAGGCCGTCGGCCTAAAGCTCGATCGGTCGAAACCAGGCAACGCGGGAGCCAAGTATTTTCTCTCGCACGTGGGCGCGCCCGTCACCTGGGCACAAGGCAGGGGCGGCGAGACCGATGTCAAGAAGGCGCTCGAGGGGGCCGGCGGCGCGCTCAAGTCCTACAACGTCATCGTCGTCTACGGCCAACTCATGGCCGGCCCGTTCAGCCTCGTCACAGAGATGAAGGCCGTCTACGACAACGAGATCAACACGCGCTCGGGCAAAGTCGTCGTCGTGTGGGACCTCCGCGAATCCCAGGTGCCCTCGACCTCGCCCTGCACAGTCGATTTTACCTCGTTTGTTGCCGCCAATGCGAATGACGACAAGTCGGTACGTCAGTTGTTGCAATTTACTTCATTTTGTGTAATTACTTTCACATTTAGCCTGTTCAGTGCGCCTTCCTCGACGTCGCAAGAGACCATGCCGTCGTCATCGTCACGTACAGCCTTGAGCTGCCAGAAGACATCAAGACGTTTGGCGCGATCAAGGACCTGTTGCCACTCAAAAATTAGTAACAAAGTAATCTAATTAGGAAATAAGTTTTTCAAAAAGCGCACACACACAAAAAAAAAAAAAAAATATCAAAAAAATCTGGGAGGGGGAGGGGAATCGCTAGTTGTTGTTGAGGATGGCCTGCTGCCGCTTGGTCGCTTGCTTTGCGTGGGCAATGTTCTTGTCGGTCGCGTTGGTAATGCGATCGATTTGCTCGTTCTGGTTGTCCACGGTTACGCTCATCTGGTTGGCCTGGTCCTTGAGGTCGCCCAGGATGGAGCTCACAGCGTCCAAGTTGACATCGATCTCCAGCTGTTTGAAGGTCGGCGCGGTTAAACACGTGGAGAAAAGGACGACGAAACGTACATCGCGCGAGTCGCCCTCGACCAGGCGAGAGGACGTCGACTTGACGATCTCGCTGTCGGGGGTCTTGCTCATCGGTTCTGCCTTTGCCGGCTGCTTCTTCTTGCTCTTGCTCTTGGAGGGCGGCTAAGCAAGTCACGTTGGTAAGAGACGGAGAGACAGGAAGTCTGAGACGTACATCGACCGAGATGGTCCTGACGGGCGCGCGCGGACCAAAGCCGCAGCACATCCGCTCCAACATGGACAGCTGCTCGTCGCCCTCCTTCAGGTTCTTGTCGACGTTGTTCTGCTTGTCCTCGATGCGGTCGAGGGCCTCTGTCGGTGGTTGGCGCATGTTAATTGACCGATAACTAAATCTCCGTTCATACGCTGCTGGTCGTCCAGCATGCCCAGCGTGTTTGCTCCGCTGTCGCGTGCCTCCTCTGCCAGGGCGACAATGCGTCGCGTCGCGCCCACCGAGGAGTCCAGCGCCTGTCGCCAGGGTCAGTGCGCGAACACGGTCAGCGACGGATTTACGGTACCTCGCCTTGCTTGCGCTTGAGGTCCTCCAGCGTGTCCTCCTCAGCAGCCCCCTCGGGCTGTTTCGCGTGCTGCTGTCCGGGCTTCTGTTCCAGCAGCTGCTGGCGCTGCTGCTCCTCCAGTTGGGCCTGTTGCTTGCGCTGCTGGCGAACGTGGCGCGGCACCTCGTCGTCGTCGCCGTCGAATGGGTTGTTGCTTTTCGGTGGCATTCCGAAGTCTAGAAAGTATTTTCACAGTGCTTTTTTTTCCGCCGGGACGGTTGGGCTCGTCTCAGTAAGTCAAGACGACTAGGCAGCCAGGGGTTGCAACTATCAACCGAGTATATTTACAGGCACAAACGCTAAACTAGGGGCTAAGGGGGAAAGCCATCAAGGGGAAGAAGAAAAAATAGATATGCTTTTCTATGTTGCATGATTTGATGATGTTACTTTTTTTTTTATTTTAGTGGATGGGCTGCTGGGAGAACTGGGTCTCGGTGACGCCCTTGCCCATTGCTGCCGTGGAGGAGACGCCGCCGGTGACGGTCTTGAGGAGGTAGTCGACGTAGTTTGCGCCGGACCATGCCTGGTGCTGCAGCGTCTCGACGCCGTTCGCGCGCTCGACGCGCTGGATCTGCTCGACGTAGGCAAGCATGCCGCGTGTCGAGTAGTCGCGTGCAAAGAGGTCGATGGAGACTGCGTTGCAGTGGAAGCCGGCGAGGGTGATGAACTGCCAGCAGTAGCCCATCTTGGCCAGGTCCCAGATGTACGACTCGATCTCCTTGTCGTTCATGCCCGCGGCGTCCCAGTTGAACGAGGGCGAGAGGTTGTACGAGAGCTTGAGGTGCGGGTGCACGGCGAGCACGCCCTTGGCAAAGTCGGCGGCCTGCTTCTTGCCGGGCTTCTTGGTCTCCATCCACACCATGTCCGAGTAGGGGGCAAAGGCGACGCAGCGCGCCACAGAGTAGTCGGTGCCGTCCTGCACGTGGTAGTAGCCCTCGCGGGTGCGGGGCGCGTCCCAGTCCCAGTAGACGTTGTCGGCGCCGAGTGCGGCCGCGACCTTTTTGGCCTCCTCGTGGGCGAGCTTGTAGTACTAATTATTACATGATCCGGATGGGTTTTTTTTTATTTTTAGTTCCCTTTTTTAAAAAAAAAATTCGCATTGTATTCATTCACACACACCTTGGCAAACCACTCGGCCTGGATAAAGGCGTCGTCCTTGCCGGCAGCCTTGAGGGCCGCGGCCACGGTCTCGCCATAGGTCTGGAGCTTTGCCTCGTGCGTCCACTCGTCCTCGAGGCGTGCGAGCGCGTCGCCAAAGATGCCCTGTGCCTCTGCCTTGTCCATGGTGTGTGCGAGCGACGCCTTTGCTGCGGTGGCCGGGTTGCTTGCGCCGAGGATGAAGGGGTGGTCGCGCGCGTCAATGTTGGACATGAGCAGTCCTGCGGCCTCCGAGTCGGTGCGGCACACGATGACGGTCTCGACGCCGAGCACGTCCAGCTGGAGGCGGATGGCCACGAGGCGGTTGATGTGCTCGCTGATGGGCACGAGCACCTTGCCGCCCATGTGTCCGCACTTTTTGGTGCCGGCCGCCTGGTCCTCGATGTGCACGCCGGCCGCACCGCGCTCGACAAAGAGCTTGGTCAGCTTGGCCACGGCCGTGAGACCGCCGTGGCCCGTGTCGGCGTCGGCGATGATCGGGCGCAGGTAGTCGACGTAGGGCGTCTTGAGGCGCTGCTCGTGCGTCATGTTGTGGCGTGCCTCGCGCTGCTTGCGATCGTGGAAGAGCTGCGCACGGAACAGGTGGTCCACCTTGTTGGGCACCGTGTCCATGGGGTAGTCGGCGAGGTCGGGGCCGGGCTCGTTGGTGCTGGACGCGGTGGAGGACGACTGCCAGCCCGAGACGTAGACGGTGTCGAGGTACTGTTGCGAGCGTCAGCAATAGTAGAAGAGTAGGAGAAGAGTGACAGTACCTTGGCCATCTGCACAACCTGGACCGGGTCCAGCGAGCCAAAGGTGTGGGCGCACGTCTTGTTGGCCTGGTGCGTCTCCAGCAGACCCCACAGCTTCTTGGCCTGCTGGTTGGCCAGGTAGTCTTGCTTGACCGAGCCGCGGAGGGCGACGACGGAGGCGGCAGAGTACGGGCGCTTGGCGTGCTAATAAGGCAAACGGAGATGAGAAAAAGGGGGCGAGCAATAATAACCAAAAAAAATCACCTTGAAGCGGTCCGTCTTGAACCACGCCTCAACCTCGGCAATCTCCTGGGCGTAGAGGGCCTCCTCGGTGGCGACAAACTCTTTGGTGGACATTTTTCTCGGTGGTGGTGGTGGCGGCTGGGCGGGCTTGGCTTGCCTTTTTTCTGGTGTGGTAGGAGGGAAAAAACAAGAGAAACGCGTGAAAATGAGAACAGGAAGAGAGGCAGGCAAAAAGTAAACAAGATAAGGCGAAACGAAGAGAGACGACAGCAAAAAGTGAGAGACGAGAGAGAGAGATGAACACAGGGCGTCACTTCGACGTCGTCAAGGGCGAGCGAGAAAAGGGAAAAATGGAAAAGTGTTTGTGGACCACAAGCCCACCTCCTTCGACTGTTCACTAACGCCGAAAAGGACGCGGGGCACGAGGGCCACGAGGTCGGAACAAATGTGTCACGCTTGTGTCCGCCTGCCACGTCATCCGGGCATGTGAAAATGAGGGCGCGCCCCACGTGGGGTGCCACTTTCCGTGCGCCTGGCAACGTGCGCGAGTGATCGGTTGCCATGGGCTGTGGAAAGAGTGATTCGCCGTGGCTGACGGTGTGTGGCGAGGGCCAGTGTTCGCGTTCCCACACGTGACTGGTTCGACACATGGGCCCAATCCGGGAGAAACTCACTTTGCGACTGGGGCGGGCGGGGAAAGAGGGCGGGAGGGTGTGTGCCGTGTCTCTGCTGTGTCTGTGTGCTTTGTCTCCCTGGGTTCTAACCGGCAAGCAGACATGTCAGCCTACGCCATCACCAAGCAGCTCAACGCACAGCTCGCCAAGGACGGCATCCAGATCAGGGCCCCCGTCACGGCCCAGGTGTGTGAAAGAAAGAAAGCCACATCACCTCCGTAGGTCGTCCTAATGCCTCTACGCACTGCGCAGTTTGCAGAGATCCTCACCCCCGAGGCCCTCAAGTTCCTCGCCAAGCTGCACCGCGCCTTCAACGGCAAGCGCCTCGAGCTGCTCGAGCGCCGCGAGTACCGCCAGCAGGCCATCGACGCCGGCGAGCTGCCCACGTTCCTCCCCGAGACGGCCCATGTGCGCGCCGACGCCCACTGGAAGGGCCCCGCGCCCGCGCCCGGCCTGGTCGACCGCAAGGTGGAGATCACCGGCCCCGTCGACCGCAAGATGGTCATCAACGCGCTCAACAGCGGCGCGTCCACCTTCATGGCCGACTTTGAGGACTCGAACGCGCCGACGTGGGAGAACAACCTTTCTGTATGTGCTCTTGACCTGAGGAAACGTGTGTTCATTTGCGTGCGTGCCTCAGGGACACATCAACCTCCGCGACGCCAACAGGAAGACCATCTCGCTCACCCAGGGTGCCAAGGAGTACAAGCTCAACAGCAAGATCGCCACGCTGATCGTGCGCCCCCGCGGCTGGCATCTGGAGGAGAAGCACCTGTTCATCGACGGCGTGCCCATGTCCGGCTCGCTCTTTGACTTTGGCCTGTACTTTTTCCACAACGCGCAGCAGACGCTGCAGATCGGCATCGGACCGTACTTTTACCTGCCCAAGATGGAGTCGCACCTGGAGGCGCGCCTGTGGAACGACGCGTTCAACCTGGCGCAGTACGAGCTGGGCCTGCCGCGCGGCACCATCCGCGCGACGTGCCTGATCGAGACCATCCTCGCCGCGTTCGAGATGGACGAGTTCCTGTACGAGCTCAAGGACCACACGTCGGGCCTCAACTGCGGCCGCTGGGACTACATCTTCTCCACCATCAAGCGTCTGCGCAACTACAAGGAGTTTGTCCTGCCCGACCGTGCGGACGTGACCATGACTGTATGCCAAGTCATCTGCGCTCGCCGTGCTATCTTTTTTTTTTCTCGCGGTAGGTCCCCTTCATGGCCAACTATGTCAAGCTGCTGATCAAGACCTGCCACAAGCGCGGCGTCCACGCCATGGGCGGCATGGCTGCCCAGATCCCCGTCAAGGTAAAATAAAAATGTCCTCTTGTTTATTTTTGTTGTTGTTTTATTTTTTTTTTTTTTTTTCCTCGGTTAGGACGACCAAAAGGCCAACGACGCCGCCTACGAAAAGGTCCGCAACGACAAGACGCGCGAGGTGCTCGCCGGCCACGACGGCACGTGGGTCGCCCACCCCGGCCTCGTCGAGGTGGCCGCCAAGATCTTTAACGAGCACATCAAGGGCCCCAACCAGCTCGACAAGCTGCGCCTGGACGTGGAAGTGTCTGCCACTGTAAACCTGCGTGTTCTTTCTTTACTTTGGTTGTTTATATTTAATTTGCAGGACCTCCTCCCCTTCAACGTCCCGGGCAAGATCACCGAGGGCGGCATCCGCAGCAACATCTCGGTCGGCCTGCAGTACATGGAGTCGTGGCTGCGCGGCGTGGGCTGCGTGCCCATCCACAACCTGATGGAGGACGCGGCCACGGCCGAGATCTCGCGCTCGCAGCTGTGGCAGTGGCTCAAGCACGGCGCCACCACGGCCGAGGGCACCAAGATCACCCACGCCTACCTCAACGGCCTGATTGAGCAGGAGATTGCCAAGGTACCAGGACGGTTCCTTTCCATTTTTTATTTTATTTTTAAAAACTATTTGTTCGTCCCGTGCAGATCCAGAAGCAGCTCGGCCCGCAAAAGTACGCCCAGTCCAAGTTTGACCTCGCCAAGGCCCGCTTCGCCCAGACCCTCCAGCCCAAGTACGAGGACTTCCTCACCCTCATCTGCTACGACGACATCGTCACCCCCGCCTCTGCCCTCAAGGCCAACCTCTAGGGAAATATCTAAACAGAAGCATGCTCGAGCGCAAACAATTGAAATGCCAGCGCTCAAACCTGTCTACTGCTCTAAGCTATTTAGACTTTGAGAGCGACGAAATACACGGCATCAGCGGGGATATCCGTGACCGATCCGTTTGCAAACGAGCCGCGCATGATCTCGCGGGTCGACTCCTCGACGGTCACGGACGAGTTGTTGTCGTAGTGCTTGATGGCAAGGCCGTAGCGTGCGGGATGGATGCTGCTGCTGCCGCCTCCGCCCAGGAGCGGGCTGTAGAACACGAGCTTTTGCCACTCGCCCAGATCGTACTGGTGATGTTGGCCGTGTATAGGGCAGTCACATTGCACATGACTGCCATTAGAGTGGAGTGGTCGACGGGCGCGTCGCTCGCGCAGCAGATGACGGGGACGGATGTGCTCAGGCTTGCCTACATGCCCTTCAAGGCGCAGCTGAGTACGTCGTGCTCTTTTTGTCGTTGCCTGTTTTTAGACCGTTTGACTAGGCAAGGACATTGCACAACATAAGCCACGTTGCACCATCGCGTGGGACGCACTGGCCGAGCTCGACCGGATGCTGGTCGTTGGCATCGATGGCTCCAGCAGCAGCAGCAACAGCAGCAACAGCAGCAGCAGCGGTACCAGGCGGCACAGCAAGACGAGCACGACCGCGTTCCGGTTGCTCGTGGGCACGATCGTCGAGGCCTTTGCAAACGACAAGGGCCTGTTGTCGGCCCAGGTGACGCACGCCTTTCTGACCACGTGTCACGCCGCGTCGCTCGAGCTACTGCTGGAAAAGTTCCCTGACGTGCTCGTGCTGGCGAGCGATGCGGCCACGCGGGGCGATGTGATTGGCGCGATGGTGCGGCAGGGTTCGCCGCTGGTCAGCCTGGCCACCATCTACCAGCTGGGCCTGCAGGACGACTACCAGGGCGAGGTGGACGAGCTCACGCGCAAGGCCGTGCGGGAGGGCATGAACGTGACGAGGCTGTGCGCCATCTTCAAGCACAAGGACGACCGTGCCCTGCACCACGTGTTTGTCGTTGCCAACGACGTCTTGCGCGAGTGCCTCCCTGCCTGGCTCTCTGTGCACGACGGCGGCACGATCGAGCAAGTCAACAAGACCATGAGCTCAATCGATCCCAACGCCCGCTTGGCCGACAAACCCAAGGAGCTGCTCAACAGCTGCTGCAAGGCGATCGACGCTCTCTTTGCCGACAACAACGGCCTCGAGGCCACCAGGTACATCGAGGACCTGCCCTATTTGTGCCTTGCCATGGACTACCAGACGATGCGGTGGCTGCTGATCAGCTGGAAGGACAGCGTCGAGTCGCGTGTCAAACTCAGTCTGCCCATCCAGAACCCTGCCAACCAGGACGATAACGGATGGGTCACCCTCATGGAGCCGCTGATGCTGCGGAGCCCACTTTTTGCAGCCATGGTCGCACGTGCAGCCGAGTTTGAGGCGGTCCAAGTATGTCCCATGTGGAGTTTGTTTTTTCTAAACCAATAATTCTTTATCTAGTCTAAATCGCCCGTTGTTTCGAGGAGGTTATTTCGGTGTGCTTGTGAGACGGTTAGCCAGCGATTTGGTCTTTCGCTCAGCTTGCCAACTTTGCCAGAGCAAAAAGAGCCTGGGGCACTCGCGTCGACAAAGCTGTACTATCGTCTGCCGCAAAACTGTCGGGCGCACTGGGTAAGCAACGAGGAGGACCTTGGATGGCTGGCAGCGGGCCTTCAGCTTGGCTCGTCAGCAGCACAACCGGCCGTGCCCTTGTATGCTGGCGTGGACGTGGAGTGGCGATCGCCTCTCGGTCGCGTGCGCGAGAGCGGCTGCACGCTGCTCCAGATCGCCATTCTATCGTCCAGCTCACCCGAGACCTTTGCTGGCGACACTGCCGCCGATGTCGTTTTCCAGGTGCACCAAAGCGGTCGTCATCCCGTCCTGGATTTTCCCGTGACGACTGTGTTTCTCATCGACCTCGTTTCTCTCTCGGCGCTCGGCATCGTCCCGTTCCTCAAGGACTTTTTCGGTGCAGCCCACATTACGAAAATCGGTAATTGCGATAATTATTTTTTCAGTCTCGCAATAATTACTTTATCTTCCAGGCTATTCGTTCTCCAACGACCTGCGCGAGCTCGGCAAGTCGTACCCCGATCTGGCCAACGTCCGAGTGGAGCCCCTGGTGGACCTGACGATCCTTCAGCAGAAGCACCCGAGGGCGGACAGCAGCAGCAAGGGCAGCCGCTGCAAGCGGACCAAGCTGAGCGAACCAGCGGCGGCCGACGAGGACGAGAGCGTGTTGACAGCGGCGGAACCGAGCGACGACGCGATTTCCACCTCATCACCCAAGCACACTGGGCTGACCGGCCTGGTCGATGCCGTGTTGGGCGTGCCCGTGGACAAGCGTCAGCAGATCAGCAACTGGCACCAGCGACCCCTATCCCGTGCGCAGCAGTACTATGCCGCTTGCGACGCCGTGTGCCTTCTTGAGATCTATGTCAAGCGGAACAGCATTGCCGACTCGGCCCAAGGCAGAAAGTCAAGCGGCGACGGCAGCAGCAAAGGCAGTGGCGGGAATGGAAAGACTGACCCAGCACAAGATCAATCCGCGTCCCCAAGGGAGGAGGACGATGCCAATCGCACGGGCACGAGCATGTCTTCAGAGGCGGACAACCTGAGCGGCGACGAGCAAACGGTACTGGAAAAATAAAAATAAAAATGATATTAATAAAACAAGTGTTTGTTTCCCCCAGGTCGACGACGTCAAGTTTGTCGTAGATAGCATGCTCGCCAAACTGGGGAAAAAGCTGCGCTCGTGCGGAATCGACACGGTCTTCAGCGTGCAGTACACCTACGAGGACATGATCGACATCGCGCGGCAGGACAACCGCATCGTGCTCACGCGCGGCAAGTGGTACGCGCGCATATGCAAGTACCTCGCGCACGGCCAGGTGCACTACATCCGCGCCAACGACACGCCCAGCCAGCTCAAGGAGGTCCTGCAGCGCTACCGCATCAGGGTGCAGCCCTCGAATCTCTTTGCCCGGTGTGTGATCTGCAACGGGTCTGCCTACGCCGCCCGCTCGGCCGAGTTTGTTGCCACCCTCCCGGACCAGGGCAAGGTCCCAACGGGCATCATCGACCGCTTCCAGGCCGAGCAGCTCTCCTTTTACCAGTGCACTGTCTGCCAAAAGTTCTACTGGGAGGGCGCGCATATCGGCCGCGCATTCGACTCGTTCTTCGAGTCGATCCTCCCCGGATCGGTGGTCCCACATGCCCGCAAGATGTGGGGCCTGGACGTCGGTGATGCCCCGCTGGCAGCCGGCGATGATCCAGCTGCCAATATTTTAATTGGAGAATAATCATTGCCCATGTCAGTAATTATTATTATGTTTTGTGACACGTTGCCCCTCAGCGAGACGTCGGAGACATCGTGTATTTTTTCGAGTCCCTGGGTCCGTCGGTCGGCCAACTCGCGGCATGACGAATAAAGTGTATCGTGCCCGTTACAAAGTAGTTTCTGCTTGCTGTCGTCGATGTCTTCTTCTGCCAAGGCCGAGCAGGCCGCGTGGCTGACGGCACCGGCGCTGGCGGCCCACCTGACGTCGGGCGCGATCGGCCGGCTGGATGCCAAAGGGCTGTCCAAGCGTGTCAAGCGCGAGCTGGCGCAGTCAACCAGCACGCGATTCGCAGTGGCTTGGGCCGCGTTGGCAGTCCTGGACGGGACGCTGCCCGCCCCCCCCGCGGTCAAGGCGATCGAGGCGCTGCTGATGGCCCTGTCGGCGACGCACAAGGAGGACCGGTCACTGCTGGATCCCGTGGCTGCGTCCGTCCGCTCCTATATTGCCACGTGCCGCGAGAGCCACCTGCGTCTGCTCGTCTACGTCTTCCCCGAGGCCGTGGTCGTGTGCAGGGAGGACAGCCAAGCGTCCGCCCGCGAGCGCATCGTCCGCTTGGCTATCAGGAAAGAGACACCAGATCTGGGCGTGCAGATGATTGCCCTGCTGGGCCTGACCGCGAGCTACCGCGCGCAGCTGGACAAGCTCGTGTACGAGGCCGTGGCGCAGAGCATGAACGTGACCAAGCTGTACGAGGCGTTGAGCAAGGGAGAGGACGCCGTGAACCGGCTCAGGCAGCTGTTCCTGGCCGCCGATGAGCTCATCCACGAGGAGATGGTCCGTGGCGGGCTCGGCTTTCTCTTTGCGCTGCGGACGACGCAGCAGGTCAATGCTAACTTTGGCGCGGTCAACTCGCGGATCGGACTGCAGGGCGGTGCCAACAGCCTCGTCTCGAGCTGCGCCGGTGCGATCGACGATATGTTTGCGCACCTCAATGACAACGGCGTGGCATCGGCAGAGTACATCAAGTCGCTCCCCAGCCTGAAAATCGGTACCCCTTTGTTTTTAGAACTTGAAATACAGCGAGAACTTATGCTTGCTTTGGTTTCAGGACTGGAATATCAGACGCTGAAATGGCTCCTGATGGAGTGGCGAAGTGAGGTTTCGTCTCGCGCAGAGAACGAGTCGGCCGAGGGCTTCACCAGCCCCAACGACAATGGCTGGATGTCACTGATGCCCGCGCTGCTGCAGGATCCGGTGATGGCAGCCGTCCTTGTCCACAGCACGTCGTTGCCAGATGTACGCGTGCAAAAAAAAAATTAAATACATGCTAAATTATTTAAATAGAAAAAATCAACGGCCGCGAGCGATGTGTTCCTGCGGGCGATGCAGCACTTTGCCCAGGAGTACGGCATTGCTGTCCCCAGAGGTGGAGGGAAAAAACCATACTCTGCTCGTGCAGGTCGCTCAAAGCCCGTCACATCTGCCCCGCAGGCCTCGGAAAACTTCTACGCTTTGCCCCAGAAATGCGAGGTGTTCTGGGTGCTGAACAAGACCGACCTGCAATGGCTGCACACGTCCCTGCAGCTAGGTGCTGCCAGCCCCGCCGTCTCCCTCGTCGCTGGCGTCGATCTCGAGTGGCCCCTCAAGGTTGGCAGCGTGCGCCACTACAAATGCTCGCTCCTGCAGATCGCTGTCGTCGACAAGGCCGCCAGCCTCGCCGTCTTTGAGGGCAGACAGCAAACCCAAGCCCCCTTCCATCGCTTTGATGCTTCCGCACAGCGCCCTGCCTCCCTCGATTTTGCCTCGACCAAAGTGTTCCTCGTGGACCTGATGTCTGTCCCCCCCGAAGACGTCGTTCCCTTCATGGCTGCCTGTTTCGGCGCAGCTCACATCACCAAGCTCGGCTTCTCGTTCACAAGCGACCTCGGCGAGATCGCCCGAACGTTCCCTGCGCTGCGGAACCTTCAGATCACGCCTGCCCTCGTCGACATCAACCGTATCCGCATCCCCAGGCCCGGCAGCGGCGACGGCAACGGCAACGGTGGCGAAAGCAGCAGCAGCAGCGGATCCAGCAATAACGAGAACAACCAGACCTCGTTGGCCCGGGTGGTCCAATGGGGTCTCAACATGCACCTCGACAAGCGCCAGACCAAGAGCGACTGGTCACGACGCCCCCTCTTGCGGGCTCAAGAGTACTATGCGGCGTGCGATGCGGCCTGCCTGGTCGAAATCTACTTCAAGTGCCGCGATGCTGTCAGTGCTTCTCTCGCTCCGGCAGCGACTGCGAGTAATTGAACAGATTGTTTGTTTGTACATGTGCACGGGCCAAAGGACGTTGTTCACCGGGCGTCTTCCCGCCACCGTCGAGGCCCACGGCGACGTACTCCACAGCAGACCATTCACAGGCCCATCCGGCCAACTGAGCCAGGCAAAAGGCACCAAGAGTGAAAAACAAGAACAAACTCAAAAGCCAAGCAACAAGGGGGAAAAAAAAGAAAGTTGTATCTTCTTACTTGCCGCCAGCAGCACGCTTCTTGCGAGCTACAATAGAAAAAAAAAGAAAGTTGCTTTCAGTCTGCGCTCCCTTCCCTCCACAAACGTACCGATCTCCTGGTTTCGCTGGAGAGCCTTGTCGATGATGAAGCGGCTGCCTGCGTCCTTGATGGGCAGGGTAAGC
>Ga0302231_10000929_pt1 | contig 19650 bp, 23 predicted proteins | sample II_Palsa_N2_2_FD_193522 | JGI IMG/M metagenome (GOLD analysis project Ga0302231, IMG submission 193522) | Peat permafrost microbial communities from Stordalen Mire near Abisko, Sweden - II_Palsa_N2_2 | ecosystem: Environmental > Terrestrial > Soil > Palsa > Peat permafrost | place: Sweden...
GGTGACCGCCGACCGTCTGCGGCCACAGGCAGAACGTGCACTTCGAGCGGCAGCCGCGGCCCGTGTAGATCGACACGTATGGGTGCTTCAGATAACCAATGAAGTAATTCTCGATCTTCAGGTCGCGCTTGTAGACGGGGGCTACAAACGGCAGCTCATCCATGTTCTCGAGAATCGGGCGCGCCTCGTTGTGCTCGATCGACCCGTCCGCGGCGCGATAGCTCAAACCCTGGATCTGCGCGAGCGGTTTGCCTGCGGCCACTTCCTGACAGGTGAAATCGAATTCTTCACGGCAGACGAAATCGATCGCTTCACTCGCGGTCAGCGAGTTGTGCGGATCGACAGCGACCTTCGCACCGACCATGCCGATCATCACTGACGGTTTGCGCTTCTTCAGATCCTGCGCGAACATCGCATCCGTAGGAAATGACGGCGCGCTCGTATGGATGATGACGAGGTCATATTGCTGCGCGATCTCGAGCGAAGCCTCCACCGAGAGACCATCTGCCGGCGCATCGAGCACGCGGCTATCCGGCACCAGGGCCGCGGGCTGCGCGAGCCACGTCGGATACCAGAACGAACGGATTTCGCGCTTCGCCTGATAGCGCGATCCCGCGCCGCCATCGAAACCGTCATACGACGGGGCCTGCAAAAACAACGTCTTCATGAATGCTCCGGCCAGCTCCATCAAGCTTTATAGCGTCGGGGATGGCAATTAGTTATTGATGCCGTGCGCGGAATTCGTGCCGCACTCAAGGGGATTTCGTCACACGCGTCTCTGGGTGCTTCCGCACCTTAACCCGCCGCAATACTCCGATCAACTGGGTATCGTCTCCCAAACGCTCTTTTTAAAATACGCTGCCGTATTTGCAGGCAAGCCGTATGCAAAACGTAAATGAACCGCGACCAACACACAGAAACGAAAGCGGACGTAATATCAGGCTCAAAGGCAGAAGTGCCTTCTTTGATTATCAGACCCCTGCATGGAGATTTTGTGAAATGAGCGAAAGCACTCTTCGTATGTTGACCCGCTACAATCGCTGGGCCAACCGGCGCATTTTCGACGCAGTCGCCGTGCTGCCGGATGACGAAGCGCTCAAGCGTCGCGAAACGGTATTTGGCAACATCGTCCACACGCTGAGCCATTGCTATGTCGTCGGTGAGATCTTTCGTGCCCACCTCGAAGGGCGGGAGCACGGCTTCTCAAGCCGCAATTTCAGCGAACCCATGCCGTTAGCGACGTTGCGCGAAATGCAGCAGGAAATTGACAACTGGTATATCGCTCGCAGCGACGCCTTTACGCCGCACGATGCGGAGGAAACGGTCCACTTCAGGTTTGTGGGTGGCGGCGAAGGCGCCATGACGCGTAGTGAGATGGTGCTGCATGTCGTCAATCACACGACATATCACCGGGGCTTTGTGGCGGATATGTTTTGTCAGATTCCGGTCAAGGCGCCAGTTACCGACCTGCCCGTGTACGCACGCGAAGAGCGCGCAGCGCGCGCTCCTCAACAACCGGGTTGATCAGTTCGGTACCCAGTGTCCGTGCACCCATCCCCAATGGTCGCCTTCCCAACGGTAGTGACCCTTCATCCAGTGATAGCCGGGCGCGGGTTGAGGTGTCTTTGAAACTGCAGCTACACATCCGCGGCGTAGACTGCGCGCTAGCTACGGATCAAACCTGTCATGGGTTGCGTGGACCCCGCTTGCGCAAAAAGGGCCGCCGCGGTTCGATGCGGATCGAGGCCAAGACTTTCGCTCGCAGCGCCCGCGATCACCGCGTCGAGTCCGGTCGTGGGCCTGAGGTCGCGTCCCTGATAGAGCTCGTTGGGTTTCAGTCCCGGCCAGTCAGCGATGACGCGTCCACCGTTCACGGCCCCGCCCACCACCATCGCCACCGATCCCTGTCCATGGTCCGTGCCCCCCGTGCCATTGGCGGCAGCGGTGCGGCCAAACTCGGTAGCCACCAGCACCGTCGTCTTGCCCCACAGTGGGCCGAGACCGTCGCGCAAGGAAGCGAGCATCGTGTCGAGCGCTTTTAGCTGATTGGCAAGACGCGGGTTCTGCGCGCTGTGCGTGTCCCAGCCGCCCGTTTCGATCATCGCCATGCGTGGGCCGTCGTCGCGTGACAAAAAACCCGCGGCGAGTTTGCCGAGGCTGGCCGGGTCCTGACGCGCACCGGCGTCGCTGGCGAGGCCGCGCGCCGTCATGGCAGATTCCCATAACGGCCTGAGTTGCGCGTCCTGGTTGTAAAGGTCCGATACCCGCATGAGCAGATCGTCGGGCGCCTGCGGTAAACCCGAGGGCGCGTACGATGTCACATCGGCCTTGCCGCGCAGCGCCATCGGCACAGTCGGCGCAAACGCGATAGCGTTTTCGTGCGTAGCGGGCATCATCGCGACCAGACGGTTGAGCCAGCCGTCCTTCACCTGGTACGCTGAAGTGCCGCCCGTCTCCAGCACGTTCTGACCGTCGAAATGCGAGCGGTCGCGGTATGGCGAGGCCACGGCATGCACGAACAGCGCCTGGCCCGATGCGTACATCTTCGCGGTTTCGGCGAGCGAGGGATGCAGCGCGAACGTGCCGTTGAGCTGGGTCGCAGTGGCCGGATCGATGGCGAGCGCGCCACGCAAGCTCGCATACGAAGGCTCGGCGTACGGCACCACGATGTTCAGGCCATCGGCGGCACCGCGCTGGATCACGAAGACGAAGCGGCGGTCCGTTTCGACCCTCGCGAAGGCCATGTGTGGCGAGACGAGAATCGCGCCGGCACCGGCTGCGGCGAAGTTGAGAAACTGGCGACGGGACATCATGGCGTTCATCTCCGTTGAAAATCGGGCGACACGAGCAGCAGCGCAATCGCCGTCGAGGCGCTCTCAGCGCGTGACACTGCAGTCGCGGTCGGCGCACTGATGGAGCCGACCAGCAAGGTCTGGCCGAGAGTGCGAGGGTCAAGCTGGTCGCCGACACGCGCAGCGAAGCGTTGCGCGACTTCGACGCGGCGCACCAGCGCATCAGGCGCGGCCCAGCTCGCGGCGATATCGTCGTAGCCGGCGGGCGAGCCCGGTCGCCAGACCGGCTCGCCGAGTTGCGTGAGAAGCGGTGCGCCCTGCAGGTTGCCGACGTCTTGCCAGCCGAGGCCGCGCATCGAGGATATGGTCCATTCCCACGGTGTTTTGAATTTCACCGCTACGGGCGACCAGGCTTCCGGCGAATCGATCAACGCACGATAGACCGTGGGCAGATCACCACCGCTGCGCTCGAACGCATTGGCGAGCCGCTCGGTAACCGCAGGTGGTGGGTTATCCGAAACAAAATGACGCGCCAGTTTGCCGGCAATGTGTTGCGCGGTAGCATGCGAAGCGGCGAAGTCGTGCAGCACCGCCAGCGCCTGATCCTCGCCCTGCTGATCGTAGCGGCGCCCCAGGATGGTCCGCGAGCCGGGCTCATGCAATTGCTCGCGAAACACAAAGCTGCCAGGCGCGGCGCCATTCGGCTGCGGCCCTCGCACACCGGCTACGCTCCAGCCCGTCAATGCGCGTGCGAACTCGGTCACGTCGGCCTGCGTATAACCGCTGCGCACGCCCAGCGTGTGCAGCTCCATGATCTCGCGCGCAAGGTTCTCGTTGAGTCCGCGCTTGTTGTCGGGATTGCGTTGCTCCGCACGCATCGCCGCCATGCTGTCGGGGCCTACTGAGCGCGTCTGATCGAGAAAGATCTGCATCGCGGGATGCTGCTCTACCGCCACCAGCATGTCGTCGAAGCGGCCCAGCACGTGCGGGCGGATCGCTTCCATTTCGAACGCGCCGGCCAGTGCCGCGACTTGCGGCTTCTCAGTCGATACCGCGAAATGATTCGCCCAGAAATGAACGAGCCGGTCGATGAACGGCGTCGAACTCGTCAGGGCGCTATTCACGCGCACATTCACCGCCGTGCGGTAGACATCGCGGATTTCAGCGCGCATCGCTTTGTTCGCGGCCTGCTTTGCAGCTTGCTTGTCTGCCGGATTCGCGGCCGCATCGGAAGCGGGCGCGGCGTTGGCGTTGGCATTCTGCAACCGTTGCTCGCCCAACTGGGTCGCGAGCGCGACCGCACCCGGTTGATCCGCCCATGCCGCGGGCAGAGGCTGATACTGATCGAACTGTGAGAGCAGCCATCGCTTCGGATCGGCGGGCGGCGCGTCTTCCGGGCGAGCACCGAGACCGAAGCGGTTCAGCGCAATTGCCGCGGCATTGTCGTTGGGTGACGGAATCATGCGCGCTCCTTCGAACGTTGCGTACCTTCTTTAAACGTTCGAAGCTGCGGTTTCCGTCGCTGCCTACCGAAGTTTTATTCGAGCGGGACGAAGATCGTCTCGCTCATCGATTCGCCGGCCGCTTTTCCTTTGGTGGCGGAGGTGGCGGTTCACGCCAGTTGCCTGCCTGCTTCAGGCCTTCGGCGAATTTCACACGCTCGTCCGGCGTGAGCGTCGTCGCAAAGTTGGCCACGCTGTCTTCGACCTCGGTACGCAGCGCGATATCGGCTGCTCGGGTGCGCTGTAACGCGGCGTCGAGCGCGGTGCGATCGAATTGCGGCGCGGCCAGTAGCGCCAGCACTTCGTGACGTCCTTCGCGGCCCTCCCGCGCATAGTCCTTACCGTCGCGGCGCGCTTCCTTGAGTCCATCGAGGAACTGCTTCTGACGCTCGGACGAGAGTCCATCCGTGGCAAAGCGCAGCGCCGTGCGCTGTTGCGGCGCCTTGGCGACATTGTCGTGTGTGGCAAACCATTGGTATGCGCCGCCTGCAATGCCGCCCAGCAGAAACACGTTGAGCACGAACGAGCCAGCTAGCAGGAGCTTCCATGTACGATCGCTCATTCGCCGCTCCAGTCGGCGGTTGAACCGTCGAAGCTCGAAGCCAGATAGGACGGTGAGTCATGCGTCTGCGGCGGCTGGCCGGTCAGGACAAAAAACGACACCGCAAAGGCACCCGCCAGGCCGCCTGCTAGCCCGATGCCGGCATACGCGGCGCCCTGCCACCAGAGCCGCACGCGATGCTTCGCCGGGCGCCGGGTGGGCGCCGCCGCAACAATGCGCTCAACCAATTCGCGCTCCGGCGGCGCGACCGTATGGTCTGCGAGCCACGCATCGAGGCTGACCGACTCGGCCAGCACGGCATCGGCCTCGATCCGATGCAGATCGGCCCAGCTCTCGGCCGCCGCGCGCTCTTCGTCCGGCCAGCGGCGCGGATCGGCGCCGTAGGCGTCGACGATGGTACGAAATCTCTCAGGTGTCATGGCAGATCCTTGCTAAAGCCACTGTCGGCCAGTTGCGCGCGCAGACTGCGACGCGCACGCGCGAGCAAACTTTCCAGGGCATCGACGGTAATGCCCATCAGCGCGGCAGCTTCGATATTCGAGAGCTCCTGGTAGTAATTGAGTACCAGGGCTTCGCGCTGCCTTACCGGCAGCGCAGCAAGCGCCGTGCGTACATGTTCGTCGCGCACACGGGCTTCAAGTTGCATGTCGGGCATGGGTTGGGGATCGGCTTCGTCCGGCAGATCGGCGACGGGGTCTTCGCGCCGCCCTCGCAAGCGGTCGTAACAGAGGTTCAGCGCCACGCGGTGAATCCACGTGTCGAATCGGGCCTCGCCCTCTTTCCAGTGCGGCGCCTGTTTCCAGATCCGCACGAAGGCCTCTTGCGCTACGTCTTCCGCTTCCATACGGTCTCCCAACATGCGCGTCGCGAGCGCGAGCAAACGCGGCAGCTTGCGCGACACGAGCGTGCGCACCGCCGCCGGATCCTGCTCGCCGACCCGAGCGACGAGGTCCGCGTCGGGATCGCGCTCGCTCAAGGCGCGCGGTCCCGTGATATCCACGGCATGCGCGGCGGCGTGCGCCGCGGTTGCCGTTGCACCCGGACATATCGTGTCGCGACACGAGCATTTCTCACTTGCCGTTGCTCCGAGAGGGGGCGCTTCGCGCCTGTTTTAAGCTTGTTATCGACCTTCTGTGGAATCTGGTTCAGGACTGGGTGAATCAGTCCTGAAGCTCGTCAATCGCGACGACCGAGTCCTCAATATAGGGATCAGAGGGCTAGCGGCGCTAGCAGGTTACGCCCAGTGACCCTCCACCCAGAGCCAGTTCGGGCCGCGCTGCGCCCAGTGGCCCGGCACCCAGTGATAACCGACCCGGACCGGCTGCCAGTGACCCGGTATCCACACGTATCGACCGTGGTCCCAGCGCCAGTGGCCGTGATCCCATGCATACCCAGCGCGCGGTGCGGGCACGATCTCGACGCGCGGCGCAGGCGGGGCGACGATGATCGCTTGCGCGAAGGCGGCGGAGGCTGACAGCGCTACCGTGGCGGTGACCAGCAGGCGTGTGAGGGTTTTGTACTTCATGTAAGGCTCCCGTAGGTTTAAAGAAAGCGGATTAGCTCCGTTATGTCTTAAACGCGGCTGCCGGGAAAATCCGTCGCGGGTTGACGCGCTTTTGTGAAAAAGCCCGCGGAAGCGGGCTTTTACTTCAATCGAGCTATGGCCGAAGAATAGACGGCGCTACGCTCCCGCTTTCCTACTGCAACTACGATCACAGTGACTTTGCTGTCGACGACGCGATACACCAGTCGATATCCCGAGGCGGTCAATTTGATCTTGTAGCAATCAGGAAGCGTATTAAGACGCGCCGATTCGACACGTGGATTTGCCAACCTCTCAGCCAGTTTGCGCTTGAACTGCTCACGGACCGTGCTGCCCAGCTTCTTCCACTCTTTAAGAGCGACTTCTAAAAACTGCAGGTCATAGGTCTTCAAGTCGCACGCTCACAGCTTTTTCGCCGCTTCGCGCCCTGACGATTTCTGCCAGCTCGATATCCTCAAGTCTGTTGCAAATCGCTTCCCATTCTTGAGCTGGGATCAGATACGCGACCGGTTTGTTACGGTTCAGCACCGCGATCGGACCGTCTGCTTGCTCAATTGCTGCGGTCGGGTTGACCTTGAGCTCGCTGATACCGATTGAGGCGCGGGCAAGAATGCTTTCCATGGTGGTCCCTCTAGCGCTATAGGCCAAATCCTGTGGATTAAAAGACCTTTAACAAGCACCAATAATAGGTCTTTTATTTGGTCTCGTCAACCGCAGCATGGTTATCGAAGCTTCGGAGCCGAACCCGTCTGTCCCCGTCTACGCACACCAAACCGCTCGCGGCGTTATGCTTATGCGCCTGATCCCGCGAAGCCATTTCGACCCGGAAACGCCGTGTCCCAAGCCCGCCCTCCTGAACTTCCCGAAGACGACGACGCTCACTCGCTTGCCCGGCGCTACCCGCGCGGGCTGCACATTGAGCCCCACTCACACACCTGGGCGCAGGTGCTGTACGCAGTTGCCGGCGTAATGTGGGTCGAAGTCGGCCGCGAAGCGCTGGTGGTACCACCGCAACGCGCCGTTTGGCTACCCGCCGGCACCGTGCACTCGATCCATATGATGAGCGAGGTGGAGATGCGCAATATCTATCTGCACAAACGCAACGTCCAGCACCTCAGCAAGCAGAGCGACGTCTTCGAAATCAACGGTTTGATGCGTGAGCTCATCACCACGATCGCGGAATACGAACACAACCACGCGCGCGACAACGCGTATATGGAAACGGCCTACAAGCTCGCCATGCTGGAACTGGGGCACGCGCCCCGCTCCTCGTTGCGCATTCCGCTTCCCGACGCGTCGGACCGCCGGCTCGACGCGCTGTGCCGGGCGGTGATCGACAATCCTTCGATTGCGGTCAGCTTCGAGCAGCACGCCGCCTCGGTCGGCGCCAGCGTGCGTACCCTGGCGCGGCTCTTCACGCGCGAACTCGGCATCGGCTTCTCCGAATGGCGGCGCCAGGTGCAACTGGCCGTGGCCGTCTCCGGGCTGGCGGAAGGCCGCTCGGTCAGCAGCATCGCGCGCTCGCTCGGCTATCTGCCCAGCAGCTTCAGCGATATGTTCCGCCGCGAGCTCGGCGCCCCGCCTACCGAATTCGATCCGCAAGAAACCCTCAGCACGGGGCGCGAGGAATCCCGCGCTCCGGCTGGAGGCTAAACGTACGCATCAGGACCAGGAGCGAGACGCGGCGGAATTGCGCGGTGAAGGGTTCGAGCAGAGCTCGCCCGACTGTTTCACCCCTGTCCGAAACTCGAAAGTCCTTGTCTCAACAAGGCCATCGCGGACACCTAGAATGGCTTCAACGCTGCACCACGCGGCCCAATCCACTCAGGAGAGTTTCGATGAAAACCATTCAGTTCAAGTCGTTTGGCAGCCCCGATGTACTGGAATACGTCGAGGTCCCGACACCGAAAGCCGACGCCGGGAACGCCGTCGTGCAGATCAAAAGCGCCTCGGTGAATCCGAGCGACGTGAAGAACGTTTCCGGCCACTTCGACCACACGGTTTTGCCGCGCACGCCGGGCCGCGACTTCAGCGGCGTCGTCGTAGACGGCCCTGCGGAATGGATCGGCGCCGACGTCTGGGGTACCGGCGGCGACATCGGTTTCACGCGTGACGGTACGCACTCTGAGTTCATCAAGATTCCGCTTGCCGCGTTGTCGCGCAAGCCGAAAACACTGAGTCACGAACAGGCCGCCGCGATTGGCGTGAACTTCGTGGTCGCATGGCTCGGCACGGTGGAATACGCACAACTGAAGACGGGCGAAACGATTGCGGTGATCGGCGCTAGCGGCGGCGTGGGCGGTGCAGTGGTACAGATCGCCAAATCGCGTGGCTGTCGGGTCATCGGCGTCGACCGTCATGCGCCGCTGGCGGATTCCCCGGCGGGTCGTCTGATCGACGAGTTCGTGCAAATCGACGAGCACACGTCCGAGCGCGTCAAGGCCTTGACCAACGGTGGCGTGGACGTGGTGTACGACGCGGTCGGCGGCGTGACGTTCGAAACTGCGTTGAGCCTCGTCAAGCGGCGCGGCCGGGTGGTCGAGATCAGCGCGACCGGCAAGCGCCGCGTCGAGTTCGACATGATCGACTTCTACCATAACGAGACTCAACTGCTCGGTGTCGATAGCGCCAAGCTGGGGGTCGCCGAGTCGGCCCGCCTGATGACAGCGCTGGTCGAAGGCTTCGAGAGCGGCGCGTTCCAGCCGCCGGCGATCGCGCAGCGCTTCACACTCGAGCACACCCGCGAAGCTTATGAGGCGGTCACCGCGGGCACCCGTGGGCGCGTCGTCATCACGATGTGAGTCCGGTTCGGGCGGTGGGTCTGGATACCCGCCGCCTGCCATGGTTAATGGCTACTTGGCCAATGGGTGATCCATCATGAAAGCGTATTTCGTTTCCTTGGCAGTCGGCCTCGTGGTAGGCCTGTTCTACAGCGTCGTCAACGTGAAATCTCCGGCGCCGCCGACCATCGCGCTGGTCGGACTGCTAGGCATGCTCGGCGGCGAGCATCTGATCCCGTTGCTGCGCACACTGCTCGGTTTTAGCGTGAACTAGGGCTGCAGTAGTCCTCGCTGCCCGGCGTATCGGGTGCGGACTATACTGATGCCCTTTGAGCCGGTAAGTTGGCCCTCATGCATCCCAGTCCCGTCTTCCAATGAATACCAAGCGGCAATTCGACGATCTGCTGCTCGGCAGCATCGAGTTGTTCTGTGCCGCCGCGGAGCTGGCGAGTTTCACCGCCGCTGCGACGGCAGCCGGCGTCACGCCCGCGGCGGTCAGCCGTTCCGTGTCGCGTCTCGAGGAAAGGCTGGGCGTGCGGCTGTTCGTGCGTACAACCCGGCAAATCCGGCTGACCGAAGCCGGCCGTGTCTATTTCGAACAATGCAGCGGCGCACTCACACAACTGGTCGACGCGGAACGTCTCGTCACCGGCCAGCAAGCGACGCCGTCCGGCATGCTGCGCATCAGCATGCCCACGCCGTATGCGCACTATCGGGTGCTGCCTCTGCTGCCTCTCTTTCGTGAGCGCTACCCACTCGTGCGGGTCGACGCGCACATCAGCAACAGCAACATCGATTTCGCGGAAGACAGCTACGATCTGGCCATCCGCGGCCGCGCACCGGCCGACTCCAACCTGATCGCACGCAAGCTCGAAGACGCCGAACTGGTCGTCGTGGGGACGCCTGCGTATCTCGCGCAGGCCGGTACGCCGCGATCGATCGACGATCTGCAGCACCACGAATGCATTCAGTTCGACCTTCCCAGCACGGGCCGGCGCATTCCATGGACGCTCGCCAAGAACGGCGAGTTCGTCGATTTCGCTACCGACAGCGGCTATACGATCGGCGGCGATGTGCTCGGCGGAGCGACGCTCGCGCGGCACGGCGCAGGCCTCTTTCAGACCTACCGCTTCGTGGTTGAACGTGATCTGCGCGAACGAAATCTTATCGAGGTCATGCGGGACTTCGGCGGCGCCACGCGGCCGTTCGTGCTTCTCTATCCCCATGGGCGGCTTCTATCCGCCCGCGTGCGCTGCTTCGTGGATTTTCTAGTCGAGCAGCTCGCGGATCGTAGCGCTGCGCGACCCCCAACACAAACACGCTAAGATTGAGCCTCGCGCGAGCGTGCACCACGGCCAACGGGTGCGGCCTCGTGCAGGGCTGCGCAGATCGCTGCGCCGCCGCGTTTCTTCATAAAAACTCAATACGCTAGCCGCGGGAGTGTTGGATGTCTGATGAATATGAAGTGCATGGTCTGCACGATCATGCTGTAGAGCACGTTGGCGAGGGGCATAGCGCTCATGCGGACGCCGATCCGTTTGCTAGCCGCATGGCGGTGATGACGGCCATTCTCGCGACGATCGGCGCGATCTACGCCTATCAGAGCGGCACCAGCGAAAATCTCGCGCTGTACTACAAGAACGAAGCGGCCATCAAGAAGACCGAGGCCGCCAATCAATGGTCGTACTACCAGGCAAAGGGCGAGAAAGAAAACCTCGCGGAACTGGGCGCTTCGTTGTCGACGCCGGGCAGCGACGCGCACGCGAAGTTCGTCGCCGATGTCGACAAGTACAAGCAGCAGAAAGAGCCGATTCGCGCCAATGCCGAAGCGATCGAAAAGCAGGTGAGCGATAACGACGCGCGCAGCGAAACGCTGATGCACGGTCATCACCGTTGGGCGCAGGCCACCACGCTGATCCAGATCTCGATTGCGCTGACGGCGATTACGTTGCTCACGCGCAAAAAGTGGCTGCGTAACCTGTCGATGGGTGCTGCTGCAGCCGGCATTCTGTTTGGTGCGGCAGCGTTTCTGTCCTTTTAGGCAGAGACCGAGCGCGCCCGTTCCAGTAGCAGCTCGCGCTCGCGCGCATTGCGCGTCATAGCGGCGGCGCGCTCGAATTCCGCGCGCGCCTCGTCGCCTCTTCCAAGCTTCGCCAGCAAATCCGCGCGTACGCTAGGCAGCCAGTGGTAGTTTGCTAGCGCGGGGTCGGCGGCCAGCACGTCGACAATCTCGAGCGCTGCCGCCGGGCCAAACGCCATACCGACGGCGACCGCCCGGTTCAGCTCCACCACGGGTGACGGACTGATTTGCGCGAGCGCGTCGTACAGCGCGACGATCTGCACCCAATCGGTCTGCTCAGCGGTATGCGCACGCGCGTGACATGCGGCTAGCGCCGCCTGCAACGCATAAGGGCCACTGGCGCCGCCGAGCGACTGGGCGCGCTCGAGCGCGGCGAAGCCGCGCCGGATCAGCAGCGTATCCCAGCGGCTGCGATCCTGATCGAGCAAAAGCACGGGACGGCCCTGCGTGTCGACTCGCGCGGGCGTACGCGAAGCCTGAATTTCCATCAGGGCGACGAGGCCATGCACCTCGCTTTCGTCAGACACGAGGCCAGCCAGTACTCGCCCAAGCCGCAGCGCTTCCTCGCATAAGGCTGGACGCATCCAGTCGTCGCCGGCAGTGGCCGAATAGCCTTCATTGAAAACCAGGTAAATCACTTCGAGCACCGACGCGAGCCGCGCGACCCGTGCGTCTGCACGCGGCACCTCGAACGGCACCTTGGCAGCGGTCAGCGTGCGCTTGGCGCGCACGATCCGTTGCGCGATGGTCGGCTCGGGTACTAGAAAGGCACGCGCGATCTCGTCGGTCGTCAAACCGCCGAGCAGGCGCAGCGTGAGCGCCACGCGCGCGTCGGTGGAAAGCACCGGGTGACACGCGGTGAAGACGAGGCGCAACAGATCGTCGCCGATGTCATCCTCGCGCGCGGCATCGAGCGCATCGACAAAGTCGGGCACGAGGTGGGCCTCCTGTGCGTCCAGGTCACGGCCGAGCTCCTCGCGCTTGCGTGCATGCAGCACTTCCTGGCGCAAGCGGTCGAGCGCACGGTTTTTGGCAGTGGCCATCAACCAGGCTCCAGGATTGTCAGGCACGCCCCGTTCAGGCCAGTGTTCGAGCGCAGCGACCAACGCATCCTGCGCCAGTTCTTCCGCGACGCCCACATCGCGCACCATGCGCGCAACGCACGCGATGACCTTCGCAGACTCGATGCGCCAGACGGCCTCGATCGCGCGATGTGTCGCCGCTGGGTTCACCGCCACTTCAGATCACCGCTTTTCACCGCCTGCTCGCATGGGTTCGAGAGGCTCAACGCGCAAGCGTGCCCGTCGAGACCCATGTATCTGTGCATGATTCGGTATCCTGACAACATAGCCTAGCGCCGCCCCGCGTCCAGTTCGCGAATGCGGTCCACGGAAGGCCCCGGTTCGAAGTCGTCCCATTCGAACAATTGCCGCACTTCGATCTCTCCATCGGCATGCTCACCGAACGGCGCCGGAAAGCGGCGCGCCCATTCCATGGCCTCTTCACGCGAGCGCACCTGTATCAGCGTATAGCCCGCCAGCAGTTCCTTCGTTTCGGCGAACGGACCGTCGATCACGGTGCGCTTTCCCTGCGAATAATGGATGCGCCAACCCTTCGAAGTCGGTTGCAATCCGGTTGCGTCCAGTAACACGCCGGCCTTCGCCAGCTCCTCGTGATACGCGCCCATCACGGCCATCAGGGATTCGTCCGGCCTGGCGCCGGATTCGCTCATCGCGGTCGCTTTCACCATGATCATGAATCGCATTTCGTCGCTCCTCGTAGTCGTGGATATCGAGCCTGCTTGAGTGCTTTGGAGGCTCTTCATTCACACGACGCGCGACGCATCGCTGAATCGACACGAATTTCGCTGATTGGGGGAAACCCTGGGGGCTACGACACTACTCACCGAGGCCGGTGCTCGGCACTCGCGCCATCCCGCTTCATTGATAGCAAGGACCGACCTCGCGAACTTCGACAGTGCACCATTGCGCGGCCGGACAGCCCGTCGCAATCGCCACCGCTTCTTCGCGCGTGTCGACACTGAGCAGCAGGAAGCCGCCGACCATTTCCTTGGCTTCGGCGAACGGTCCGTCAAGCAGTCTCGGCTGACCGCCACGCACCTGCACACGAACGGCATCTCTCGTGGACTTCAACGATTCGCATGCGAGCAGCAGGCCGCGCTCGCGCAGATCATCGGCGTAGTTCGACATACGCTCGTAGAGCACCTGTCCTTCCTGCTCGGTGCGTTCGTTACGCTGGTTAGTGGGCTCGACGATGAACAGCATGTAGGCCATGAGGAACTCCGATCGGTGGATATGCGCAGCCTTGCGCACGATTTGCGAAGGCAGTCTACAAGCGCAGCCGGATCGACGCAAACACATCGAAATACTTCAGCCTTCGCTTAACGCAGGTTGCTCCTCGAAACCGCAGTGCACAACCCCGTTCCGGCACGCGCTTTGCTCATTGAGCAGATATCAAGTCGGAAAACGAGGTTGAAAATGAACACTCGATCCAGGTGGACAGGCATCCTAACTCTCGTGGTTTTAGCCTCTCTTGCGACCGGCTGCACGCTGGGCGGCGCGGCGGCAGGCGGTGTAGTCGGCAACGAAGCCACCAATCACAGCACAGCGGGTACCGTGGGTGGCGCTGTGGTCGGCGGCGCGATCGGTTATGAGCTGGGGAAATAGGGCAGTAAGTTTGACACGCGGAACGAGGCGGAGCACACTGCCTCGCTCCCGCGAACGCGGCCAAAGACCTGACCGAGTTACCTTCAGCACATGACCCATTCAGCCGTACCCGCCGTTCACAGCTGGCATGCCCACGTGTATTTCGATGCCGAGCATCGCGATGCTGCATGGGCGTTACGCGAGCGGATTGAAGCTCATTTCGCGGATAAGCTGGAACTGGGCCGTTTTCACGAGCGCCCGGTAGGACCGCACCCGCAATGGTCATATCAGCTTGCGTTCGCCCCCACGCAGTTCGCTGAGATCGTGGAATGGCTCACGCTCAATCACGGCGCGCTCGACGTCTTTCTGCACCCCAATACCGGCGACGATTTACGCGATCATCGCGACCGTGCGGTATGGATCGGTCGTTCGTACCAACTCAAGCTGGAAGTATTCGGCGTGTGATTGAGCAACCGGCGTCGGCAAAAACGTGCGGATCGAACGCCGCGACTTCAATACTGCACCGATCTCGTTGAGCGTTTCGTTCATCGGTGTGTCACTCATGCGAATAGCATCTCCAATCACCTGCGCCACATTGGCCAGGATCCACGCGCCGGCTGGCACCGGCTTCAAACGATTCTAGCCAACCCGCCGCGACTTGCTCGCGAGAGGCAGAAGCGGCCAAACCCTGGCCCGTAGGCCGCAGGCCACCCAACGCACGGCCACCTGAAGCATCCTTCACACGAAACCTTCAAGAATTGCCGCGCAGGGCCGTTAATCCTTACATGCTCCTAATTTGGGCAATCCGACGGGTGCGATTTGCAACGACTGCCATTGCCCCGCCCGGCACAGCGCCCTCGATCGACCGTATTCGCTCGCCTTCTCGCCTTTGCACAACATGGGATTTCTTAACGCGCTGTTAGGACGCAAACCGTCGCCGGATGCGTTCGCCGCCCTGTTCATCGAAACCGCCCAACATCGGGGCTTCGATGCCTCGCTGAACTACAACGCCGACGAATTCCGGCTTGAGTACGGCGACAACGCGGTCTTTAACCTGCATCACGCATACCGCGCCTATTGCGGTAGCGACAGGGCATCCCGCGAGGCTGCGATAGAGGGATTCGTCGCGACGCTGTGCGCGAGTCATCAAGCCGCCCCCGAACGCTTGTCCGAGGCGCGTGCGATGCTGCGTCCGCTGATCCGCGGCCGCGGCGTGCTCGAAGACGTGCGTCTGCATCAATTGCGCACCAACGGTAGAGAGGCGTCATTCGCACCCGCATGGCGGCCATTCGGCGACGACTGCGCCGTCCTTCTCGCACTCGACTATCCGGAGTCCACTTCGACGCTCATGAGCGGACCCGTCGAATCGTGGGGCATTGCGCTCGACGATGCACTCGCGATTGCACGCGACAACCTGCGTGACATCACCACCGACGCGTTCGTCGAAGTGGCGCGTGGCGTATATCGCGGCGACTGGCACGATGGTTACGACGCGAGCCGTGCGCTGTTGCCCGACCTGCTGCACCGCGCGCCGGTGCATGGCGTTCCTGTCTTTATGATCCCCACGCGCGACGTGTTGCTCGTCACCAGCGACAAGGACGACGGTGGCATCGCGCGCATGCTCGAACTGAGCCGCGAAGCCGCGCACACCGGCCGCCCTGTTTCCCCGTTCATGTACTGCTACCACGAAGGCCTGCGACGTTTTACGCCGCGCCAGGTCCACGTGGTGCGCCGCCTCGCACAGTTGGTCCTGCGTTATCACAAGGAGGACTACGATTCGCAAAAGGCCGCGCTCGATCGTCTGCATAAGCAGGAAGGAAGCGACGTGTTCGTTGCGAACTACCTGCTCTATGGCACCAAGGACGATGCCGGCGAGATGTTCTCGGCTGCAACGTGGACCGCCGGCGTCGAATCCTTGCTGCCGCAGGCCGACCGGGTCGTGCTGGTGCGTCCCGAGACCGGCGAGACGCGTATCGTCCCGTGGCAGCAGATCACGCCGCTGGTGGGCAGCCTGCTCGAAGAAGAACCGATGTATCCGGCGCGTTATCGGACTTGCGGCTTTCCTGATCCGGGCCAGTTCTCATCATTCGCGCGCAGCGAGTCGTAGACGCCCCTCCCTACGGACTCGTTCCGCCCTGGTGCCCGCTTCACGCTGTCAATCGGCGTGAACGGCACATTGCTCTTTCCTCGCCTTACAAACCATCAACCTCTGGCCCCGTCGCTCCGATAAACAGTTCGATCAGGCTCGTGATGTCGAAGTGAGTTCGCCCTTCGATGACACGAGCGCCTGCGCTATCCAACGTGTTTATCTGGAGGAAATGGACCATGTCGATCGATTCGTTCGGTATGACGATGGCGTCACTGCCGATGCCCGCCGCGCCGCCCGCGTCGCCGGTGGAAGCCGTGCCCGCGAAAAAGCAAGCCACTTCGGCGGAGTCGTCGACTTCGACTTCGACTGCAAGCACCGATCCGCTGATGGCCGCGCTTCAGCAGACCCTGTCGCAACTCGGCTACAACATGCCGTCCGGCTCGCTCGCGACCGACGCCACCGATGGCACTAGCGCCGCTAGCGGCACGGGCGGCGCCGATGGCACCACGACGATCACCGTCAGCGCGACCAGCAGCGACCCGGCCAGCACAGGCGCGCAGTTCCTCGCCGCGCTCTATCAGGCGCTGTCGCTCCAGCAGTCAATCGCGTCGAGCAACGGCAGCACCTCGACTGGCGATAGCTCGGCGAACGCAATTGCCAGCTTTACCGATGCGGCGACGTCGGGCGGTGGCGTGAGCGCCTATCGCGACCTTGGCTCGCGCATTGCGGACCTGTCGAGCGCATCGCGCCCGGCAGTCGAAGATACCGATGCCGATACCGACGCAGGGGAATGGGACGTTGAAGTCGACGACGTAGAGGAGACTTCCGAACCCGAGGAAGCCGAGGCAGCCGACGGCGCTGATCCGCTCGACACTGCCATGTCGAACCTGAGCAACGCATTGCAGGCGCACGTTGCCGCGCTGGACCAGGACCCCGGCGCGACGGTGACGCTGTCCGATGTGCTCGACGGGCTCTCGGACACCGCCAGCAGCCTGAACTGGCAGCCAGTGGGCGTACTGGTCGACGTCTCCGCCTGAATCGGCGTTGGGATAAGGGCGGTGCCTACAGAACCCCGGACTTCCAGATCATCTGTGCGGCCGCCACGAGAACGAACAGCAGCACGAGCTTGCGGAAGGTTGCGGGCTGCAGTTTGTCGCGCAGCGGACGTGCGATCAGCATGCCCGCGATCACCGGGATGCTCGCGGCAGCCGAGATGGCGAGATCGAGCCAGCTCGCGTGGGCGCCGCCACTAAACGCGGCGATCAGCGAAATGATCGAGACCACCAGGATGATGGCAATCTGCTTGGTAAACGCTTTGCCGGTGGCCCCGGTTGCAATCAGGTACATGGCCAGTAGCGGTCCCGGCACGGAGGCAATGCTCTCCATCACGGCCGCCCCGAAGCCGAGCACCAGCCCCACGGGTTTGGCGAGGCCCGGCGATAGCGTGAGCCGGGGCGAGGCGAACAGCAGCAACGCCGCGACGATCAGGGCAATCCCGGCGGCGGCCTGCGCGCGATGCGGAGCGAGCGAAATCAGCATCGTCACCCCAACGATGTTGCCTAGCACCGTGCCGACCAGCGGCGCCGCGATCCGGCGCACGGTGGCAAGCATCTGGCCGCCTTCCAGCGCCTGCGGGATATTGCCGAGAATGATCGGCATCGACAGCAGCAGCACCGCCTGCCTGATCGGCAGAAAGTGGCTGAGGATCGGCATCGCCACCAATGGCACGCCGATGCTGACCACCCCTTTGACCATGCCGCCCAGCAGCAGCGCGGCGAAGATGCCGAGTAACGCGTACGGATCGAGCGTCTGCAGAGCGGGGCCTAATACGCCGTCGGAGAGATTGATGTGAACCATGATGAGTGAGGTCTGCCCGCTATGACTGCGGATTGGCGGTTTTGGGTATCGCGCAGTGAATTTTTTGTGTCTTCGCTGACCCGCCATGCAGGCCCGCCGACCGGTGAGCGCCTGTGCCCGCCGGAGCCGCATGATACCCCGGGTGCGCCGCGAGTCACCCGGCCGGCCTTTGTGCATCATGCGGCCTTACATCGCCTTACCAACCCTAAAGATACGTTTCTGCGCGGCCGAAAAATCAGGCAGGGCGACATCGCACTGCATGCCGGCTGCCCGGTTACGCAAAGCGACGCCGTCCCAGATGGATACAAGGATGAGGAAAGATTGCCATGCAAGTTAGCAACGCCGCGGCATCACCTACGCTGACGCAGACGGACGCCAGCGGGAGCACAACGTCGAACTCACCGGAGTCTGCCGCTAGCGATACGCCGACGACCTCCGTTAGCTCGCCCGCGGCAAGCCCGAGCCAGGACGCGGCCGTCAACATCTCTCCGGAAGGGGCGGCAATTTCCGCGCAGGACGCGAGCAGCACCCAGAGCAACGCGAGCAATAGCGACGACTCAGGCGGCACCACCGACGTCTCGCCACTCAAGTCGCTTACCTACGGCACCTTGGGACTAGAGCGCCCCGATCAATCGCAGGACAATCGCAACCCTTTCTACACCGCGGGCAGGTGGCTGGCCGCTGGCCTTACCATCGGGGGAATCATTTCGCTGCTAATCTGAAGCCATCGCATAGGGTGGGCGGGCGGGGCCGGGCACGACGGATGCTATATCTTCTGAACAAAACGAGCCGCGCCGCAGTCCGCCATGAGGGAAGCGCGTAGCCGCAGATAGCCTTCTGCGCTTCCGCACCATCTGCACTATCTGCACAAGCATCCCATGGCGTACCGCTGGCTTCTTAAAAGGAAGAGCCATGTCCGCCACACCTCATGGGCTGGCAGCGAACGCCGCTGCGCACCCGCATAACCGCTTCCACGTCGTGCTGACCAGCGTAATCGCCGCGCTGGCCGGCTTGTTGTTTGGACTCGACATTGGCGTGATCTCAGGCGCGTTGCCGTTCATCGCGCGCCAGTTTCACGTCGGCGACCAGATGCAGGAATGGATCGTCAGTTCGATGATGGTGGGCGCCGCGCTCGGCGCGCTTGGCTCGGGGTGGATGGCCAAAGCCATCGGCCGCAAATACTCGTTGATGATCGGCGCTGCGTTGTTCGCTTGCGCGTCGGGCGTGTGCGCATTCGCATGGAGCCCGGCGATGCTGATTACCGGGCGCGTTTTTCTCGGCATCGCGGTCGGGATCGCTTCGTTTACCGCGCCACTCTATCTGTCCGAAATTGCTCCGCGTACCATGCGCGGCGCCATGATCTCCCTGCATCAGTTGATGGTGACAGTCGGCATTCTGGCCGCCTTCCTCTCCAATACCGCCTTTAGCGGCGCGGGCGACTGGCGCTGGATGCTCGGCGTGATCGCCTTTCCGGCACTTGCGTTGCTGTTTGGTTTGCTGTTCCTGCCGCGTAGCCCCCGCTGGCTAATGAGCCGCGGCCGCAACGAGGAAGCCGAGCACGTGCTGGAAAAGCTGCGCAGCGACCGCCAGAGCATAGAAACCGAAATGCGCGAGATCGCAGATCAGCTCAAAGTGGAATTCCAGGGATGGGGGCTATTCCGTAGCAATCCGAACTTTCGCCGCACCGTATGGCTCGGCATCATGCTGCAGGTGATGCAGCAACTGACCGGCATCAACGTGGTGATGTACTACGCCCCGCGCATTTTCGGGCTCGCCGGC
>Ga0302231_10000937_pt1 | contig 19539 bp, 16 predicted proteins | sample II_Palsa_N2_2_FD_193522 | JGI IMG/M metagenome (GOLD analysis project Ga0302231, IMG submission 193522) | Peat permafrost microbial communities from Stordalen Mire near Abisko, Sweden - II_Palsa_N2_2 | ecosystem: Environmental > Terrestrial > Soil > Palsa > Peat permafrost | place: Sweden...
GTGCGAACGCCCGCCCCACGCGCAGTGGGCCCGTCCGGCAGGACACGGTTTAAATCCATTTACGGTGTTGCCGGCGTTTTTTGAGTGGGATCTTCGGGTTTGCCTCCTGGGTTCCACTGCGGTTTCCAGGTGGAGTCGGTGAGCCAGCGGATGGGATTGACCATGGAGTCGATGGCATCGATCATGTGGGTGAAGTCGATCGTGCTGAGTTCGTCCGAGGGCTGGTGGTAGTCCTTGTGGAGGCCGAAGCTGGAGACAGTGTGGGCGATGATGCCCTGGCGAGCGAGGGCGTAGTTGTCCGAGCGCTGGAAGAATTTCTGGTCGGGGCGGGGATCGTTGACGAGGTGGGCTCCATGCTTCGCCAGTTCGGGGCCGAGGCTGGAGCGGTCGAAGCCGGTGAGCCAGAGCGTGCCGGCGGGAACGGTGGGGTCGGGGCGGCCGATCATCTCGAACTCGAGGTTGGCGATGATGCTGGTGAGCGGGACAGGAGGGTTCTGGAGGAAGGCGCGGTTGCCGTAGCCGCCGATCTCCTCGGAGCCGAAGAGGGCGAAGACGATGGTGCGGCGGGGGCGCTTGCCGCTGGCGAGAATATGCGCGAGGGTGAGGACGGCGGTGGTGCCGGAGGCGTCGTCGTCGTCGCCGTTGTAGATGGTGTCGCCGGAGGCGTTGGCGGGGCCGATGCCGAGGTGATCGAGATGCGCGGTGAGCAGCACGACCTCATCGGGCGAGGTGGTGCCGCGGAGAATGCCGACGGCGTTCCAGGTCTCTTTGCGCGGCGTGTCTTCCGACTTTGCGAGGCGCTGCTGGAGGCGCGGAGGCAGAGGGTCGGGGAGCGGAGATTTTTGCAGGAAGGTGTGGTTGTCGCCACCGGGTTCAAGGCCCAGAGACTGGAACTGCGCGGCGGCGAAGAGGGCGGCGATGTGTTCGTCGCGAGTGGCGGAGCCGCGGCCGTGCATCTCATCGTCGGCCAGAAAATCCATATCTGCGTGAACTTCTCGTTGAAGTATGGAACGTTGTGATGCTGTTTTTGCCGCTGCTACGTCGAATGAGTGGTGCTGCCCAAAGGATGTCGACGAGACGGCGATCAGGCATGTGAATGCCACAACGCTCAGATAGTAAAGATGTTTCGATGGGTGCATTGGGCAGATTATAAAAGAGTGGATTGATCGAAGTCCCAGGTCGAATGCGGTTACTGCGAAGATAGAGGCCAGAGGCTGGAATGAAGATAGTGCGAACGCGAAACATGCGGCGATATGTGTGGATGATGCTTGCGGCGGTGTTGCCGGCATTGACGGGATGCTCCGGTTTTTTCCCTCCTATAACAACTACCGGCGGTAGTACGGGTGGCGGCAGCGGTACGGGTGGAAATACGGTTTATGTCGGAAATCTGATAACCACCTCTCTGAACGGATTTACGATCGGCACGGGAACGCTGACCGGCATCTCCGGTTTGCCGACGAAGCTGACGTATCAGCCGCTGTCGATGGTGGTAAATCCCGCCGATACCTTTCTGTACATCAGCAGCACGAGTGGGATCCATCTTTATCTCATCAATTCCAACGGAACGCTGACGGCTTCAACGGCAAATCCTCTCCCTGCAGGCGTGTACGCGGTCTCGATGGCGGTGTCTCCGGACGGGCAGTGGCTGATTGCGCTGGATGGGACGACACAGCAGCTCGACATCTTTCAGATCAACTCGTCGACAGGTGATCTGACCTCTTCGACGAGTACATCCACGGCTCCCTACTCGATTCTCTCCGGGACGTGGTCGCCGACGTCGGTGGTCATCTCTCCCAACGGTCAGCTGATCTTTGCTGCACTGGGTACCGGCGGCGATGCGGTGTTTACGTTCAATACCTCGACGGGGGCAGCGGTGAGCAGCGCAATCCTGCAGATGCCGACGACGACTACGGCCGATTATGGGCTGGCGGTCGACAGCAATACGGCCTATGTATATATGGCGAGGAGCGGAACCAGCGGTGGCGTGGCGGTATACAGCATCGGGACGAACGGCGCACTGACTGCGGTGACCGGATCGCCGTTTGCCGCAGGGACGGGGACGTATTCGGTTCTGCTCGACAGTACGGGGACGTACGTTTATGCGGCAAACCGGGGTGACGGCACGATCTCGGGTTACACCATCGGAACGGGAGCGAAGCTGACAGCGCTGGCGGGGTCTCCCTATACCAGCGGTACCGGGGTACAGGCGCTGGGTCTGGATCGTACGGGCAAATACGTACTGGCGGTAGCGCCTGGCGGAAGTCCGGACCTGAGTATGTACAGCTTTGACATCACTACTCCGGGGGTGCTCGATGCGGCGACCAGCGTGGCGACCGATGCAGATCCATCAGGAGCTTCGTCGATTGCGCTGACGCACTAGCGGGAGATGCTGCTTTGAGTACGGCAGCTCAGATTTACAGGGAACTTTGCTTCATCGGTTTACATCGCCGGTAGTATGGAATCTGTGGTGTGTACAGTGCGGCAGAGTTTTTCGGCTAAATTTCTATCTTCCCGGCGAGTCAACCGGGGTCTGTATGGTGTGCGGTTCGCGGGAGTGCTGGCATGTCTGCTGGCCGGGATGTGCGGCTGCTCGCGGCTGCGTCCAAAGCCTGCAGCGCAGTATGTGTACGTGACGGCGAAGCAGACGTACCTGCGCGACCGGGTCGCGGCGGTGTCGAACCGGACCGCGACCGTTGACAACGGCGAGCGGCTGCAGGTGCTGGAGCATGGCCGGCGCTTTGTACGTGTGCAGACGGAGAAGGGCGAGCAGGGCTGGATCGACGAGAAGGTCGTTGCGACGCAGCAGATCTTCGATCAGTTCGAAGCACTGAAGAAGCAGCATCAGACGGACCCGGTGGTGGCGTCGGCGGTGGTTCGCGACGATGTGTATATGCACGTGGGTCCGGGGCGCGATACGGAGCATTTTTACCGGCTCCCCGAGGGTGAAAAAATAAAACTTTTGTCGCGGGCCACGCTGCAGAAGCCGATGCCGCCTGGCATGCGGGCGATTGCTGCGGCTCCTGCCGCCGCTGAAGGCTCCCATGGAAAGGCTGGTGCGCCTGCGCCGCCGGAGGCTCCCGCGCCCCCTGCGATGGAAGACTGGTGGCTGGTGCGCGACTCCAAAGGCGATACGGGCTGGCTGCTGAGCCGGATGATGGATGTGGATGCTCCCGATACGCTGACGCGGTACGCCGAAGGGCAGCGCATCGTCGGCGCATATGTTCTGACGACGGTGAACGACCCCGACGCGCCCCAGGACAATAAGGACATTCCCGAATATGTAACCGTGCTGAGTCCATATAAAGCGGGGCTGACGTACGACTTCGATCAGGTGCGCGTGTTTACCTGGAACGTGAAGAAGCATCGCTACGAGACCGGCTATCGCGACAGGAATATCGAAGGATATCTGCCGGTTGAGGTTAAGATGGCGACCGATCCTTACGGTAAATCTCCCACGGCTTCAACGCCCGCGCCGACCTTCAGCTACCGGGTGCTGGCCGATGATGCCGGGCCGGTGATTCCCGATCCGGTGACGGGAGCGATCGCGCCGGGCAGGACGGTGCTGAAGACCTATCGGCTGGAGAGCAATCTGGTGCGCCCGGTATTACAGCCAGGGATGCCGGCGCCGGGTGAGGCGCATCCCGAGCCTGTGGCGGAGAAGAAGAAAAAAGAAGTGAAGGCGAAGAAGAGACGCTGAGCGTTGTGTGTAACTTCGCCTTCGCTGTTCCTGAAAACAGGGCTATGCTTTGGAAGCGGAGTGCCGGATGACCCTTGCCTGGACTGAAATTGCCTTGCGTCTCGTTACTGCCACAGCTCTTACAGGTCTCGTTGGGTTGGATCGAGAGCGTCGGGAAAGCTCCGCAGGGATGCGTACTCATGCGTTGGTGGGGATGTCGGCGTGTCTGTTGATGATTGCCTCCGCGTTTGGGTTTGCTGACATTCTGGGCACCCCGGACGTGACGCTGGACCCATCGCGAATCGCCGCGCAGGTGGTGACCGGCATCGGCTTTCTGGGGGCGGGAACCATCATTGCCCGTGGGAGTCTTGTGCGCGGCCTTACGACGGCGGCCAGCGTCTGGTCGGTGGCGGCGATTGGACTGGCGGTTGGCGGCGGCCTGTACTGGGCGGCTCTGGTCGCAACAGCACTCTCGCTGATCCTGCTTGTCGCCCTGCGTCCCCTGGAGCGGCATCTCGACCGCAAGTGGCGTAAGCAGACCGTCAGCGCCCTCTACGATGAAAAGGCCTCTTCGCTCGATGCGGTTATGGAGACGCTTCGCAAAATCAACCTGCACGTTATCGAACTCAGCGTCGAAAAACAGGCCGGTGGCATGAACCAGGTACAGATCACGTTTGAAGAGCGCGGAGAAGTTGTTTTGCAAAATGCGCTTCAGGCGCTGACTCGTCTGGATGGCGTGCAAAGCGCAACGGCCTGCTAACCGCTACGCTTCAGAGTTCTCGTTGCCGCGGCGATAATGCGTGAGCTGTCAGCGATAGAAGGCTGCGATGGCGTCGACGACGATCTGCTGTTCGTCTTCGCGAAGCTCAGGGTACATAGGTAGCGCGAGCACCTCGTTCGCCGCGGCTTCGCTGACAGGGAAGTCGCCCTGTTTGTAGCCCAGCATGGCGAGGCTGCTCTGCAGATGCAGGGGCAGCGGGTAGTAGATCTCGCTGCCAATCTGCCGCTCGGTGAGATGCTGGCGCAGCGCGTCCCGGCGGGGAGCGCGGATGACGTATTGATGAAAGACGTGGCCGGCGCGCGAATCCGTGATGGGCAACACGACGCCTTCGGCAATGGTGGAGGCGTTGAGGCCGGCGTCGCGGAAGAGCTGGTCGTAGCGGGCGGCGTGGTCGCGGCGTTGCTGATTCCACTGGGGCAGGTAGCGAAGCTTGACCTCAAGGATGGCCGCCTGGAGCGTGTCGAGGCGTGAGTTCCAGCCGATCTCTTCGTGATAGTAGCGCTGGCGCATGCCGTGGGCGCGAAGAACGCGGGCGTGGTCGTCGATCCTGGCAGAGAGCGTGGTGACGAGGCCGGCGTCGCCCATGGCGCTCAGATTTTTTGTGGGGTAGAAGCTGAAGGCTGCTGCGTCGCCGAGAGCACCTGCGGGAGTGCCCTTCCACGTCGCTCCGAAGGCCTGGGCGGCGTCTTCGATCAGCAGCAGATTGTAGCGCTTGCTGAGCAGCGTAAAGGCGCTCCAGTCCGCGCACTGGCCGTAGAGATGGACAGGCAGAACGGCTTTGACCGATGTGCCTTCCGGCGAGCGCAGAGCTTCTTCTGTCGCCGACGCGGAGAGGTTGAACGTATCGGGGTCGATGTCGGCGAGCACGGGCCGCGCTCCGCAGCGCAGAATGGCGCTGACGGTGGCGAAGAAGCTGAAGGGCGTGGTGATAACCGCATCGCCGGGGCCGACGTTCGCCGCGGCGAGAGCCAGCCAGATGGCGTCGGTACCACTGGCGCAGCCGATGGCGTGCGGTGCGGTGCAGGCGGCTGCGGCGGCCTGCTCGAAGCTGGTGACCTGCGGGCCGAGAATAAATTTTTGTGAGCTGCAGACGCCTTCGATGACGTCCAGTAACTCCTGCCGGAGAACGGCGAACTGGCGGGAGAAATCAAGCATGGGAACGGGTTGCGGGCTGCTGATAGGCACATCAGCCATGGTATATCGCGAAGTGCGGCGACGCAGACTGTCGTTAGGCGATCCGGCGCGTCTAACGATCCAGGTAATCTCTGTTGGAGCAACATTGTTGTGCGAGTTGATATTTGTTGTGGATGGTCGTATCGTTGACAATCCTGGCTACAGATTCTGCAGTACGGGTGTCTGACAGTCGCAACTGAAACAGATGGAGTACGGCGGGACCTTTTTTGTTGGACTAAATTTAGTGAAAGTAAGGAGATCGGCACCATGGAATCAAAGCCGGCACAGAACATTCAGGATACTTTTCTCAACACAGTGCGAAAAGATAAGAGTCCGATCACAATCTACCTGGTAAGCGGCGTCAAGCTGACCGGAAAGATCCGATCGTTCGATAAGTACTCAGTCCTGCTGGAGAACAACAGCCAGGAGCAGCTGATCTTCAAGCATGCCATCTCGACCGTGGTGAGTGGGCGGGCGGGAGCGCATACGGATCTGCGACCGGAAGGTAAGGTGGAGACGCGGGTGGCTGGAACTGCTGCAGGAGCTCCTGTTCATGAGGCAGTTGCGTCGCAGGTCCGCTAACCTTTGAGCAGCGAAGATACGAAGATTACTTCCCCCAAACCGGTAAGGCGAAGCCTCGTTGCAGCGCAGGAAGCTGCTGCTGCGCGAGGCTCGCATAACACGTGGCCTCATGCGGAACGCGCTGTGCTGGTTGCCGTGGAGTTTACCGGCGAACGGCGGAAGCTGACCTCGGCTGCCCGGATGGCGCGAGGGGCGGCAGCGGTTGCGGCAGGTTCGGCGCTGGATGACAGCGTGGCGGAACAACATGCTCGCGAGCCGCAACGGGTTGCCGACCTGGACTTCGAGGCTTCGCTGGCAGAGTTTCAGGAGCTGGCTCGCAGTGCCGGAGCCGAGGTTGAAGCGACGTTGATACAGCGGCGTCCACGGCCCGATCCGGCGACGCTGGTCGGCCAGGGCAAGCTGGAGGAGATTGAGGGGGTGATCGCCTCGACCGGAGCCGATCTGGTGCTGTTCGACCACGATCTCTCCCCTTCGCAGCTGCGAAATCTTGAGGCGAAGCTGCCGTGCCGGGTGATCGACCGCACGCAACTGATTCTGGATATCTTCGCCCGTCACGCACGCACGCGGGAGGGCCAGTTGCAGGTCGAACTGGCGCAGCTGGAGTATCAGTTGCCGCGGCTGGCCGGGCGTGGCAAGTCGATGTCGCAGCTTGGCGGCGGAATAGGAACGCGTGGTCCTGGCGAGACGCAGCTTGAAACCGACCGGCGCAAAATTAATCTACGTATCGACCATGTAAAAGAGCAGCTTGAGTCGGTTCGGCGCATTCGCCGGCAGCAGCGGCAGCGTCGCGAGGCGGTGCCGGTGCCGGTGGTTGCACTGGTCGGCTACACCAACGCCGGCAAGAGCACGCTGTTCAACGCCCTCACCGAGGCGGGTGTGCTGGAGTCATCGCGAATGTTTGCAACGCTCGACCCGAAGCTGCGGCAGTTGCAGCTTCCTTCGCGCAGAAAGGTTCTGCTCTCCGATACGGTGGGCTTCATCCGCAATCTGCCCCATACCCTGGTGACGAGCTTCCGCGCGACGCTCGAAGAGGTGGAGCGGGCCGAACTGTTGCTGCATGTGCGCGATGCGTCGAGCCCGATGGTCGATGAGCAGAAGGCGCAGGTGGAGAAGGTGCTGAGTGAACTGGATGTGACGAAGAAGCCCGTGATCGAGGTGCTCAACAAGATCGATCTGGTCGCCGCGCACGATGAGATGCCCATGGGCGCTCCGGGCAGCATTGCGGTCTCGGGCCTGAAGAAGCTGGGGCTGAATCACCTGCTGGCGGCGATCGATGCCGCGCTCGTCGTGGACCCACTGATCGAAAGGAAGTTTCGCCTGCCCCAGTCGGAGGGCGCGGTGATGGCGGCTCTGGAGGCCGGCGCGATCGTCGAAGGGAAGAGATTCGAGGGCAATCTGGCGTTTCTCTCAGCGCGCGGACCTGCGTCGCTGCTGACACGCTACAGAAGATTCTGGGAGCGGGCGTAAAGCAAAGAAAACTTTAGTTGAGATGTCGCGTTAACTAGCATAGGCCGCCTGAAGGGGAGCGGAGGTGGTGTCCCCAATCACGCGACCTATGTGACCCAGGAATAGGGTCCGGGTGGTATGTCAAGTCTATCGGAACGGCGCTGAAAGTCAAAGACTTTCGCCGCAGCGGAAGTCTGTTCGAATATCGGCCATGCCGCGCGACAACCGCGCTGTTTGCGGCGTATCTGTTTGTTGACACTCTTGTAAGCCGTTTGCTAAAACTAGGTGTACCTAGAAACCATCATGCAAGCATATGCACCGTTGTGTCTGTACAACGATATAGCTGTGTGAGATAGCTGACGACAGGACTCCCAAGCGGCTTTGGCCGACCCCATTCATGGATCAGATACTGAATCAACTCGGTGGACTTGTGCTCGGCTCTGTGCCGACGATGGTCCTGTTTATTTTACTGGTGGCCGCATATGGTCTGCTGGTCCGCCGCCCGCTGGATAAGGTGCTGGCAGAGCGGCACGCGCGCACCTCGGGAGCCGTAGAGCAGGCGAAGGGGGCGATCGCCGCGGCTGAGGCTGAGACCTCTGCCTATGAAGAAAAGCTTCGCGCCGCCAAGGCCGAGATCTTCAAGGCTCGCGATCAGAAGCTGAAGCAGTGGAATGCGGAGCGCGAAGAGGCGCTTTCGCAGGTGCGGCAGAAGACGCAGGAGCGCGTTCGCGGCGCTCGGCAGGAGATTGATAAGAGCGCCCAGGAGGCGCGGTTGCAGATCGCAGGTCTCAGCGATGAGCTGAGCTCGCGGATTCTCAACGCGGTGCTTCCGGCCGGCGTCCGGTCGACGGAGGTTGCTCAGTGAAACTTTCCGTCATGAAGAGACTTTTACCTGGGCTGGTGATGGCGGCGATGTTGTTTGCGCCGGCCCGCCATCTGAAGGCGCAGGAAGCTGCTCCCGCTGCCACGAGTGGCGTGGACCATAGTTCGCCCGAGGCGGAGTCGGTCCAGGCGGATAAGCGCGAGGCGCAGGAGAATGCGGAATATCTCCATTCGCCTGCGGTGCGTGCGCTCGGCGCAAAGCTGGGCATGAATCCCGAGCAGGCGGCCACGGCGTTCACGGTCGCGAACTTCGTCGTTCTGGCCCTGCTGGTGGGCTGGTTCCTCATCAGGCAGCTGCCGAAGACCTTTCAGGGCCGCAACTCGACCATCCAGAAGCATCTGGTGGACGCGCGCACCGCGACCGAAGAGGCACATGCGCGACTGAGCAGCGTGGAGGATCGGCTGAAGAGTCTGGACAGCCAGATCGCCGCGATGCGTGCGCAGGCCGAGAAAGATTCTGCGCTGGATGAACAGCGCATCAAGGCCAGCGTCGAAGAAGAGAAGCAGAAGATTCTCGCCGCGGCCGAGCAGGAGATCTCTTCCGCCACCACGCTGGCGCAGAAACAGATTCAGCAGTACGCCGCGGAACTGGCGATCGATCAGGCGGCGCGCAAGCTGGTCGTCACCGCCGAGACCGACCGCCTTCTGATCCAGAGCTTTGCGCGGCGGCTGGCTGGTGACGAGTCGAAGGAAGGGCACAACTAATGTCTGTTCTCTCCCTCCGTTATGCTCATGCATTTGCCTCGGTGGCTGCTTCCGCTCACCTGGATATCCCTGCCGCTCAGCAGCAGTTGAACGATTTCAGCGGGACCCTCGGCGGCAGCCGCGAGCTGCGCGAAGTTCTGATGAATCCGTCGATCCCGAACGAGCAGAAGCTGAAGGTGCTCGACGCCATCGCCGGTCGCATCGGAATGTTTCCGCAGGTCCGTAATTTCCTGGCAGTCATCATGGGGCATCAGCGTCTGGACGAACTCGATGAGATTCTCACCGAATACCACGCTGTTGCGGATGAACAGGCTCATGTGGCGGAGGCGGAGATCACCAGCGCACATCCGCTGAACGATCAGGATCGCACAGAGCTTGAGGCGCAGGTCTCGAGGCTGGCCGGCGGCACCGTTCGCGCAACGTACCATCAGGATGCAACGCTCCTCGGCGGCGCGGTGGTGCGCATCGGGTCGACGGTGTACGACGGCTCGATCCGGGCGCAGCTGCGGCAGTTGAAGCAGAAGCTGGTGAATGCGTAAAGTTCTTCGCAGGCGACGGCGAAAAAAATATTACAGATTGATACGAATCGAGTAGAAGGAAGACATGGCACAGATCAGGGCGGATGAGATAACAGAGCTGCTTCGCCAGCAGATTGAGAACTTCGAGCAGCGCATTCAGGTGGATGAGGTTGGAACTGTCATCTCCCTCGGCGATGGTATTGCGCGCGTCCACGGCCTCGACAAGGTCATGGCCGGCGAGTTGATCGAGTTCCCCCACGGCGTGGCCGGACTCGCCATGAACCTCGACGAAGACCAGGTCGGAGCTGTGCTGCTCGGTGACTACACCATGATCAGCGAAGGCGACGAGGTCAAGCGCACCGGAAAAATTATGTCCGTGCCCGTCGGCGAAGCCCTCATCGGCCGCGTCGTCAACGCGCTCGGCCAGCCCATCGACGACAAGGGCCCCATCAACACCGACACGTACCTTCCCGTCGAGCGGCTCGCCCCCGGCGTCATCGACCGCCAGTCCGTGCGCGAGCCCATGGCGACCGGTATCAAGGCCATCGACACGATGATTCCCATCGGCCGCGGCCAGCGCGAGCTCCTCATCGGCGACCGCCAGACCGGCAAGACCGCCATCGCGCTCGACACCATCATCAACTCGGCGAAGAACAACCTGATCTGCATCTACTGTGCCGTCGGGCAGAAGCGTTCTTCCGTCGCGCAGGTCGTCCAGACCCTCGAAGAGCACGGCGCGATGGCCTACACCATCGTCGTTGCCGCCACTGCCTCCGAGCCCGCGCCGATGCAGTACCTCGCTCCCTTCGCCGCGACTGCGATGGGCGAATTCTTCCGCGACAGCGGCCGCCACGCACTCGTCATCTACGACGATCTCTCCAAGCACGCCGCCAGCTACCGCGAAATCTCGCTGCTCCTCCGCCGTCCGCCAGGCCGCGAAGCCTACCCCGGCGACGTCTTCTATCTCCACTCGCGTCTGCTCGAGCGCAGCTCCAAGGTTTCGGAGAAGCTCGGCGGCGGCTCCCTCACCGCTCTCCCGATCATCGAGACCCAGGCCGGCGACGTCTCCGCCTACATCCCGACCAACGTCATCTCCATCACCGACGGCCAGATCTTCCTCGAAACCGACCTCTTCAACTCCGGCGTTCGTCCTGCCGTCAACGTCGGTCTTTCGGTATCGCGCGTCGGTTTCTCGGCTGCCATCAAGGCGACCAAGCAGGTCGGCGCCACGCTGAAGCTCGACCTCGCGCAGTATCGTGAGCTTGCGGCCTTCTCGCAGTTCGGTTCCGATCTCGACAAGGTCACGCAGCAGCAGCTCAACCGCGGCCAGCGTCTGACCGAGCTGCTCAAGCAGCCTCAATTCCAGCCGCTCCCTGCCGAAAAGCAGGTTGCGATCATCTTCGCCGGCGTCAACGGCCTGCTCGACGACGTCGAGGTGAAGGACCTGCGCGCCTTCGAGGACGGCTTCTACCCCTACCTCGAGTCGGCTCAGGCCTCGATCCTCACCGATATCGCCACGAAGAAGGCCCTCGACGACGATCTGAAGTCCCGCCTCACCGCTGCGGTCAAAGAGTACAAGGCGAACTTCCTTGCCGATCGCAAGGAAAAGAAAGAGACGGCTGCGGCTAAGTAAACCATGGCAAACGTACTCGATTTACGGCGTCGCATCCGCAGTGTCAAAAACACGCGGCAGATCACCAAAGCCATGAAGATGGTCTCGGCGGCCAAGCTGCGTCGTGCGCAGGAGCGTGCCATGCTCGCCCGGCCGTACGCGCAGATGCTGACCAACGTGCTGGAGTCGCTGGTGCGCCGCACCGATCTCTACAACGGACACACCGGCGATCTGCTGCATCCGCTGCTGGTCGAGCGTGAAGAGAAGAATGTTCTGGTCGTCGTCGTCGCTGGCGACAAGGGCTTTGCCGGCGCATTCAACTCCAACATCGTCAAGGCGGCGCAGAACTTCATCGACTCCCGCCGCGCCGCCGGTCAGAATGTGGACATCGAACCCATCGGCCGCAAGGCGCGGGACACCTTCCGCAAGCGCTATCCCGCGGCTGTCTACGAAAAGACCGAGCAGCACTACGACAACGATCTCTCGACTCACTTCGAGACCCTCCGCCATCGTGCTCAGCCCATTGAGATCACCGGCGATCATCCGACGATGCTGCTGAAGATCGAGATCGACGAAGTCAGCGATATGGCTCACTCCATCATCGAGCGTTACACGCGCACCGAGATCGACTCGGTCTACGTGGTCTACAACGAGTTCAAGTCCGTCATCGCCCAGCGGGTCGTCGTGGAGAAGCTTCTTCCGATTCGCAAACTCGGCTCGCACGAGATTACCGCCGCCGAGGAGATGACCGAGGAGCAGAGAGAAGCGGCCGCCCACGCAGCGAAGACCGCCGGCGTCAGCGTCAACGTGCCGGAGGAGTCGATGATCGAGGCCGAGGCGAAGAAGTTCGGTACCGCCGAGGTCGACTACATCTTCGATCAGGCGCCCGAACGGTTGTTCCGTCACCTGATGCCGCGTTATGTCACGACGCAGATCTTTCACGCCCTGCTGGAGTCGGTCGCGGCAGAGCACGCAGCACGCATGACCGCGATGGACTCGGCGACCAACAACGCCGGAGAGATGATCGACGCCCTTTCGCTCACGATGAACCGTGTGCGTCAGGCGGCAATTACCAAGGAAATTATTGAGATTGTGAGTGGCGCGGCCGCTCTGTAAACGCAGTGTTGTACAAACGGAGTTTTTGCTTCCGGCAGGCCGGGGCTTTAGTCCCTGGTGTATGTTCTCCTCGCACAGAAAGCATCTGTCGAGCGAGGGATAAGGTTCTTGAAGAGTCAGACGAGTCGGAGTTTTTGCTTCTAACCGAATCGCAGGTTTTGGCATCTCGAAGAGAGAGAGTTTATGGCAGAGAATATTGGAAAAGTAATTTCGATCAGCGGGCCCGCCGTTGATATTCAGTTCGAAGAGTCGCACATGCCGCCGATCTTTCAGGCACTGCGCATCGTCAGCGAAGGCTTCGTCGTTCCCCACCCGCTCGATGTCGTCGTCGAGGTCCAGCAGCACCTGGGTGAAGGCCGCGTACGCTGCATCGCCATGGTCGCGACCGAAGGCATGGTTCGCGGCATGAAGGCGATCGACACCGGCGCAGGCATCACGGTGCCGGTGGGCCGCGAGACCCTTGGCCGCGTGCTCAACGTCCTCGGCGAACCCGTCGACGAGCTTGGCCCGGTCAACGCGAAGGTGCACATGCCCATTCACCGGCAGGCTCCCGCGTTCGACGAGCAGTCGACCAGCGAAGAGATGTTCGAGACCGGCATCAAGGTCATCGACCTCATCCAGCCCTTCCTTAAGGGCGGCAAGATCGGCCTCTTCGGCGGCGCCGGTGTCGGCAAGACCGTCATCATTCAGGAGCTCATCAACAACGTCGCCAGCCAGCACGGCGGCTTCTCGGTCTTCGCCGGCGTCGGCGAGCGCACCCGCGAAGGCAACGACCTCTGGATGGAGTTTCAGGAGTCCGGCGTTATCGACCTCAAGGATCTCCCCAAGTCCAAAGCCACGCTTGTCTATGGCCAGATGACCGAGCCCCCAGGGGCGCGTCTGCGCGTCGCCCTCACCGGCCTCACCGTCGCCGAGCACTTCCGCGACGAAGAAGGTGCGGACACGCTGCTCTTCATCGACAACATCTTCCGCTTCACCCAGGCCGGTTCCGAGGTCTCCACGCTGCTCGGCCGTATGCCGTCCGCCGTGGGCTACCAGCCCAACCTCGCCACCGAGATGGGCGAGCTGCAGGAGCGCATCACCTCGACCAAGAAGGGTTCGATCACCTCTGTGCAGGCCGTCTACGTGCCCGCCGACGACCTTACCGACCCCGCGCCTGCAACGACCTTCGCTCACCTCGATGCAACCACCGTGCTCTCGCGTCCGCTTTCGGAGCTTGGCATCTACCCTGCCGTCGATCCTCTGGCCTCCACCTCGCGCATTCTGTCTCCGCGCATCGTCGGCCAGGACCACTACGACGTCGCCCAGGGCGTCAAGAAGATCCTCCAGCGTTACAAGGACCTGCAGGACATCATCGCCATCCTCGGTATCGACGAGCTCTCGGAAGAGGACAAGATCACGGTCGCCCGCGCCCGCAAGGTGCAGCGCTTCCTGTCGCAGCCCTTCCACGTCGCCGAGATCTTCACCGGCATCCCCGGCGCCTACGTCAAGGTCGAAGACACCATCCGCAGCTTCAAGGAGATCATCGAAGGCAAGCACGACGATATCCCCGAGCAGGCCTTCTACCTCAAGGGCGGCATCGAAGATGTGATGGCAGCCGCAGAGAAGATGAAGCAGACGGCATAACCTATGGCAGAGAACACAACCAATTCGGGACTGTTGACGGTTCGGCTGGTAACGCCGGATCGCGTCCTGCTCGACGCAACGGCGGAGGCGGTGGAGTTGCCGTCGATGTCGGGCTATCTGGAGGCGCTCTACGGCGCTGCGCCGCTGCTGGCTGAGCTTGGCGCAGGCGAGGTCAGGCTGCATGGCGGTTCGGCTGGCGAGCAGAAGTTCTTCGTCGCCTGGGGCTTCGTCGAGGTTCTGCCGGAGCGCGTGACCATTCTGGCCGAGACCGCGCTGCATCCCAACGAGATCGACCGCGTCGAGGCTCAGAACGAGCTTCAGGAGGGCGAGAAGCTCTGGCAGGAGGCCGGCGACGACGGCGAGAAGTACGACGAGGCCAACGCCGTCACCCGCAGAGCCGAGGAAAAGATCGCCTCAGCCGAAGGCAAAAGCAGCTAATCCTTCTCCGATCACACATGCCAAAAGGCCGCCTCGCATGAGGCGGCCTTTTCGCATTCCCCTCAAAAAAATAGTTGAAAATAATGGCGTATTTTTCGTCTCCGAAAAAGCGTGCGCTAAGGAACCACGTTCACCACGCATTTCACCACAAAATCACCACAAAATTACCACATCAAAACACGTGTTTTTCCAAAACACCCCTCAAAAACACCAGCAAAACAACAAAACCCCGGAGCGATCCGGGGTCTCATTTTTTTCTGTACGTTTTTGCGTCTCAGGAGGCCTTTTTCGCCTTGGTTGCGGGTGCTGCCGGAGCCTCCGGGGCGGCCTCGGCCTGCTGGCGCAGCGCGTGGATCACGACCCGCAGCATCTCCTCCTCAGGAGCAGGCTTGCCGGTGAAGATCTCGAACTGCCGCGCGCCCTGCTGCACGAACATCTCGATGCCGGTAATGATGGGAATGCCTTGCTGGCGAGCGAGACGAAGCAGCGGCGTTTCGAGCGGGTTGTAGACCAGGTCGAAGACCAGCTTCGTATTAAGATCCTTCGCATCAAGCAGTTGCGCGCCCTTGATCCCAGCCATGCCGATCGGCGTCGCGTTGACGATGACGTCGAACGGCGTCTTCGCAAGCGCTTCTTTCTTGATCGTCTTCGAGCCAGACTGTCGGGCAAGCTTCTGCGCGGTCTCAGCCGTGCGGTTGAGGATGAAGACATCCGCACCCTTGTCGCGCATACCGAAGACCGCAGCCCGTGCGGCTCCGCCAGCCCCGAGGACGAGCGCTTTGGCCCCGCGCAGGGACATGCGCTTCTCGATGGGGCCGGTGATGCCGGCGACGTCGGTGTTGAAGCCGTAGAGCTTGCCATCCTGACGCAAAACCGTGTTGCACGCGCCGATCTTGGCCGAGAGCGGGTCCGTCTTCTCCAGATGGGCCATGATCTCCTGCTTGAGCGGCATGGTCACGCTGAGGCCCTGGATGGGAATCTCGTCGACGAGTTTGAGCAGGTCGGCGAGCTTCGTGGCCTGCAGCGCAAGATAGACGGCATTGACCGTCTCGCGGCGGAAGGCCGTGTTCATCATGATGGGCGAGAGCGAGCTGCGAATGGGGTTGCCGGCTACGCCGTAGACCTTCGTCGCTGCGTCTACCTGATCGATGCGATAGGTTTCGATCAGAGTGCGAGCGGCGATCTGTCCGGGACCGGTCTCTTCGCCGGTATTCGCGGCCGCGAAGGTGAAGGCGCTGCCCGCGCGGAGGCCGAGGACGCGCGAGATGATGCCGGCGTCACCCATACAGATACCGATGATGTTGGAGTGGTCTTCCATGCGCTCAATGAAGCGCATCAGGGTGACGTTGTCGGTGAGAGTTTTAGCCGTGGGGACGATCTTGATGAAGTCCGGCGCAAAGGGCACGATGCGCTTATAGATGCCGTCAAGGTCTTTGGTCGCGGCGAAGTCGTGGTGGCTGATGATGAGTGCGACGCCGGTATCGCGAAGATTCTGCAGCTCACCCTTTTTCAGGGCTTCGGCAGACTCCAGCTCCAGATCGATGATGTGGAAGCCGGCTGCGGCTGCTTTGGAAAGAACTTCGACCTCGGCTGCAACGTTGCCGCTGAACTTTCCGCCATTGGCGGCGCGGCGGCAGGTGGCGATACCGGTGGCGGCGGTGTTTTCGGCGAAGAAGTGTTTGAACTTCGGAAGGGCAAGAAGGGGCTTCTCGAGATAATCGAGGCGAAACTCGAGAAAGGGCGTCTCTTTGACGACGGCGCTGGCTTTTTCAAGCATTTCGGCAGCGCTGGCACCGATGATGGCGACACAGACCTTGCCGATACGGGAACGGAGAAACTGGGGGGCTACGCTGGGCACATTCGCTCTCATGTCTACAATCGCGGTATATTACAGACCCGCGGGGAAGGATGCAAATTTTTGCTGAAACTAAAGGAGTCAGGGTCTTAGCTCTGACTGTGAAGCAACCTGCATTTTGATGCCGGAATGGCATCCCAGGCTCCAAGTGTAGACGGGATATAGCAGGAAAAGTTATCTAAAATGACGGGCGGGGTTGTCGGGGGGACTATTTTGCGATACCCACGACGTTCAGCATGCGACCGGCTATGCCGCGCTCGCCCCGATGGGAGAAGTAGCGGAGAGCGCCCTGCAGATCGCGCGAGCAGGCGGTACAGTCTGCCACTACGGTAACTTTTGCCTGCTCCAGGCCGGCGGCCAGGAGCTGTCGGCGGTTGGCTTCCCAAAGGTTCAGATGGAGTTCCGGTGGGGAGTCCGGGGCCTGCACCTCGCGGAACAACTCCTGTGCGTAAGGGAAGTTCGAAGCGAACTGCGCGTGTACTTCTTCTCCAACCGAGTAACAGCAGGGGCCGATAGAGGGGCCGATGGAGGCTGTGAGGTCCTCTGGGCGCGAGCCATATTCCTGGCGCATTCTTTCAATGCCCTGCTCCACGATGCGCGCGGCAGTACCGCGCCACCCGGCGTGAAATGCTGCTACTGCTTTTTTGTGGACATCGACGACCAGCACCGGGACACAGTCTGCGGTGCCAGCGGCGAGGAGGACACCGGGGAGGTCGGTCATCAGGCCGTCGCCTTCGAGGACGGCTTTGCCCTCAGGGGTGGTGAGCCTGCCTTCGCGGGCTCCGTCGGCCTGGCGGATGACATGCGTGATGCCGGAGTGGATCTGGCGAACGCCTGCGAGGGTGAAGTCGGCATCGCCGGAGACTGCAGCTACGAAGCGGCGGCGGTTCTCTTTGACTGCGCTGGCATCGTCTTCCTTTGTCCAGCCAAGGTTTAGAGAATGGCCGCCGTAAGCGGTGGAAACGCCGCCGAAGCGGGTGCTGAAGCCGTGGCGCAGCCATTCGTAGCGCGTCCACGGCTCAATCTGCACGATTTGCAACTCAGGAAGATCCAATTCAGGCCTCAATGCAGCGTGGTGGTTAGTCCATCAGCTTTTGCGTCAGGTAGGTGTACTGGTCGGCCCAGGTCTTTGCCGCTTCCTTGAGGTCGGCTCCGGCGGCATGGCCCCCTTCGATAATCTCGTCGTAGAGGAAGGGCTTGTGGAACTCTTCGAGGCGGGCGGCGAACTTGCGAGCGTGGACGGGGCCGACGCGGTCGTCTTTGGTGGTGGTGAAGATGAGGGGCTCGGGGTAGTTTGCGTCGGGGTTGAGTTGGTTGTAGGGAGAGATTTGGGCGAGGAATCTGCGTTCCTCGGGTACGGAGACGGAGCCGTACTCGCCGACCCAGGAGGCTCCGGCGGCGATGTGCTCGAAGCGGAGCATGTCGAGGAGCGGGACCTGAATGACGACGGCGTTCCACATCTCGGGATGCTGGGTGAACTCGACGCCCATGAGGAGGCCGCCGTTGGAGCCGCCGACGATGCCGAGGCGTCGGGGTGAGGTGATTTTGCGGGTGACGAGGTCTTTGCCAACGGCGGCGAAGTCGTCGTAGATGCGCTGGCGGTGGGTCTTGAGGCCGGCTTCGTGCCAGGCGGGGCCGAACTCGCCGCCGCCGCGGATGTTGGCGAGGACGAAGACGCCGCCGCGTTCGAGCCAGAGTTTGCCGGCGATGCCTGAATAGTAGGGAGTATTGGAGACCTGAAAGCCGCCGTAGGCCGTCAGGAGCGTGGGGTTGGAGCCGTCGTAGGGGATGTCTTTGCGGCGCACGACGAAGTAGGGGACTTTGGTTCCGTCGGTTGAGGTGGCTTCGAGCTGCTCGACGACGAGATTGGAGGCGTCGAACTGAGGGGGGAGAGTTTTGGCGGATGTCAGGGTGGCGGTCGAGGCGTCTCCCAGGAGGAGCGAGGAGGGCGTGAGGAAGCCGGTGAGGCTGAGGAAGAAGCGGTCGTCGGAGGTGTTGGCGGTCTCGATGGAGACGGCAAGGTTGTCGGGGATGTCGAGCTTCTTCCGCGTCCACTCGCCTTTGGCGCTGCGGGCGTAGATGTAAGCGCGGCCCTGGACGTGCTCCAGCGTGGTGAGGATCAGGCGATTTTTTGTGACTGCGGCATCCTGGGCGAACTCCTGCGCGGTGGGGGCGAAGATGGTGGTGGGACGGAGGTGCAGGGGGTCTTTACGGACGGCGTCGAGGTCGAGGGAGACGACGGAGCCCTGGGGGAAGGTTGTGGAGAGGCCTTCGGGCTTCCAGTCCTGGTTGAGGGTGACGATGATCTGGTTTTCGAGCAGGCCGTCCAGGTCAGCTTTGGGGGGCAGGGCGATGCGTTGGGGGCCGGTGGGTGTGAGGAGGGAGACCTCGCGTTCGAAGAAGTTTATGCCTCGGCTGAGGAGGACGGCGTGATGCCCCTGGCCATCGTGGAGGGAGTCCGGGGCGGCGCTGACGTCGGACTCTTTGCCGCGGTAGATCTCTTTGGCCTGATCGAGGGGCTGGCCGCGTTTCCAGAGTTTGACGACGAAGGGATAGCCGGACTGGGTCATGGTGCCGGCGCCCCAGTCGCGGGCTACGAGGAGGGTGTCGCTGTCGACCCAGGTGACGTCCTGTTTTGACTTTGGCAGGACGAAGCCGTTCTCGACGAATTTGCCGGTCTTTAGATCGAACTCGCGGAGGGTTTCGGCATCTTCGCCGCCGGCGGAGAGTTTGACGAGGCAGAGGCCGTCGCGGGGGTAGAGGCAGTTGAGGCCCTTCTGGACCCACTTTTCGTTGTCCTGCTTCGAGAGGGCGTCGTAGTCGATGACGGTGTGCCAGTCGGGCTGAGCCGTGAGGTAGCTGGCGAGGGAGGTGCGGCGAAGGATGCCGTGGACGTGCTGGGCGTCCTGCCAGGTGTTGTAGATCTCGCCCTGGCGAAAGTCGGGGACGGCGAGGCGGTCGGGGGATTCGAGCACTTTGAGCGCTGCTGCTGCCAGGCCGGGATAACGGGGATCGCTGTCGAGGACTTTGGCGGAACGCTCGTTTTCGGTTTTGACCCAGGTCATGGCGCGGTCGCCGGAGACGTCTTCCAGCCACGTATATTTGTCGGGTTGCTCGACGGTGGTTTGG
>Ga0302231_10000945_pt1 | contig 19342 bp, 15 predicted proteins | sample II_Palsa_N2_2_FD_193522 | JGI IMG/M metagenome (GOLD analysis project Ga0302231, IMG submission 193522) | Peat permafrost microbial communities from Stordalen Mire near Abisko, Sweden - II_Palsa_N2_2 | ecosystem: Environmental > Terrestrial > Soil > Palsa > Peat permafrost | place: Sweden...
CAAACTGGGTATCCGCAAGTAGCCTATCCGTGCTGCTGCGGTCTCATTGTGCCTCGGCGGCCCCACCAGGAGTGGTTGAAGATTGAATCTGCGCAAAGCCATCGACGGGATGGAAGTGACGGTAGTTACTTCTATCTACGCCGCTCGACTCGACGCACATCGCGGCGCTTCATCGCGCAGGTCTCAACCCTCTCCTGTATCCAAGCCCGAAAAATCTAACGCCCCGACCGAAGCAGCTTCGGCGGGGCTTTCGTCATAGCGCCACGCATCGAGCAGCGGGCGCAGGACGATCCAACGAGCTTAAAGACAAAGAGAAAAAGAGGAACGTTTATGAAGCATGACGTAACCGTTGAGCTTGCCGGTGGCAAGCTCATCAAATTCGAGACAGGACGCATCGCCAAGCAGGCCTCCGGCGCGGCCTTCACCACCAGCGGCGACAACGCCGTGCTGGCCACAGCCGTAGCCTCCCCGGACCCCAAAGAGGGTATCGATTTCTTCCCCCTCACCGTGGAGTATCGCGAGTTCACGTACGCGGGTGGACGCATCCCCGGCGGCTTCATCAAGCGCGAAGGCCGCCCCAGCGAGAAGGAAATCCTCACCTCGCGCCAGATCGATCGCCCCATCCGCCCGCTCTTCCCCGAGGCCTTCCGCAACGAGACCCAGGTAGTAGCGTTCGTGTATTCGGCCGACAAGGAAAATGATCCTGACGTGCTCGGCATCAACGGTGCAAGCTGCGCTCTCGCGCTCAGTGACATCCCCTTCCACGGACCTGTAGGTGCTGTGCGCATTGGATACATTGACGACAAATACATCGTCAATCCCACCTACTCCGAGCGCCTCGTCAGCAAGCTCAACATCATGGTCGTCGGCACCAAGGACGGCATCGTGATGGTCGAGTCCGGCGCCAAGGAGATTCCCGAAGAGGTCGTCGTCGGCGCCATCGAGTTCGCCCACGAAGAGATCAAGAAGATCGTCACCGGCATCGAACGCCTCGTCTCGCTCGCCGGCAAGACCAAGCGTGAGGTCACTCCCCTCGAGAACGACGAAGCCTACGCCGCCGCCCTCAAGGCCAAGGTCGGCGACCGTCTCCGCGACGCGCTCGACACCAAGAAGAACCCCAAGTTCGAGAGCTACGCCAAGGTCAAGGAGATCAAGGACGAGCTCAAGAAGGAGCTTCCCGCCGACGATCCCGCAGCCGCCAAGAAGCTCTCCAAGTACTTCGAAGGCCTGCGCGAGACCATCTTCCGCGAGCAGGTTCTCAACGACCGCATCCGCCCCGATCACCGCGCCTTCGACGAGATTCGCGCGATCACCATCGAGACCGGCGTCCTCCCCCGCGTCCACGGTTCCGCCCTCTTCACCCGCGGCGAAACCCAGGCCCTGGTCAGCGCCACCCTCGGCACCACCGACGACGCCCAGCGCATGGAAAGCTACGAAGGCGAGCAAAAGCGGAAGTTCATGCTGCACTATAACTTCCCGCCGTTCTCCGTTGGTGAGGTTGGACGTATGACCGGCGTAGGCCGTCGCGAGATCGGCCACGGCGCCCTCGCCTGGCGCGCCATCGAGGCCGTCCTCCCTGGTGAAGACGAGTCCCCCTACACCCTCCGCGTCGTCTCCGACATCCTCGAGTCCAATGGCTCGTCTTCGATGGCGACCGTCTGCGGTGCCTCGCTCTCCCTCATGCAGGCCGGCATTCCCCTCAAGGGTTCGGTAGCCGGCGTGGCGATGGGTCTCGTGAAGGAAGGCGACAAGTACGCCGTCCTTACCGACATCGCAGGCGCTGAAGATCATTACGGCGACATGGACTTCAAGGTGGCCGGAACCCGCAACGGCATCACCGCCCTGCAGATGGACATCAAGATCATGGGCATCACCACCCAGATCATGCGTGAAGCCCTCGAGCAGGCGCGCCGCGGCCGCCTCTTCCTCCTCGACACCATGGACGCCGTCATCTCCAAGGCCGCCGAAGAGAAGAGCGCTTTCGCTCCCCGCATCCACACCATCCAGATCCCCACCGACAAGATCCGCGACCTCATCGGACCTGGCGGCAAGGTCATCCGTGGCATCGTCGATGCAACGGGCGTCAAGATCGATGTCGACGACACGGGCCGCGTCAACGTGGCTTCGTCCGACGCAGAGGGTCTTGCCAAGGCTATCCAGATGATCAGCGACATTACGGCTGTGCCCGAAGTAGGCAAGACCTACCTCGGCAAGGTCGTTCGGCTTGCCGAGTTTGGCGCCTTCGTCGAAATCTTCCCCGGCACCGACGGCCTCCTCCACGTCTCCGAGATTGCGGAACACCGCGTCAAGGAAGTCAAGGACGAGCTCCGCGAGGGCGATCAGATCCTGGTGAAGGTGCTCTCGATCGAGGGCAACCGCATCAAGCTTTCCCGCAAAGCCGTCCTTCGCGAACAGCGTGAGAAGCTCGGCCTCCCACCAGCTCCCGATCCATCGGGCGGCGGCGAGCGTTCTGACCGCGGCGAGCGTTCCGAGCGTGGCGAGCGTTCTGACCGTGGAGAGCGCGGCGGCCGTGATCGTGACCGCGATCGTGGCCCGCGTCCCGAACGCACCGAGCGTCCTGCGGCGGCTCCCGTCGAGCAGCCCAAGCACGAGTCCACCATTGTTCTCGAAGGCGGCGACGACTTCGACGACGACGGTGACGACTTCGAGGGCGATGACGAGGGTGGCGAAGAGGTAGAGGCAACCGCAGGCGCACCGCAAGATGGTGTTGCTGTATCTGCAGGCGGAGATCGTCCCGCCGCCCAGCGTCGCGGACGCCGCCGTCGCAGCCGTCGTCCCGGCACCCCCGCTCCGACCCCGCAGGGTGGCAACAGCTAGTTTCCCCCTCAAACCCATAATCCAACAGAGAAGCCGCGCACTCAGCGCGGCTTCTCTGTTTTCTCGAATCCACCATGCCTCCTCACACGTCTAGCCTTGTAGCAAGGGAAGGGGACGTCGTCTGAACACGCCCAGCCAAACCAGACAAACGAGAGCCCAGCGTTGGTGGCCCTTTTGCCTTCTGCTTCTCGTAGGAGCAAGCCGTTGGGCGGCCTCGGCCGCGCGCCCTGAAGCCGCGTCGACTCTCACCTCGCAGACGCTTGGCTGCGCATGGGCGACGTTGCTTGCCTTCGCTTTTCTTCTCCCCAAGCGACAGCGCGTAACTCCCCGGCCGAAGCCTTCGCGCGTGGCCACGCTCCGCTGGTTTGGCGCCGGCGCCATGCTCTTCGGCGGCCCTGCCATCGGCCTTCTCCTCCCCGGACGCGATCTCGACTCGAGCGCCCTCACCATCGCCCTCGCACTCACTTCTATCATCATCGCCATTGCCTCCACGGCCCTTGGCACCGAAAGCTCCGAAGGCATCGCCGGCCGCATCTGGCCCTCGCTCGCAACGCTCGCAGGCCTCCTTCTGGTGCTGGTGCAGCCTAACCTTGGGGACATCCGCACCGACCTCGTCCTTCTACTGGCGCCGCTCCTCACCGGCCTGGGCGCAGTTCTATTTTGTGCAGATCTTTCCTGCAGCGTCCCTCGCACCTCGACCGCGCTTCTGGGGGCAACTGCTCTCTTCGCCATCGCACTTTTCGCCAGCCGTCTTTCCGGCGCGCACCTCACCTTCTCCCTCTTGGCGATCGCCTGTGATGGTATCGTCGCCCTGCTCGGCATCGCGACTCTCTCCCGGCTTGGATCCACTCGCTGGTCCTCGCAGTTCACCTGGGTCCCGTTGCTGATCATCTTGGAGGGAATCGTTCTCGTACGGCCCAGGCTGACGGCTCACTGGTTTACGGGCCTCATCCTGTTGATCGTTGCCGGCGTATATCTACTCCTGCCACCGGGCGATGAGGCCGCCACCGACACGTCCCCCGTCCCCACGCTTCCCGTTTAGGAACACCTGCGCCTCATCCCCTGAACCCAAATAGGTTCGCCGCTACCAAGTCTTCAATCCACAACCCTCGCGGCGCTACACTCAACCCAATGGCAGCCTCGATGTATATCGTGGTCGAGGGCGAAGACCCTGGCTACAACATCTACGTGAACGGCCGTGTGCTCGCGCGTTACGAGAGCGCCATCGAAAAGCTTGCCCTCGATCTGGGCGTCAAACCGCTCCTTGAATTCTTTTCCGCCGACGAAAATTCCATGTCGCTTCTCATCCAGGAGGGCGGCGGCAATCCCGACCTGCTCAAGCGTCTTCCACCTCCGCAGTGGTATCGCCCCGAAGACGGCCTCTACACCCTCGACGCTCTCATTGCCGAGCTGGAATCCGACCCCCACCGGTTCGGCACCGAAGGCCCCGAGATCCTCAGCGAACTGCGCGAGTATGAAACCGTCCTCCGCAAAACCGCCGACCGCGGCCACCGCTGGCACCTCGCCGTAAGCTGGCGATAGAACAGCCACAGCGAGCAGGGAAGGCCAACAAAGCGTCTTCATCCTTCGGAGCATAGACGATGGCCGGCATCGACGATGCTTCCGGCTATTACGGCTGCGGTTGCGTCCGTGCCATGTCCTGCATAGAGTTCTTGTTGTTTCCTGAAGCAATATCGGCGCCGGGCACAGGTGCCGCGACAGCATCCGTTGGTCCGAGACCAAGCTTTATCAACGCGCGCGAGTCTGGCGTGATCTTGGTCTGCCAGCCGTTATCACCTTGCATCTTCTGCATGGCGGAGGCGGTCTGGTCGTCCCACCTACCGGTAGGCTCGCCGCTCAAATACCCCTGCTTGATCAGTGCTGACTGAATCTGCGAAGCGCGCTCGGATGGCATCTCCACCACCGGTGCCTTCTCTTCACGCGCCGCGTGCAGGTGCAAACCCTTCTTGTGCTTGACCGAGATTTCCTTCACGCTCGCGTGGCTGTGGTTATGCGATGAGCCAGCCTTCGGATGAACGGAGCCAAATGCGGGCACAGCCAGTAACAGGAGCCCAGCTGGAATTCCCTTAAGGATAGATATACGCATCGTGCGGCCTACCTCCCTCTCACTTGTTCAAGCTCAAGTAACGCAACACGATCCATCCGCATGGTGCCAATTAGCCTAATCAAAGGATAGTTCGCTTGCAAGTGCTTGTATTGTGAGTGTTATCACACTTGGTTCGCCTTTGGTGTATCCAAAAGGTGCTAGATGGGGTACCCAAAAGGTGCTAGCCAAATGGGTGCAGACTCCTCGCCTGCACCCATTTGCTGTTTCCAGCCTATGGCAGCGTTCCGCCTACGAACGAGTCGCCACCGTTCGGACGCTGCGGAATGCGGATCACAAACACCACATCGTCGCCCGACTTCAGCGAACTCGCGATGGCGTTGTAGCTCGCAATGTCCGTCACCGGCTTGCGATTGATCTCCACAATCACGGCGCCCTGGCCCAGTTCGATGGAGTCGGCAAACGAACCCGGCTTCACGCTCGTAACCGCAACGCCGCCCGTGATGTGCAAACGGCTCTGCAGCTGCTGTGGAACCGCCTGCACGGTGATGCCGAACTTGCTCTGCCCGGCGTCGCTTGGTCCCGGCTCATTGGAGTCGTCGTTTGCCTTGCCCTGGTTCTCGTAGAGCTTGGAACGATCCGAAATGCCACAGGCGATCATGATCTGCTTGCCTCCGCGGAGAACTCCCAGGCTTACCGTCGATCCCGGATGTTTCATGGAGACGATGGCGATTAGTTCATCGCCATTCTTGATCTGCTTCCCATCCACGGACACGATAACGTCCCGTGGCTGGATGCCCGCCTTTGCCGCCGGTCCACCCGGAACCACCTCACCGACCATGACGCCGCCGTTTGAGAATCCGTATTCCCTTGCGACCGCCGACGATGTAGCCGGCTGGAACTGAATTCCGATCGATCCGCGGACTACCTTGTGCTCCGGCGCAATCAGTTGGTTGTAGACGCCGATGATCACGTTCGACGGCATCGCAAACCCGATGCCCTCATTGCCGGCCGACTGTGTGAAGATGGCGGTGTTCATGCCAATCACTTCGCCCTGCATATCCACCAGCGGTCCACCCGAGTTGCCCGGATTGATCGCCGCATCGGTCTGGATGAACTTCTGGAATTCGTTCGTGGCTATTCCATTCGCATCGCCACCCTCATTAATCGAGCGGTTACGCGCCGAGATGATACCCGCCGATACCGTCTCCGACAGACCAAACGGCTCACCGATCGCCAGCACCCAGTCGCCCACCTGCGCGCCATCTGAGTTGCCCAGCTTTACCGTCGGCAGAGGAGTATCGGTCTTGATCTTGATCACCGCAATGTCGGTCTCCTTGTCCACACCCACCACCGTCGCCAGCCGGCCCGGATCGGTCGAATCTTCAGAGTCCGTCGACAGCTTCACATAAATCCGGTCTGCCTTGTCGATCACATGGTTGTTGGTGATGATGTAGCCGCGTGGGTCCACGATAAAGCCCGAACCCAGCGCCCGGCTTGGACCGGTTTCCTCCTGGCCGCCACCCTGTCCGCCGAAGAAGTGGTTGAAGAAGTCCTGCATGCCTTGGTCGCCCTGTCCACCCTCGGGATTCTGCCCGTGCGGATTGCGTGCAGTCGGCCCTTCCTGCTGCCCTGGAGTGGCGCTCTCCTTCGGCAGGATCTCCGTGTTGATGTTCACCACCGCAGGACCCACCTGCTTTGCAATCGCCGAGAAGCCATTTGACAGCGTCACCGGATTCGGTACTTGCAGCGGCTTCGCATCGCCGCTATCAACGGCTTGCTTGGCACTGACGCGGCCGGTCAGCATCGACCCGGCCAGAACGCAGGCGGAAAGTGTTCCAAGTATCGTAAAAGTGGTCACCAGGCGTCCGCCGCGGATCTTCTCCCGCCAGCCCTGCCCGAATCGATTCGATGAGTCCATTGTCGTATTTATCCTCGTGATGCTTCTGATTGCCTTCTGATGTCGTGAACTCCTGCGCCTGCGCGTTCCTGCACGGATAAGCTCTACGCGGCCCGCAGCTTCCGCATTTCGTTCGCCATCGTAATAGACGCGAACGGCGGAGAAAGGTCTCGGTTTGTGCCGGTTCGAGTTGCCTTCCGCCCGTCCTTTTTCCGCATCCTTCTCAAGTATCCATCTTCTAGATTACGCTCCCGCAATGGGTAGGAGTTGGCTCCTCCCCCGCGAGGTTGGCCGCAGCTCCGCCAGCAGGATTCCTGCGAGGATCAGCCCTGCCCCCAGCATCGCTCGCCGCCCCAGCTGTTCGCCAAAGAACAGCTGGGAAGTCAGCCATGCAAACACCGGTTCCAGCGTGAAGATCAACGCTGTATGCGACGCCGGCAGATGCTGTTGCGCCCAGCTCTGGATCGTAAACGCCGCCGCCGTCGCCAGCACCGCCGTCACCCCCAAGGCAATCCACAACATCGCCGAGCTATGAAAGGCCGGCCGCCCGCCCAGCGGCAGCGTCACCAGCAAAACCATCGCTGCGAAGCCAATCTGCAGCGTCCCCAATCTTCTCGCCGACACCCGCGGAGCCGCCCGCGCCAGCATCAGGAGATGCGCTGCAAACGCCACCGCGCACCCCAGGCAAAGCCACTCCCCCAACCCAATGCCCGAAAACAGCGCAATCCCCGCACCGGGCGGCGTCGTCAGCAGCACCAGCCCAGCAAACGCCAGCGCCGCTCCCGCATACGTGTCGAACGTCGGCTTCAACGAACCCGGAAGCGCAACGCCCGGCAGAGCACTCAGCAGCGGCACAATTACCACCACCAACCCTGTGATGAACGCAGCCTTTGACGCCGTCGTGAACTTCAGCCCCGTAGTCTGAAACTGGTACCCCAGCCCCAGGAACAATCCCGCCGCCCCCCCGAGCTTCAAGTCCGTCCGCGTCAGTCCCCGCAGACTCGGCCAGTTCACCGCCGCCAGCACCGCAAACGCCAGCGCCATGCGCACCAGGTTGAACATCAGTGGAGTGGTCGCCGTCAGCGCCGACTTCACCAGCGAAAACGTCGCCCCCCAAACCAACACCACCGCCAGCAGCAGTACATGCGCCAGCACCACATGCCTGGGTGCCCCGGAGCCTGCCCTTAGCTTGTCGAAGGGTGCGGATTCGCGGACCCGGGTTCTAAGGCGCAAGGTATACCGTCTCTCCACCCAGCACCGTCCGCAGCACCTGCGTATGCAGCACCTCCTGCGGCGACGCCTTCGTAATATCCCGATCCAGCACCACCATGTCCGCCAGGTACCCCGGCTCCAGCCGCCCCTTGCTCTTCTCCCGAAACTCGGTAAACGCCGACGCCTGCGTATAGGCGTAGATAGCCTCGTCGACCGTCAGCTTCTCCTGCGGCTGGAACGATTGCGTTCCCTCCACATTCTGCCGCGTAATCGCGGAGTACAGTCCACGGAACGGCGAGATCGACTCCACCGGATAGTCCGTCCCAAACGCCAGCGTCACCCCGTGATCCAGAAACGACTTCCACGCATACGCCCGCTTCACCCGCTCCGGCCCTAGCCGCGCTTCAGCCCACGCCATATCGGTCAGCAGGTGCGACGGCTGCATACTCGCAATCACGCTCAGCTTCGCAAACCGCTCAAACGCTCCCGGCGACACCACCTGCGCATGCTCAATCCGAAACCTAAAATCCCTCGGCTGCACCCCCACTGGAGCTGCCGTCACCATTCCTGCATAAGCATTCTTCGGCGCAGGAGGCACATTCGCCGGCCGTCCCACCTGCTCCGCCGCGGCCATCGCATTCAGCGCCATATCATTCGCCGCATCGCCAATCGCATGGAACCCCAGCTGGAATCCATCCGCGGCCCGCGCCGTCGCCATCTCATTCAGCTTCGCCTGGTCGTAGCGCGCAATCCCATAGTTGTTCGGGTCATCCGCATAGGGCGCATTCATCGCCGCCGTCCGCGACCCCAGCGATCCATCCATGAACGCCTTCAGGAAAGTCAGGTGTAGCAGCGGATCATCCGCCGGATGACTCTTCCGCCGCTCATCCAAAACCCCAACCGGCTGATTGAAATCGATCCACTCTGCGATCCGCAGATGCAGCGTTCCCTGATCCTCCATCTCCTCCATCGCCAGAAAGTCGTCCCAATCAGAGAAATCCTGGATCGACGTCACTCCGTGCGACAGCGCATCCTCGATCGACAGCGCAATCGCCTTCCGCCGCGTAGCCAGGCTCGGCGCAGGAATCACCTTCTCCACGATCGTCAGCGTCGGCCCCTCGCGAAGTATCCCCGTCGCATGCCCATCGGCATCGCGATCGATCCGTCCCCCCTCCGGATTCGGTGTCGCATCAGAAATTCCCGCCGCCTTCAGCGCAGCCGAATTCGCAATCGCAATATGCCCGTCCGTGCGCTCCAGAAACGCCGGATGCCCGGCACTCACAGCGTCCAGCTCCTGTCGCGTGGGCAGCTTCGCCCCAGCCCACTTCGTATGGTCCCAGCCGCCGCCCAGGATCCACTCGCCCGGTCCCAGCGTCGCCGCATACGCCTGCACCTTCGCGAGCATTGCAGCCAGCGACGGCACGTTATCCAGATCAAGCGTCAGCCGCTGCCGCCCAGCCGGAGCCATATGCGTATGCGCATCATTGAATCCCGGCATCGCAAACGCACCCTTCAGATCGATCGTCTTGGTATGCGAATCCTTTAGCCGCAGCGTCGCCGCATCGCCACCCACCGCCACAATCTTGCCCGCACGAATCGCGACCGCCGACACACGCCCCGGCGTAGGGTCCGTATCGTCAGTCTTCAGCCGCGTCCCCGTAAGAATGTTGCCGTCGTAAAAAATCGTGTCGGGCGCTACTGAATTCCCAACCTTCGCAGTCTGACCCATCCCAGGCAGCACCGCCGCAAAACCCAAGCCCCAAACCGTCAGCACGCATATCCGTAAAAGTGTTCTCACGCCCCAAAGTTTATCCTGCATTGATCCCAGCAGGGACACCACCGTGCACCACGTCGCTCTCCGCGGTCATCGCGCACATATCCAGTAGCAGCAGCAAAACCCGTCGCAGCGCCAAATCGCGCCCGGTCGGATCGTAGCCCTCCTGCAGCGTATGAATCCCCCAGCCCACGCCCCCCGCGCCAATCGCCAGCGCCGGAACCCCGAGGGACAGTGGCAGATTCGCATCCGTCGACCCAATCCGCGCCTCGGTCGCAATCCCCAAATGCCGATCCACAGCTTTCAAACTCATCGCCAGCCCCGAGCTCGCCGCCAGTGCGCCAGCCGCCCGATTCCCAATCCGCTCCACATGCAGCTTCAGCGCGGCTTCTCCCCTCCGTTGGTTTTCCGCATCCACCATCCGCGTCAGTGTCTCGAGCACGCCCAGCTCCACCCGATCCAGCTCGATTCCTGACACCGACCGCAAATCCAAATCCGCCGTCGCCGACTCCGGAATCGAATTCACCGAAGTCCCTCCGCGAATCACCCCGCAGTTCAGCGTCGTCCGCGGCCGCGCCGGCAGTCGCAATCTCCCTAGCTCCACCAGCGTCGCGGCCAGCGTCATGATCGGATTCGCCCGTCCCGCATCGGCCCACGAATGTCCCCCGGGCCCCACAATCATCACCCGCAATCGTCGACTCCCCAATGCCCGGTCGACAACCATCGCATCTCCCCCACCCTCCAGCGCAATCGCCGTCCGCACCCTCCCCGCATACGGCGCCCCTGCGAACAGGTGCCGCATCCCGCGCAGATCCCCCTCACCCTCCTCACCCACATTCGCCGCAAACAAAATCGTGCACCCCGGCAAAATTTCCGCGTGCTTCAGTGAAGCCGCAAGCCCCAGCAGCGCCGTCAACCCAGCCCCGTTATCGCAGGCCCCCGGCCCCAGGATCTTGGCCTCCTCTTCCTTCGGAACGCAATCCGTCCCAGCGGGGAAGACCGTATCCAAATGCGCCGACAGCATCACGAGGGGGCTCCCGTCCTCCGCTCCCTCAGCCCGCAACTCCGCAACCGCATTCCCCGCCGCATCAACGCGGACGTCCATCAGCCCCATCTCACGAAACCGCTCGCAGAACCACACCGCCCGTTCCGCCTCCCCAAACGGCGGCGCAGCAATTCCCAAAAACTCCATCTGCCACCGCCGCATCTGCGCCTCATGCAAATGGAGCCACGCAAACGCCCGATGCACCCCACGATCGCTAGCCAGCGCGGCTATTCTCCGATTGTTCCCAGCGCTCATACGCTCGCTCCCTCACCCACCCCATACTCCACCCCCACCAAAAACAATCCCTGTGCCGGAGCCGTAGGTCCAGCGGCTGCCCGATCCTTCGCCGCCAAAATCCTTTGCATCTCCTCCGCCTGCAAACTCCCGCGCCCCACCTCCACCAGCGTCCCCACAATATTCCGTACCATGTGGTGCAAAAACCCGCTCCCCGTCACCCGATACCGCAGGAGCCCCTCCTCCCGTGCCACCGCTGACGCAAAGATTGTCTTCACGGGATTCGGCCCAGCCGCCCCATCCTCTCTCTGCGTCCTGTCTGGATCGGCTGCCGCGAACGAAGTGAAATCGTGAGTCCCACACAACATCGCCGCCGCCTGCTTCATCGCCTCGATCTCCAGCGCCCACCGGCAATCCCAAACGAACGGAGCGATAAAGGGTAAACAGATCCTCTCCTGACCAAAGGGCCGACAGATCTTCTCCTGATCGAAGGGCGGACAGATATTCTCTTCGTCCAGTCCTTCCATTTTTCGCTCGAAGATCCTGTATTCGTACGTCTTCCGCGCCGCGCTATGTCGCGCATGGAAGTCCTGCTCCGCCTCTTCCACCTTCAGCACCCGAACACTCTGCGGCAATGACCCATTCAGCGCCCTCAATAAGTTCTCTGCCGGAATCTCTGCCTCCAGCGCAAAGCTCGCCACCTGCCCCAGCGAGTGCACCCCCGCATCCGTTCTTCCCGATCCCTGCGGCAGCACCCGCTCTCCGGTCATCTTCTCCAGCACCGCCGCCAGCGTACCCTGCACCGTCAGTCGTCCCGGCTGCACCTGCCATCCATGGAAGCCCGACCCGTCGTAACTGAGAACAATCTTCCACAGAGTCATCGTCGCTCGCCCACCTTCACACCATTGTAGAGAGGTCGATCCTCATCAGGGCGAGCGGTCGATTTCCTTTTACTGGATATACTTGGAATGGTCTCCCACAGACGTCTGGAACCAACCGGCCTCGATCGCCGTATAGAAAATTGACCGACAGCTTTTTAGAAACCTATTAGCCCAACAGCTTTACAACTCAACCAAGCTGCACGCTGGAGAAGTGAATCGTGAAATTGAGGCATTGGCAGGCGAGCGTCTGCGTGGCACTTACGTTGGTGAGCACCATTCCCCCAGCCGCCATTTCCCAGGCTGCCGCTCAGCAAACCACTCTATCCAACCAGCAGGCGAACCCTACTGCGCCCGCAGCTCCCCAGGGAGTGCAGAACGACACCACGGGAAACCCAAGTCTTCCCCAGGCACCTGCGCCCAAGCTCACCGAGCCCCTCTTCCTTCGCCCTACTCCTAAGAACTACAGCAAAGGCAAATCCGGCTTCCCCGACCCGCTGCGCTGGTACACCGCGACCAACTATCCCGCGCCGCGGCTCAGTAACACACCGCGCCTCGATGATCTCCTGCGCGACGGCAAGATCTATCTCAGCCTCTCCGACGCGGTCACCCTCGCGCTCGAAAACAACTTCGACATCGCCATCGCCCGCATCAATCTCGATATCGCCGACACCGATGTTCTGCGCGCCCGGGCCGGCTCCAATCTGCGCGGCGTCTCCTCCGGAATCGTGTCCAATACCCTCGGCGGCACCAGCTCGACCATCACCGGCGGCGGTGGTCCCGGCGGCACCTCCCAGGGCACCGGTGGCACCGGCACCGGCGCCAACGGCCTCGTGCTCAGCACCAACGGCAGCGGTCCGGTTCCGTACAATATGGATCCCGTCTTCACCGGCGCGCTCCAGTACCAGGCACAGAGCCAGCAGCAGTCCAACCTGCTCTTCAGCGGCGGCCTCTCCTCGCTTTACACCGACACCTCCACCTACAACTTCACCTACCAGCAGGGTTTCGGTACCGGAACGCTGTTCAACCTCGGATTCCAGAACACCCGCGTCACCACCAACAATCCCTTCGTCACGTACAGCCCTGCGCTCACCACCGGCTTCACCGCCACCGTCACCCAGCATCTTCTCCAGGGCTTCGGTACCGGCATCCAGGACCGTTTCATCCTGCAGGCCAAGAACAATCGCCGCATCACCGACTCCGCCTTCCGCCAACAGCTGCTCTACACCGTCAACCAGGTCGAGAACATCTACTGGGGTCTCGTCAGCGCCTATGAGGACGAGCAGGCCAAGGAGCGCGCTCTCACCCAGTCCAGTCAGCTCACCGAGGACAACCGCAAGCAGCTCCAGATCGGGACGCTGGCACCTCTCGACGTCGTCAACTCCGACGCCTCCGTCGCCGCCGACAAGCAGGCCCTCATCGCCTCGCAAACCAATCTCGAGTATCAGCAGCTCATCATGAAGCAGGCGATCGCGCGCAACCTCAACGATCCTCAGCTCTCCTCTGCGCCCGTCGTTCCCACCGACCGCGTAGCCCTCGATCGCCTTCCCGAAGAGGATGAGCCGATCGAAAGCCTGATCAGCGAAGCCTACGCCAACAACCCTCAGATCGAGCAGGCTGTTCTCAACATGAAGAACAACCGCATCACCATCAAGGCTGAGAAAAATGGCCTCCTTCCTGTCCTCGACGCCTTCGCCTTCTACGGAGCCACCGGCCTCGGCGGTGCGCAGAGCCCCGGCGCCATCAACTTTGATACCGGAGAACCATACGCTCCCGGTACCTTCCCGGACATCAGCTACGGCACCGCTGTCGGCAATCTCTTCAACAGCAGCTCGCCCAACAAAGGCGTCGGCGCCAACCTCACCATCCCGCTCCGCAATCGCACCGCCCAGGCCGACCAGGCGCGCTCTCAAATGGAGCTCCGCCAATCCGAGATGCGCCTGCAGCAGCTCTACACCCAGATTCGCATCCAGATCATCAACGGTCGCTACGCCCTCACCAACGACCGCGCCCAGGTAGACGCCGCGCGGGCCCAGCATGACTACGCCGGGCAGAGTCTCATCGCGGAGCAGAAGAAGTACAAGCTCGGCGCCTCCACCAGCGCCAATGTTTTGCAGCAGGGAAGAAACCTCGCCATCGCCGAGAATTCCCTCATCTCCGCCACCGCAGCCTACGCCAAAGATCGCGCCGCACTCCTCGAACTACTGGCCACCACCCTCGACCGCTACAACATCAATCTCGTCGATGCAGCGGGCGGCACCGTGACCCAGGCGCCAGCCATCCCCGGCCTCACCGCTCCCAAGCCCGAAGCCGCGCCCCAGCCCATCACCAACACACCACCTCCGCCGCCCAATCAGTAGTCGTCAGCACTGAGCCGTCCGGTCATCACATAGGCTGGACGGCCATGGGTCTCCGATAGAACATGAACCCGAGCAGGGCAACGCCGCTTCCAAGCAGCAACCACGAAGGCGGTTCGGGAGTTAGATCATAGTCCCCCACCTGTCCCGACAGCGTCAGCGTGCCGTCGGTTATATATTGGTCGGGCCCATTACCGTCATCAGTAGCGATAATCTGACTGTTATTCGCTGTCCCATTGACTCCTGACGCGTCAATATCGAAATCAAATTCGCCGCCATCGGTGGGATTCCCCGGCATGTAGAAACCCACCTGGTTGGATGGAATCTGGCGGCTGGACACGATTATCCCGTTAGGCGAATTGCTAAACTCGAAGATACCAGAGCTGAAGCAGATATCCGACGAGCCATTCAGCTCGGGGGTAAGGTCAAAAATACCCGACCCGTTGGGCGAAGGAGGGATATTGCTGACGACCGTGATCGTTCCACTACTCACCGCAAGAGTATTTAGATCAGCAGGGTTGGTGGAATACGTGAGGTCACCGGTAAACGTTCCGGAAGCGTCAACGTAGGTTCCGTTGATGTTTGGGGTTGAGACAAAGCTGAACTCGATTGTGTCAGCCTTTGCGCTTCCTGCAAGTCCAAGAAGCGAGACGAATACTACCAATGCGAGCGTAGGTCTTTGCATGGATCCTCCGTAGCGGATAGAAGCCGAGCCGTCCGGGTCATCACATAGGCTGGACGCCCACGGATCTCCGATGAAACATGAACCCCAGCATGGCAACGCCACTTCCAAGCAGCAACCACGAGGGCGGTTCGGGAGTTAGATCATAGGCTCCCACCTGTCCATCGATCGTCAGCGTGCCGTCGGTTACATAGTTGTAGGGCCCATTACCGTCTTCACCAGCGACAATCTGACTGTTATTCGCTGTTCCATTGACTCCTGACGCGTTAATCGTAAACGTGAAGTCGCCGCCAACGGCGGGATTCCCCGGCATCAGGAAACACACGTTGCAGGGTTCATTTGCATTGTTGGACACGATTATCCCGTTAGGCGAATTGTTAAACTGAAGGCCACTATTGCTGAAGCTGATATCCGAGGATCCATTCAGCTCGGGTATACCGAAAACTCCATTCCCCTCGAAGGGTGAAGCAGGAATGTTGCTGACGACCGTGATCGTTCCACCACCCACCAGTAAGGCATTTAGGTCAGTAGGAGGACTGCTGGGAGAATTATATACAGTCCCCGTAAGAGTTCCGGAAGCGTCGACGTAGGTTCCGTTGATGTTTGGGGTTGAGACAAATCTGAAATCGATCGTGTCAGCCTTTGCACTTCCTGCAAGTCCGAGAAGCGAAACGAATACTACCAATGCGAGCGTAGGTCTTTGCATGGATCCTCCTCAGCGGGTAGAACCGTAGCCATTGACAGAAAGGCGCACTCGCTCCGCCAGTCCGTCGTGCTGGGGAGTCTACACAACCGGGGCTCTGTGCGCAACACAAACTTGAAGCGAAGGTCAGCCGATCGCAGCAGCACCGACACGCCGCCACCGCCCAACCAACAATTGTCGGCACGGAGCCATCCGGGTTGCTCAACCAGGCAGCCGGTGTCATGCTGGAATCATGAAGCGTTTGAAGCTGGGTTTTGTGTTGCTGGCATGTTCTCTCTCCTGTTCCATTCCGTCTCCAGCGCAGGACGCAGGCTACTGGCGCGCCAACAGCACGACAGCCAAACACATCACCGGCGATGTCGCCCTCACCGGCGAAAAGATCTCCATCAACTTCTCCACCTACTGGATCGCGCAGATCCGCGCCCTCACCCCGGCCGAACTCAGCGCCGCCTTCGGTGCCGATGCCAACCCCTCCGGCAGCGGCAACCTCTACCGCCTCAGCATCCCCTCGGACAAAAAGCTCCTCCACAAGAGCACCCTCTGCGGTGGCGAGGACACGCAGTGGCTAGCCACCTACTCCACCGGCCGCACCCTCCAGCTCGCCTTCTTCTCGACCTCCCAAATGCCCGTCCTCACCACCGACGCGCTCACCAACAATTCCAACCTCTGCGGCGTCTTCGGCTACTCCCGGTAGGAATCGCCTCCAGGCAGCCGCCGCAAACCGCACAGCCTCCAACTCGGAATCTTCCGCAGCCTCGCTCAGGCACTCTTGACCAACGCCTGCGCCGCGTCCACGGCCAGCACGTGACCCGCAATCGTTGGTGGCATATCGCTCGTCTGCGCCACCACCCGATTCCTGCCTCGCCTCTTCGCCTGATAGAGCGCGGCATCCGCGCGGCCGACCAGCGCGCCCAGCGTGTCTCCATGTTCCCATGTAGAGATTCCCAGGCTCATCGTAATCTGCCGCGTCACCTCCGGCACCGCAACCCCGGAGATAGCACTTCGGATCCGCTGGGCGATCGTCATCGCATCCGCCAGCGTACTCTCCGGCAAGAGCACCATAAACTCCTCGCCCCCGAACCGCGCTGGCAGATCGTAAGGTCGAGCCTGGTCGGCTAACACCCGCGCCGCCGCCATGAGTACCCGGTCTCCCACCAGGTGCCCAAACTCGTCGTTGATCGATTTGAAATGATCCAGGTCGCCCAGGATCACGCTGAAAGCACATCCCAGCCGGTCAGCACGCGCCGTCTCGTAACGCATCCGTGCGTCAATCGTCCGCCGATTCGCCAGTCCCGTCAGCGGGTCCGTCTGAGAGATTTTGAGAATATGTTCATTCGCCTCCTTCAGCTTCTGGTTGAGCAACACCAACCCTTCCTTCGCGCGTTCCGCCTCTGCCTCAGCTTGCTTGCGTTCGGTGATGTCGTGCTTCACCGCAACAAAGTTTGTGATGCTTCCATCCGTGGCCGGCACCGGAGCAATGTGCATCTCTTCGCAGTACACGTTGCCGTCTTTTCTCAGATTCCACAACTCGCCAGACCACTTCTCCCCGTCCAGGATCGTGCTCCAAAGTGTTCGGTAAAACGCAAGATCCATCATTCCGGACTTGAGGAGGCGCGGATTCATTCCAAGGACTTCTTCCAACGCGTAGCCCGTAAGCGTCGTAAACGCAGGGTTGGCCCATTCAATCTTTCCAGTCGCGTCGGTGATTACGATTCCCTCCGACGCCGACTCCAAAGCCACCCGCTGCAGCCGGCTGTATTGCTCAGCCTTCTTTTGCTTGCTGAGATCGACGCACACTCCCAGAATGCAAGGCTCTCCCTCGTATTCAAACCGGCGATGGGTCAGGTAGGTAGGCGTTCTTCGACCGTCCTTGGTGGTCAGGTAGGCCTCGACTTCCGCGTAGCCCGTCTCCAATGTCTGTGCCAGCGCACGCTTCACGGCCTCAAGGCTGTCGGGCTCGACTGCGGCCAGAACCCCGATCTCGCGTAATTCTTCGTAGGTATAGCCAAGAAAGTTCTTATTCCATCGCTTGAGATTTCCCTTCAGGTCGAAGATGCACACCGCGCAGGGCATGCTGTCCGAGATCAACCGGAAAAGGGTATTCGAGACGAGCAACTGTTCTGCCGTAGCACGAGCCTGTTTCTCCGAAGCCCGCAGCGCCTCTCCCATGAAGTGAATGGATTGGAGCGCGAAAAGCACAACAAGCAACGCAATCCCCGCACACACGCGCAGCACGATGCGGCCATAGCGTAGCCGCCTCTGGGTACTGCTGAGAGCTTCTCTTAGACCGTTCGATTCGAGAACTTCGAGCCGGTCCGTGATCTCATCGATGCTCGTATACGCATTCGCCACCTCATTCAAATCCTTGGAATTCATTGCATCGAGCCGAATCACATCATGGACGGCCTTCCGGTACGACCGGTTGCTGTCTTCAACAATGCCAATAATCTTTAGCTCCTCATCATTGACTGAAAGCGACTTCAATTCCGCGGCATCTCGATCCACCTGCACGGATCGGATGTCAAACAGCTTCACATTGGAAGCAACCTCTTGTGCATCCGCGTACAGCAGAATCCCCCGCTGAGCCGCCAGCATGTCGCCCGCAGCCATATTGATGTCGCCAGCCAGCCACAGCTTCCTGGCGGTCGAGTTCACCGCAATCTCGAATGTCTTGTCGACTCGCGAGAGGACGGAGTAGGACGCCACGCCCAGCATCGCCATCATCAGCAGGATCGCCGCCATGCATGCCATCACCTTCGGTTCTGCTGCTAATTTCCTCATCGAACTTCCTTTCGGTCGACGTTTCCCGCAAACCAGAGGATGGTTGTCATCGAAACGGGTCCTCCTTCGAGCTCTCAGTCGGACTTCAACACAGGTTCGCGCGATCCGCGGAACTGGGTGTAACCCCTTCTGAATGCGTGTATCGGCAGTCAAGGGTTGGAGATGATTTGGTGTAGTGAAACGGCACAGTCGCACAACCCACCGGTTGACCGGCCGCCGCTGCCATCTGCTGTGAGCCCTGGAAAAGGACGTGTCTGCACCCCAATTCGGCCGCGATCGCGCCCGCCTAAAAGTGGTAAAATGAAGTGTTGCGGCAACAAGCCGCCTGAATAGCGAGGAAACGAATCCATGGCAAAACGCCGCGGCAATCCCAACTGGGGCAAGCCGGAGCCCATTGGCCCCGTCGTCCCCACCATTACCTCCTTCGAGATGGTCGTCAAAGAGTACAAACTCACCCCCGACCAATACATCCGCTCCACCCGCCTCCGCGAGTGGGCACGCCGTAACAAGAACTCCAAGTACATCCCAGAAGCTCTGCTCGAAGCCTGGGGTTTCGAGATCGAGTCCACCCTCTAAGCCTGTCAAGCCCCCTGCCGTCCGGAATTCAAGCTAACCAGCTGATTCCGGGGCAGATAATACTTTTCAAAACCTGGCATAGTTACCCCACGCCAGTAGCTACAATAGAAGTAGGGGTTTAGCACAGAAATCTATCCGGGACCTTACTTGGGTCAGGTTGACAGCGAACAGGGGTACTTCACCCCGTAAGCCGTTTGAATGGAATACTTTATACCCTGAGCTTCCACCTGAATCAGGGGTACTTTTGCCCATAACCCATTTCTTGTGAATAGGTTGCGAGCCAAGTATGACCTGAGG
>Ga0302231_10000948_pt1 | contig 19305 bp, 16 predicted proteins | sample II_Palsa_N2_2_FD_193522 | JGI IMG/M metagenome (GOLD analysis project Ga0302231, IMG submission 193522) | Peat permafrost microbial communities from Stordalen Mire near Abisko, Sweden - II_Palsa_N2_2 | ecosystem: Environmental > Terrestrial > Soil > Palsa > Peat permafrost | place: Sweden...
CGCAGATGTTCCCGTTTGCGATGCTGCTGGTCAGCGTCTACCCGATGTTTCAGTGGGCTGGCCTGCTCGACACCCGGCTGGGTTTGATCATTGCTTACATCATCCTCGCGCTGCCGAGCGGTACCTATATGCTTTACAGCTATTTCATCAATATTCCTAATGAAATAATTGAAGCAGCTCGTGTCGATGGAGCGAGCGAAGTCTACATCCTGCATCGAATCGTATTGCCGCTCGCTATTCCCGCGATGGTGACCGTCGGCCTGTATTCGTTCATGTGGGCCTGGAACGATCTGCTCTTTTCGCTCACGCTTGTGACGTCCCCGGAGTTGCGCACGGTTGGCCCCGGCCTGCTGCTGAGCTATCTGGGTGAAGGCCGCGCGAACTGGGGCGGAGCCATGGCCGAATCGATCGTCATCTCGCTGCCTGTCGTGTTGGGGTTCGCCTTTCTGCAGCGTTACTTCATCAAGGGGCTTACCGCTGGAGCGGTCAAATCATGAGACTTGAGAACAAGGTAGCGATCGTCACCGGTGCGGGTCAGGGTATCGGCCGCGCGATCCTCGAGCGGTTCGTGGGCGAGGGCGCCCGGGTGGTCGCCGTTGAACTGTCGGATGCGAGCGCCGGGCGCGCAATCGCCGGCTTGCCGCAAGAGCGCATAGAAATGTTGTGCCTCGACGCGCACGAGCAATCGACCGTCGATGAGGCCATTCGCGTCGCAAGAGCGCGCTTCGGCGGACTCGATGTGTTGGTCAACAACGCGGTTCAGTACACGGCGGCGAGCCTCACTAACGAGACCGACGAAGGGTGGGCCCGCACGATCGATTCGGCGCTGACCGCGACGTTTCGTTTTTGCCGCGCCGCGATGCCGGAAATGATCGCGCGTGGTGGCGGATCAATTATCAATGTTGCGTCGATCAACCAGATTGTCGCGAATCCGGGCCTTGCCGCGTACACCGCCGCAAAGGGCGGCGTGCGGGCGCTGACGAAGCAGATCGCCGTCGAATTCGGCGTGCAGCGCGTGCGCTGCAACTCGATCTCGCCGGCATTCATCGCAACGGAGCGCACGGTCCAGGGACTCACGCCGGTGGACCTTGCGGCCGTTGCGCAGAGCTATCCGATGGGCCGCATCGGCGAGCCAGCCGACGTCGCCAACGCGGCGCTATTCCTCGCCAGCGATGAGTCTTCGTTCATTACGGGCGTGGATCTTCCACTCGACGGCGGCTTGACGTCGCTCGCAGCCAGCGCGCTGTTGTCGAACCATATTCGTACCTCGTGGGGACTTCCTGCCCTGCACATCGTGGAGAACAAGTAATGACGATAACGACCGCCCACATACCGCTTGTCGGCGTGTTTCCGGTGTTGCCGACGCCGTTCGAGGAGAACGGCGATCCTGACGTCGCCAGCCTGCGCAATCTCGTGCGCTACCTGCTCAAGGCTGGGGTGGACGGGATTACCTACCCGGGCGTCGCCAGCGAGTTCGGGCAATTGAGCATCGACGAAAAGCTCATGCTGACTAACATTGTGTTGGACGAAATCGACGGCCGTGTGCCGCTGATTGCCGGTGTTTCCAGTACGGATGCCGAGTTGACCATCCGGCTCGCGCAAGCGACGTCCCAAGGGGGAGCGGCGGCGCTGATGATCGCGGTCCCGCCGGACCGGTTGACCGCGCAGGCACAGATCGAGTTCTTCAGTCGAATTGCAGCGGCAGTGCCGCACATACCCATCATGCTGCAGAACGTGCCGGCACCCGTTGGAGCAGGCCTGGATCCCGAGGTGTTGCTCGAAATCCTGAATGCGGTGCCGGCTATCCGGTACGTCAAGGAAGAAACCCTGCCGAGCGGGCAGCGGCTTTCGATCCTCAAGGGCCGTGCACCGAAAACGATGCTGGGTGTGTTCGGCGGCGCCGGCGGCCGCTACATCACGGACGAACTACGGCGCGGCGCGTGTGGAACGATGCCGGCTATCGAACTGGCAGAGATTCACGTTGCGCTGTTCAAGGCGCATAGCGCAGGGCAAAGCGAACAAGTGAGGGCGCTGTTCACGCGCATGCTGCCGATCCTGAACGTGCAGGCGGTGTTTCGCTGGTCGTTGACGAAGTACGTCCTGCATCGGCGCGGACTGATCACATGCAGATTGCAGCGTGCGTCAGGCCCCTTGCTCGACGCGGCCGATACCTCTGACGTCGACGATTTCCTGCGCGACATCGACGATCTCCTGATTCCTCAGCAAGTGCTTTCCACCATTAGAGGCGAGTTACATGGCACAGCTTGAATTGCGTCAGATTAATAAATCGTTCGGTGTCGCGTCCGTCATTCAGGACGTCGACCTGCATGTTGCCGATGGCGAATTTTGCGTGTTCGTCGGACCATCGGGATGCGGAAAGTCCACATTGCTCAGATTGATTGCGGGGCTCGAGGAAAGCACGTCCGGCACGATTTCAATCGGCGGCAACGATGTCACGGGGTTGCAGCCGGCGAAACGCGGGATCGCGATGGTGTTTCAGTCGTATGCCCTTTATCCGCACATGAGCGTCGCGGAAAACATGGGGTTCGGCCTGAAGATGGCGAGGTTACCGAAGGAGCGCATTGGAGAAAAGGTTAAGGAAAGCGCGCGTATTCTGCAAATCGAGCATCTGCTGGCAAGAAAGCCAAAGGATCTCTCCGGCGGGCAACGTCAGCGCGTGGCGATTGGCCGGGCGATCGTGCGTGAGCCTTCGCTCTTTCTGTTCGACGAGCCGCTCTCTAATCTGGACGCTGCGTTGCGCGTTGAAATGCGGCTCGAGCTTGCACGCATCAAGCAAGACCTTGGCACGACGTTCGTCTATGTGACGCATGACCAGGTCGAAGCAATGACCCTCGCGGACAAGATTGTCGTGCTGCGCGACGGAAAGATCGAACAGGTGGGACGTCCGCTGGATCTGTACCACCGTCCGGCGAACCGGTTTGTCGCAGGCTTTATCGGGTCGCCGAAAATGAACTTCATCGAGGTGTCGGCAGCGCCCATGGATTCGATGTCGGTCAACGTCGAGCTGCCGGCCGGTCATGTGTGCATGCCGGTGGCGAAGCGGATCACCAGCCCGACCCTGACCCTGGGTGTGCGGCCTGAACATATGCGGATCGTCGATAAGCGTGATGCACCGCTGATCGGTGAAGTCAACTTCGTCGAGCGGCTCGGCAGCGAAACGTTCGTCTATGTGAAGACGGTGATGGGAACGATTATGGCGAAAGTCGACGGCACAACAACATGCGCAAGAGGTGAGCTCATCGGGCTCGCATTCGCCGACGAAGCACTGCATCTTTTTGCGGGCGATGGCTCGCGCATTTCCGCTCCCTGACTAATCACGACTCGTTCCATATGACTATCTCACCCAGAATAGCGTCGGTCGAAACCTTCATCGTTTCGATTCCCCGCGATGAGCCTTACCTCGGCGGCCTCGGTCAGGACGAGCAGGTCAACAGCCGCGGCTACCTTATCCGCAGGGGCAATAGAACGATCTATCCGGCAACTGACATGTCAGTGCTCATCAAGCTTACCGCAGACGACGGCACGGTCGGCTGGGGTGAAACCTATGGGATCGTGGCGCCCGAGGCCGTGACAGCAATCATCGACGACGTGCTCGGGCCGGCCGTCCTTGGACGCGATCCGAGAGACGCTGTCGTGATCCAGGAAGACCTGTACGACATGATGCGGGTGCGCGGCTTTTTTGGTGGCTTCTATGTAGATTCCATTGCTGGCGTGGACATTGCGATCTGGGATCTGTTCGGGAAGCTGGTCGGACAGCCGGTGGTCAAGCTCATCGGGGGGCAGCGTCGGACGTCAATTCCGGCGTATGTTTCAGGCCTTCCGGGCCGCTCACTCGACGAGCGCGTAGCGCTGGCGCATTCGTTCGTGGCCAAGGGATTCACCGCGTTCAAGTATCACGCGGCCGTGTCCTTCGACGGAATCGTCGACGAGATGCGCGCACTTCGCGAAGGACTAGGGGAAAGCATGCACCTCATGGTCGATTTGCACTGGAAATTCACGGCCCAGGAAGCGATCCAACTCGTCGACCAACTGACGCCATATCGTCCCTACTTTGTCGAAGCGCCGTGTCAGCCGGAGGACATCGAAGGCCAGGCGCACGTTGGTTCGCATATCCGTGTACCGCTCGCGCTCGGCGAGGAATGGCGCACGGTTTATGAATATCGCACGCGGCTGGAAAAACGCGCAATGTCGATTATTCAGCCTGAAATGGGGCATATCGGGATCAGCCAGTTCATGCAGATCGCGCGGATGGCCAATGCGTTCCACATGAAGGTGATTCCACACGCGAGCATTGGCATCGGAATCTTCCAGGCGGCGAGCCTGCATGCAACCGCCGCACTTCCCAATGCACCGATGCACGAATACCAGCATTCGGTTTTCGATCGCAACCTGCAATACGTGCAGACGACCATGCGTTGCGTCGATGGGGCGTTCCAGTTGCCCGAGGGGCCTGGACTGGGTATCGAGCCAAGTGAGAAGGTGTGGCAGCACATTCGAAAGAAGCCTGCTGCATAGAAACAGAATGGGCGCAGCGCGATTTCGTTGTTTCGCGCTGCGCCGAAAATATTTCAATTATACCAACGCATTAATAAGGATCCCATATTATGAACCCATCATTCATCAGCCTCGACTGGGGAACGTCGAGTTTGCGTGCCACACTGGTGTCGGCAGAGGGCAGAATCATCGAGGCGAGAAATGCCGCGGGCGGTGTCATGTCGGTGAAGGACCGGCAGTTCGAGGCGTCACTGCATGCAATCTGCAGCGACTGGATCGATCAATTCGGCTGTCCGATCGTGGCGAGCGGCATGATCGGCAGTCGTCAAGGCTGGGTGGAAGCGCCTTACCTGGACTGTCCTGCGACGCCAGCCGCCGCCGCGCGCGCGTTCACGACGCTATCAATCTCGAACAAGGTCGAGATGCACATCATTCCCGGATTGCGATGCGGCTCGGCAGCGTCGATGTACGACGTCATGCGTGGAGAAGAAACGCAGATTTGGGGCGCTGATGTGGAGCCCGGCAGCTTGTGCGTTTTACCCGGTACGCACAGCAAATGGGCCTTCGTCGGCGAGCAGTCGACGATCACCCGGTTCGCGACCTATATGACCGGGGAGTTGTACGGCTTGCTCACCAAGCACGGCATTCTCGGTAGATTGATGGAGTTTGGTGTCAAGGATAACGAGGCCTTTGCGCGCGGTGCTACGCTTGGCTTGAATCATCCGTCGCATGCCACGCACGTGCTCTTTGCCGCGCGTACTGCGGGTCTCATGGGTGAAGAGCATCCGGCTGCATTGCCTGACTACCTGTCAGGAATTCTGATCGGTCTGGAAGTTGCCAGTGCATTGATCACGGAGAACGTGGATGGCGAACGACCCATTGTCTTGATCGGAGACGACGATTTATGCTGTCGCTACGAGGTTGCTCTGCAGCTTGCAGGCTTGCAGTCGGTTCGCGCGCGAGACGCCGCCACCATTCAGGGTCATGTTCGGGTTGCCAGGGAGGCTGGCATCGTGGTGTGTGAGTCAGCCTGAAAACCCCAACTCGGTACCGTAACGTTGTTGGCATGCTGCAGCGAGCGCGGCGACAATTGCGGTGAACGGCCTCGGGTTTCCCGGAGACGGAAACATTTCGGTTTCCTGTCACGCTGCGCAATTTCCGGATTTTTCATATGAACGTCGATCCCACACGCGTCTTCGATCGCCCCATCGAAAGGAGCCTGATTGCGCAACTGCGCAAGTTTGCGGCGCGGCGCATTCGCTACGAAGTGATCGGGCTGATATTTGTCGTCATGACGATCAATCTTGCAGATCGCGCGGCGATGTCGATTGCGGCCACACCCATGTCTGCCGAGTTGCATTTGAATCACCTTCAGTTGGGCTGGATTTTCTCGTCCTTCGCGTGGGCCTACACGGTCTTCCAGCTGGCCGGGGGCTGGGCGCTGGATCGGTTCGGGGCCAAACGCACTTATACGGGGGCCGTCTTCCTGTGGTCGTTTTGCGTCGCGGGTGTAGGTTTTGCACCCCTCTTCGGCCAGCACGCGGCGAGCGCACTGATTTTCGCGTTGATCTTCATGGTCGGCATGGCCGCGGCGCCTTGCTATCCCGCCAACGCCAAGATCGTGGCTGCCTGGTTCCCGGCAGCCGAGCGCGGGACGGCATCGGCGATCTTCAACGCCACGCAGTACTTCGCGGCCGCAGCTTTCACGCCCGCGCTCGCTCTGCTTGCTGCCAACTTCGGATGGCGCTCGGTCTTCTTTGCGATGGGCGCCATCGGCATTGCCGCAGGCGTGCTATTTGCACTCAGGCTGAAAGGGCCGCTGGATCACCCTCGGCTCACTGCAGAGGAACGCGAGTTCATCGAAGCGGGGGGTGGAACGCTGGATATGGCCGGCAAAAGCAGGGACAGCGGTCCGGCCGCAATGCAGGGCATGCCGGCGCGGCGACAGATCAGCTTCGACACGTTTCGCCGCCTGCTGCAAAACCGCGTGCTGCTGGGAATTTCCTTGGCACAGTACTGCATTAGTACCCTGAGCTTCTTTTTCATCATGTGGTTTCCTGTCTATCTAGTGCAGGAAAGGCATATCTCTTTGCTGCATGCCGGGATACTGGCGTCTGTTCCGGCCATTTGCGGATTTTCGGGTGGAATCCTGGGTGGAATGCTTTCGGACCTGCTGCTTCGACGGGGCCGGACACTGACAGTCGCCCGCAAGGTGCCCATCTACGTGGGCATGCTGATGGCTTCCACCATCATGGCGTGCAATTACGTGAGCGCGGACTGGCTCGTCGTTACGATCATGGCACTGGCATTCTTCGGCAAGGGCTTCGGCGCGCTCGGATGGGCGGTCATCGCCGATACGTCGCCGGTGAATGCGTCAGGTCTGACTGCGTCGGTGTTCAATACCTTCAGCAGCCTCTCGGGTATCACCACGCCCATCGCCATCGGTTACCTGGTCCACACAACGCACTCATTCAACGGTGCGCTCGTATTCGTCGGCGCTCACGCTCTGCTAGCAATCGCCAGTTACGCGTTGGTCGTTGGCACGATCAGTCGCATTGATCCAATTTAAGGTGCGCGTTGGGGCTCTGGTGTAAATAACCGGTTCGGCCGAGATACTTCGTATAGGTATAGATACAAAATACGAAGGATGCTTAATTAAGATTCCGTTGAGATTGGAAGCCGGAAGCCGAAGATTGGTCATAGTGGCGATGGCGCAAGTCAGACGAGTTTCGTCACATCTGCGTCGTGCGGTCTCACTGACGATAATTCGACAATGCAGTTGTCTCCCATCAAACACTCGACAACTCATCTGCACCGCGGCTTCGATACACGTCCGAAAGCCGCGACCCGGAAGTCTCTGGCATGCGCAACACAGAAACCAGCGAGATAGCTGCAGCAGCCATGAGCAGATAGGCGGGCGAAAGCGCATTGGCGTCAAGATGCATGAACCACAGTGCCGTCAGCGGCGTCAGCCCGCCCAGCACGCCAAAACCGACGTTATAGGCTAGCGACACAGTCGTGCATCGCAAGTTTCCTGGCAGCATTTCCGCCATGTACGTCGGCGCGACGCCGATGAAGCAACCGATCAATGCCGCCAGCACACATTGACCCGCGACCGCGAGCATCGGATCAGGATGATGCATCAGCCAAAAGAGCGGCAGCCCGAGGATGAGCAGACTTCCCGCTGCAGTCAGTAGAACCGGTCGCCTGCCGATCCTGTCAGAGAGCGCCGCGGCGAGCGGAAACGTTCCCATCTGGATGAAGACGGCCAATGTGTTGATGTCGAGCGCGGTGGATGCCGCCATATGCTCAGTTTGTCGAAGGTACGTCGTCACGAAGACGAAACACAGATAGAAACCTACCGAACCGACTGCGTTCATGGCGACGAGAAGCAGCATCGTGCGCCATTGTGTCCTCAATGATTCGCGCCACGGGGAACCTGCTCGCTTCGCGGGTACTTCGCTGTCAGGAAGCGTCCGTCTCAGATACAAGGCAACCCCGCTGATCACGATCCCGATCAGGAATGGAACGCGCCAGCCCCAGGTGTTGATCGCTTCAGCGCTCAACAGCGTTGTCAGCACCGCACCGAGTGCAGAACCGGCCAGCGTTCCGAGTGCCGCGCTCACCATCGCGGCGCTCCCGACCAGGCCGCGCCGCTTTTGACCTGCTTGCTCGACGAGAAACGTCACGGACGTGCCCATCTCTCCAGCGACGGCAAGCCCTTGGAGTAACCGCAACAGGACGAGCAAAATGGGCGCAATGACACCGACTTGCGCATAGGTCGGCAGCAGACCCATCATGAATGTGGGGACGGCCATACAGACGACTGAGGTCCACAGCGCGACGCGACGCCCGAATTTGTCGCCGATATGGCCGAATACGAGCGCCCCAAACGGTCGCACGACGAAGCCGACCGCGAAAGCAGCAAACGACGCCAGCAATGACCCTAGATGACTTTGAGAGGGAAAGAACAAGCTGCCGATGGTGGCCGCAAAGAAACCATAAACGGTAAAGTCGTACCACTCCATTGCGTTGCCGATGGCGCCCGCGATGGCTGCCCGGAATGAGCGTCGCCCGGGCTGTGAGTCAAGCGTTGTGGTGGCAAGATCTGACATACAAAATCTCCTTGCGTGGCGTCAAGTCCGACGGGTTCGAACGTATGCGTCAATGAGATCGCTGACGAATCAGGCAAGGATAAGGACCCAAACTTAGCTGGAAGTTACGCATGATTTAAAACGCCGGCATTTTAGTGAACACCGACATGCTGAGTGCGGTCCTGATATCGGTATCCGGACTTTCCGTGGTTAATCCTGGTATTGCTACGTATCTGTCCTCCATAAAGCAGGCGCTCATCGCATTCGTGAACAATAAGGCAAGTGCTCGACATGCAACAACATATCACCAGGTTTCGAGTTGGAGGTGCCGGCTCATGCAGCGCGCACGAAGCCGCGCGTAGCCGAGCAGCTGAACCGGCCGGGTCGGGCATCGACCGCTTCCACGCTTTCCGATCTCCCCGCCAGCGTTAAATTGCGCGGATTGTGCGTCAAGCGGCAACGCAGTAGACTCATTGAGCGCCTACCGTCTCGCTTTTGTGCGGATCTGCGGCCCATAGCCGATGAGCACATTATCTGGCGCGAACCGGCGCGGTTTCCACGCCCGGCGGAACACCACGCGTCATGCGCGTATGCCTCTGTGTTGGACATTCCAGCGAGGTGTTGATACATGAAACTCCGACAGTTGCGTTATTTCGTGACAATCGTCGATGCCGGTAGTTTCTCGCGCGCGGCACAGGTCGCCCACGTAGCCCAACCTGCGTTGAGCCAGCAGATGGCCGATCTCGAAGATCGGCTCGACGTCACGCTGTTGCAACGGAGCGCGCGAGGCGTGAACGCCACGGCTGCAGGCGAGCGGCTTTACGTGGAGGCGAGTGCGATCCTGCGGCGGGTCGAGCGCTTGCCCGATGTCGTTCGTGGACACGGCGAAGAAGTTGAGGGTAGCGTTTCCATCGGCATGGCGTTCCCCCTGGCGTCGCAGCTTGCAGGGCCAATCATGGCGGCATGCCGAACCGCGTTGCCAAAGGTGCGGCTTAAGGTTTCTTCAGCGGGCAGCATTCAACTGGCCGCACGCATTCGTGAACAGGCGCTCGACCTGGCTGTGCTCTTCGAAAGCGAGCCGTATGGCGGTTGTGTCAGTGTGCCGCTATTCGAGCGACGACTCTTTCTTCTGCGGCGTGCAAACGGCTCGCTTAGTCCTGGATCGATCAAATTCGAGGAACTCGCGGGCCTTCCACTCGTGCTGCCGCATCAGCCGAATATTGTGCGGCTTGTACTCGACCGTCTGTTCGTGGCAGCCGGAATTGAGCCGCATATCGCGGCCGAGGCCGACGTCAGTACCGACATGCTCGCCGCTGTGCAGGCCGGTGTCGGAGATACCATCTTGCCCCTTGGCGGCACGGACGAGTTGCCCGGCACTATTACCGCGCAAGCGATCGACCCCCCCATTTCGCTGACGGCCAGCATCGTTTCTTCAGCCGAGACGCCGCTTTCTGCCGCCGGGGAAGCCGTGCGCGACTTCATTGCCGGCTTTGTAAAACAGCACCTGTCCGAGCACCCGCCAGCCGGGATCGAACCGCCAGGGGGATGACCCGTCGCAAGCTATAAGTGTCGGCTTATACGGGCATCGCAAGACAGTATTAGTCCTGTTCTCAAAACGCGCGCAGACTCTCCCCCCGGCATCTCGAAGACGATATGGTGTCGTCCGATGCGAGTGGGGAAGTTGATATGGCGAAACTAATCTATCGGGTGGTCTCCGCGGGCGGCGCATTGGGCTGCGAATCTTCACTTGAATCGCTGAAAAAGGCGCTGGTTGGGCGTGTTGATGCGGTGATTTCCCCCGGGGGATCGACCGATGCCGGACCGTATTATCCCGGTAGTGGCGGCCAATACGTCGAGCGTCATGCTGTCAAGAACACGCTTCGCAACATGGTCGCTGCCGCAGAACGTATCGAAGGTCCGATGATTCTCGGTAACTGTGGGATCGCAGGCGGCGATCGCAATCTCGACTGGATGCTCGAGGTCGCCCGCGAAGTATTCGAAGAACTCGACGTGCACGATACAAAAGTAGCCGTGATCCAATCCGAACTCGATCCGGCGATTGTGATCGACGAACTGCGCGCCGGTTTATTGCGCCCGGTCGGCGTGGAACCCGCACTCGACGAAGCGTCGCTGCGCGACAGTACGATTGTCGGCCAGATGGGCATCCATCCGGTACTTTCTGCACTGAATAGCAATGCGAAGTATATTTTCACGTGCCGTTCCGGTGACGTGGCGCTCTTTGCCGCCGGCATGCTCCGCCGCGGTATCGCGCCGGGGCTTGCGTATCACGTTGGGCACGTGCTCGCGGGCGGCGCGCTCGCATGCGATCCCGGCTCCTCATCTGACTTTCTCGTGGCGGAGCTCTACGACGACGGCAGCGCGGTTTTTATCTCCCCTGACGAGAGCCGCCGCTGTACGCCGGACTCCATCGCCGCGCATATGCTTCATGGGCAAGCTCATCCGCAGTTGCAGTTTTATCCTGAAGGCGTGCTCGCGATGGCCAGAACGGAGTACTTCGCTGTCGATACCCGCACGGCCGGCATTCGCAAGAGTCGCTTTTATCGCGTCGGCAAGCCGTGGCCGTTGAGCATCAAGCTCGAGGGCGCGCGTCGCGTCGAGTCGGCAGCCGCGGGGTCGTTACCCGGCCCCGATACAATCGATACAACCGATGCGACCAATGCGTATAAATGGACGCTCTATCATCTTCTTCAGAACGAGGATGTCATTCGCAACCGGATGTTTCCTATCCATTATTACCGTGCGAACGGCCGCGAATGGAACAAGACGGGCGAGGCGCGAGCGGACTATTTCGATGTAGGCGAACCGGCCGGCGCTCAGAATCTCGACGACAGGACGCTCTCGCTGATCGAGGACGTCCCGCCTGACCCACCGCTGGGAACACTACCGAGAAGCCGGCGTCTGGTCGACATTGCCCGTGTGATCCGAAGCAAGGACGCCGGCATCAACCGGCTGACATTCGACGTGCTGTTCGTCTCCAAGGACGCGTATGAAGCGGCGCTGCGCTCGAACTGCTTTTGCACACGCAATGTGGCGGATGCACTCGGCTTCGAGTTGACCTCGGTTGTTGGCACTTATTTCGTCGACAACTGCAACGCGATCAAGATCACCGTGGAGAAACCGGTCATATCGGCGTCGCCCAGTGAGCGTGATGGTTTCCGCACGCAAAAGCAATCCATGCTGGAGCGGATGATCATTCCGACGGATTAACGACGATCAACGATGGCCTGCAGCGCGCGGGTAACACCAGTGACACGACACACCTAAGCACTTTGCGAATTCGGCTGCGTCACCCGTCGCGCGGTCATCGCTCGCCAGTAGGTAATAAAGCGTCCGCCGAACATGCCTGCGACGACTCCGGACACCGCAGCGCCGATCAACACGACCATCCCGAGCGACGATGCATTGGTTAGCGTAGCCATTTCGAACCCGAGCCAGAATTTAGTGGCGAAGATGGCAAGCATCAGCAGTAACGGCACAGAGGAACCCGGCAGCATCACGGTATTGCGAATCGGATCGACTATGAAGCGAGTCCGGCTCGCGATGGCAATGCCGCCCGCAATGCCAACGAGCGCGCCTATCATCCATGCAACGACTGCGAACCATCCCGCTAGTGGATTCGAAGCCAGATGCGCCATGCCCAGGCCCGCTACGATGAGCGGCGTGATGGCGAGCCTCGAGAGCGGCGCCGTGCCGCTATTGAGCGCCTTTAACCCACGAAATAACAGGACGACAAGTAGCACCCAGACCCAGATGGGCGCGCCGTGGATGATTGCTGCTGGTGACATGCTTGCCTCCTTCCGATCGGATTATATTTCGCGCCGCGATTAACGACCGCTCTATCGAACGACTTCATCGTACGGGCACGGAACTAGCAAAGAATGAGGGCGGGGATTTGGCTGAATCGACTCTGGGTGACTACACGCTTGCCCGCACAGACTGAATAATCCACGTGAATAATTAGCGTCGAATTATCTTCTCTCCAACTGAACTGGCCTCATTCATACCTCATATTCGCAGCCTAGATTGCGTCCGTGATCAACAGGCGGGCTTGAGAAGAGAATGGCCGAGTACTTAGACGAAGCGCATGCGTCGGAAATCGCATCGCTGCAAACAACGTTCACAGCGCGTACCGAATGGCCCACGTGGCTGTTGATCGTGCTGATTCATGGTGGCTGGCTCGCCGTCGCGTGGTGCGTGCAAACCGGGGTGCTATCGATAGTGGCCGCGACGCCGTTGCTCATCGTGGTGTGCGCATGGCACATGTCGCTTCAGCACGAACTGCTTCACGGCCATCCGACGCGTTCCTCGCGCATCAACAAACTGCTCGGCAGTGTCCCGCTTGCGATCTGGTATCCGTACGCGATCTATCGCGACACTCACATCGCGCATCATCGCGATGACAGCCTTACCGAGCCGAACATTGATCCGGAGAGCAACTACGTGCTGCGCGAACAATGGATGAACGCAAAGGCATGGCAACGCGCCCTATGGCGTATGCGCAAGAGTTTCGTTGGCCGGTTGATTGTCGGTCCGCCGCTTGGTGTCGTGACATTGCTCGCGCAAGCGTTCAATGAATGGCGCCGCGGTGACAGTCGTTATGCGTCTACGTGGGTCATCCACGCGGCGCTCGTCACGGTGTTGCTTGCGTGGCTGCAGTTCTATGCGGGCATACCGTGGTGGTACTACTTGCTGGGGGTGACATGGCCTGCGCTTTCTCTGGCGATGATTCGATCGCTGTACGAGCATCGCGCGGCTCGCGATCCCAAGCACCGCACGGTCATCAACGAAGCAGGGCTGCTGATGCGGCTTCTGTATCTGAACAATAACTACCATCTCGTGCATCACGATCTGCCACATCTGCCTTGGTATCACTTGCCTCATGCGTATCGGATTCGGCGTGACGGTTATGCGGCACGCAATGGTGGCTTCTTGATCCAGGGCGGATATTGGGAACTGCTCAAGCGCTATTTCGTGCGTGAAACAGACTTCCCGGTGCATCCGCGACGTGTCGGTTTGATCGCAGAAGGTCGTCTTGTCCAGCAGGCCAAGCTGCTCGCGGTAGTGAACGTCCGAGGGCGCGAGTAGACCAATCTCGCCCGATGTGTCGACCATGCCGCAATCATTTTTGGCTAGGTCTGCGGGTTCATCCTGAGATCGGATGAAGGCCGGGACTTCTAAGGTTTCGACGCCCCATCGTTCGCCTGACGGCAATAACTGCAAGCGTGTGTGTGTCCATGCTCACGCTGCCCACCATTCATGAGGTAAACACATGCATACCGAACTTCTTTACACGGAGACAGCGGAAAACGACATTGTCATTCCCGCTATCGGGGTGAATCTTTTAGTGCGCATTGCTCCGGCCGCGACGCAAGGACGAGCGACCCTCATTGAGACAACGGACGCTCCGGGTTATGGGCCGCCCATGCACAGGCATGAGCGGGAGACCGAGGTCTTTCACATCGTGAAGGGGCGCTATCTTTTCGAAGTCGATGGAAAGCGAACCGTCGCGGAAGCAGGAATGACCGTCGTCGCAAATGCAGGCAGCACGCATCGTTTCAGCAACATCGACGCCGAGCCTTCGCAGATGTTGATCCTGATCATGCCGGGGCTCGATGCGGCCGCGTTCTTTACCGAACTCGGAAACACCATGAAGAACGGCATTCCCGCTCCGGAGACATTGCAGAAATTCGGGGATAAATGGGGAGTCGAGTTTTTGGGACCCCCCTTGGCGCGGTCTGCAAGTGAAGCGTCAGACGTGCAGACAGGACGTTGAAACATCGCCTGCGGATAAAAATCCCGGAGTACGCGGGCGTCGAATGTCGAGTCCGGCCACGGTCGGACCGACCACCGCATTCCTCTTTCGCGGCCGGCTGTAAAGCCTTCAGGCAGGGTTGAGCCAGACATTGCCTTGCCGCTCGGGCCGGCTGTAGGTGGGCAAATACGTGAGCTATAGGCGCTGCTTATATTGGCATCGATAGTCGGTATTTTCGCCATTCCGAAAAATCCCGCACACTGCGCCCCGTAGTATCAAGACGACCACTTGTCGTGATTCGATCCAGGGCAAAACCATGCGCGAGGCTGCGCACGACGCTTCAAAAACGTGAATTCCGGTGATCTAAGCCCAGCACAGTAGTTTCGCGAATCAACAGGGGGATTTGTATGTTCAATAGCGTGCGGCTGACGTTTCCCGAACGCTATCCAAAACGAATAGGACATCATGCGAGTTTTACTGGTTGAAGAGGATGTGCAGATCGGCCGAAGCCTGCTTCGCGCATTAAACGATGCGGATTGCAGTGTCGACTGGGTGCGCGACGGCCACGCCGGTAGCACGGCCATCAACACCGCCTATTACGCTGTCGTCTTGCTTGATCTCGGTACCTCGGGCGCAGACGGTATCGATCTGCTGCGCGCGTTGCGTGCCTCGGGCAACGACGTCCCTGTCCTGATGCTCACCGCACTGGATGATCTCGATACCCGTGTGCACAGCCTTGACGTCGGCGCCGACGATTGCGTTCGCAAGCCATTCGAAGTCCGCGAACTGCTTGCCCGCATACGGGCGGTCTTGCGGCGAAAGGCGGGCTACGCGACCTCGCGGATCGGTGGGGAGTCGCTTAATCTCGATCTCAACAAGCGCATGTTGTGCTGCAACGGCGTAGCGTCGTCGCTCTCCGTACGCGAATTCGCGCTGATGCACGCGTTGCTGGAAAGGCCCGGCATGATCCTGTCTCGCGACCAGCTGGAGGACAGGCTATACGGGTGGGGCAAAGAGGTGGACAGCAACGCCGTTGACGTGCTGATCCATTCGATGCGCAAGAAGTTCGGGCCGTCCCTGATCCGCAACGTGCGCGGAGTCGGCTGGACAGTGGCGCATTAAGATTTTTGTATCGGTCGAAATTGCGGTCGAGAGCGTGAATAGTTTCCGCACGCCGAATGTGCGGAAACGTTCGACACGCGTTATGGCCGGACGCGCGGCAACCGGACAAACGCCGGAAGCAATCAACGAGCAACCGAGGATCGGGACACAGACGCATCCACCGGGTACTGATCTCCGGTTAGATCGCCAGACCCCGCTTGCGCAACCAGTCGTGCACGATCATCGCGATGGCGTCGCTGTTGTCGTCGGCCATCAGCGCGTGGGAATTGCCCGTGATGCCGCGCGCGGGTAAATCGATCCACTCAACGTCTGCGCCCGCGGCCACCAGCGCGTCGTACCAGCGACGCACTTTCGGCACCGAGTCTACCCAGAATGAGTGCTGATCGAGAAAGTCGCCCCAAACAAAAAGATGAGGGACGTGCCTGAGCGCGGCTGCATCGTTCTGGTCGGCAGAAGGCGCGCCCGATGGCTCAAGCGAGATGACCGCCTTGACGCGTTCCGGCGCATGCAGCGCCGCGGTCAGTCCGAAGTTGCCGCCCTGGCTGTGCGTGAGAATGATGCTGGCGTCGAGCTTGCCGACAAGGGCGTCGTAGGCGCGTTGCGTGCGCTCGTTGTTGGTCGACCAGCGGGGAACGAACTGGTTCATGAAGGTTTCCATGAACTCAACCGGGAAGCGCACGCCCGGGTAAGGGCGTCTCGCTCCCGGGTCGCGATGCCATGATCCAACAGGCCCGAACCGGAAGGTCTCTTCCCATGCCTCGCGTGCAGTTCGGAAGTACGGCGCCTCCGCATAGACCTCCGGATAGGGCGCCCACGAGGCGCGGCCTCGCTCGACCGCATCCGAGACATAAACGTCGAATCCCGCCCGCAGGAAGAACATCTGCCAGCCTGGGCGGCCATCAGGCGTAGTTTCCCAGTTGACGCCGCTCATGCCGCCCCCGTGCCATAGCAGCAGGGGCCATTCGCTGGTCGGGCGTTCGAGTTTGACGTACTGGACATACATCTGGCCGGCGATAATCTCGCCGTTCTGATCGACCGGATGGACCGCCCCCTGAAGGGTACTGACCCGCTCACGGAACGGCATTCCCTGAAGGCTCAACATCTCTCCGCCCACATGGAAACTGCCCATGTCGCGGATGACAACGGGGCTTGTCGGCAGCCGTGATGAATCCACTTGCGTTTCTTCGCTCATGACCTGAGACCTCCAGAGAGTAGCTGGCGAAATAGTGCCATTTTTTTGGATGGCTGTCCTTTGACATCAATCAGATCCGGCGGAGGGGTGAGCGTCACCAGCGCCAGAGCCAAAAGTCTCGCGAGAATGAGTGAGCACTCTCGACTTCTCAATGAATAGCCAGGACCGGTGCGCGGAAAATGGAGGGGAGCGTGTCGAGACGCGAACGCAGATCATCTTTCACGATCGCTTCGATCGCGGTGCGGTCTGCTTTCCCCTGTTCAGTGAGGGGCACGCGGTCTGTTACGACAATACGAATCCGGTTTGCAACGCGGGCGCCGAACGCGATCTTGAGCTTGCGCATGCAGAGCGCAACGTCCGGACCGGCGACCCACGGCTCGACCAGCGCGTTCCAGCCATATTTGGCGGCGTCGTTGTCGGCGGCCAACACCACGGCATAACGAAGGTCCGGCACGCGGCACAGGACATCCTCGATCTGGGTTGGGCCAATCGCCACGCCATCGATTTGCGCGACGTCGGCCGCGCGGCCGAGTATGTACAGATAGCCTGCCTCGTCGATAAAGCCGGTGTCGCCCGTCAGGCACCAGCCGTGCCGAAACTTTTGCGCCTCCTCGAGCGTCTGGTGGTAATAACCGTCTGCCACGGTGGCGGACCTGACCTCGATGTTTCCGCACTCTCCTGCACGGGCAATCGTTCTATCGGCGCGACGCACGCGGACCTCGACGCCAGCTCGGATGCGGCCCGCGCAAGTGAGCCGGTCGCGATCCTCGTAAGAGGATGGCGGCAGAACGCTGACGAGACCCATTTCGCTGGCGCCGTACGCGTGGGTCAGCACCGAACCCAGGCGCAGGGCAGCCCGTTGACGCAGCACCGCAGGCGCCGAGTCACCAACGTGGACGATAGAACGCAGCGACGACAAGTTGCATCGGCCGACGTCCGGGTGATTCATGGTTTCGAACAATTGAGGCTCGACCAGAAGCATGTCGGTGATACGTTCCGATTGAATCGTTGCGAGCGTTTCCGCGGGATCGTAGTGCGGCTTCAGCACGACCGTCCCTCCGCCAATCAACGTGGCGTCGACAAGCACTTGCGACAGGTAGGCAAGCGGACCATTGATGAGCTGACGTCGCTTCTCGTCGTCCGCAGTGCCGACCATCGTCGAGTAGGTGGAGAAGGACCGTCGGCTGCATTTTGGCACGCCTGTCGTGCCGCCCGACGAGACGACTACGGCGAGATCATCGGGCCTGAGTTGTCCGCGCAACGGCAATTCCGACTGCGCCTGCGCGAGCTTGTCGATGCGTGACGATGCGGGGCCAATGCCGACGAAGGCCAGGCGTCCGTCGAACGCATCGGGAATGAAGCGAACCGTTTCCCGAAAAACGACAAGGAGCGTGGGTTGAAGGCGGGTCAACAAGGTGGACATCCTGTTGGCATTCGCAAGCTTAGGCAGGAAGATCGTTGCCGCGCCAAGGAGGTTTGCCGCGTAGCGAATCGCGAGACCATCCGGGCAATTCGGTGAGAGCAGTGCGACCAGGCTACCCCGGCCAATGCCCAGGGCCGTCAGCGCCCGTGCATGGCGAAAGATGGAGCGTCTGAGGGCGTTGCCCGTTACGTCATCATCCAGATAGCGCAACACCGCGCTATTGGATCGTTGTTTGAGTCGGTCGAGCAGGACGTCAATGTAGGGCCGGCATGCTGTTGCGCTGATGTTTTCCATGATCGTTTCCTTTGCGTGATACACGACTCGAGGCGGTAGTCGAGCTTCGATGTGACGCATTGTGAGACCGGAAAATGAGGGAATAATTAGCTCCTTCGCCAAACGGTTCGCTAATCCTAAGTGGTGGCTTTTACCCGAGTTAATTCGCAGCTAACTCTACGTCTATACGATTCACATGAATGACGGATCGCCGGCGAATTTCACGCTGTCCATATCCGCTATCAATGTCGTATTCGACCGTGTTTTTAAACTCAATTTATTGATATTTGGAATTCTTATGAAATATTTGAAAGTTCTGGCAATCGCCGGGTGTTTTTTCGTCGCTCATGCGGCCAGCGCACAAGAGAAGCCATTGAGTCCTGCGAAGATGAGTTGCGCCGATTTCGTGGCCGTTGACGAGGTTTATCGACCCGCATTGGTCTACTGGGTCGCCGGGGTTGATAAGCTCGGTGTGAAGGAAACGGACACCATGGTGGTGGACACGGCTCATCCGGTGGGAGAAACGGTGATGGAAGAGTGCAAGAAGGACCCGCACGCTCGATTCATGTCGAAAGTCAGATCCATGATCAAGGCCAACAAAATCGCGCTCTTTGACCATCACTGAAAACTGGCTATTTGCCCGTACCGCCTATACTCAACAGAAAGCCGCGCGGACAACCAGGCCGCTCCTCGGACCTAACGGAGCTGCTTTCAACGTTCAGCTGTGCCTTACGTGGCAATGCCCTCAGGATGTCCAGCCACGCGGCTGTCATCCAGATATCCCGGCCCCCTTGTAGACCCGCTCGACGTTGTAGGCGAGATACAGGCGGCCGACGGGCGGCGTAAAATTGAAGTGATTGTCTGCCTTGATCGCAGCGCACTATTCGATATCCGGGACACACGGTACATGACC
>Ga0302231_10000953_pt1 | contig 19252 bp, 17 predicted proteins | sample II_Palsa_N2_2_FD_193522 | JGI IMG/M metagenome (GOLD analysis project Ga0302231, IMG submission 193522) | Peat permafrost microbial communities from Stordalen Mire near Abisko, Sweden - II_Palsa_N2_2 | ecosystem: Environmental > Terrestrial > Soil > Palsa > Peat permafrost | place: Sweden...
GGCCGGCGTGCCAAGTGGCCATTCCGACACGATCGTGCCGTTCGTCGCAATCTCGTGCGCCAGCGCGTGGTGCAGCGGCGGATAGACGAGATCCGCACCCGTTCCGATGACCGCAATCGTGCCGCCGGGACCGCTGAGCCCTCCGCGATGCGCCGCGCCATCTATACCCAGCGCGAGCCCCGACACAATCGCGAGCCCCGCGTCCGAGAGGGCTTGCGCGAAGCGGCGAGCGTCGTCGATGCCTTGCGGCGTTGCGCTCCGGCTGCCGACGATAGCAACTGCCCGGGCGTGGAGCAGGTCCAGCCGTCCCTTTACATATAGCAGCGGCGGCGGATCGGGCATGGTCAGGAGCGCCGGAGGGTAAGCGCAATCCGCAAGCGTGACGATTGTGTTGCCGGGAACCGACGCCCACTCGAGCGTGCGCGCAAGGCATTCGTCGAATGAGCCGAGTTCCGAGCGCGGCGGAGCGCCAAGCACGGCATGTGCAGCCTTCTCTCCGGCGGTCGCCGCGAGCGCGCCGAATGGCTGGTTCAATACCGCCTGCGGGCCGCCGAATTCGGCGAGCAACGCACGCAGCGCAATGGGCGGCAAACCGCTCGCATTCGCCAGCCGCAGCCAGGCTGCAACGTCCTGCAAATCGGTTTCTCCCAGGCAGGGCTTGGGTCCGGTCGTCGGCAACAGGAAAGGCGTCATGTTAAAATTTTCATATTCCGAAATAAGAAAGGATTGCCGAACGGCCCGGTTCCTGGCCGATCGAACAACGCGTTGCCGCCCCACGAGCGGCACTGAAACGAGGTTGAAGCGCTGCGTTTCGGCCCAATCATCTTCTCGATACCGGCACTCTTTTACAACCTGGCCGAATGGCCGACTATCGCGCGCTGCGGCGTGCGTCGATAATCTGAATCATGGCTCTGCTCAACATACTCAAGTACCCGGACAAGCGGCTGCACAAGGTCGCAAAGCCCGTAGAGGTCGTTAATGACCGGATTCGCAGGCTCGTCGCCGACATGGCTGAAACCATGTACGCGGCGCCTGGCGTCGGCCTTGCCGCGACCCAGGTGGACGTGCATGAACGCGTGATCGTGATCGACACATCGGACACGCACGATCAGCTTCAGGCCTTCATCAATCCGGAGATCGTCTGGTCGAGCGACGAGAAGAAGGATCACGAGGAAGGCTGCTTGTCGGTGCCGGGCATTTACGACTTCGTCGAGCGTCCGGAAAAGGTGCGCGTGCGCGCGCTGAACGAGAAGGGCGAGACATTCGAAATCGACTGCGACGAGTTGCTCGCCGTGTGCATCCAGCATGAGATGGATCACTTGATGGGGCGAGTGTTTGTCGAATACCTGTCGTCGCTTAAGCAGACGCGCATTCGCGGCAAGATGAGAAAGCTCGAAAAGGCGCTGTGACGCGTCGATTCACTAAGACGGATGCTGGAATTTGCAGGTTGCTGAATCGATGACTCAATCGCTGCGTGTCGTATTTGCTGGAACACCCGAATTTGCCGCTGCCGCGCTGGCCGCCATTCATGCGGCGGGTTTCCCTGTGCCGTTGGTGTTGACGCAGCCGGACCGGCCGGCGGGGCGTGGTTTGAAACTGGCGGCGGGTCCGGTGAAGCGGTTCGCGCTCGAGCACGGCTTGCCAGTCGCGCAGCCGACTTCATTGCGGCGCAATGGCAAGTATCCCGAGGAAGCCGCCGCGGCTATTGAACTGTTGAAGGCTACGCCGCACGACGTCATGGTGGTCGCGGCGTACGGGCTGATCCTGCCGCAGGAAGTGCTCGACATCCCGCCGCTGGGTGCAATCAATATCCACGGCTCGCTGCTGCCCCGCTGGCGAGGCGCAGCGCCGATTCATCGTGCGCTTGAAGCCGGTGACGCCGAGACGGGCATCACGCTGATGCAGATGGATGCGGGGCTGGACACCGGCGCGATGATCGTCAAAGGTCACCTCGAGATCGCGTCCACCGACACCACCGCCACGCTGCACGACCGAATGGCGCAGCTCGGCGCTGATCTGATCGTCGAAGCGTTGCGGGATCTCGAGCGGGACGGCGTCTTGGCCGCCACGCCGCAACCGCAGGACGGCGCGACCTACGCGGAGAAGATTGCCAAGCACGAAGCGGCGCTCGACTGGCGTCGTCCGGCGAGCATGCTCGCGCGTCAGATTCGCGCCTTCGATCCGTTTCCCGGTGCGTTCGGAACGCTCGATGGCGTGGTCGTGAAGATATGGGCCGCCGAGCCGGTGGAACTGACGGGTGATGCAGAGGCCGGCGTGATTGTGGAAAGCGGCGTGGAGGGTGTCGTGGTTGCGTGCGGCCAAGGCGGTTTGCGTTTTACGCAGTTGCAAAAGCCCGGCGGCAAACGACTCCCCGTTCGCGAATTTCTCGCTGGATCGCCTATTGTTAAAGGGCAGCGATTCGAACTTCGGGAAGTCGCGCCGGGTGCATAAAGCGGCGTCTGTGTATTTCCCGCGCCGTCGTTGCGACGGCTGAAGCCAGCCAAAAAAACAAAGGTCCCGCAATGCTTGGAATCACCGGTTTCACGCTATTTATCGTCGCCGTCATGTTGCTGAGCGTTACGCCGGGGCCGGATACGGCGTACATCGTCGGCCGAAGCGTTGCGCAAGGACGGGGCGCGGGCGTGGTGTCGGCGTTGGGTATTGCGCTCGGCTGCATCGTGCACACGCTGGCCTGCGCGTTTGGGCTGACGGCGTTGCTGGCGGCATCGGTGACGGCATTTACTGTCGTCAAGTTCGCGGGTGCGATTTATCTGATCTATCTCGGTGTGCGGCTGATCTTCGCGAAGCCGGCAGCCGCGAAAACCGGCGGCGCGCAGAGCGAAGCCGAAGCAACCCGCGTGCGCGCCGCGCCGAAATCGCTGCAGCAACTCTTCACGCAAGGCTTCGTCACCAATGTGCTGAACCCGAAAGTGGTGCTGTTTTTCGTCTCGTTCATCCCGCAATTCGTTGCTGCCGACAGCCCACACAAAACCGTTGCCTTCCTCGCGCTCGGTTTGGTGTTCGTGCTGGTCAGCACTTTCTGGAATACGTTCGTGGCGTGGATCGCGGGTAGCGTGACGCAACGCTTCTCGGGCAAGCCGAGCGTCAAGCAATGGCTGGACAGGGTGGTGGGCAGCGCATTTGTCGGATTGGGCATCAAGCTGGCGACTTCACATAGATGATTGAATTTTTCCGGGACGCCCTTATCTAACATTTTGCTTACAATCTGAGGCTGACTAATCGTTGGACGATTGTTCGGTCAGGCAAAAAGGCCGTTTCGGCCGTTCGCGCTTAAAGCGCATTGATATTGGGTGAGGAGTTCAAGACATGTTCAACTGGGTCAAAACGGCGATGCTAATGGCAGCGATCACGGCCCTTTTTGTCGTGATCGGAGGAATGATCGGCGGCAGCAAGGGGATGATGCTTGCGCTGATCGTCGCCCTCGCCATGAATTTCTTCTCGTACTGGTTCTCCGACAAGCTCGTGCTGAAGATGTACAACGCACAGGAAGTCGACGAAGCCAGCGCGCCGCAGTTTTATCGGATGGTTCGCGAGCTCGCCACGCGTGCGCAACTGCCCATGCCGAAGGTGTATCTCATCGACGAAAACGCGCCCAATGCGTTTGCAACCGGACGTAATCCGGAGCACGCGGCCGTTGCGGCCACCACCGGAATCTTGCGGGTGTTGTCCGAGCGCGAGTTGCGCGGCGTGATGGCGCATGAGCTGGCGCACGTGAAGCACCGCGACATTTTGATCTCGACGGTGTCGGCGACCATGGCTGGTGCTATCTCGGCGTTAGCCAACTTCGCCATGTTCTTTGGCGGGCGGGATTCCGACGGCCGGCGCAGCAATCCGATCGCCAGTATTGCGGTCGCCATGCTGGCTCCGCTGGCCGGTGCGCTGATCCAGATGGCGATATCGAGGGCACGCGAATTCGAAGCCGATCGTGGTGGCGCGCAGATTTCCGGCGATCCGCAAGCGCTCGCCAGTGCGCTCGAGAAAATTCACGCGTATGCCGCGGGCGTGCCGTTTCCGACCGCCGAGCAGCATCCCGCGACCGCGCAGATGATGATCATGAACCCGCTGGCGGGCGGCGGAATCTCCAAGCTTTTTTCCACGCACCCGGCGACCGAGGAGCGCGTGGCGCGCCTGATGGAGATGGCGCGAACCGGACGGATGGAGTGATGGCGCCGGTCTAAGGCCGCAGACATGAGACCATCGCCGCGCACGCGGCGATGGTCTTGTCACACCATGTCATAAACAGCGGGCTGCCTCCAATCCCGTCCGTTCGGCCAGCATCCAAGCCCCAATCTCGGCTCAAACCCCTCGCAAGTTACAATGCTTCGTTTGTGCGGACCGGCATCGGCCGGCTCGAACGCCTTCGCCCCCACATGACCGAAAAGCCTTCCCGACGCCGCGCCGTTTCATCGGCGGACAGCAGCCGAGCGTCGTCCGACGCGCGGCTCGCCACGCTTGACCTCGCTCCCGATTCACTCGCGTTCGCGCTCGATGCCGCCGCGCAAGCGGTCGGCGCGGTGCGTGCCGGTTCTGCGCTGCCCGCAGCCTTGCAGACGGTCATCGCGGCAACGCATGTGGCGGTATCGCGCGGTGCGACGCAGGACATTGCGTACCGCACGCTGAGGCGTCTCGCCGTGGCCGACGCGCTGCTCGCGAAACTGGTGCGCAAGGCGCCGCCGCCGCATGTATCGAATGTGATGGCCTGCGCGTTCGCGCTGCTGGTCGACGACGAAGCCCACGCCGCGTACACGCCTTTCACTGTTGTCGATCAAGCCGTCAACGCGATCGCCGCGAGGCACGAATTCGCGTTTGCAAAGGGTCTGGTCAACGCTGTGTTGCGCTCGTTCCTGCGTGAACGTGAAGCGTTACTCGCCGAGGTTCAAAGCAACCCCGTCGCGCGTTTCAACTATCCCGCATGGTGGATCGACGCGGTCAAGCGTGGCCAGCCCGACGAATGGGAAAACATCCTGGACGCCGGTAATCGGCAAGGCCCGCTCACATTGCGCGTGAACGCACGGCGGATGAGCGTCGCGCAATATCTCGACGTCCTCAAGGCCGAGAACATAGAGGCCGAAGCTGCGGGCGTTCACGCCGTGCGACTCAAGACGCCGATGGCGGTCGACAAGATCCCCGGTTTTGCTGACGGTGTCGTTTCGGTTCAGGACGCCGGCGCGCAACTCGCCGCACAATTGCTGAACGCGCGCGACGGCATGCGCGTGCTCGACGCCTGCGCTGCACCCGGTGGCAAGACGGGTCACGTGCTGGAACTGGCGAACGTCGAGTTGATCGCGGTGGAAAGCGATCCCGGGCGCGCACGGCGTATCGGCGAGAACCTGCAGCGCCTGAATGTGCAGGCGGAAATTCGCGTAGGCGATGCCGGCGAACCGTCGGGCTGGTCGGACGGGGATCCGTTCGATCGCATTCTTGCCGACGTGCCGTGTTCGGCATCGGGGATCGTGCGGCGTCATCCTGACATTCGCTGGCTGCGCCGTCCGTCCGATATCGCCGCCCTGGTCGAAGAGCAGCGCCGCATTCTCTCGGCGCTCTGGCCGCTGGTCGCTACCGGCGGCGAGTTGCTCTACGTTACGTGCTCGATCTTCCCCGAAGAGGGCGAGTTGCAGGCGCAGTGGTTTGGAGAGGTGCACGAAGATGCGGTACGATTGGACGCGCCGGGGCAACTATTGCCTACAGCCAGCCGCACCGGCGCGGCTGGTTCGCAAGTATCACCGGACCCGGTCACGAACTCGCTGACGGACAATTCAGGCGAGGCGCAACGTACCCGCTCAACATCGACGCGGGACGCGGAAGCCTCTGCGGACCATGACGGATTCTTCTACGCGCGCTTTCAGAAACGGTGACGATCAAACGCTTTTTCCCGCTGCGGCTCGCGTCTGCCGGTCAGGCCGTGCTGGCCATGTTGTTGAGCCTTGCGCTGTCGTTCATGCCTGTTGCGGCCGCGCAGGCCGATCCCATTGCTGTGCAACGCGCGTCGTTGCAGGCGGACGGATCGGGCTGGAGTCTCGACGCCCGTTTCGACTTCGATCTAAACAGCAGCCTTGAAGACGCCGTGAACAAGGGCGTGCCTTTGTATTTCACAACCGATTTCGATTTGTCGCGGCCGCGCTGGTATTGGTTCGACGAAGACCCGGTGAGCGTGTCGCAAAGCATCCGGCTTTCGTTTCAGCCCCTGACACGCGAATACCGAGTCTCCACGGGAGGCTTGCAGCTCGGTTTCCCCACGCTTGAGGACGCGCTTGCTGTCATCAAGCACGTGACGTCGTGGCACGTGATCGATCGTAACCAGGTCAAGCCCGGCGAGACATATAACGCGTCGGTGCGCATGCAGCTCGACATTGCGTTGATGCCCAAGCCGTTCCAGATCGACGCGGTCAACAACCGCGACTGGAATCTTTCTTCCGACTGGAAGCGTTTCACTTTTACGGCGGCGACCAGTGCTAAATAAACTACGCCGCCGGCCGCTGCGCCGCACGAACATGACAGGCATTGTGGTCCGCGTGCTCGTGGTAACGGTCGCGCTCACGGCCATTTTGCTGCTGGTCATGCTGGCCTTGGCCAGCGCGAACACCGAGTTTTTCGATCGATATTATCAGTGGCTCTACGCGGCGAATCTCGCGGTGGCGGTCGTGCTGATTCTGATCGTGATCGGGCTGGTGGCAATCATTATTACCAGGGTGCGCCAAGGCAAGTTCGGCACGCGGCTACTCGCGAAACTCGCGTTTATCTTTGCGCTCGTGGGGGTCGTGCCGGGCGGAATCATCTACGTGGTGTCGTATCAGTTCGTGTCGCGAAGTATCGAATCATGGTTCGACGTGAACGTGGAAACCGCTCTTACGTCCGGGCTGAATCTCGGGCGCGGAATGCTCGATGCATCGCTGTCCGATCTGCAGAACAAAGGCCGCCTGATGGGCGATCAGCTCGCCAGCGCTGATCCAACCAGCCTCACGCTCACGCTGTTGCGCTTGCGCGATCAGTTCAACGTGCAGGACGCGACTATCGTCGAGCCGGCGAGAAGCGGCTCCGGTACCGCGCCCGATGTACGGGTGGTGGCGCAGGCATCGAGTAATTTCGCGGCGCTCGTGCCCGACGACCTGCCAACGCCGCTGCAACTGAACCAGGCACGCGGCAGGCCGTATGGGGCGATTGAAGGCGAGGTCGATGGTGATTCGAGCCAGACGGGGCCGAAGGGCGCGCTGAGGCTGCGGGTGATCGTGAAGATTCCCGATAGTTCGACCACTGAACTGCAGCCGACCGAGCGTTTCCTGCAGATCGAACAACCGGTCAGTACCGGGCTCGCCCGCAATGCCGACGCCGTGCAGCGCGCGTATCGCGAGTATCAGGAAAAAGCGCTCGGACGGACCGGCTTGCGCAAGATGTATATCGGCACGCTTACGCTGGCGCTGTTCCTCGCGACCTTCATCGCGATGATGCTCGCGCTCGCGCTCGGCAATCAGCTCGCGCGGCCGTTGTTCCTGCTCGCGCAAGGCACGAAGGAAGTCGCCGAGGGCGATTACACGCCTAAGCGCGAGGTGAAGTCGCGTGACGAACTCGGTTTCCTCACGCAGTCGTTCAACGCAATGACGCGGCAATTGTCCGAGGCGCGTGCGGCGGTTGAGAATAACCGGATCGCGCTCGAACATTCGAAGGCGTATCTCGAGAGCATTCTCGCGAACTTGACCGCCGGCGTGTTTGTGTTCGACCGGCAGTTCCGCCTGACTACGGCGAATCGCGGCGCAGAACGGATCTTCCGGCAGCCGTTCAATGCGTCGCTGAATCTGCCGCTTGAGCAGATCGGCGTGCTGTCCGAGTTCGGCGCGATGGTGCGCAAAGCCTTTGCGGATCGCGATGCAGCGGCAAGCGGCAGCGGCCGGCCTATTGGCGACCGCGGTCACTGGCAACAGCAGCTCGCAGTACCGGTGCCCGGCGAGACTGATCCGTTGACCTTGCTGGTCCGCGGCACGCAGTTGTTGACCCTGACCGAAAGCGATACCGACGACGCCGAAACGACCGGCTACGTAGTCGTATTCGACGACATCTCCGACGTCATCTCGGCTCAGCGTTCGGTCGCATGGGGCGAAGTCGCGCGGCGGCTGGCGCATGAGATCAAGAATCCGCTTACGCCGATCCAGCTATCGGCGGAACGGTTGCAGATGAAGCTGGCCGACAAGCTCGCGCCAGCGGACGCCGAAGTGCTTAAGCGCGGTGCGACCACGATCGTGAACCAGGTGCAGGCGATGAAGCAGATGGTCGACGACTTCCGCGAATACGCGCGTACGCCGCCGGCTGTCCTGGGCAACCTGCAGCTCAACGAGCTTGTGGCCGAAGTGCTGACGTTGTATGGCATTGAAGAGGGCAAGAGTCATATCACCGTTGAACTGACAAAATTGCCGGTGATTCGCGGCGATGCCACGCAGCTTCGGCAGGTGATTCACAATCTTTTGCAGAACGCGCAGGATGCGGTGGCCGATGTCGCCGAACCGCGCGTGCTGCTTGAAACGAAGACAGTAGAATATGGCGACCCCGATGCCTCTGGACATGCCCGCGTGGCGGTGCGGTTGACGGTGTCGGATAACGGTTCCGGTTTTCCCGCGCGAATTCTCTCGCGCGCATTCGAGCCTTATGTGACAACGAAGGCGAAGGGCACGGGTCTGGGTCTTGCAACGGTAAAGAAGATCGTCGACGAGCATGGCGCGCGCATCGACATCCGCAATCGTTCGAAGACCCCTGACGTGATCGAAGGCGCGCAGATCTCGATTCTGTTCCTGCAACTCGCGGAAGATTCCGCCGAACCGGGCGCGACACCGCCCTCGGCGGCTGCGAGCCACGGAACGACAAAAGCATTAGTGCAGACAAGGGCAGCGTAAATGGCAACCATCCTGGTGGTAGACGACGAAATGGGTATCCGGGAATTGCTCTCGGAGATCCTGAGCGACGAAGGTCACGTGGTGGAGACGGCGGAGAATGCGCAGCATGCGCGGGAGTATCGGTTGCGGCAGGCGCCGGATCTCGTGCTGCTCGACATCTGGATGCCCGATACCGACGGCGTGACGCTGCTGAAAGAGTGGGCGGCGCAGGGCAAGCTCACGATGCCGGTGATCATGATGTCGGGCCACGCGACTATCGATACGGCAGTTGAAGCCACGAAGATTGGTGCGCTCAACTTCCTCGAGAAGCCGATCGCGTTGCAAAAATTGCTCAAGGCGGTCGAGCAGGGTCTTGCGCGCGGCACGGCTGCCGCGCCGATCGCGAACACCGCCGCGCGGCCGCCGTTGCCGTCGAGCGGTTCGACAGTGCCGGCTTCGGCCGCGTTGCCGGTGGCTTCATCGTTGAATCTGACAAGTGGCGATGCAGGCGCGCTGGGAGCAGCGGCAGGTCCGGCAGGCGCGACGGCATCCATCTCCTTCGACATCCCGTTACGCGACGCGCGTGATGCCTTCGAGCGCGCGTACTTCGAGTATCACTTGGCGCGTGAGAACGGCAGCATGACGCGGGTGGCGGAGAAGACGGGGCTGGAGCGTACGCACTTGTATCGCAAGCTCAAGCAGCTTGGTGTGGATCTGGGCAAGAACAAGAGCGAGGCTTGACTGGCGGGGCGAGGAGGGGGTGAAGAAGGATCGTTACAGTAAAAAGGTGCCAAAAAGCACTTGAGCGACATAATCCCCTTTGATATACTTTCGTTCTTCGTGGCCCGGTAGCTCAGTTGGTAGAGCAGCGGATTGAAAATCCGCGTGTCGATGGTTCGATTCCGTCCCAGGCCACCACAGTTGCAAAAAAATGCCCGGAAACCGCAAGGTTTCCGGGCATTTTTCATTGGTTTTCGTTCGTACTGGGCGGGGTGGTGTTAGGAGTTACAGGCAATCCGGGGTCAATGCCGGGCGCACGCCTGCATGCAGACCGGTAACTCATCCCTGACAGGCCGAGGCGCAACCAAGAGCGAACGCGCGCCTTCATGATAAAATCCTTGGTTCTTCAAAGACTTGGCTAAGATAGGAGCAGGATAAAGCCGCGCGTAGCGGCCGCTTCTGAACATGAGCCAAATCGCGCAATTCATCCTTTCCATCGGAGTTTCACGGTGACTCGGACAGACGCTAAAGACAGCGCACTGGTGCTGTTTTCCGGTGGCCAGGATTCGGCCACATGCCTCGCTTGGGCGCTCGATCGTTTTGCAACCGTCGAGACGCTCGGCTTCGACTATGGCCAGCGCCATCGCGTGGAGCTCGAATGCCGTGAAGGCTTCCGGGCATCGGTCAAACAGCAGTTTCCGCAGTGGGCCGAACGGCTCGGCGAAGACCACATGATCGACCTGTCGGTCCTCGGTGCGATCAGCGACACCGCCATGACGCGCGAGATCGAAATCGAAGCCAACGCGAACGGTTTGCCCAACACCTTCGTGCCCGGCCGCAATCTCATGTTCATGACGATCGCCGCCGCCATTGCATACCGGCGAGGTCTGAAAGTGCTCGTCGGCGGCATGTGCGAAACGGATTTCTCGGGCTACCCCGATTGCCGCGACGACACCATGAAGGCGCTGCAAGTCGCCCTCAATCTCGGCATGGACAGCCGCTTCCTGCTCGAGACCCCGCTGATGTGGCTCGATAAAGCCGACACCTGGCGCCTGGCCGAACAGCTAGGCGGCGAGGCGCTGGTGGAACTGGTGCGCGTCGAGACGCACACGTGTTATGTCGGCGAGCGCTCCGAGTTGCATGAATGGGGTTTTGGTTGCGGCCAATGCCCGGCATGCAAGCTGCGCAAGCGCGGCTATGAAGCCTACAAGTCGGGTGAGCAAGTCACCACCGAACCGGTCTGATCATGACGTACGCAGTAAAGGAAATTTTCTACACGTTGCAGGGCGAAGGCGCAAACGCCGGCCGTCCGGCCGTGTTCTGCCGCTTCGCCGGCTGCAATCTCTGGTCGGGTCGCGAGGAAGATCGCGCGGACGCCGTCTGCCAGTTTTGCGATACGGATTTCGTTGGCACAGACGGCGAGAACGGCGGTAAATATCGTACGCCTGCAGACCTCGTCGCCATGATCGCGTCGCAATGGCCGGAAGGCGAAGCGCACAAGTTCGTGGTGTGTACCGGCGGCGAGCCCATGTTGCAGATCGACCCGCCTTTCGTCGATGCTCTGCATGCAGCGGGCTTCGAAATGGCGATCGAAACGAACGGATCGCTGCCGGTGCTGGACAGCATCGACTGGATTTGCGTGAGCCCGAAAGCCGGCGCACCGCTGGTCGTGACGAAGGGCAATGAGTTGAAGGTCGTGGTGCCGCAAGACAATCAGCCGCTGGCCGATTACGCCAAACTCGACTTCGAATATTTCCTCGTGCAACCCATGGACGGTCCGTCGCGCGACATCAATACGAAGCTCGCTATCGATTGGTGCAAGCGGCATCCGCAATGGCGCCTGTCCATGCAGACGCACAAGTACCTGAACATCCCCTAACGCGAATCAAGCCCCTAGCTGAGCAGACGTGCAGACGATCACCCGAAAACTCGAATTCGATGCGGGCCACCGCATCCCCGATCACCGCAGCCAGTGCCGTAACCTGCACGGTCATCGGTATGTGCTGGAAATCACGCTGCAAGGCGAACTTGTAGAGACGGAAGGTGCGCCGGATCGCGGCATGGTGATGGACTTCGCGGACGTCAAGGCGCTGGCCATGGAACATCTGGTCAACAAGTGGGACCACGCGTTTATCGTCTATGCACGCGACGAAGTCGTGCGAAGCTTTCTCGAGAAGATGGCCGATCACAAGACCGTCGTGCTCGACCGTATTCCCACCGTCGAAAATCTCGCGGCTGAAGCGTTCCGGATTCTCTCCGGCGTCTACAACGACCACTACGGCGTCGATCTGAAGTTGAAGCGCGTGCGCCTGTACGAAACCCCCAATTGCTGGGCGGACGTCGAAGGCGTCTGACGCTTCACAGGTTTCGTTCTCAAGGGCTCAGGGCTGCGCTCCTGCCAGCGCTCTTTTGTCACGGTATGATCTTTGGACAAGCCGCACGTTTTGTTGCGGCGCATTCCAGCGACATAGCCCAATTGGAGCGAGACATGCCTGCCAGCCATCCCGCCGCGTGCGATCTATCAAGGACCACGCGATGAGCACCTACACCAACCTTCTCAAACAGCGTTTCACCGAAACCGGCACCTTGTACGGCCTGTGGCTGTCGCTCGGCAGCGCGGACGTGGCCGAAGCCGTGGCGCACGCAGGCTTCGACTGGCTGTGTATCGACATGGAGCATTCGCCGAACGACAGCCACGACGTCGTCGCGCAACTTCGTGCGATTGCCGCTGCGCACTTGCCGACCGAACCGATCGTCCGCGTGCCCGCGCATGAAGGCTGGCTCGTGAAGCGCGTGCTCGACGCGGGCGCGCGCACCCTGATGTTCCCGAACGTGGAAACGGCGGAAGAGGCGGCACATGTCGTGCGTCTCACGCAGTATCCGACCGCCGATGCCCGCGATGGCCTGCGCGGTGCGGCTGGTGCAGTACGCGCAGCGGCATACGGCATCCGGCGCGATTACGTGAGTTCGGCGAACGCGCAGATATCGACGATCGTGCAGATCGAATCCGAGCAGGCGCTCGCGAATGTGGAAGCGATCGCGGCCACGCCGGGCGTCGATTGCTTGTTCATTGGGCCCGCTGATCTGGCCGCAAGTCTCGGTCATCTCGGCGATACCAAACATCCCGACGTCCAGGCGGCGATCACAAAAATTATCGATACCGCGAAACACGCCGGCATCGCGAGCGGCATTTTCGCGCTCGATGTCGCGAGTGCGCGGTCCTATGCAGAAGCGGGTGTGAAGGTCATCGCGTTATCGGCCGATGTGGGCTGGCTGTTAAAGGCGACGCGACAGGCGTTGCAGGAGGCAAGGGGATGAAACCCGGAATATTGGGCGCGGTATCCGTAGCGTTGGTGATGGCGTGCGGCGCGGCGAGTGCGCAGACCGTCAAGAGCAGTGACATGGCGACGCAAAACGCTGTCGCCGATTACAACGCGGGCAATTTCGGCGCCGCGCGCTCGGAGTTTTTGCATGCGGCGAAGAAGGGCAGCCGTCTCGCCGAATTCAATTACGCGATGATGCTGGTGAACGGTGAAGGCGGCCCGGCGGAAGTGGAGGAGGGCAAGAAGTGGTTGCGCAAAGCCGCCGACGCCGACATGACGCAAGCGCAGTATGTGTACGGCAAGATGTTCGACGACGGCGAGTTTGTCGAACGTGATCCGGCCGAGGCGCATCGCTGGTTCTTGCGGGCGGCGAATCAGGGCCATGTTCTGGCAGAGCTCGCGTTAGCCAATCAGTTCCTCGATGGCCGCGGCACGCCTCGCGATAACGCGCAAGCGTTCGTCTGGTACAAGAAGGCGGCCGAAGGCGGGGACATGACGGCGCAATACGTGGCCGGATCGTTTTACGAACGCGGCGGCGATGGCGTGAAGAAGAACATCAACGTGGCGCGCGCGTATTACGCGGCGGCGGCGGCGCAGGGCGATCCTGCGGCGAAGCTGAAGTTCCAGGAACTCAGCGCGGAACTCGCGCACGAACAACCGCAATAAGAGAAAAAGCCCACGATTGAAAACATCATCGTGGGCTTTGCTTCATCTGCTTTAACAACACACGCCGTCGGAGACGCTAGCCTTTCATCAGCCGCTTTTGTCGCGACACGCTCATGATGAGTCCGACCGCAACGCCGAGCGTCGTCAGCGCGGTGCCGCCGTAACTCATGAACGGCAATGGCACGCCAACCACTGGCAAGATCCCGCTCACCATCCCAATGTTCACGAATGCGTAAGTAAAGAACGCCATCGTCAGCGATCCTGCCAGCAGGCGTCCGAACAGCGTCGCCCCGTTCGCCGCGATAAACAGCCCTCGCGCAATTAACGCCATATAAAGGAATAGCAGCACCAGCCCGCCCGCGAGCCCGAACTCCTCCGAAAACACCGCGAAAATGAAGTCGGTATGTTTTTCAGGGATGAACTCCAGATGCGACTGCGTACCCTTTAGCCAGCCTTTTCCGAAGGTCCCGCCCGAGCCGATCGCAATGACGGCCTGAATGGTGTGAAAGCCTTTGCCGAGCGGATCGGAGGTTGGATCGAGCAGCGTACAGATCCGATGCTTCTGGTAATCGTGCATCAGCGGCCAGTTCACCTCCGGCTGGCAAATGCGCTCCTGGAATATGCCAATACTGGCGACGACCAGAACAGCCGCCACAAGCACCGGCACGATCAGCTTGAAACTCAATCCCGCGAAATAGATCACGAAGAGGCCCGCCGCGAACACCAGCACGGCGGTGCCCAGATCGGGCTGCTTGGCGATGATCGCGACCGGCAGGATCAGGATCACGAAACCGACGATGTAATCCCACCACCGGATACCGCCCTCACGCCGCTGGAAATACCACGCGAGCATGAGCGGCATCGCTATCTTCATGATCTCCGAGGGCTGGATCACCACGCCTACATTCAGCCAGCGTTTCGCGCCTTTGCGCGTCAGCCCGAACGTGGCGACCGCGATCAGCAGCGCCATGCCGATGGTGTACAGCGGCACGGCGAAACGCATCAGCGTGGGCGGTGGCACGTTGGCGAGAATCCACATCAGCCCGAACGTCAGCATGATGTTGCGCAACTGGTCTTCCACGCGGCCAGGGACATCGAGACTCGCGCTGTACAGCGTCACGATGCCCACGCACAGCAGCAGGAACACAATCAGCGCGAGCGGTTTATCGAAGCCCGCGAACATGCGCTTCGTGCGTTCGAGCCAGACGCGCTTGTCGAATTGCAGCGCTTGCATGGCGCTTCTCCTTTACTCGTCGATGCCGCCAGACGGGGTCAACGTCTGGATGGCGCTTTTGCCGGTGTTGCGGGGGATCGCGGCGGTCGGCGCGGGTTCTTTCGGTGGTGAGGGTGGGGTTGGTGCGGCCGGCGCCTTGCGGACCTCGGCGGTGCGAATGGTTTCCTTCGCGTTGACCAAGCCCGGTGCTTTCAATCCCGTTGCCGGGCGCGCAGTTTCCCGCGCTTCCGTGGTGATCGGCGCGACCGGCACACGCGGCGCTTCCAGCGCGCGCAGCATGCTCGGCGCGACAGGAACGGCCGACGCAGCCGGCGCGCTCGACGCCGCTCCGGCTCCGCTGCTTGCAGGCGCAGACGCCGCCGAATCAGACGCCGCGGCACCCGCACTGGCGGCCGCCGAATCGGACGCGGCCAGTGGCTTGAACGCGGGCGACACGCTCGTCACCGATGCCGGCAGCGCCGCGTCCACGGGGCTTTGCGCGCCCCCGATCACCGGTGCGCCCGCATCTTCCGTCGCCGATGCCGCCGCAGCCACGGCCGCCGCTTCCGCGCCCGGTTTCAGCCGGTCCACGAGATAATAATCGAGCACTTTCCGTGCGATCGGGCCTGCGGATTCCGCGCCCCAGCCGCCGTTTTCCACGATCAGCGCAACCGCGATAGTCGGATGGTCAGCCGGTGCGAACGCGATAAACAACGCGTGATCGCGCAAATGTTCCGCTATCGCGCTGTGCGAATAATTCGCGCCTTGCAGCGAATAAACCTGCGCCGTCCCGGTTTTACCGGCGGCCTGATACGGTGCGCCACGGAAGATCTTGGCGCCCGTACCGGTGGTCACCACGCCTTCCATCGCGCGCTTGATGAAGTCGATGTCGGCTTGTTTGACCGCAATTTTGTCGCTCGGATCACGTACGGTCACGCGCACCGCCTTGCTGATCGGATTCTCGACTTCCTTGACCAGATGCGGCTTCATGACCACGCCGTCGTTCGCGAGCGTCGCCGTGGCGTGCGCGAGTTGCAGGATCGTGAACGAGTTATAACCCTGCCCGATACCCAGGCTGATCGTCTCGCCTTCATACCAGCGCTGCTGTTCGGGCTTCCGATACGCCTTCTTTTTCCAATCCGTCGATGGAAGAATGCCGCGCGCTTCGCCGTTGATGTCGATACCCGTGATCTGGCCGAATCCCCACGGCTTCATGAAGCCGGCCATGGCGTTCACGCCAAGATCGTGCGCCAGCATGTAGAAATAGGTGTCGTTGGACACCACGATCGCGCGGTTCATGTCGACCCAGCCCTGGCCCGCGCGCACGTCGTTGCGGAAGGTATGACCGCCAAACGTGTACGACCCCGGGTCCTGGAATCCCCAACTGGTCGTGCGTTTATGCAGCGTCAGCGCGGCCAGCGCCATGAACGGCTTGTAGGTGGAGCCCGGCGGATAGGTGCCGTGCAGCGGGCGGTTCAGCAGCGGGTGATCGGGCGAATTGTTGAGTGAATCCCAGGTCTGCTGGTCGATGCCATCGACGAACGAATTCGGGTCAAAACTAGGCGCCGAGACGAACGCGAGCACGTCGCCTGTTGCCGGTTCAATAGCGACCAGCGCGCCGCGCTTGCCCGCGAACGCCTGCTCGGCGACCTGTTGCAAGCCGATATCCAGTGACAACACCAGGTTATTCCCCGGCGTCGCTTGGGTGCGCGACAGCGTGCGCACGGGGCGGCCGCCCGCCGTGACTTCCACTTCCTCGAAGCCGGTCAGGCCATGCAACTCGGTTTCGTAGCTCTGTTCCACACCAATCTTGCCGATGTAGTCCGTGCCTTTGTAGTTGTTCGCGTCCACACGGGGATCGTAGTGATCGGTGTCGGCGTCGTTCTGGTCGCTCGCTTCGTCGATACGTTCCTGATCCCGCTGCGAAATCCGCCCGATATAGCCGATCACATGCGCCGCCGTCGGTCCGAGCGGATATTGCCGGAACAGCCGCGCACGCACTTCTACGCCCGGAAAGCGGAACCGTTCGGCGGTGAAGCGCGCGACTTCCTCGTCGGTGAGGCGAGTGCGGATTGGCAGGCTCTCGAAATTCTTCGAGTCTTCCAGCAGCTTTTTAAAACGCCGCCGGTCGCGCTGATCGACGGGAATCACCGTCGCGATGCGGTCGATTTCGTCGTCGAGCGTGGTGTTGATCTTGGACGGTGTGATTTCCAGCGTGTAAGCGGAATAATTCTTCGCCAGCACCACGCCGTTTCGGTCGGTGATGATGCCGCGGTTCGGCACGATGGGCGCCACCGAGATGCGGTTTTCATCGGCTTGCAGCGAGTATTTGCTGAAATGCCAGACCTGCAGATACAGGAAACGCACGCCGATCAGCCCGAAACAGACGAACACGAACAGGCCGGCGGCAGCCACACGCAGGCGAAACTTCGATAACTGTTGTTCGGCGTTCTGAAATTCGGTCATGCAATGTTCGCGGGGACCGCGTGTGTGGCGTTTACGGCGTGCAGCGGTTGCAGCAGGCGCTTAGTTAACTCTTTAGTCAACTCAGATTGGCCGCGTGTCGTCGGGATCGGTGGCGCGGCGCTGCGGAATCAGCAGCAGGAAACTGGCGACCGGCCACAAAATAGCCTCCACGAAGCCATCGATCAGATAACCCCACCCGGGAAACGCCGCGCCCGTCAGCAGGCGGATCACGAACGGCACGATTTGCGCGCCAATCAGCAAAGGCGCCACCACGAACGTTTGCACGGGCAGCGACATCCACAATACGCGCCTGTGGATCGTGATGGCGCCATACGACAACAGCGTATACGCAAGCGCGTGCTCACCGAGCAGACTGGCATTGTGAACGTCCATGAGCATGCCGAGCATGAACGCGATACCCATGCCCACGCGACGCGGCTGGTGGACATTCCAGAACAGCAGCACCACCGCGACGAAATCCGGGATGCCGAAGGTCCGGCCCCACGGCATCAGGTTCAGCAGGAACGCGGCGGCCAGACTGAACGTAATGAAGTACGGATTGACCGGCTGCAGGATGTATTGCGGACGGTTCATGGTGCGGCTCCGGGCGCGGGCTTGCGGGCAGCTTCAGCTTTCCTCGCGTGCTCGGATTTTTCAGATTTCTTCGCGGCGGCGGGCTCGGGTTTCTTCACCGCCGCCGGCGGTTCGGGCTTTTTCGCCACGGGTGCACTTGCCGCCGCCGCAGGGGCGGCCGCGCTAGCGCTTTTCGCCGGTGCTGCCTTGCCCTTCTTACCCTTGTTGTCCTTCGCTTCCTTGGCCGCGGCCGCTGCCTCGACTTCTTCAGGATTCGGCGGCTGGTTGACCTCGTAATGCAGCACGAGCAACTGGCGCGCACCCCGTACCGGCGCGATCGGCAGGCAAACTACACGGGCGAAGGCGGTATCCGCTTGTTTGTCGACGCGAACCACTTTCGCCACAGGCAATCCCGGGGGATAAATGCCATCCAGACCGCTGGTCACGAGTTCGTCGCCAGTTTGCACGTCGGCGCTGATCGGTACGAAACGCAGATCGAGCGTGTCGCCCTTCGGCGTGCCGTAGATCACGCTGCGCAAGCCAGTCCGTACGATCTGCACGGGCACGGCCTGGTCTTTGTCGGAGAGCAGCGTGACTTCCGATTGCAGCGGGAACACACGCGTGACCTGCCCGATGACGCCGTCTTCGTTGACCACCGGCGCGCCATCCTGGATACCTTGCTGCGAACCCTTGCCGATCACGACTTTCTGCGTGAAAGGATCGCGGGTGTCGTACTGGACCTCGACAGGCGTGGTTTGCGTGCTGGCGCGCGAGCCGAGCTCGAGCAGCGCGCGAAGATGGGTGTTTTCTGCGTTGAGCTGGGCCGCATCGCCTGCTTTCACCGACAACTCGAGGTTCTTTTCTTTCAGCTTGGTGTTCTCATTGCGCAGGGTTGCGCTGGTGACGGCCAGATCGGCCGCACCCATGAAAATATCGCGCGGTACGAGCGCCGCGCGCTGCAGCGGATACAAACCCGCTCCCAGCACGCCGCGCACGATCTCGAGCGTGTTGAAGCGAGCGTCGGAGATCAGCAGGGCGAGGGCAAGCACCACGAAGAAGATCAATCGCGCCAGAGCGGATGGACCTTGCTTAAAAAGTGGCGGCGGACTGTATTCCATGGTCGGCGCCGAGGGCGTGATCGGTTGGTTCGATGCTGCGGGTTCGCGTGGGGGCGCGGCCCTGCCCAGCGCTGTTCGCCGCGGTCCGGACTAAACCGGGCCGCGTGAACCATTGCGCAAGTCGCATACTTCGCGCACGTCGCCGCTGTTGCCTTGAGCGAGTGCGTGCTGTTGGCGCCTTAGTGAAAGGCGTCAAGGCTTACTCGTAGGAGAAGATGCTGCCGAGCTTGTCCATGCGTTCGAGCGCCATGCCCGAACCGCGTACGACGCAGGTCAGCGGATCTTCAGCGACGA
>Ga0302231_10000956_pt1 | contig 19209 bp, 16 predicted proteins | sample II_Palsa_N2_2_FD_193522 | JGI IMG/M metagenome (GOLD analysis project Ga0302231, IMG submission 193522) | Peat permafrost microbial communities from Stordalen Mire near Abisko, Sweden - II_Palsa_N2_2 | ecosystem: Environmental > Terrestrial > Soil > Palsa > Peat permafrost | place: Sweden...
GGCCCTTGCCATCGAAGCTGCCGACAAACAGCTGATTGCGCTGGCCGTTGGCCCACATGCCCCAATGCCGGACGAACAGCTTGGTGTAAATCGTGCCGCTGGCCTTGTCCTTGTCGCGCGCATCGATGCGCTGCTTGCTGCAAATCAAGGTGGCACAATCGGTGAACACCTCATAAGACAACAGCACCCGCTTGCCGTCCGGCGACAGCTTGTAGTCGTTGATGTCCAGCGGCGTATGGCTCACCTGCACCGGCGCGGCATGTTTGGCCAGATCAAGCTCGGTTGAACCCGGCCTACTCTTGCCGCCCATATCCAGTCGCCACAACTGCGCCACGCCCTTGGCCGGCGCCAGGAAGTAAAGGCTGTACCCATCCGCCGACCAGCGAGCCGAGCCGGCCTTGTCAACCACTTTTACCGGCTGACCGCCCTTGCCCGACAGGTCGAGCACATACACCGCATCGACGCCCTTGTTCGCGGCATAGTCGGTGCTGCGCAGGCCAAACGCAGCATAGCGGCCATCCGGTGACAACTGCGGATCGCTCACCCGCTGCATCATCACCAGATCGCGCACGTTGAACGGATGTGGGCCCTGGGTCTTGACGAACGTGGTGTCCACGGCATCGCCCGCCATCACGGGCGCAGCTACCAGCGCAAGCAGCAGCGCAGCAATCAGAGGTTTCATGGGAGTTCCTTGGCTTACCGAAATCATGACGGTAAGCGTGAGGCAGCCTTGGCGCAAGCCCATCGCATATTCAAAACGCAGCGCACCAAGACATGTGATGAGCCATCTAGTCCTAATGCATATTGCACGATGACTTCTTCGGGCACATTTAGCTCACTCAAGACACCCATCGCCAAGGCAATCACGCAAGGTGCCCGCATGTCACAGCTCGAGCTTCGACTCCATGTGAAGCCTAACGACTATGGTTACACTCGTGCCCGGCAAACCAAACCAAGATGGCCATGACCAACCCTGAGTCGAATCTTGCACACCCTTCGACGGTTTCAGTCACGCGCCCGTCAGATTCAGATGAAGAACGCGAATCGACACAATGGAAGACAGCGCCGCTTCTGAATCAAGGTTGGCGCTGGTGGCTACTGCTGCTACTGCTCGGTGTTTTCTCACTGGGCTTTCGCTGCTATTACCTGACACATGCCCAGGTACTGCAACCCTTTTATGATCAGCTCCATACACGTGCTGACGGCGTCGAATATTATGCCTACGCTCGAAATCTTGTTCACCATGGAGTTTTCTCCAAAGCCCCGGAAGGCCGATCGCCACTCGTTGGCGACAGTTACCGGGATCCCGGCTATCCCCTGTTCCTCGCCGGCTGGTTGGAAATTTTCCCCCAGTGGGATTCATGGTATCCAGCAGTATTGTTATCGCAGGGCCTGCTCGGCGCGCTAAGCGTGGTACTCGCCTTGTGCATCGGTCGTCGATGGATGCCGATGCGTTGGCTCGCCGGTGCGGGCCTGCTCATGGCGATCTGGCCTCACAGCGTCAGCATGAACAGCTTCATATTGTCTGAAACCCTGTTTGGGTTTCTTTGCCTCTTGAGCTTGTTTCTCCTGACCTATGCACTGCATCGACGCAGCGTCGCATGGGTCACAGTCAGCGGCCTCGGGTTCGCTCTCGGCGCGTTGACCAATGCCGTACTGCTGCCATTCGCTCCCTTGCTCGGCCTGTATTTCGCGTATCGGCGATATATAAGTGCCCGCATGCTTGCAGGATTGCTGGCCGGAGCCATGATCCTGCCGGCAGCATGGATGGTTCGCAATGCCCTGTTGCCGCCCTCTTACGGGGATTCATCCGCCGGAAGGGCATTGGATACCCTGGTTATAGGATCCTGGCCTGATTATTACCAGACCTATAACGCATCGTTGAAGAATAATCCGGCTGCTGTTGCCACGATGACCCGCGTCGTCCAGGAAATTACTCTGATCAATTACGATCCGAGAGCCGGCGCAACTGAGATCGCACAACGGATGGGCAATCACCCACTTGAATATGCCCGTTGGTATCTGAGAAAACCGGCACTGTTATGGGGTTGGAACATCCGCGTGGGCGTGGGTGATATCTACGTCTACCCCACCAGCAACTCACCCTTCAAGGACAATGTTGTCTACCGCACGATCATCGCCCTCTGCCACGCACTCAATCCTCTGCTCTTCATCCTGATGATTGCCGGATGGATCATCGTGCTATGGCCCCAGCAGCGGCCTATTGATTCCTTGGTCGCATCAACGCTGATGCTGGTCTTCGTCACTGCGATATATACCGCGCTCCAGTCTGAACCACGCTATTCAATAGCTTGCCGACCGCTTGAGCTCATGCTGGCCACTTTTGCGTTCTATCGTGGAAGTCTCTGGCTCGCTCATAAGAAAACATCAAACAGGAGCAAACTCATATAGGCACACGGCGCAATCACCAATTGTTTGGGTCGATGCACTCGTGGAAAATCGTTGTGATATATATTTATCACCAAGTTGAACTGCCCTGATATCGAGCCATGAATCGCCGGAAAGCCGCCACCATCCATTTGACGGTCAGCCTTGTTCTTGCCTTGGCGATTGCCACACTGCTTTACTTTCTGTGGTTTCCATCGCCGTATTTCATCGCAGCTGGTGCGAGCAAGCTGATCATGGTCTTGATGGGAGTCGATATCGGGATAGGTCCGTTGCTGACGCTGCTGGTAGTCAGTCCGCACAAGCCGAGAAGTCTACTAAGACTGGATCTTTCGGTCATAGCGGTCATGCAGGCGATCGCCTTCGCCTACGGCGTCCACGTTATCGCCGTGGCGCGGCCCGTGTTTGTGGTAGCGGCGGTCGATCGGCTCGTGCTGGTGTCGGCTGACGAGCTTACGGACACCGACCTGGCCCAGGGTAACCAGCCTGTCTTTCGCACACGATCGTGGACGGGGCCGCTATTGGTCGGAGTATGGCCACCGAAGGGAGGTAAAGGCTTCGACGTTGTGCAACAAGTTCTGGCCGGTGGCAAGGACCTCGATCAGTTGCCCAGGTTCTACATGCCGTACGATCAGGTCGTAGACAAGCTCATGCAGCGGGCCAAGCCTCTGTCGCAGCTCAAGAACGTCAACACTTATCAGCGCAAACAGCTTGAGCAGATCCAGGCCGGGGCCGATGATGGCGGCACGTTGCTGGCATTGCCGCTACAGCGGGGTGATCGCTACTACACGGCTATCATGTCGCCGAAGACCCGACGCCCAATGCGCATACTGTCCATCGATCCCTGGTAGCCCATCGCCAGTAGATACAATGGGCAACACGCCGCCCCCTGTTTCCTGAGCAGCCATATCCGCGGCGGATAGCTTCATTCCAGTGATTCCCTGCACCCTTTGAAGCACGGCAAGACTACGGAATCCCTGAGAATGACAAGCTTGCGAATGACCGATGAAAAATCATTTGCCACGGATCCTTCACGGCAGAACCATGGCTGGCAATGGTGGCTGCTACTGCTATTGATTGGACTTTTCTCACTGGGTTTCCGCTACTACTACCTCATACATGCCCAGGTATTTCAGCCAGCAGATCTTCCAAATGCACGCGCGGATGCAGTTGATTACTACCGTTATGCTCAGAACCTGGTCCACCATGGAGTTTTCTCGAAGGCTCCCGAAAGCCAGTCGCCGCCCTTCGGAGACAGTTTCCGCGACCCTGGTTATCCCTTGTTTCTGGCCGGCTGGCTGAAATTTTCCCCTCAGTGGGACGCGTGGTATTCAGCTGTATTGATGTCGCAGGGGTTGCTCAGCGCGCTGAGCGTGGTGCTCGCCTTGTGCCTCGGTCGTCGATGGATGCCGATGCGATGGCTCGCTGCTGCCGGCATACTCATGGCAATCTGGCCTCATAGCGTCAGCATCGGCAGCTTCCTCTTGACGGAAACCCTCTTCGGGTTTCTTTGCGTGTTGGGCATGTTTCTGCTGGATCAGGCACTCCATCGGCGCAGCGCCGCATGGGCTATGGCCAGCGGCCTCGGGTTTGCCCTTGGCGCCTTGACCAATGCCGTGTTGCTGCCGTTCGCGCCTCTGCTCGGGCTGTATTTTGCATGCCGACGGCAGATCAGCGCCGCCATGTTCGCGGGTTTGCTGGCCGGCGCCATGATCCTGCCCGCGGCATGGATGATGCGAAATACCCTACTACCTCACTCTCCTGGCAACTCTTCCACCGGGAGGGCTCTGGACAATCTCGTACAAGGATCCTGGCCCATTTATCATCAGGCCTATCAAGCCTCGATGAAAAACGATCCGCTTGCTGTTGCCACGATGACCCGCATCAGCCAGGAAAGTGATTTGATTCAATCCGATCCTGCAGCAGGCTTGGCCGAGCTCATGCGACGCATGGGTCATCATCCGATTGAATATGCCCGTTGGTACCTGAGCAAACCGGCGCTGCTATGGGACTGGGATATCCGTATGGGCCAAGGCGATATCTACGTTTATCCCACCAGGAATTCACCCTTCAAGGATAATGCGCTCTATCGTTCGGCTATCGCTGTCTGCCACACGCTCAATCCTCTGCTCTTCCTGCTGATGATTGCCGGCGGCATCGTTGCGCTATGGCCCCGGCAGCAGATCCCGCGTTCCCTGGTGGCAGCAACCCTGCTGCTGGCGTTCGTCACCACGGTATACAGCGTGTTGCAGGCGGAGCCACGCTACTCGATACCTTATCGGCCACTGGAAATCCTGCTGGCCACCTTCGCCGCCTACCGTGGCTGCCGGTGGCTTGCATCGATGAACACCAAGCGCGGAAGCAAGCCCGTACATCTGTGACTTTCATCACACGTCTGGGAGTCCGGACGCAGCTGGCCGCGTCAGCATCTGCCGCCAGTCCTTTCCTGCCGGAGTTGGTATGGAACGTGCCTACCTCCCGGGGTACTCACAGGGGAGTCCACCATGTTGCGCCAGCGCATTTCCGCCGGTTTCACCTTGATCGAACTGATGATCGTCGTGGCGATCATCGCGATCCTTGCCGCCATCGCCATCCCGGCCTATCAGGACTACCTGATCCGCGCTCAGGTAGCAGAGGGCTTCGTACTGGCCGATGGGGTCAAGTCAGCGGTGTGGGACTTCTACTCCAACACCGGCGGGTTCCCAAGCAACAATCGGAGTGCCGGCATTGCTTCTAGCCAGTCGATCAACGGCAAATACGTTTCCAAGGTGGTCGTCACTGGTGGTGTGATCACGGCGCTGTTTGACGGGCCGCAGGCTAACAGCGCTATCACTCCCACCAGCCAGTACTTGGTGCTGTCGCCAATCACAGGCGCAGGCAGCATTAACTGGACCTGTTCCAAGAGCACCCTTAACGCGAAGTACTTGCCGACAGTCTGCCGCACTTGATATGGGCAGGCATCCAAAAAATCGGCATTGCACACATTAAAACTGACAAAAAACGTCACTACCTGCCTTAACGTGACAGACCATGACACTGCAATACTGATCGCACTTCACTGACCTCCCGGGCCGTTACGACGCCGCTTGCAGGGTTTCGTGACGGTAGGCACAATCGGCAAGCCTGCGATATGCGGGAATACATCGGCGGCAGTTGTGGCACACAACCTGCTTGACTCTGCCGCGAGCTTCCTGGTCGTTCCTGACCAACGAGTATGGAGTACCGGTTCCGCCTAGGGGGATTCGAGACTGGGGCTCAGGGGGCATCATCCAAGGTTAGCTAACCGAAACAGAGGAACCACCATGAAGAATATGCAGAAAGGCTTCACCCTGATCGAACTGATGATTGTTGTTGCGATCATCGCTATCCTGGCCGCCATCGCGATCCCGGCTTATCAGGACTACCTGGTTCGTTCGCAAGTTTCCGAGGGCGCAGTACTGGGCAGCGGTGTCCAGACGGCGGATGCAGAGTTCTACTCCAACACGGGCCACTTCGGAGCAGGCGGTAACGCAAGCATCGGCGTAGCTACCCCTGCCAGCATCAGCGGCAAATATGTTACCCAGGTGACTGTTGTCGCCACCACTGGCGTAATCACAGCTGACTTCGGCGGACAAGCCAACAACGCGATTTCGGGTTCGATTCTCGCTTTCTCTCCCATTACCAGTGCTGGTTCCATGTCCTGGTCGTGCGATGTAGCCACTACCACCATACCTGCGAAATATCTGCCGACATCCTGCCGCACCGGCGGCTGATACCTGTCATCGTAGGATCTTGAAGGGCCGCCACGCGCGGCCCTTCTTTTATTTCCGGGGCCATTGATGCGCTACCGCTTAACGGCTACTACATCATCGCTGCTCGTTTTGCTGCTGATCGTTGCGTTGACTTATGCTGCCTACTGGCCCGGTCTGCATGGCGGCTTCCTATTTGACGATTTCGCCAACCTGCCCACCCTGGGTGCCAGTGGACCAGTAGATAGTTGGCCCGTCTTCTGGCGCTACATCACCTCGGGCACCGCCGATCCAACCGGGCGACCGCTGACACTATTGTCCTTCCTGCTCGACGCGCGGAATTGGCCAGCTGATCCCTTCCTGTTCAAGCGCACCAACCTGCTCTTGCACCTGTTGAACGGCTTATTGCTATACAGCCTGCTCATCAGGCTCGGCCGCATGCTGACGATCGATGCGCCCCGTTACCGGATCGCCGCCCTCGTAGCCACGGCACTATGGCTGCTGCATCCGCTGCTGGTATCCACAACGCTGTACATCGTGCAACGTGAAGCCATGTTGCCGGGTACCTGTGTGCTTGCCGGCCTGTTGATATGGCTGCACGGGCGTGCACAGCTGGCAACAGGAAAAATGACGGCTGGACTGAGCTGGAGCGTACTCGGTCTGGGTGGATTCACCTTGCTGGGGGTACTGGCGAAGGCCAATGGTGCACTGCTGCCGTTCTATGCATTGCTGATCGAGATGATTGTGCTTGCCCCGCGGCAACTATTCCCGGCGTGCAAGATACAGCGCGCCCATCGGATAACCCTGTTAGCCTTTGGGGTCATTCCGACCATGGTCATCTGCAGCTATGTGGTCTGGACAGGCGTCCATGGCATCGCTACTGGCGGTCCTGCATTTCGCCCATGGACCTATGCGCAACGCCTGCTGACCGAGCCGCGCGTGCTGATGGACTACCTCCAGCTGTTATGGGTGCCACGGCCGTTTTCGACTGGCTTGTTCAACGATCAGTACGTCGCATCGACATCCTTGCTGCATCCAGCGACCACCCTGCCTGCCATCCTCGCAATGCTGACACTGATCGGCGCTGCCTGGCGTATCCGTCGAGGCCATCCTGCATTAGCCCTCGCGGTGCTTTTTTACTTTGCTGGCCACATACTCGAATCCAGCTCATTGCCACTGGAGCTGTACTTTGAGCATCGCAATTATGTACCTGCGCTGCTGATGTTCTGGCCACTTGGTCTATGGCTGGCTGACGCGCGTACATTGCCGGCGCTTAAGCGTGGGCTGATGATCGTTCTGCCGATCGGGCTGGCGCTGATGACTCATGCACGTGCCGAAGTATGGGGCGACGTGCGAACTCAATCGCTGGTCTGGGCGCGACTCAATCCCGATTCAGCGCGCGCGCAGGCCAATGCCGCGCAAATCGAAATGCAGACAGGGCATCCGCAGAATGCGGTACGCCGGCTGGAGACACTCCTCACTTCACAACCTGATCAGGTGCAGCTCGCTTTCAACCTGATCGGTGCACGCTGTTTGATCGGCGGGATCAGACCAGATGATATCGCTGCGGCACGCAAGGCCATGCAGGGCACCCCAAACACCGGCGGCCTCTTCGCTCATTGGTTCGACCGCACATTGCCAGTCGCGATGTCAGGGAGCTGTCCTGGACTGGGGCCAGGGGATCTGCTCAGCTTGATCAATGCAGGGCTGCAAAATCCAAAACTGACTGCGGCAGGGCCCCAGCAGGACTTAACCTTCCTGCGCGGCCGCATCGCACTCGCGCAACACCAGCCGGATGCAGCACTGGCAGACTTTCAGCACGCGCTCGATCTGCAGGTGCGTCCTGGCATGGCGCTGGAAGCAGCGGCCACGCTGGGTGCTGCCGGCTATCCAGCACAAGGCTTGCGCCTGCTCGACCATTACCGGCAGGTAGAAAAAAATGCCATGCCACCGGGTTTTGGCATGCCTATGCTGCATGAATGGGTACTTGCCCGACAAGACTACTGGCCACACGAATTTTCTCGCTTGCGCAATCAGCTAAACCTCGACGCAAAAGCCAGCAACACCAACTCCAATACCGACCAGAGCACACCTCACTGATGCGCTCATCACTGTACAAATTCATTCTTTCGGCCGCGTTCATCGTCACGACGGCCGTGTACTGGCCTGGCCTGTCAGGCACATTTTTGTTTGATGACTACCCGAACATCATCGACAACCATGACGTGCAACCGCATGAGGTAAGCCTACCCTCGCTGGTGCGTGTCGCACTGTCGTTGCCCTCCAGCGAATTCAAGCGACCACTGGCGTCGTTGAGTTTTGCGGCCAACTATCTTGCTACTGGCCTCGATCCATACTGGATGAAGCTGACCAATCTGATCATCCATCTACTGAATGGGTTATTGGTGTTTTTTCTGGCGCGGGTACTGCTGCAATCTGTCCCGCGGAGACTCCCTTGGGTTGCAGGAGCGGCTCCAGCCACCATGGAGGGCGATGCTGTCACGGCTGAGGCCGCTCATGCAGTAGGGCTCTCGACTGAGGTTGCTCCCATATTCGCGCGTGAGAGTGCTGTTGCCGCACTGATCGCCGCCGGATGGATGCTGCTGCCGATCAACCTCACTGCGGTTCTGTACGTAGTACAGCGCATGGAGAGCATGGCCAATCTGTTTGTCCTGCTCGGCCTGATCGGCTACGTCGCCGGGCGCCGTCGCATGCTCACCTCCTCCCTCGCTGCCGCTGCTAATACTGCTGATGTTCGCAGGGGATGGTTAGGACTGAGGCGCTTTTCATCCGACACACGTGGCTTCATTACCTGTCTGATCAGCATTACCGTTCCTAGCGTACTCGGCATACTGGCCAAAGAAACGGCGGCGATGCTACCGCTGTATGCGTTGCTGATCGAGTGGGCGCTATTCCGTTTTCGTTCATCAGCCCCCCATAACTTGCCTCAGGGGCAGGTGGCGCCGCGCCCATCGCCAAGACTGCCAATGGATCACCCGGAGGGAACAAGAAAAAGCGACCGCCGCATCATTACACTGTTCTTGCTGGTCTTGGCACTTCCCATGGCCTGTGGTCTGGCGTGGCTTTTACCCGGTCTGCTGAAACCGGAATTCTGGGCTACCCGTGACTTCACGCTGGGCACGCGCTTGCTCAGCGAAGCGCGCATCGTCGTCGATTACACCGCATGGACCTTAATGCCCACGCCGCATGCGCTGTCGTTCTATCACGATGATTTCCGGATATCGACCGGGTTGCTGGCACCGTGGACGACCCTTGCCAGCATCGTGTTTCTTGCGGCGCTGGTCCCGCTGATACTGTGGTTACGTCCACGCCGGCCGCTGGTGGCGCTCGGTATAGCACTGTTTCTCGGCTGCCAGCTGCTTACTGGCACTATTATTCCGTTGGAACTGGTCTACGAGCATCGCAATTACTTCGCCAGCTTCGGCTTGTTGCTTGCCATCGTGCCGCTGCTCGCCGCGCCGCCTTGTCTGCACGCAGGAGCGGCCTCAGCTGCCACCGGCACACCACAAGATATCCATGACCAATACGCGATGATCACGGCCGCAGCTGCTGTCACGACAGAAGGCAGTTCCTGTGACATAAAAGACTCACGCGACGCCCTACCGTTGGCTCTTCCCCGCTATGCGCTACTGGCCGGACTGATGCTTTGCTGGACGGTATTGACTGCTCTCACCGCTTATGCCTGGGGTAGCCCATTGCGATTGGCAGAAGATCTGGCGACTCGCGCACCACGGTCGCCACGCGCACAGTACGAGCTGGGTCGTACCTATATCATTTATTCAAATTACAGCCCCACGTCACCATTCACCAAACTGGCCTATGCCCCGCTGGAAAGAGCCGCTGCGCTGCCGAAATCGTCCATTCTTCCCGAGCAGGCGCTGATCTTCATGAATGCGCGCATGCATTTGCCACTGAAAGATGGGTGGTGGAACAGCTTGATCGCCAAACTGAACGCACATAAGCCCACTGTGCAGGATGAAAGCTCGTTGGCTTCGTTGGCTCAATGCGCGCGCGATCATGATTGCGACTTACCGCAGGATCGCATGATGGAGGCGTTCATGGCGGCACTATCCCACCCGGATCCAAGCGCGCGGTTGCTGGCCTGCTATGGCGACTACGCATGGAACGTGCTGAACGATAAACCGCTTGGCCAACACATGACCGAACTCGCTGTGCTTAAAAGCCCTGACGAGCCGGTTTATCACATTTCGCTGATTCGCATGTTGCTGGTCGAAGGCCAGTTAGACAAGGCGCATGAGGCACTTAGACAGTTGCAATCATTGAACTTCGGCGGACGCCTGGATGCCCAACTTGCCGAACTGCGCGCGCTACCTGGCATGCACTGAGTTGGAAACCCGGGTGTGAGCGCGATATTGCCTGCCGTCGTTGATTGTTCGCAGGCGCGCTTGATAGGCTTTTTCGGTGCGAAACTACGGCGGCCCAGACACTTGCCTACCGAGCACAACGCCAACACGCCACCATGCTCAATGCTCAATGCTTCGCATCCAGAAGCCAACTCTGGGGCACGCAGCCTGCACAAATATGCTGTCTTTTGGAGTAGCGGCTATGCGCGATCAGGCATGATCGTAAACGGGTTGACCCGCTGCTTCGACCATCGCCGCAATGCAGGTTTTTCGATCAGTATCCAGCTCAGCAAGGCGATTGGAACCGCCACGGAAAACGACAGCACGAAGAAGGACCACGGCCCCGGTCCGGTGAAACCCAGCCAGACCATCACCTGCTGCAGCGCGGATCCGTACAGATACAACCCATAAGAGATATCCAGCGTGTCGCAACGGCCATGCAGTGGTATCACGCGCGCGAGCACGGCCAGCATGGGCGCAAAGAACAGTATTCGCAAAAATTGCAAAGGCTCGTATGCCAGGCACACCCCATAGGTCACCATCAAGCAAATGGCGACCACTACCGACAGGCGCAATCGTTTCAGGTACAGCACTGTCAAAACGCCACTGAGAAAATGCAGACCCAGTTCAATCAAGCGTATCAGGGGTGCCCCACCAATCGCGGCGAGCAGATGCACTGCGATGCCGGACAAGGACATCAGTCCGAGCAAGAACGCGAACAAGAGAATCAATGAGCGCCCCTTGCCGTCAAGCAGCCGCAGCACCCACGCTGATGCTAGCAACACGTAACAGCAGGCCTCTGGCGCCAGAGACCATAAACAGGGATTGATCCGCCGATAACTCAGGCCGCTCAGCACATTCGGCAGAGTGGGCTCGACCACCAGCAGAGCAGAATTCTTGATCACATAACCGAAAAACGACGCGAACGTGGACGTCTTGAATAAGCCGTTCCATCCCAAGTCAATTACCACAGTAATCGGCGAAAGCACGAAAGCACAGAACAAGAGGCAAACCCAGAAGCCGGGCATCAGGCGAGCCATTCGATGCCTGATGAAGCGGCTCAAATCTCCATTACCCTGGAGGCTTGTCGCCACCAGCATGCCGCTTAACGCAAAAAATCCATCCACGGCAACTTCACCCAGCCGCAGACCTGACCATTGCTCGAGCGGATCCATTCCATAGCCCGGCAGATAGAATGAATGGCTGACAATTACAGCAGCAGCCAAAAGCAGACGAAGGATCGAGAAACTATTGCGGCCACGCTCAAACAGCTCATCCATGGCTATGGATCCGTTCGACATCGTTGATCGCATTAACGACACTCCAGCCACCTGAACTTAGTAAACCGTGACAACGGCCGCAGCTAAATACACGTCCACTTGTGGGCAGGTATTGGAAGCGCTTACAAAAATACTCATGACTTGGTGGCCGACCAAAAAAACCAGCGTTGCAGCCAATTCCGCAACGGCCCAATCGACATGGGATCCAGCGCATATCTCTGAATGGCTTCAAATGGCGTGAGCTTGGGATTGCGGAACGAAAACACCGTGCTCGATGCATTCGCGAAACCTTCCGCACCAAGTTTGCCGCATAGAACCCTGGGATCGATCGGTCGCTCATCCGGGCTGAAAGTGGACAAGCGCAAGCGCCCATCACCCATGAACACTCGGTTCTGCAAAGAACGGGCATTTGGGTCGTAACCGACGATTCGCCCGTTCGGGGCCAGGATACGCGCGCATTCACGCAACACCTCGCTTTCGCGACCAGGCACGTGATGCAGAAATGCTGCCGCGACAATAAGGTCGAAAGAGTCGTTGGCAAAAGGCAGCTTCAATGCATCTCCCTGAACCGACAGCAGGCCGCTATGCCGCAGCATCTCAGCGGAGATGTCCATGCATACCAGGAACGGTACTCCTGTCGTCGTCAACAATCGTCCAGTCATGCCTGAACCGCCGCCAAGGTCAAGGCAGCGACGCTCATTTGAGCGTGGCCCAATCCAGCGCAGAATTCGTTCCTGGTCGAACGCCGACAGCGAGACGTAGGCATCGACGCCCTTCTTGTCCCAGAAATCCTGCTCTCGAGAGTAATGCGAGGAAGACATATGATGAATCCAGATCAGTGTTTGCGAGTGCGCAATAGGTCGGGTAGCACAAACACGGCAGGCACCCACGCCAGCAGGATATTGACCAGCCGTAGTACAAGATACATGGACAGGACAATATCGAGACCGATTCCGAGCTCCCCGAACAGACCTGCCCCAGCCACTTCCACCGTACCTATCCCGTTGGCACTGAGTGGCAGGTAGGCGACAAGCCCGCTGCTGATGGCCGCAATGGTCACATTCTGCAAAGGTGGTACCGCTGCGCTCAGCCCCCGGATAACCAGCCAGTAGGAAATTCCGGTAAGACCGACCTTGAGCAAGGACAATACCAAGTTGACCACCAGCAGTCGGGGCCTGGTGATCACAATGCGGACAACTTCCGCTGCCGTGGCGATTGCACCAACAACCCAGCGATTCTTGCTCTCCATCCGCCCCATGCGATGAAGCGCCCATAGGGACAAAGCAGCAAAAGCAGCCATTCCGGCCAACAACATGATTGCTCCTGCTGACAACGAGCGCAGTACGCTGGCATGGCCCAGCCGGAATATTTGGCTCGCGACCATGAGCGCGCATAACAGCGAAACGACCTTATCAACCGTAGTACGGGCAACGCTATGTGACAGCGGCATTCCACGACGGCGCAATACTTGATTCAGCGTCAACATGTCGCCGATCTGTCCGGGAACCACGAGCCCGATCGCCCAGGCAACCCAGAATGCATATACGTATTCACCCAACCCCATGACCTGCGATGCACCACAAATCAGATATGAATTGATCGCGCTGAGAAGGGTCCCGGCCACGATTGCTGCGATGGCCCCAGCCAGACAAGCGGGATCGATCATCCGCAGCCGATCCCACAGCGCAACCGGTCCGGCCCAGGCAATCATCCCGGCCAGCAGGCCGAAACCGCACAGAGTCAGGATCACTCTCCAGCGCCGCTTGAGCACTGACGATTGGTGAGGTTCTGGCTGTTCGTCGTAACCGATGCTCATCGCTTCATGCAACCTTGCAGCTGTTTAGGCATACGGTGGCGCTCAGGTCGATTCGACCGATCCAACGAGCTGCTCTTGCAACAGTCGGTCGATCTCAATGATCAATCGCGACGATTCGATATAGCTGGCTCGCTTGAAGCCATGAGGATTTCGGGCTGCATCAAGGAAAGATGCAATCTGCTGATCAATTCCTTTGGCCGAACCTCGCCACAGCCGTCGTGTACGTCGGTGCAGACCATGCCCGCTTTCCAAACGCCTGAAGTCAAGCAGCCGTGCACTGCGATTCTCGCAGCTCACCTCGATCGTTTCGGTTGGGAACGCTTTCGCACCATTGGAGAGGTAAATCAACGTAGCAAGCGAGCCATCAGCAAAACCCAGGGTAACGTGGACGTTGTCCTCGCGCAGGTAACCAGCACTACTGCCTCCCAGGCAACGCACATCAACTGATATGACTGGGGAGCCGATCAGCCAACAACAGAAGTCGATGTGATGGCAGGCTTCGCCAAGAATAACGCCACCGCCTTCGCGCGGATGGTGCAACCAGTGCTGCGGCGGTCGATAGCCCACGTTGGCACGATATGCCACGGACATCGGTTGCGCGCGAGACATGAACATTTCACGCAAGGTAACCGCCAGCGGCGCATAGCGTCGATTGAAACCGACCATCAACGCTTGCGTGTCGTTGACGAATGCCGATATCACGCGCTCGAGCTGCACAAGATCAAGTGCGAGCGGTTTTTCCACGAATACCTGCTTGCCCGCGGCAAGTGCTTGTGCAGCCAGATCAGCATGCGAATCATGGCGGGTCAGAATGAATACTGCATCTGTCTGCGCATCGGACAGTACCTCCGATACGTTGGCCGATGCGAATGCAAATCCATATTTCTTGCCGAGCGCCGCCGCGCGCACACCGGTTGCAGATGCGATGCCGCGAAACTCCACATCCCGCCGTGCGAGCGCTGGCAGGAACTCGTTGGTGGCATGGCTGCCAGCACCAAGTACCGCCACGCGAAGCTTCGCGGAGGCCACGGGAGGTGCCGCAGCATTCGCTTTCAAATTCACCCGATTCGTCATGCTGGCCACCTTGGGGTAGTCCAGCAAGATGCCGAGCGAAGGCTCTTTCCGTTCACCGGAGATCAATGCAAACGCATCGGCTGCCTGATCAAGAGGAAACCGGTGCGTGATCATCGCTGCCAGATCGATCCTGCCGCGCGAGACTTGATCGAGGAACGCGCTCATGTTGCGTTGTTCGGTCCAACGCACGTAAGGCAACGGGTAATCGTGACCCTCCTGCTCGTAATTCGGATCACCCGTACCCGGGCCATAAGCCATGGATGTACGTAGCTCCAGCTCCTTGAACAGGTAATGTTCTCGCGGCAGCTGCATCTCAGTACGACCAACGACGACCACCCGCCCCTTGCTGCGACACAATTCCCCAGCCAACGCCACCGGACCAGCATCGTCGGTAGCAGCCGTCACGATGACGACATCGGCACCGGCACCGTCCGACCATGCCAGCACTCGTTCCTTCACGTTGGGCGCATCGACCGGGCATGTTTCGGCCCAGTCGTTCTGCTGGGCCAGGGCAAGTCGACCAGCATCGATATCCAACCCAAATACACGGCAGCCTGCGGCACGCAGCAACTGGGCAACTAGCAAGCCCACCAATCCCAGGCCGATCACCACAACGTTGTCACCTAGTCGAACATCCGCCACGCGCAGACTCTGCAATGCGATTGCACCGACTGTGGCGAAAGCTGCCCTATCTGGGTCGAGGCCAGCTGGCACCGGCACACACAGACGCTTGGGAACGCTTACTACCTCTGCATGACTGGCGTAGCCCTGCCCCGCACAGGCAACGATATCGCCCACGCGCACATGATCCACTCCCTTGCCTACCGCGATGACTTCGCCGGCACAGCTGTAGCCAAGAACGATCGGCGTCTCCAGTGCTCGCCGTGCAACCGCATATGCAGTGAGCGGCCCTTGCGCACGCGCCAGTTGCAACACCTTCATGGCCTGCTCCGGACGTGCCCGCGCCTTCGCCAACAATCCCATGCGGCCAAGCTTGACGGTCCCTCCCTCGGTGCCGCTGCTGATCAGCGATTGGCGATTACGCACAAGCACAAATTCATCGCGCAACTGCGGAGGCGGCACATCCTCTACCCATATGCTGCCGTCGCGCAAATCTTCCAGAACCTGCTTCATGTATCTGATCCATCCAAAATTTTTATGTCAGCCGTTGGTCGCACGCGACCGCGGACCAGAAATCCTTTGCTCAACAACTCCCGCTCACTGAACCGTTTCAGCTCACGGCGGATATCGTCAGTCAACAGGGCGCGTCCCTCTTCGGCAGTCACGCGCCACTCGTCAATCTCAAACACCTTCTCGAACATTGCGCGATATTCGTGTTCACGAAGTCCATTGAGCCAGGACGGTATATCCACGTGCCGGCGCGCCCGCAGATGATCCCACGGCGCAACCATGCGAGAAGGACGCGTGTCCGGATGTTTCCACGCGATATGGTGACCTCCGGACAGACTCGTAAAGTTGTGAATGTAGATGTATATGCGGCCATCGGGACGCAACACCCGGGCCAGTTCATTCAGCACTGCGGGCACATCGGAAATGTGCTCGAAAACTTCATGCGAAACCACAAGATCGACACTCGCATCCGGCAACGGCAGATGCACGCCATCATAGACATGCAGATCTACGGCTTGATGCGGCAAGCGACGCCCCATGGAGCGTTCCAGCTCGCGATAATAGCCCCGTGCGAAAAGCATGTCCCAGACGGCTGTGCGCAGCGTACGCTCTACGCCATTGGCCTGCAGAATGTGCCGATACTTGGCCAGACCTCGCCGGTTCTCCACCAGTTCGGTATCAACACCAATCGCATGCGCGCCATCAGCAGCAATCAATAGCGACAGCCAGTAAGACTTGCCGCATCCAACATCGAGTACTTGCCGCCCGGGCAACGAACCCTCGTCCGCGCGTAGGCGTTCATAAAATGCGGCGTGCTCGCGCGCGAAATCACGATACCCAGTGAGTCCGTAATGCAACATCGATGCGTATAGACCGAGTCGGCCAGGAAGAATAGGGTCTGGCATGGAGTTCGGGCGCTCAGCGGGTAGCGCGAATCATAAGATGCCAGCCAAGCCAGTGCGACAACAACCGATATACGGGCAGCGGCGTCCAGCGAAACAGGGAGCCATAACCTTCGCCGAATACGAAATCAGCGCGCACTTCCACCTTGGAAAAGCGTGAGAACATCGCATGGATCTCGCTGACGGTATAGCGTCGAACCACCGGGCATAATTCATCGCGTTCCTCAAACGGAACGCGCAGCATCCGGTGCACAGCCTCATTCAGCGAATGGCGGTGATAAAGCATGATCAGAGCCTGACCACCTGGTCGTAGCACCCGATACGCTTCATCGACACAGCGTTGCGTATCCGGCGCATGGTGCATTACGCCAAAGGAATATACGTAATCAAAAGCAGCGTCGGGAAACGGCAAATGCTCCGCGTCGGAACAGAGATAAGTCGCATCCAGATGACGTTCATGCGCGCGCCGACTTGCGGTCGCGGGGCCAACCACAGTCAGATCGACCGCCGTCACGCGTAGCCCATGCTGCGCCATGCGCGCGCTGTCGAGACCGATGCCGCAACCAATCTCAAGCACCTGCGAACCCGGCCGCATTGAAGCGATCCAGCCCGGCAAATGTCGGTGGGACCGATAGCGCTGTGTTTCGAGCTCGGCGAAATACGTTTCGGAACCGCGCTCATGCTCGCTCACCGAGCGACCCATGATGCGTTCGGCATTCACGTTCCGCGTCCAGAAATCGGCTACCTTGCGGACCAAGCCTGGCGCTGATTCAAGCTTCGCCGGTTCAATCGACTTCACGGTGTATCCCCTGTGCGAATGCAGCCAGTGCACGAACCATCCAGGCGTTGCACCAGCGTAGCTGCGTAAACTTTTTGGTGTACCAGCGCATGCGCTGATGGTAGAAACGTCCCTCCGGATTGTACATCTCATCGAGTGCCCAACCCGCGATTCGACGGGCCAGGCCACCATGCGTGTCCATGTGGCGCGAGAAAGTCAGCATGCCCTGAGCAGCACCGTGAATGTCGTAGGGATAGGCACGATCACTCATCCAGCGTGGCGCCCCGCTCGGTTCAAACAGATGCTCGGCATAGAACGCGAGGCCGGCGTCATACTGCGGTTGCCACTGACGATCCCCGCTGGCATCCATATAGCTGGAAAGCGCGTCCAGGATGAATCCGGTGTGGTAATTGTCGTGGCGAATCGGCGAATCGCCAGGCGGGTCGGTATAGAACCACGCATGGTAATCCGTTTGTCTGCGCACGACGTAGCAGGCCAACCGGCGTGCCGGCTCGAGCCATTGCGGCTGATTCGACTGGCGCGCGAACTGCGCAAGTACCGAAGCCACCAGGATGCTGACGTCGAGTACTCGCATGCTCATCGGCAACGGCATATAACTGAGACACAGCTCTTCGGGTTCGTCCTTCAGATGCTGCAGATCGCCCAGAAAGAAGGGAATTGCAGCCTCCACCCGTGACAGCAATTCCGGCTCACCCAATTGACGATGTGCTGCCAGTAACGCCTCGCATACGAATGCCGTGACTACGGCGTTGGGCGTACCTCGCGGCGCGAAGAAACCCAGATCCTGCCACGGGTACTGATAGCCCCAGGCCCGCCCACCGGAAGGTGTAACGACAGCCATCGCATCGAGTTGCCCCAACAGGGTACGCAGCCGTACAAGATGCCCTTGATCACCATCCAGTGCATATCGGTCAAGCAGCCCCCGCATGAACAATGCCAGCCCTTTGGGATTGAACGTACGAGGGGTAGCCAAGACTGGCCGAAGGTTCACTGGCGAGCGCATGACAGCCTGCACGGCGAGCAGCCGGGTTACGCGACTCCATCCACAAAAGGTCCAAAGAAACGGACTATTCAAAGCATCATGCTTGTCAAACCCCCGCCAGCCTTGTGCTTCGGAATAATCGAGCACGGCATCGAGCACGGCGTTCGCACGCATGAGCTCCTGCGAGTTTTCTGCCTTCATGTTCGGCGATGTTTCTGATATGCGCTCGTTATGCATTGGCGACGGCGCCTGGCGATAGACCACGTTCAAAAATGTCGATCCACATGTGCGATTGAATCATCAGATACAGCATGAAGAAGTGCCAGCGAAAGCGCCGCTCAACGGGCAGGCGCAACAGGCTCGCAACGGTACCTGGATTGAATAGACCATACTCACGCACACGTTCTGGCGATAGCCAGATGTCAGCCGATGCGCGCAAATGGGTATCGAAAAATGCCGGGGCATCCAACTGAAATCCGCTTTTTGGTCGTGCAAGAACTCTATGTGGGAGGTAATTCACGGCCACTTCTCGCAGCGCCGCTTTGCCTAGTCGCGGAGCCCCCATTCGGCCAACCGCATCACGCACAGCGAGATCGACAAAAGGTACGCGCACCTCAAGACCCGCCGCCATGCTGGCTCGATCCTCCTGCCAGAGCAAATCGTTGACCATCTTGTTACGCCACTCATATTCCATCATGGCTGCAAG
>Ga0302231_10000959_pt1 | contig 19201 bp, 15 predicted proteins | sample II_Palsa_N2_2_FD_193522 | JGI IMG/M metagenome (GOLD analysis project Ga0302231, IMG submission 193522) | Peat permafrost microbial communities from Stordalen Mire near Abisko, Sweden - II_Palsa_N2_2 | ecosystem: Environmental > Terrestrial > Soil > Palsa > Peat permafrost | place: Sweden...
CGTCTTTCTCGGACGAATTCATCGCAAAAAAGGCTGCGATATGCTGATCGACGCCTTCGCAAAGGTCGCAGCTGACGATCCTGATCTCTACCTGGTAATGGCTGGCCCCGACCAGCAGCAGTGGAGCGCCAAGTTGAAGCAGACAGCGGCCAGCCTGGGAATTATGGACCGGGTCTTCTGGCCAGGGATGGTCACAGGCGATGCGAAGTGGGGCGCATTCTATGGCTCGGAAGCCTTCATTCTGCCTTCGCATCAGGAGAACTTTGGAATCGCCGTCGCCGAGGCGCTCGCCTGCGGAAAACCCGTGCTGCTCGCCGACAAAGTGAACATCGCCGAAGAGATCGCCGAAGACGGTGCAGGGCTGATGGAGTTGGACACTCCCGATGGCACGCTAAAACTCCTGAAGGGATGGATTGGGATGACCGTCGCCCAGCGGCAGCATATGGCCGAGTTAGCGTACCAGTGCTTCCATCGCCGCTACGATATGCGCGAAAATGCAAAGGCGATCATCCGCCTGTTTGGAACAGCTACAGTCCTCACTCCCGTCGCTGTGGAGTCGGAGTAATCAGGAGCGCCGATGCCCAAGCAGATTCACTACAACGCGGCGGACCACATCTCGGCGGAGACAGCAGCAGACCCCTACCTCCGCCCCGCATTTTCGTTGCAGGACAGGCTACGGCGCCTGAATTGGAACCTCTGCTGGGCCATCTTTTATAGAACGTCACCCAGACCGTTACATTCCTGGCGAGCGTTTTTACTCCGTCTTTTTGGAGCAAAGATGGGGCCGGACTGCCACTTCTATCCGCGTTCAAAGGTCTGGGCGCCGTGGAATCTCATCTGTGCCAACCAGGTAACGGCCGGAGATGGTGTCGAGATCTATAACCCAGCTCCGGTGACGCTGGGCTCCCACGCTATTCTTTCTCAGGAAGCCTATCTCTGCGGGGCAACCCATGACTACGACGACCCTGCATTCCCGCTGATCGCATATGCAACCACCATCGGAGCATATGCCTGGGTCTGTGCGCGAGCCTCGGTCGCTCCCGGAGTCAATATTGGCGAAGGTGCCGTGCTTGGGCTCGGTTCGGTGGCTACACGGAACCTCGACCCCTGGACGGTTTACGCCGGCGTTCCCGCAGTCAAAGTGAAAGAGCGACGCCAGTTCCCCGTCGACTCCGAAAAACATAAATAATTAGCAATTTTCCCATAGAGCAAAGAAAAGCAGGACCGAAGTCCCGCCGTTTTGCCGTTCTTATAGAAGCGGTTGAACATTATCCGCGCAACTTTGCCAGAAGATCGGTAGGGTGAACGGGTTTCGCGAGAATCTCGAACTCGTGACCTTGCGCGCGAGCTTTTTCGAGCAGATCCGCAGTAGCTGCCTGGCCGGAAAAGAGAAGGATCTTACACTTTGGCAGCTTGCTGCGAGTGATAATAGCTGCTTCAATCCCGGTCATGCCGGTCATGATGACGTCGCTGATCAGCATATCCGGCTCAAAGCTGTCGAGTAACTCGACGGCCTTTTCGCCGCTGAAGACTGCACGTGTGTCAAAGCCATGCTGATTGAGAATTATTGCCAGAGTATTCGCAATCACCTGCTCGTCGTCAGCGACCAGCACCTTGGGCTTTGGTGTTGCGGTAGAGGTTAAATCTGCCATTGCTAAGTTTCCCCAAAAGTAGAAGGTTCAAAGTTCAGTTTTTTAAATGACGTACGCAGGCGGCGGATTGATATTTCGCCCACACAGTAATGATACGCTGAGCGCAGAGGTGGTTGTCGGACAAACCGCCACAAATTCTGACAGACAGCTTCCGGTAGCACCCAAATCTCCTATGCAGCCAGCCATCATACGTGCAGAACGTGTCGAGAAATACTACGCACAACCAAGCGAGAACCGCATCCAGGTCATCTCGCCGACGGACCTGTCGATCACGGCAGGAGAGATCGTCGCGCTCCTTGGCCCATCAGGCTCTGGTAAGTCCACTTTATTGCGAATGTTGACCGGTCTCTCCGCACCCTCAGCCGGCGAAGTCTATTGGCACGAGAAGCCAATTGCAACAGCCGAGGTCAATGTTTCAATTGTGTTTCAAAGCTTCGCCCTCTTCCCCTGGCTCACGGTCCTCGAAAACGTCGAAGCACCCCTCAAAGCCCGTGGCATGGAGGCAACCGAACGCCGCAAACGCAGCATGAAGATCCTCGACACGGTCGGCCTTGATGGCTTCCAGGCCGCCTACCCAAAGGAACTCTCCGGCGGTATGCGCCAGCGCGTCGGCTTCGCGCGAGCTCTCGTCGTCGAACCGGAAGTCCTCTTCATGGACGAGCCCTTCTCCGCACTCGACGTCCTCACAGCCGAAAACCTCCGCAGCGAACTTCTCGAGCTCTGGCAGAACAAGACCATCCCAACCCAGGCCATCTTCATCGTCACTCACAACATCGAGGAGGCTGTCCTGCTGGCTGACCGCATCATCGTGCTCGGACGAAATCCCGGCCACGTACGCACCGACTTCCGCGTCTCGATCCCCCACCCTCGCGACCGCAAGGCTACCTCCTTCACCCAGCTGGTCGACTACATCTATAAGGTGCTCACGCAGCCCGACGCTCAGCCACCCGCCCTGCCCCAAACCTCCACCGGCAAGACCGTGCGCGACCAGAGGCAGATGCACTACCAGATGCTCCCCCACGCGCGGCCCGGCGGAATCGCAGGTCTCCTCGAGTTGGTTCTCGACCACAATGGTAAGGACGACATCTACCGGCTCGCCGACGATCTCGCCTTCCAGATCGACGACCTCCTTCCCATCGTCGATGCGGCTCAGCTATTAGGTTTCCTCACGGTTACAGAGGGCGACGCCGCCATCACGCCAACGGGCGCCGAGTACGCAAACTCCGAGATCCTCCGCCAGAAAGAGCTCTTCCGCAGCGCCGCTGTCGAAAACGTCCTCCTCCTCCGCCAGATCGTGCGCGCCATCGAATCCAAGAGCGACCGCAGCGTCCCCGAAGAGTTCTTCCACGACATGCTCGACGAGCAGTTCAGCGAAGACGAAACCCTCCGCCAGCTCGAAACGGCCATCAACTGGGGCCGCTACGCCGAACTCTTCGACTTCGACGCCTCCCGTCGCCGCTTCATCCAGCCCGAAAAGCTGCACGACGTCGACGCAGGTTCCACCGCGGAGATCGATGCATGATCCATCTTCCTGACCGCCTCAGCAGGCTGCAGCCGCGGGAGACGCTCGCGCGCACTCAGGTACTCGAACGTGGCTGGCCCTTCTTTCTCGATCTCTGCATCGCAGCCATCGGCCTGGCATGCTTCTACGCCGTCATCCGCATCGCCATGTTCTGGGCCGGCCGTCCCGAGCCCGAGATCGTCGTCTCGCTCAATCCCCGCGCGCTGCCGCACTACGCCTTCTACTCCGTCGTGCGTATCGGCCTTGCCTATCTCCTCAGCCTGCTCTTCGCCATCAGCTACGGCTATACCGCTGCTTACAACAAGCGCGCCGAAAAGGTGATGATTGCAATCCTCGACATCCTGCAATCGATTCCTGTCCTGAGTTTTCTGCCGCCTGTCATGCTGGCCATGATCGCGCTCTTCCCCACTCGTCAACTCGGTGTTGAGATGGGAGCGATCGTACTCATCTTCACCGGCTCCGTCTGGAACATGGCCTTCAGCTTCTACTCCTCGCTCAAGAGCATCCCGCGAGAGTTGATGGAAGCCACCAGCGTCTACCGCTTCTCACGCGTCCAGCGTCTCTTCCAGTTAGAGCTGCCCTACGCCGCCATCGGCCTCATCTGGAACTCCATCATGTCCGTCGCCGGAGCGTGGTTCTTCCTCATGGCCTGCGAGATGTTCCACCTCGGCTCCCGTGACTTCCGTCTTCCCGGCCTCGGCTCTTACCTCCAGACCGCCGCCGACGCCGGCAACGGCACAGCCATCGCCTGGGGACTCACCGTGATGATCCTCATCATCGTCGCCACCGACCAGCTCGTCTGGCGCCCTCTCATCGCCTGGAGCGACAAGTTCAAGTTCGAGCAGGTCGAAAGCAGCAAGCGCATCTCCTCTCCCATCCTGCATCTCTTCACTCACTCCAAGGCTCTCGCCAGCGTCAATCGCCGCCTCGTCGACCCGCTCAGCGAAGATCTCTACACGCGACTCGCCCATCATCGAAAAGAAAGAATGCAGCGGCTTGCCACCGTAAAACCAACCTCCCGCATCCGCGGAATCGGCATCGGTATTGTCGTCGGAATAGTCCTCACAGCGGCCGTCGTCTATGCTGCCTCGCAGGCCATCGTTCTCCTCCGTCCCGTCGCCGGCGCGGAGTACCTCCACATCTTTCAGGGCGCAATCGCAACCTTCCTCCGCGTCAATCTCTCGCTCCTCTTAGCCTCTGCCTGGACGATCCCCGTCGGCGTAGCCATCGGCTCCAACCCGCGCCTGGCGCGCCTCGCGCAGCCTCTCGCACAGATCGCCGCCTCCGTTCCTGCCACCGCCCTCTTTCCCGTTCTGCTCCTGGCGCTGGTTCGCTTGGGAGGCGGCATGGGCATCGGCTCCATCGCCCTCATGCTGCTCGGCACACAGTGGTACATCCTGTTCAACGTCATCGCCGGTGCCATTGCCATCCCATCCGACCTCAAGGAAGTAGCCACGCTCTTCCGCTTCAGCCGCGTCCAGCGCTGGAAGACCGTCATCCTCCCCGGCATCTTTCCCTTTCTCATCACCGGTCTGGTCACCGCGTCCGGCGGAGCCTGGAACGCCAGCATCATCGCCGAGTACTTCCCCATCAAAGGCCAGATCCTCCAGACCGTCGGCCTCGGAGCCATCATCAGCGAAGCCACCGGCGGAGGCAAGTTCCCCATCCTTCTGCTCTCCACCATCGTCATGGCCCTGATGGTCGTCACCACCAACCGCCTCGTTTGGCGCCCTCTCTTCCGCCTCGCCGAAACCCGCTACAAACTAGGCGGCTGAGCAATCTGTCTCTTCATCACCATCACTATTGCCTTAGCCTTCCTTGTTGTCATCCCCGAAGGGAATCTACGTTTCTCCTCCGTCTCCCAAACACACCTCAGCTCAAGACTGTCCGGCATTACGACTTGTCATCCAACTTACGACAAGAGCGTTTAGCAGGACTTATCTCACGAGGAACTTCTCATTGCATGGGTCGCGTACACTCCGAATGGACGCTAGGAGCGGATAATGAACCCAAACGAGGCACGACGGTACGCGCGAGTGGCTGGAGTGCTGGTTGCAATCTCCATTTTAGCCGGGGGATTTGGCGAATCTTTTGTCCCGGGTAAGCTCATCGTTGCAGGCGACTTCCATGAAACCAGCCTGAGAGTTGCGGCTTCCCTCGGGTTATTCCGTGCCGGTTTTGTTGCCTACATGGTTGAGGCGGCGTGCGACCTTTCTCTGGCGGCCATCTTTTATCTACTGCTCCGCCCAGTCAGTCGCCCGTTGTCCCTCATCACAGCTTTCTTCGGCGTATTTTGTACGGCAACATTCGCCGTTGGCGAGATGTTTTACTATTTCGCCGCGTTACCCCAGATCGATGCCCACTTCGCCGCGTCCCTCAGCCCCGATGCTCGTACTCGATTCGCGTATCTTTGTCTCAAGCTCTACGGAACCGTCTTCAACATCTTTGTCGGGTTTTACGGAACCGAGACCATGCTGCGAGGATACTTGTTCTTCCGCTCCGGGTATCTCTCCCGTGTGCTTGGAGGCTTGCTGATGCTTGGCGGCGCGGGGTTCATCATCAAGAACCTCTGCGCTGTGCTCGCTCCACAATACGATTCCATGTTGCTCGCGCTTCCGATGTTCGTGGCCATGCTCGGCGTTGCTGTTTGGCTTCCGCTCAAAGGGATTGATCGAGATCGCCTGGCTTGGTTGCAGGCCCATGACCACCGAACAACGAAACAAGCCTAGAACCGATCCGCATGCCTCGGATTGATCCCTACAATGTATGGTCCGCCGCGTGACTGCAAGGATTAGTTTGGTCGAGAAGACAAGTCTGCGGCAATGTATTCGGCCTTTGATGGAGCCGCGTGCTCCTGGCCAGGATGAGTTCCGCTGCGCATCTGTCCTTACAAGTCGGTCGGTCGTTGAGGACCCTTATCGGGATCAGGTTGCAGATGCGCCGTTGTGACTGTTCTTTCGTCTTTGCTGTTCCTGTGCAGACCTTGGTGGGAAAGTCGTCGTCGTAGAGCGGGAAAGTGGGAGCGTGAAGCGCTTCCAAGCCGCAGGCGTCTTTTCCGCTCTATCTCATGCCGCTGTTGCGCTCGCCGCGGGCCTGTAGTCTTCGCCGGTGGAGAGCACAGCCCAGGCGATGCGGGCGAGCTTATTCGCCATAGCGACCACCAGCACGTTGCGCGGCGCTCTGGCTTCCAGTGCGTTCATCCAGGCTCCAATCGTGAAGCGATCTCGTTTTATGCGCATGGCCGCGGCTCGTGCGCCGTGGATCAGTACCTTACGCAGGTAGATGTTGCCGCGCTTGCTGATGCCCAGCAGCTTGGCCTTACCGCCCGTAGAGTACTGTCGCGGAACGAGGCCGAGCCACGCTGCGAAGTCTCGTCCCTTGCGGAACGCTGCGCCGTTGCCGATGGCGGCAACGATGGCCGTCGCGACGATAGGTCCGATGCCTGGGATCTGGCGGATGCGGCAGCAACCCGCATCGCTGGCGGCGATCTGTTCGAGTCTGTCGGTCAGCTCGTCGATCTGCTGTTCGACGGTCTTCCACTCGTCCCACAGCATACCTATCAGGTTGCGCATCATCGGCGTCAACGCGTTCTCTGCGTTCTCGAGAACATCTGCCATGGCTGCCTTTAGCTTCGCCGGCTTCTGCGCAAACACCATGCCACGTTCCAGCAGGAATGCCCGTATCTGGTTGATGACCGCCGTGCGCCGCGAGACGAGCCGGTCTCGAACCCGGTGGATCGCTTGCAGGTCCAGCTGGTCGTCCGTCTTGATCGGGACGAAGCGCATGTTCTTGCGCTCGACCGCTTCGGCGATAGCCTCTGCGTCGACGTAGTCGTTCTTGTTGGACTTCACAAACGGCTTCACGAACTGAGCTGCGATCAGCCGCACGTCATGGCCTTGCTGCCGCAACGCTCGCCCGAGAAAATGCGCTCCGGAGCAGGCTTCCAATCCGATCAGCGAGGTCTGCATGTTCGCCGTGAACGCCAGCAGCTGCTTCTGTGAGAACTTCTTCTTCACCAGTACCTTGCCCGATGTTCCCAGCGCAACAAGGTGAAATGTCGTCTTGCCCAGGTCGATGCCTACCGAACGAATCTGCATGTCGATGATCCTCCTCTGAAACCGCTGCTAATATCCTCCGCCTCAGCGGGGGGTGACAGCGGCGGACCATCTCATTAGTCGGCTTGGCGGAAGCAATCCGAACCTGACGCAATATGCGTTTCTCAGTACTTATCTGACCATGGCTGCGTCGCCATACCGCAAGTGAAGCTGAATAAGCGCAATTCATGTAGATCGAGCTGTAGACGAGCAGCCGCAGCACCTTCGGCTCCACGTGCATCCGCATTTCGGCATCGGCGGCGAAACTCCCGATCATCGGCTTCGAATTGATCGAACCGATAAATCATTTAGTCTCAGTGACCTTGAAGTCAATCGCCAAGACTGATTCGGTATAGGTTGCGGCGCGTATTCAGTCGGGTGTAGGCGTAGACGGAAGGATTCACGGCTGACTCCACCTCCCAGGGGATTGCGATGATCTCCTTCAGGTTCGTAATGTCGATGCGTGTGGCTGCAGGTGGAATCCTGGGAAGCCCGGAGTCACGCATGACTGGCAACGCGAAAGAGCCTTCCTTCACATCTGGGAAGCGGAAGTAGACGAATCCTCCACTCGTGTCCCAACTCACCAGGCAGTATCCGATGCACAAGGGTACCGTCGCAGTTCCATCCACTGCAAACGCCTTGGTTATGCCCAGCGTAATATGCTCTTCGTCGCCGGAGCCTGGCGTGTCGGCAATAACCCACCGACCGTCGGGGGAGATGGCATAGATATCAAGGATGCGTTCCGGAGAGATCTTCTGACGGGCGCTGCCATCGGCTTTCATGCGATAGAGGAAGTTCGCGCCGCCTTCGGTTGCACGGAAGACCAGGTCGCCGTCGGGCAGCAACAATGGGGCGTCTTCGGCGACAGGAGAGGAGATGCGTACTGGGGATGACCGACGGCTGGCCGGGGCAACCCATATGTTCGAACGGCCGCCCTGGTCGTTCATGGTAAAGGCAAACTCTTTCCCGTCTCGCGAAACCGAGTAGTCCTGCATCGGGTAACCCGGCAGGACCCTCTCCACCTTTCCGCTGCCAAGATCCTTGATCCACAGCTCCTCGCCGTGCGTCTGGCCGTTGGACATTAGGAAATAGAGACTGCGACCGTCGGAAGAGAACGATGGCGCAGAAGCACTCCCTTCGGAGGAGATCTGGTGGTCTCCGTCCTTGTCGTGCATCCACACGGTGCGATCCTGCGTGCCAACGGAGGTGATCAGCGACTTGCCGTCAGGCGCCATTGCGATTCCTTCCTGCGACGTGGGGCCAAAGGTCACTTGCTCGGGCTCTCCGTCCGGAAAGCGCTGCCGCCAAATGTGAGAACCGGACGCGAGCAGCCAACCGGCACGCCCTAGCCCTCCAGGCTCCTCGCTTGCGGTGAGGTAGATCCACTTACCGTCCGGCGACCACGCACCTGCGATGCATGTGCGATGCGGACGGCCAACCAGCTTGACCTCGTTTGTGGGCGCAACGCCTGCGGCTGGAAACGGAACAACGCGGCATGGCCCAATCTTGGTTTGACTATCCATCTCCACAATGAGTACCCAGCGGCCATCCGGCGAAAGATAGGAATGATGCGCCATGCTGCGCATTCCAGAGGGCACGTAGACATCGCCGCGGCTACTCCCTCGGCCTTCATCCGTGGTCACAACTACCAGATGCAGGCCTTCTCTGAACTCAGAGAAGAGCAGACGCTTCCCTTGCTCAATCCAGGTCAACGAGGAAGAGTTGGGCATCAGCATATGAGGTTCGCCGCCAAGAACCGGGACCTCCCAGGTGTCCCAGGGCTCAGTGACGCTATACGCGATGCTGGAGCTGTCGGGGGAGAACGTCGGGGCTAGTTTCGTTCTGGGGTCGTTGGTAAGCTGGACCGGCTCGCCTCCCGAAAGCAGCTTGACATAGATCTGTCCGGGACCTAAAAACGAGTCGCTTCCCCGGATGAACGCCAGCATGCGCCCATCCGGCGACAGCGCCGGATAGACGGCGGAATCGGTGAAAAAGGTCAGCTGCTCCCACTCTTTGTTGGCAGGGGAGTTAGCGGGATGCGAGCGACGGAGGAAAAGCGCTCCGGCTAGAGCGGCAGAAAGAACAACTACAGCCGCAACGTAATAATAGAAAGCCCTTCGCGGCTTCGTTTTTGGCGGCAGAGCGGCCTTTGGAACAGTCTTCAACGCCTGCTCCGTCTCCGGTTCGTTCTCTTCAATCACGATCTGCGTGCGTGCCCGTGCGTGGGCCACGAGGACTTCGTCTTGCTGCGTAACGGTGCGAACCGACGCCGCGAATCGATAGCCCTTTCCTGGCAACGTCACAATATATTGGCGGTTCTCCGCGGTGTCTCCCAGCGCCTTGCGCAGCATGAAGATGTTTTGGCTCAGGTTCGACTCCTCGACAAACGAGTCTGGCCAGACCTCCTTCAGGAGCTCTTCCTTTGTGACCACTTCGCGGCTGCGGCGAACCAGTGCGAGCAGCGTCTCGAACGCCTTCGGAGTAACCGGAATGGGCTGGTCTTCACGCAGCAGGACCTGCTTGTCCGGATCGATGCGGAACGGCCCAAATTCGTAAACAATTCTGGGGTCCGTGGTCATAGGTTGATAACCAGAGGGGTGAAAAGCCGCCGCGCAGGGAAATTGAGCGTAACCGAATCTACCACAAAAGTCCCTGGACTCCCCTTGAACACCGCACCGGGCCCCCTGCGCATTCTGTCATAAGTCCCTTCATTTGTTATCTCAAAGCGCTCTATTGAAACTCTCTGAGAAATATTGAACCGCGCTTTGAAGACTTTCCTCCGCAACTTCGCTCAGGATGCACCCAATCGAAGCCGCTGCAGAAGCGAAAAGGACGATAGGAGCGTGCCGTGGTGGTGAAAACGACAAGGATCACCATTGAAACCGAAAACCTGCTGGTCGTGCGCAGAGGCAAAACCATCGTGACCTGGTGTCCCGCCTGTTGCGCCAACGTGGAAGCGATGACGCTTGAGGGCGACAGCCTGGGCAAAGACATTCCTTCCAACTACGTAAGGCACTGGCTCAGAACCGGCAAGCTGCATCTCTGGCGTCCCGCCGAAGGTTCAGCTCAAATCTGCCTTCCGTCGCTGCTGCAGTGCTTCGAAGCCGAAGCCATTCCCAGGTTCGGTAACCCCAAAACTGACTCGAAAACAGGAGACGAACAATGAAATCCACACGATGTGCAGCTCAACGGTCGCGTTCCGCGCGGCTAAGTCTGGCCCTGGTTGCGTTTGTCGGGTCGGTTCACGCATTTGCACAGTTTCCCGCGCACTATACCGTCGTCGATCTCGGACCTGTAGGGCCGGCGTCATCGCCAGGCCAGCCATATAAGATCACCAACAATGGGCTGATCAGCGGGGAAATCGTCGTCCCCAACCCCCGTGACTCCAGCGAATCCATATCCCAGGCTGTCCTGTGGGAAGGAACGAACCTGAAGGTCATCAGCAGCCCCGGACTCGGAGGGCCAAACAGCGTTGCCTACGGCGTGAACATCTGGGAGCAGGCGGTGGGGCAGGCCGACACCGATACTCGGGATCCGAATGGCGAAGACTTCTGCGGATCCACGGCGCTCGGTCTCACCCATAGCGGCAACACCTGCGCGCCGTTTCTCTGGCAAAACGGCGCCATGGTCGAGCTGCCGAGACTGCGCAACAAAGCGGGCAAGGAGGGCAGTAACGGCGTAGCGAGCCAGAACAACAACTTCGGCATGATAGTCGGAACTGCGGAAAACGCCGAAGTCGACGCGACGTGTCCGGGCGCGTCAGTTTCGCCGCAGACCATCCAGTTCAAGCCGGTCATCTGGACAAAAGCCTTCCCGTTGTCGCAAGTTGACCTCCAGGAACTTCCGACGCTTGATGGCGATCCCGACGGCATTGCGTACGCGATCAACGATCGCGGCCAGGCCGTAGGTGCCACCGGACCCTGCGGACCATTCAATCCGCTTGCGCAGAACAATCTCACACAGACTCATGCTGTTCTGTGGCAAAACAACAAAGCGATCAACCTTGGCAATCTAGGTGGAGACGGAATGTTTTTCGGAATCTTCGCGACCGGCCTCAATGATTACGGGCAGGTTGTGGGAGTCTCAGACACCACCGATGACCAGAGTTTCCATGCCTTTCTTTGGCAGGGAGGCCACATCGCCGATCTACTACCACTGCCAAGCGATGCGTTCAGCTACGCCGTCACTGTTAGCAACCAGGGCATGGTGCTTGGACTCTCCATAACCGACAGCTTTAGCACGACGGCCGTCCTGTGGCGCAACGGACTAGCAATCGATCTGAATACTCTCGTTCCTCAAGACACAGCTTTATTCTTGGAGTCCGCATGTTCCATCAACGACAAAGGCGAGATCATCGGGTTTGCGGCTTTGAAGAGCAACCCCAGTGAATCTCACACTTACCTGGCGAAGCCGGTCAGGGACCCCGACGACAGACACTGAGCTACGGAGATCGAAAGCTTCTGCGGAAGAGACGGGCCAGTCCGGCATCAGCGTTCGCCAAACCAGGCAAGCGCCGCCGGGCCCTCCGTCGCGCCAGTGTCAGCGAGGGGGAATCTATGAAGATTCCGGCTGATCTGGTTCCAGCCCAATCCGATCATTTACTGCGTTGCGGAATCTCTGTTTGCACCCCAAGTAGCGCTCAGTCGTTTGCACTGAGACGTGTCCCAGTAGGAATTGAATTTGTTCCAGTTCACCACCAGCCTGATGGCAAAGACGGGCGCAGGTCCGGCGGAGATCGTGCGGAGCGATTACACCAAAGCCGCAGTTCGAAGCTGTTCCGCGAACGATAGACCAGATTACCTTGGCGGTGAATCCATCACCATAAACCTTGCCAGTTTTTCCGATGGCGCGGAACAGTATCCCGCTCCGCAGTTCGGCACCTCTTGTCCAGGCATCGACTGTTGATTTGACCCAGTTCGGCACTGGCACAGTTCGCATGTGACCACCCTTGCCAATGAGGTCTGCCAGGATCCAATGATCTTCTCGAAGCTCGAAGTCTTCAACCTTGACAGTCACGATCTCGGCTCTCCGCAGTCCACAACCAATGAGCATGGCTAGCACTGCACGATTGCGCAAATCTCGAAGTTGCGAACCAGATGGCGCGGCGATGAGTGTTTTACTCTGTTCAGCAGATAGCCAGTTTCCGACGCGAACACCAAGTCGCTTTGCACCTTTTACTCTGCGAATACCAGCGGCTAGATCGGGGCTAAGTAAGCCGCAGTCAGAAGCCTCATATGCAAGTCTGCGAACCGCAGCGAGTCTGAGATTGATGGTTGAAGGTGCATATCTTCGCTGTTCCAATGCAATCCGATAGCGGGTCACTACCGTTTTGCTGAACGCGAGCCGTGGCTCGGAGCAATACCACCCGATGAAGTCGCGGATGGCATGTTCGTACGACCGTCGCGAGTTCAGGGATGGAAGGCTGTTGAGAACCGCTGACTTCGAATAATCGAGGTCTGGCAGTTTGAGGATGCTATTGGGTTTCTTTGCTCTTTTCGCCATGTAGACGGCCTCCTAGCCGTGGCGAAAGAATCTCTCAACCGGATTAGTCCTCATAAGTCGGCTAATGAGATGGTCCGCCGCTGTAAACCTCCGCTGAGGTGGAGGATGGTAGCAGCGGTTTTAGAGGAGGATCATCGACATGCAGATACATTCGGTAGGCATCGATTTGGGCAAGACGACGTTTCACCTTGTGGCGCTGGGAGCAGCTAGCAAGGTTCTGATGAAGAAGAAGTTCTCACAGAAGCAGCTTCTGGCGTTCACGGCGAACATGCAGACTTCGTTGATCGGTCTCGAAGCTTGCTCAGGAGCGCATTTCCTCGGACGAGCTTTTAGGCAACAGGGCCACGACGTGCGATTGATTCCAGCGCAGTTCGTGAAGCCGTTTGTGAAGTCCAACAAGAACGACTTCGTTGACGCCGAAGCCATAGCTGAAGCCGTCGAGCGCAAGAACATGCGCTTCGTGCCGATCAAGACGGACGACCAGCTCGATCTGCAGGCGATGCACCGGATTCGTGATCGGCTGGTGTCGCGACGCACAGCCGTCATTAACCAGATCCGAGCTTTCCTGCTGGAACGTGGCATGGTGTTTGCGCAGAAGCCTGCGAAGCTGAAGGCCGGGATGGCCGACGTTCTCGAGAACGCGGAAAACGCGCTGACGCCGATGATGCGCAACCTGATCGGTCGCCTGTATGAGGAGTGGAAGGCCGTTGAAGAGCAGATTGATGAGCTCACCGACAGCCTCGAACAGATCGCTGCCAACGATGCGGGGTGCTGCCGCATACGGAAGATCCCGGGCATCGGCCCCGTTGTTGCTACGGCCATCGTCGCCGCGATAGGCAACGGCGCTGCGTTTCGCAAGGGCCGAGACTTCGCAGCATGGCTCGGCCTGGTGCCGCGGCAGTACTCGACTGGCGGCAAGGCTAGGTTGTTGGGCATCAGCAAGCGGGGCAACACCTACCTTCGCAAAATTCTGATTCACGGAGCACGCGCTGCCGCGATGCGAATAAAGCGCGATCGCTACTCGATCGGGGCATGGATGAACGCACTCGAAGCCAGAGCCCCACGCAACGTACTGGTGGTCGCCATGGCGAACAAGCTTGCCCGCATCGCATGGGCCGTGCTCTCCAGCGGAGAAGACTACAGGCCTGTAGCGAGTCTCGCAGCGGCATGAAATAGAGCGGAAAAGATGCCTGCGGCTTGGAAGCGCTGACGCGCTCCCACTTTCCCGCTCTACGACGACGGCTTTCCCACCAAGGTCTGCATAGGAACAGCAAGGACGAAAGAACAGTCACAACGGCGTATCTGAAACCTGTTGACGATAAGGGCCTCAACGACCGATCGGCTTGTTAGGACAGATGCGCAGCGGAACTCATCCTGGCCAGGAGCACGCGGCTCCACCAAAGGCCGAATACATTGCCGCAGACTTGTCTCTCGACCAAACTAATCCTTGCAGTCACGCGGCGGACCATACATTGTCGTCAGTCCACTGCGACGACAAGAACGCTCAGCATTGTTCATCTGTAGCATCTATCTCTGCGGCGGTTCGCCTACTTCAATGCGAGGGGATGTTCCGATTCGACTCCACTGAACTTGCTAACTGGGAACCGGCAGCCAGTATGTCTTTGAAGATGTTCGATGTGGGCTCTGGCTCCGGTGCTGGACTCTTTGAGTGCCTGCACGGGGCCGTGGCAATATTTGCAACGCATGATCTCGCCGCGTTCTGTAAGCGCTTCGTAGAGGGTGCATGGGAGCCAGCGGCCACGCACCTTCACCTCGCACTCGGTCATCACCGGAGCTTTCTTCTTAGTAGACACTAGTGCGCTTAGATGCCTCCCAATGAAGCTGTCCACATACTCTTTCCCTGCCTTTTGATTCTAGTGTTCTGCGACCGCCCCCGGGTTGTGCACACGCAAAGATTACTTTGAGCATTTCGCCTCCTACGAACAGCAACCCGGTCCACAGCATGACTCCGCTGTTTTGTTAGTCGCTTCCACCTCGGCTTGATGCCGTATATGGGAAGACGCGACAGATCTTAACTCGGATCACTGGACGATACAGCATTCTGCCCACTGATCAGCTTGGTCTGTAGCTCTACAATCTGCTGCTGCATCTGGATGACCTTGAGATCGGATTCACGGGCAGTGCGCCGATCGGTTCGCCATGAGAAGTACATCGTCGAGACGGTTCCCATGAAACTTATAAGCATGGTGGCGAGGGAGATTAGCGGGACCGGGCTACTACTCGCAGGCTTTATGTGTTCAGAAGGTGCATAAGGTAATGGGTCTTCCGGGGGCCTATGGTGCGTGGGCCCACCATTCTCAGCATACGGCGGAGGAGAGCTGTGCGCCGCAGGTGCTTTGCGGGTTGCGGTCGCTAGATAGAGCGGTCCCGAGACAAGGAAGACGATAAAGAACGCCATAGTGACAAGTGTCGATCTAAGACGCGTTTTGGTCAGCCAGTGGATCAGTGAGACTCCTCAACTGAGCCCGAATCAAGACTAATCCAGAAATTGGCGAGCTAGGTGCTGGTATCTCTAAGCATCGTGATTCCGCGATCATCGTCGGAATACGGGTGGCCCGGGACCAGGAGATAAACCCGTCATCGCCGAGGCTGGTGAACATTATTGCGGATTCGATTGGTCTGGCGAAGATGATTCTTGAGCGGGTTCTGCGGTAGTGGAGGTGGGTAGTGGATAGAGCGCGATATATACATCATTGATCGAGGTCGCGGCATCCTGGCTCTTTAGCGAACCAAGGAAAGGGATTGCAACCCGTGTCAAAGTGGATGTAGAGCTCCGCATCAACTCACAAATAGTACCTTCACTATGGTGAGACCCTATAGTGCCGTTCTCGTCGAAGCGATTTGAGAGCTGATCTATTCCAGTATGTGTGAAATCGTTTAGGAGCTTCCACATATCGCCGTACTGACCGAAGAGCTTGCGGGTGTTGAAGCGTTTATCCAAAAGCGCGATTAGGGAACGGAATGGAGGATAGGGTTCGCCACCGGTCCTTATCGTCTCCAGTTGTTCTGGCGTTGCCTCAAAACCGGCAAACAATCCACGACACCCCGACTCTACCAAGGGTCGCATCAGAGCTAATGCAGACGCTGTTAGTCGATCATTTTTCACTAAGGACAAGATTGCTTCGTGGTGGCAGAGACAGACCGACATGAAGCCGGCAAATAAAGTGCTTCGAAGTTCACCGTCATAGCTCCCAGCCAAAGTATCCGAAATCATCTGATGCATCTGCTGGGCGCGTTCGAGATCAGCCTGGATCGCGTCGGTCATTAGTAGCTCCCGGTCCATATTAGCTAACTCATCCAAATGGGCAGTTAAAACGGTTCTGCAAAACCGTTCGGCAAAAGTCGGTCTCGGTATAGGAATGAAGTCCCGCACGCTTCTATGGATTGTGATCCAGCTTCTTGAACGTATGGCGAAGGTCTAGTTCCGATGCCTCGCCACTAAAACCCGGCTGCGTCATGTACCCCACTCCATTAATGCTTTCGAACACGCACTCGATCACGCCCTTATTAATCACGTTGGCCAAGCGTATTGTTGACACGTAAGAGGCTCCCACATCGAGCGCAGGGCCCTCAATCCACTTCGTGTTTCCAACCGTTCGCCAGCGAATATTGATCGCCGGTCCCTTTCCAACATTCCTCACGAACAGACCCTTATCGTCGAAGCCGCCGACCTGACCCTCTCCCGGAGGGTTCTCCATAAACAGAACGCAAGGCTTGATCATGTTCTCGACCTGATCCTCCGCCGCCTTCCGCATCTTCATGTTTCCCTGGCGTAAACGACTAGACCGATGAGTCCAAGTACGGAGGTTGCTGCCGTAACGATGCCAGCCATGTAATACAACTCTTCAAGGACATCGGAAGAGTATAGCCGCCGAAAGCGACGATCTCCCTTACACTTTCGGGTATGAAGATCCTTGCCGCTCTCTCGTTCGCATTCTTCACAACCTTGATCGCTCATAGCCAGCAGCGAAACCTTAGCTCCGTCACGGGCAGTACGCTCATCACAAAATGCCAGGCCACGATCCACATGGACGACGTGAAGCCTACGCTATCTGACCAAGAGTGGTCCGCCGGTTTCTACTGCCTGGGATTCGTTCAGGGCGCCATGGATGCAGACAGCATCTGGGGCATTGCTGAGGCCAAGGCGTACGGACCGAAGGCGCAGAAACTGCTCTCGTATTGCGTACCTAAGGACGTGACATGGCCCCAGATAGTCCGCGTGCTGGTGAAGTGGTTGAGCGATCATCCTGACAAGCTGAATTGGGCTGGCTATGACGTCATTCAGATGTCGATGTCGGCATCGTATCCGTGCCCCGCGACTCCCTAAAGGGATAACCTTTCGGAAACAGTCGCCATGAGGCGGCTGCTTGATAAGGGCCGTTTCGATACGCATCTAACCCCATGGGCTCTCACGGGTCAATGGGGCTTCTGCTCACTAGAACCCTTCAGCGACAAAGGCCTAAAGATGTTTACTGTCCGACGTCAGAGTCTGTGTTGCCAATTTAGTTCCGCTACCGCAAGACAGATGCTTCTCCCCGGTCTCGGGCCGAACAAGATTCGTAAGCAGCAGAAGGAATACTTGTGTGAGCGCAGGGCGTCCAGTAGGATTTCACCTCACGGAAAAGGCAGGACAACCTAATGCGAGAGAATGATGCAAGCGCCAATCCAGCGACGAAGGACGAATATGAGTTCTTCCAAAGACTCTATGAAGAAGAGGAGCGGACCGCTACAGAACTTGAAGGTCGCGCTAAAGTCTATCTCGGAATAGTCTCAGCATTTCTAGTCGCGCTGTTTCTAAAGACTGATGAGGTGATATCAAGTGCTGCGAAACTTAAGATTTGGTTTCCTCTCCTTTTGGTTTTGGGACTATTCTTGAGCATCGCTTTAGTACTGATCATGGCTGCCTTACGTATGAGAGCTGCGGAGGCTGTGAATGATGGAGAGGCCTTAATCAATGACTATGAGGACTGGCCGACTGAAGCTGAGTTTTTTGGAGACAGGATCGCAGATTACGCTGTCGCGTCATCAAGAAACCGGGATCTAAACGGCGAAACCGCCATCTTGCTTATCTGGGCAAGCAGGTTGCTGATCTGTGGAATGCTACTAATCGTCGTTATCGCGGTCGCAGCAGTTTGGAGGTACGGAAGATGAGCATCAAACCGAGTAGTTCGAAGGCTCCGGTAGCACCGGAATCGAAAGCTGAGTCAGATAAACGCAACCCTCAAAAAAGCAAACTGAAAGATCGACAGGGGAAAACGCTTAAAAAGAAATAGACACAACGGTCGCCGCGTCGATACCGAGGGTTGACGAACGCTTTCCGGTCGAGTGTTCCATGCTGGCTGAAAACTTTGGTGATTGAAGTAGGATCTTATCAGGCCTAAAGCGACCTTTTTGCTTGCCTACTTTCTGGATTTGCTGTGTTGTTGTCGAAAGATCTTCCCAAATTCACTTCCGGCGCGTACGTAGAAGTCTGCTTTGCACAGCTACGGAATACGTGCTGCGGTGTCGGTGAGGTTCGAGAACTCCCTGCATTTTGTGTCAATTTTGTGTCACGGATCGTCGGGAGCAGCGGAATGGGCGAAATCATCGCCTTTTAGAATATGTAACTTATTGATTCCATTAGAGTCTTCCCGGTTCGACTCCCACCGCCTCCACCACTTCAACATCCGCACGTCAGGCTACATCAATCCTTCCGATTTCACGATCTCAGGTAACTGTCGTGCGATGAAATCGAGAAATACCCGGATACGCGGTGGAAGATTCTGTCTGCTGGCGCAGATGGCAAACAAGTCAATTGTGTCGCACCAATACTCTTCGAGACATTGGACAATAACGCCGCTGGTCAGCTCTTTCTGCAGGTCCCAGGTTGCCTTGAGCGCGATCCCGTTGCCAGTTCGGACCCAATCGTGGACCACTTCCCCGCTGGTTGTGGAAAGTGTGCCGTTCACAGTCACAGTAAATTTCTCGCCGTTCTGCTGAAACAACCAGTCGTTCAAGATTCGCCTGCCCCGCACAAGACGAATGCAGTTATGCATTCTCAAATCGTGCGGTGTCTGCGGCTTGCCGTGGCGTGCAAAGTACTCAGGTGACGCGCAGACAATCCGCTTTGTCGATTGCAACTTCTTTGCAACGACGCTGGTGTCCGACGGCAACCCAACGCGCAAAGCGACATCAAGGGCGTCGTCGATGACATCCAAGCCTGAATCGGACAGCGTGAGGTGGACCTTCGTGCCAGGGTAGGTCGCCGAAAATCTAGCGATCAGCGGACCAATCAGCCTTCTTCCAATCTCCATTGGAGCGCCGATGCGGAGATTGCCTCTGACCGAGTTACCCTTCGAAGATGCCTCCGCCTCCGCTTCGTCAATATCGACGATGATTCGCTCGCATCGTTCATAGAAGGCCCGGCCCTC
>Ga0302231_10000962_pt1 | contig 19170 bp, 15 predicted proteins | sample II_Palsa_N2_2_FD_193522 | JGI IMG/M metagenome (GOLD analysis project Ga0302231, IMG submission 193522) | Peat permafrost microbial communities from Stordalen Mire near Abisko, Sweden - II_Palsa_N2_2 | ecosystem: Environmental > Terrestrial > Soil > Palsa > Peat permafrost | place: Sweden...
GAGAATCGTGGATTTACCGGCCGTAAATTTTCCCATTACGCTGCGGCGTGACGAGAGGACGACGAGTGCGACGAGCGGGATCGGCAGAAAGAAGCTGAGGGCCACCTGACTGATAACCATCGCATTGACCACATTGAAGTGCAGGCCAATTACGAAGGCAGGCACCATGGTGACGATCCGGCGTGTCCAGACAGGAATCTTGAAGTCGACGAAGCCCTGCATGATGACCTGACCTGCCATCGTGCCCACTACTGAGCTCGACATGCCAGATGCCATCAACGAGATCAGGAATACCACAGCGGCGCCAACGCCAAGCAAGGGAATCAGCGAGTGATACGCGACGCTGAGGTCCGAGATGCCGTCTGCGGACCGCGGGAACACCGCCGCCGACATCATCACCATGGCCAGATTGACGAAACCCGCAATGCCGAGCGCGATAAGGACCTCCCGGTTGGAGAACCATACTAGCCGGCGTCGTTCCTCGTCATTGCGCGCAGGAGTCCTGTTTTGCGTCAGGCCTGAGTGCAGAAACAACGTGTGCGGCATGATGGTTGCACCGATGATACCTACGGCAAGTGTGATCGCATTGCTTCCATGCAGGCGCGGCACGATGCTGCCGATTAGCGTCGCATGCCAGTCGGGCGGAGCAATGAAAAGCTCGCAGACGTAGCTCAGCCCAATCACGGCGACAAGGGTTGCAATGACCAGCTCGAGTGGGCGAAAGCCTCCCCGGTCGAGCAGCAGGATGGCCATCGTCACTACACCTGTGACTACCAGGCCGCAGAGCAGGGACACGTGAAATAGCAGTGAGATGCCCAGGGCACCGCCGAGAAACTCGGCAACGTCGGTCGCCATGGCGGCGACCTCCGAGCCGTACCACATTGCCTTCACAACAGGCTTCGGGAATTGCTCGCGGCAGAGCTCCGCGAGATTTCGCCCGGTGACGATGCCCAGTTTGGCTGACATGGCCTGGAACAGCATGGCGACCACGTTCGCCACGACGACGACCCACAACAACTCATACCCGCAGGACGACCCGGCCTGGATATTGGTCGCAAAGTTACCCGGATCCATGTAGCCGACCGACGCGATGACGGCGGGACCAACGAACGGCAGAAAAGCCCGTACACCTTTACGTCGTCCGCTTAGCACGTCGCGCACTGCAAGCTCGGTTTGCTGCGTCGCGCCGGACAGCGATGCACCGTTCGGCTGGAGTATCTTGAGAAATGGAAGCATCGTCTTAACCTTGACCCACCGGAATTGAACGCAACGGCTTATGGGGGGCGACGTCAATCGTATCGCCACCTATGCCCGTTCTTTTTACGCCAACCGGGACCGTTATGTCCCGGCCGGCGACTCAGTACGACTTCTGTTGCAGCCGTTAAATCGGCATTACGTCAGGACGGTTGTTGGGGAACCGTGCGAGCGTCTCGGCGGTGATGTTCAGATGCTCCATGACCATCTTCGGCGGGGTGTGCGTCAGCCAGTCCGACAGCGACACTTCGGCGAAGTGATCAGCCTTGAAGATCTCAAGGAAGATCAGGTCGGTGTTGCCCGTGTTCTGCACGTAGTGGCCGAGGCTCTTCTTCACATAGCCGATGTCGCCGGCGCGGAAATCGGCAGTGGCTGCCTTAGGGCCCGTGTCGAACACGGTCATGCGTGCTTCGCCTTTAATGTAGTACTGCCATTCGTCTGCGTTCGGATGCCAGTGCAGCTCGCGCATGCCGCCCGGCTTGATCGTGACCAGGGCTGCGGCGACGGTGGTGGATGCATTGAAATTGCGGCTGTCGGCGATCTGAACCATGCCGCCCTTGGTCAGCTTCGTCGGCGGCATATCGCTGAGCGAGAAGATGAACGGGTGAGCAGGCTGACCGAGCGGGGAAGCCGCCGCGCGTTGTGCGGCGTCCAGCGGACCCGGGTCTTCACCCTGGAAGATCCAGAGATTGTCGACCGGAATGTTCTTGAATGCGTCCGCGGGAACGTTGAAGTTGGCGGCAAGCACCTCCGGCGGCGTATGGGCAATCCAGTCAGTCAGCAGCAGCGTGTTGAATTCGGATGCGTGGCCGTTGTCGAACGCGAGCAGGAATTCGGCGCCCGTCGGTCCCAGACCTTGCAGCGAGTGCGGAAGGCCGGGCGGGAAGTACCAGAGGTCGCCGGTTTTCACGTCGGCCACTTGTGGACGGCCTTGTTCGTCGAGAATCGTAATCCGGCACTTGCCGTCGAGCATGATGGCCCATTCGGCCTGCTGGTGCCAGTGCATCTCGCGGATGCCGTTGGCGGCGAGGCGCATGTTGACGCCCGAAATGTCTTCCGAAATGGCGAAGTCGTCTTGCGTGACCTCGCGGGCCCAACCGCCGTTCTGGTAGCGCTTGTGCGCATTGTTGAACGAAGCCCAGAAGAGCGGCATGCCGTTGATGTCAGTAGCCGGCGGATTCTGGAACGACGGGAATTGACCCGCCAGTGTCGGATTTTGCGGACCGGGGTCGTTCAGGCTCGTCGGGCTCTTTGCGTTGATTTGGCCTTCGGGCGGTCGATCGGGATTGCCGAACGACGCGGCTTTAGCAGTGGCGGCTACACCGAGCGCTGCAGCCGATGCGGCAGCGCCAACCAGGACTTTGCGTCGCGACAGATCAGTCATGTTTCGTTACCTTCCTTGTTTTAACCGAAAAAATATAACGCCATAATTTCGTATTCCTATATAAAAGGAAATCGATTGAAATATGCCGTCATTCAACAAAAACAGATTTTCTGATTTACAGCGGGGTTACATTGGGAGGGTGACGGCCGGAGAGCAACGCGTTACGTCAGTCTTCAAGGACACGTCGGCTGGCTCGGACGCTGGAACGTTCGGTCAGCATCCTTGGAGGCGATAGTAGTGGGGCGTTTGAAGATGCGACAGTAAAACTTTTGGAACGAAACGATAACCTGGGCGTTATCGTTTCTGGGTCTTGAATTTGCGGAACTTCGCAAGTGTCTGGCGGTTAATTTTCGCAGACGGGGGATTAATATTTCTTTAGTTTCCGTTGCTACACATGCGCTGCTTTAGAACCGGTGGCGGAAGCCAGCTACAAACAGTAACTGACGATTGTTTGCCGAGGGTGTCACATTGAACATCGACGCATTGAATGCCGTATTACCGCCACCGCCGCTTACCGTCTGGTAGAGGCTCTCCAGGTAGACATCGGTGCGACGGCTAAACTGGTAGTCGGCCTGTACGATCGCCTCGTGCCATTTGGGGCTGAGGCTTGCGCTCGACGAATCGAAACGTCCATCGGTGTACGTATAGGATGCAGAAAGCGCCAGAGCGTGAGTGACGAAATAGCGGCCGTTGATCTCGAAGTTGTTAAAGCGGAGCAGACTGCCCACCAGCGGCGCGAGGTTGCCGCCTTGATAGACGCTCGTCACGTCGTTGGTCGACGAATGGGTCCACACCAGTCCAATGGACGCCGGACCAAAGTCGTATTTGCCACCGAGCCCCCAGATCTGTTGACTTCCACCGGTAATGACGGCGTCGCTATCGTCGTTGGTGACAGCACCGCTCGTGTTGACGTTCGCGGCGCCCGCAGAGCGATTGATCTGGAGATAGCTGGCGACGAGAGACACCGGTCCGTTGTCATATTTGGCGCCCATGCTATAGGCGCGATCGTTCGAAAACTCGCCGGCCTCATTCGAAAAGCCATACATCGTGCCCACGGTTAAACCGCGATACGTCGGGCTTTCATATCTTACGGAGTTCTGGATACTCTGATGCCGGATCATGTCGTCGTTGTCGAACGGGTGATCGGCAAGGTTGCCGGCCCAGCCAAGACCCTCGGCGCTCAGGGCCGAGAGGTACTGGGACATAAAACTATACTGCCGTCCCAATGTAATCGTACCGTAGGTGTTCGAGCTTAGACCGACGTAGGCCTGGCGGCCAAACAGGTCGCCCGTGTTGCTGAGTTTTCCAGTGGCGCTGGAGAAGCCATCTTCCAGCAGGAATACAGCGGAAAGACCGCCGCCCAGATCTTCCGAGCCCCTCAGTCCCCAGCGTGTTCCGCTGATGCCGCCACTGTCCATTTCGACGCCGCTGTGGCCGGGTGCGCCTGCACCGCCGGTCGTCTGGTTGTTTGCATAGATCAGTGCGGTATCGACGATGCCATAGAGGGTGACACTGCTTTGTGCATAGCTGGTTCCTGCCCAGGAGAGTAGCAACGCCGCTGTGAGTAGCGGCTTTCTCATGTTGATGATCATTTTGTTTGTCTTGATTGCGTGTGGGGAGACGTCGCGATCTATAGGGTCGGATAGATCGTGATATCGCTGCGTATATAACGAGGAGAAAAAATAAAGCGCGGTAGATCGCACTTTTTATTCGCAACTGAAGCGATACCTCTCGTCGAGGCGACATCTTAGCGGCGCGACTGCCGCTGCAACCGGTACAGTCGCCGGCCTTGGCGAGGAGCACAGTTGGATCCCGACGGCTTTGGCACGCGCTGTCGCAGTACCATGGGACGGAGTGTTTCCGCTATCGTCCTGCGAGGGAGAGATGCCTCAGATCGTTTCAAGTCGTGAAGAGTCCGGCGGCGCCCATACCCGGTTGCATGGTTTGCCCACAGACGAACGTCGCTGGCGGGAGATCCCCCAGCGTGATAACGGCACTGCGTTATCGCAGATCGTGATCGGCCACTGGACCGATGGCCGGACCGAACATCGGGAACTCGTTGCGCCTGTATTCGACCGCTACTATACGGTCAGCATTTTGCTCGGCAATGCGATGGTCGACTGTTATAAGAACGGTAGACTTTCCGGCAAAGGGACAGGTGGCGTGGGCGGTCTGCAACTGACCGCACCTGGCGAGCAGGTTCTATGTGGCTTTCGCGGGGCGAACGAATCGATTCACCTGTTCTTTCCCAGTTATCTGATCGAATCGGAATGCGAACGCGTGCCGCGTAGCGATGCCGCACGACTCTTCGAAGACCCGGGTTTTCGCGTCGACCCCGTCCTGGGTCCGTTGGCACGGCCACTTGCAACCATGCGTAGTGAAGACAGGCACATCGACGTGGCCGACGTCGAAGGCCGGGTCTATACGATTCTGGACCATGTGCTTTCCCGCTATGGACGTAGCAGGCAATCCAGCTCGTCGGCGGGAAAAGGGCTAACGAAATCACGTATGCTGCGGACGTTCGACTATATCGATGCTTACCTGGCAGAGCCCATTACCTTGCAGGACATCGCCCAGCAGGCCGGCTTGAGTCGTATGCACTTTGCAGCGCAGTTCCGGCTCGCCACCGGAATGGCGCCCCATGCATTCCTGCTGGAGCGGCGAATCGAGCGGGCCAGGTCACTGCTTGAAACGAACATGCCGATCGTGGAGGTTGCTCTCGCTGTCGGCTTCCAGGCCCAAGCGCATTTCACCACGGCGTTTTGCCGATTGACGGGTACAACTCCCGGGCGGTGGCGCGCGCAGAGGCGCTGCTAAATCACGGTTGCAAAACATAGGATGCGCGGCGCTTCCAACGCCGCGCATTTAAAGGGATCAGCTTAGCTTGTAGGATCCCGCGCCCGTGCCGGCGAGGTTGCCGCCGTCAACGATCAGGTACTCCGGACGAATCGGTCTGCCCTCGAAAAAGCACTCGAGGATTTCGAGCGTGCCGGCCGCATAGCGAGTCTGTGCCGACAGCGAACTGCCGGAAATATGCGGTGTCATCCCATGATTGGGCATGCGGCGCCAAGGATGATCGACAGGAGCAGGTTGGGGATACCACACGTCGCCTGCATAACCGGCGAGTTTCCCCGAGTCGAGTGCACGGACTACGGCATCGCGATCGCAGAGCTTGCCGCGGGCGGTGTTGATGAGGTAAGTACCGTGCTTGACGAGCTCAAACATCTTGTCGTCGAACATATGCTCGGTCGACGGATAAAGCGGGCTCTGAAGATTGATGACGTCACACACCTTCACCAGCGATTGTGGCGTTTCATGATAAGTAAGATTCAGCTCTCGTTCGATTTCGGGCGAGAGACGATGCGGATCGGAGTAGTGCAGATGAACGTCAAACGGCTTGAGACGGCGTAGCACGGCGAGACCAATCCGCCCTGCGGCGATGGTGCCGAAATGCATTCCTTCGAGGTCATAGCTGCGGCTTACGCAGTCAGCGATGTTCCAGCCGCCATTGACGGCGTATTGATATGAAGGCAGGTAATTTCGCACGAGCGAGAGCACCATCATCACCACATGTTCGGCCACGCTGATGCTATTGGAGAAGGTTTCTTCGGCGACCGTGATGCCATGCGCAGCGGCCGTCTTGAGATCGACGTGGTCCGAGCCAATGCCGGCCGTGAGGGCGAGTTTCAGTTTCTTCGCTTTCGCGATGCGCTCGGCCGTTAGATACGCCGGCCAGAACGGTTGTGAAATGACGACATCGGCGTCGGCGAGGTGCCGGTCGAACGTCGAATCAGCGCCGTCCTTGTCACTCGTGACGACCAGTTCGTGGCCGTGACTTTCGAGGTAGCTGCGTAAGCCCAGTTCTCCCGATACGCAACCGACCAGGTCACCCGGCTCGAACCCTAATGGGCCCTTGGGTGACGGCACGGTCTGTCCGTTCGGATAGGCTTTGATGACGGGAATTTCATTGCGGGCGTACTTCGGCGGATACCCGGTCACTGGATCGGGATAAAGAACACATAGGACCTTGGCCATTTTTTGCTCCGTGTATCGACTTGTCAGTTAGTGCTGCATCGAACAGCACTTGTAGTCTGACGAGGACGGACGGAGGCTTATTTCGAATTCGCACGGTTTAAGCAAGCGAAGCCGATGGGGTCTGGCTTCGATCGCTTGGCCGGGAGCCTGGCGTGTTTCAGTCTAAACGCCAAGGCTCCCTTGCGAGCCACGCACTGCTGAGAGCTCTTCTACGATTTCTTCAAACGACGGTCTGGCGGCCACGGCGGTGCTAAAACATGCAGCCTGCAGCCTTAATAAGGCAGCGAGAATGTCCGGCTCTGATTCACGTCCATCGATTCGTTCGATCAACTCTTCGAGCAGACAGCCAAACGCCCGCACTTCGATGCGCTCGAGCAGCGGAGCGAGCGCCTCGTCGTCTCTCGCATAGAACGACGCAGCGCCAAAATCGCCCAACAAGGCCCGTCCCTGACCGCAATGCAGAATATTGTGAGCGTAGAGGTCGCCATGCATGATGCCTTGCCGATGCAGATGGCGGGCTGCCGAAGCGATGCCGTGTGCAATGCTTAACGCCGACGGGAAATCGAAGCGGGTGTCGTTGTTGTAAATATCGCGCGTACACGAATCGAGGCTGGGCGGACCGGCCAGGTTCCTGAATTGCGGAGCGATCAACTCCATGATGAGGCCATCGCTCCCCGCCGGATGATCCTTCAGCTTGCCGAGCACCGGAATCAGATTGGGATGGGCGCCCGCGTTGATGCAAGCCGCCATCTCGCAGTGGGGCAAGCCATCGCTGGTCACGTCGCCCTTAAAGAGCTTGACGGCGACGTGGCGAGTGTCTTCGCTATGGTTGCGATCCGCTGCGCGGTGAATGACACCCGAGGCGCCTTCGCCGAGTTGATGATGCAGTTCGAGCGCGTCCCACTGCATCTCCGCGATCGGCGTTTCAGTCAACGCCGCTGCTTCCAGTCTCGCGGTAAACGGATTGCCGGCATACGCCAGCCACGAGAGCCGGGGTAGCATGAGCAACGCTGCAGGCAATGCGGTAAGCTGATTCGCCGCGAGGCGGATCAGTTCGAGACGGGTGCACGCGGTCAGCTCCACCGGCAGTGTCTGCAAGCGGTTTCCGGCCAGCATCAGCTTCTGAAGTTGTGAGCAGTTGCCGATTTCAGGCGGAAGCGTTTCGATTTCGTTGTCGGTCAGGATGAGCCAGCGCAGTGCGGGTGGCAACGACCGGCCCGACACTGTGCGGATGCGGTTTGCCTTGAAGCCCACCATGCTCAACTGCTCGCACTGGCCGAGTACTTCGGGCAACTCGGTGAACTGATTGTCCGAGCAGAAGATGATGCGCAGCTTCTTCAGGCGAGGTAGATCATCGGGCAGCGACGAAAGCGCATTGCCGGCGAGGTCGAGAATTTCCAGCGTGTCTGCGAGATCGAAGATTTCACGCGGAAATTCGCGGAGCCCGCAGGCCAGCTTCAGGCGTTGCGTACCGGTCAGTTGTCCAGCAAGCAGTTGGTCGAGAGTCGTCGTCACTGTGATGAGGCGCGCGCAGAGCGCACCGGTAAGTTTGGATTTCGTAAGGAGCGATTTTACCGGCACGGGGCTCTTGGTGGTGCGGCGCAACGTACACCCGGATATCTGGTCAGTTATCGGTATGCGATCGGCTCGACAGCCGGGTAAGTCCCGATGACAAAGGCGGGGTGACGGTTTAGGTGTAAATTGAACGGTCATGCTTTTATTTACACAGCGAATGCTCACACGTATGATGGGCTGAAAAAAACGGACTCGTCTGCTTCGCGGAAGCCCATCTATATCAAGGAGACGCCTGATGCATGTGAAAGACCTGTTTCAACTGGAAGGCAAGGTGGCGCTGATTACCGGCGGCTCGCGCGGGCTCGGGTTGCAGATGGCCGAGGCGCTGGGAGAAATGGGTTGCCGCGTGGCGATCACCGCGCGCAAGGCCGACGAGCTGGCGGAGGCGAAAGCGCATCTCGAAGGGCTCGGCATTGAAGTCCATACCATCGTCAACGACCTTGCGAAATTCGACAGGATTCCCGATCTTGTCAGTGAGGTGATCGGGGTCTACGACCACATCGACATTCTCGTTAACAATGCCGGCGCAACATGGGGTGCTCCTGCGGAGGACTATCCTGACGAGGCGTGGCACAAGGTCATGAACCTGAACATCAACGCGCCGTTCTTTCTCGCGCGCGAGGTCGGCAAGCGCAGCATGATCCCACGCCGCTCCGGCAAGATCATCAACATTGCTTCGATAGCAGGCTTGAAGGGCGCGCCGGCGGGCATGAACACGATTGCCTATAACACTTCGAAGGCCGCGGCGATCAACTTCACGCGAGCGCTGGCGTCGGAATGGGGCCGGCACAACATCAACGTCAACGCGATCTGCCCTGGATTTTTCCCTTCGAAGATGTCGGCGGGGCTGCTTGCCACCATGGGCGAAGCCGTCATTGCGCAATCGCCGTTGCACCGGCTCGGCGGCGAGGAAGATCTGAAGGGTTCAGTCGTGTTTCTCGCGAGCGAGGCATCGCGCCATATTACCGGCCAGCATCTGGCGGTGGACGGCGGCTCAAGCATCGTTTGACGACGACACACGCATACAGGAACACGAGGGCAGCAGACACCATGAATACGCTTCATCACGCACACTGGCCGGCTGGCGTGCCACTGCATCTGAGCTTGCCGCAAACCAGTCTGTTCTATAACGTCGAGGTCGCGGCGACCCGCTTCCCGGATAAGCCGTTCATCGTCTTCTACGATACGCCGGTTACGTTTGCGGAGTTCAGAGACGAAACCGAGCGAATCGCGGGTTTCCTGCAACAGGAGTGCGAAGTAAAGGCCGGCGACCGCGTGTTGCTCTACATGCAGAACAGTCCGCAATGGGTGCTTGCCTACTATGGCATCTTGCGGGCGAATGCAGTGGTGGTGCCGGTCAATCCGATGAACCTGACGGACGAACTGCGGCATTACGTGGAGGACAGCGGCGCAACGACCGCCATCGTCCCGCAATGCCTGTATCCGCAGATTGAGCCTTTGCTGGGCGAAGCGCCCGGGCAGGGCCTGAAGTATGCAATCGTCGCGACCTATAGCGACTACCTGAAACAGCCATCGCCCATCACGCCGCCGGAGTTCGTCACTGCGCCGAAAAAATCCATCGAACGTCATGACGTCACCGCATGGAGCACGGCACTTGAACGGCACCTGGCTCCAGGGCCGCTCACTGCGGGTCCAGACGACCTGTGTGTGATGCCGTACACGTCGGGCACCACGGGCAAGCCGAAGGGATGCATGCATACGCATCGTAGTGTGATGAGCACGTCGGTGGGTGGCTGCGTGTGGTTTGGGGGATCGCAGGACAGCATTCATCTGTCGGTATTGCCGATGTTTCATGTCACCGGCATGCAGGGTGGCATGAATGGTCCGTTGTATGCGTGCGCAACCATCGTCATATTGCCGCGCTGGGATCGCGACGCGGCGGCGCAGTGCATGCAGCGCCATCGCGTCACCGCGTGGCAATCCATCTCGACGATGATGGTCGACTTTCTGTCCAATCCGAAGCTTGCCGAATACGATATTTCGAGCCTGAGCGGTACGCGCGGCGGTGGTGCCGCCATGCCGGAGGCGATTGCTCGCAAGCTCAAGACACTGACCGGCCTCGACTACGTGGAAGGCTACGGAATGTCGGAGACGATCGCCGGGACGCATATCAACCCGCCGCATCGTCCGAAGCCGCAGTGTCTTGGCGTTCCTGTATTCGATCTCGATTCGCGGGTGATCGACCCGGTCACGCTGCAGGAACTGGCACGGGGCGAAACGGGCGAGATCGTCGTCAACGGACCGCAGATCATGCAGGGTTACTGGCGCAATCCCAAGGGGACGGCTGAGGCGTTTGTCGAACTCCATGGCAAGCGTTTTCTGCGCACCGGCGATCTGGGACATATCGACGAAGACGGTTATTTCTTCATGACCGATCGACTCAAGCGCATGATCAACGCATCGGGCTACAAGGTCTGGCCGGCCGAGGTGGAAGCGCTGATGTACCGGCATCCGGGGATTCATGAGGTGTGTGTGATCGGCGTGCGGGACGAGCGTCGTGGCGAGACGGTAAAGGCGCTGGTCGTGCCTGCGGCCGGTTATGCAGGAAAACTGACCGAAAACGAGATCATCGACTGGGCGCATGAACAGATGGCGTCGTACAAGGCGCCGAGGTTTGTCGAGTTCGTGACGTCGCTACCCAAATCGGGCAGTGGCAAGATCCTGTGGCGCAAACTGCAGGAAGAACACGCCGCGCAAGCGGCAGGAGGAAAAGCATGTTGAACGCTGCACTGGAAATTCCCGATGTCCGTCATCTGGTTTCGCCGGAAGAGTGGCAAGTGCGCCTCGATCTCGCCGCCGCCTACCGGCTGGTTGCCCTGTTTGGTTGGGACGACCTTGTGTTCACGCACATCTCGGCGCGCGTGCCAGGTCATGAAGATCAGTTTCTGATCAACCCGTACGGTTTTTTCTTCGAGGAGATCACCGCATCGAGTCTCGTCAAGGTCGATCATCACGGCAAACCGGTGATGGCGACGCCCTTTGACGTCAATCCCGCCGGATTTGTGATTCATAGCGCGGTGCATGAAGCGCGGCCGGCGGTGAATTGCGTGCTGCATACGCATACCCCTCACGGTGTGGCGGTGGCTGCGCAGCAGGACGGTCTATTGCCACTCTCGCAGCAATCGGGTTTTGTGCTGACGAATCTCGCGTATCACACGTATGAAGGCGTCGCGCTGCGTGAGGCAGAGAAAGCGCGGCTCGTCGCCGATCTCGGCAACGCCAATTACATGATGCTGCGCAATCACGGTTTGCTGACGTGCGGTCGTTCGGTTCCCGAAGCGTTTCAGGCCATGTATCTCTTCGAAGCGTCGTGCCGGATCCAGATCTTCGCACAGGGCGGCGGCAAGCTCACCGAAGTGCCACAGTCGATTATCGACACGATGGGCGAGCAGGCGCGCGAGGTCAGCAAAGGGCAGGGCGCAAACCTGGTATGGCCGGGACTGCTGCGACGGCTGGCGCGGCGTAACCCTGGGTACGATCTTTAGAGAAGGGCCAGCAAAGCGGCGTGTCGTGTCGCTTCAGCCAATGCGCCACGACAGTTCATGCGCGTGGCCATCTCGCGGTAGCGTCAGCGTCGCCACGAGTCCCTTAGCCGCACCGTTGCGCAGCGTCAATGTGCCGCCATGTGCGGCTGCAACGCTGCGGGCAATCGTCAGTCCGAGTCCTGTTCCACCGCTTGCCCCGCTACGCGATGCAGACACCCGGAAGTACGGCTCGAACACACGCTCGAGCAATGCCTCATCGGCGATGCCGGGGCCTTCATCGCTGATGGCGATGCGCAACGTGACGTCGTCGTCGCTGACGCTGATCGTCGCTGTGCCGCCATAGCGGATCGCATTGTCGAACAGGTTCTGCAAACAGCGCTTCAGATTGCGCGGATATCCGGACAAAGGACGCGTCGCGCGGCCTTCGATATTGACTTCATGACCTGCCTCACGCGCATCCTCCGCCAGGCCTGCCAGCATCGAATTGATTTCGATCTCGTGACGGTCTTCGGTAATCTCCACGCCCTGCACGGCGTCGAGCGTCGCGCGGACCATTGCCTCCATTTCGTCGAGATCACCGCGCAAGCGCTCGCGCGCTTCGGTGTCGGGAAGCATCTCCATGCGCAGCCGCAGCCGTGTGAGCGGCGAACGAAGATCGTGCGATACAGCCGTCAAAAAGCGTGTGCGCTCCCCGAGGCTGCGGGTGAGTTGCCCCTGCATCGCGTTGAACGACTGTGCCGCGGTTCGCACCTCAAGCGGACCCGTTACCGGCAGTGGCGGACGATAGATGTTGCGGCCCAATGCCTCGGCGGCCTTCGCCAGTTCCTTCAGCGGTTTTACTGCAAAGCGCACGGCCACCAGCGCGAGCAACAGCACGGCCGTAAGACGCACCAGATAGATCCGCAAGAGGTAGTCGAGCACGAGCGAACCTGGCTCGGTCTGCATGCCGGCCTGCCCTTCGTTGGCGTGCACGTCGAGCCATTGACCCTGCGGTAACTTCAATTGCAAATGAAAATCGCCCGACGGCATGCGCGAATTGAACAGGCCGAGGATCCCGTTGTGATGGCCCTTATCGTCACGCAGCTGAACTTCAAGCAGACGCACTTCGATTGCTTCACCGAGTCGCCGGCGGATTACGCCCGCTATCAGGTCGCTAACGGTGCGCTGTGCCAGCGACCCGTCAGGCGGTAAGGCGGCGGGTACGTCGATCCATTGCAAGCGGTAGCGCTGATCGCCGAGTTGCCTGGCAATCGCATCGCGCGCGGTGTCGTCGGGAGCGTTCTGAAGCAGGCGCACGGTGTCCGCGAGACGGCTGGCGAACAGGCGCGCCGGGATTTCAAGCGTGCGGTTGTCGTGCGTCTCGAACCAGATCGTACTGGTGAAGAGTTGTCCCGCGAACATGCCGATCACCAGAATCAGCACGAGCCGTCCGTACAGAGTATCGGGCCAAAGGCGCAGTTTCATCGGTTTGAGTGGCTCATCGAGATGCTTCAGGCCTCGTGCGTGACGTCGGCCGCAAGCATATAGCCCTCGTTACGCACGGTGCGGATCAGTCCGGTGCCGCGCGCCGAGTCCTTGAGATGTTGACGCAGACGGCTGATGCATACGTCGATCGAGCGGTCGAGCGGCGTGCGTTCCTTGCCGAACACGCGGTCGAGCAGAAACTCGCGCGAGAGCGGCCGGTTCGGATGGTCGAGCAGCGTGCGCAGTGCGCGATAGTCGGAGCCGCCGAGCGAGACGATCATGCCGTCGGGCGAGCACATCTGCTTCATGCGAGTGTCGAGCTTCCATCCTGCGAAGCTCACGAACGCCGACGAATCGGCAAGCCGTTCGCCTGGCACGCTGCGCGTGCGGCGTAGCACCACTTTGATCTTGGCAACCAGTTCGCGCGGGTCGAAGGGCTTCGGCAAGTAGTCGTCGGCGCCCATCTCAAGCCCGAGGATACGGTCGAGCAGGCCCCCTCGCGCACTCAGAATGATGATCGGTACGCCGTGTTCACGCCGCAAGTCGCGCGTGATGTCGAGGCCGTCCTCGCCTTCGAGCATCAGATCGAGTACGACGAGATCGACGTGCGACGTGTTGATGACCTGCTTCATCTGCACGCCGCTTTCGACGGCGGTCGCCCCATAGCCCATGCTGCGCAGGTAGTCCTGCAGCAGTTGGCGAATGTTGGGGTCATCGTCGACAACGAGTATGTGGTCCATCGTGAGTTCTTGTTTTGCGTTGCGCGTGACATCTACACATCGGCAGATCTGCAGCGTAATCACTGCGATCGCGTCCGCGCCAACACATTCCATTACAAAACAGCTTTGTTTCAACACATCGCCATTACATTGCGCCGCTAAAGTGGAGCCCGCAAATGGCAATCATTCTCATTCAAGAACTATACCATGTCGACTTTCCGGTTTCAGTCACGGGCTCGCCGCTTCGGCCCGGTCGCGCGTGTCCTGGCGGCCTGCGCGGCGTTCAGTTTCGCCATGCTCGGGGCCGGTGGAGCTGTGTATGCTGCGACGCCGGCCCCCGGAGCAAGCCCGGCGCCCGGAACAACAGGGCCGGCCTCCGCGCAGACGGTTACAGACCTCGCCGGCCGCACGATCCGCATCCCGGCGAACCCGCACCGCATCCTGCTTGGCGAGAGCCGCTTGCTGATGGCGGTCGCACTGCTGGAAGGCAAACAGCCGTTGGCACGTATCGTCGGCTGGCAAGGCGATCTGCCGACCATGGATCCACAAACCTTCGACGCCTACGCCGAGGAATTCCCGGGCATCAAGCAGGTTCCGCTGATCGGCAAGGCAACGGAAGACAGCATCAGCGATGAGAAAGCGCTGAGCGTCAAACCCGACCTCGCCATTTTCAGTCTCGCGGGTCACGGCCCGAGTCGTTATAACGCTCTCGTCAAGCAACTCGAGGCGACCGGTACAACGGTCGTATTCGTCGACTTCCGGTTGCACCCGATGCAAAACACGCTGCCCAGTATCGAACTGCTCGGCAAGGTGATGCACCGGGAGCAGGAGGCGAATGCGTATGCGCAGTTCTATCAGCAGCACCTGGCGCGAGTGCAGGCCGTGGTGAAGCAGATTCCGCTGCAACAACGGCCCACGGTCTTTATCGACCTGTTAGCGGGGGCGTGGGATGCAGGCTGCTGCCATACCGCCGGCAACGGCAATTTCGGCGAGTTCATCCAGGCGGCGGGCGGGAGCAACATTGCGGCAGGCCTGGTGCCAGGCGTGCTCGGCGACATCAGCATGGAGCAGATCATCGCGGCACGACCCGATGTGTATATTGCCACCGGCAGCCGTACCAAGCCAGGCCTCGCGTCGTTGCGGGTCGGCGCACTGACGAGCGAGCACGATGCGCAAGCGAGCCTGGCGACGCTCGTTGCGCGGCCAGGCTTCGATACGATCAAGGCGATTCACGACGGCGACGTGCACGGCATCTCACACAACTACTACGACTCGCCGTACAACATCGTAGCGATCGAGGCATTCGCGAAGTGGTTTTATCCGCAGCAGTTCAAGGACCTCGACGTGAATGCTACGCAGGCCGAACTGTATCGCCGCTTCCTCGCGGTGCCGCCTGATGGCGCGTACTGGGTGGACGGGGTGAAGGGCGCTGCGTCTACGGTTGCGTCGCACCCAACGGGCGGCTAACGCATGGCGACGCTTCCGCATCAGGCCGTGCCGCAGGATATCAGCGTGCGGCATTACCGGCGCCTCACGCATCGACGGGTCATGTGGCTCTTCGCTGTCACCGCGCTGATTGTGTGCTCGCTTCTATTCGACCTGCGCACCGGGCCGTCCGGCTTGCCGTTGATGGCACTCCTGCACACGGTGTTCGAGCGCGCCTCGGCTGATCCGGCGACCAGCGTGATCGTCTGGCAGATTCGCCTGCCCTATGCTGTGATGGCACTACTGGTGGGCGCATCGCTGGGATTGTCCGGTGCTGAGATGCAGACGGTCCTCAACAATCCGCTCGCGAGCCCCTACACCCTCGGCGTATCGGCTGCGGCTGCGTTCGGCGCATCATTGGCGATCGTGCTGGACATAGCGATTCCCGGCGTATCACAGACGTGGATCGTCTCCGCGAATGCCTTCATTTTTGCGCTCCTTTGCGCATTGATGCTCGATTCGGTGGCGCGCTGGCGCGGCATGAACACAGCGGGTGTCGTGCTGCTCGGTATCGCGCTCGTGTTCGCGTTTCACGCGCTCGTTTCGTTGATGCAATTCGTGGCCTCGGCCGATGCGCTCCAGGGTCTCGTGTTCTGGACGCTCGGTTCGCTGGCGCGCGCGGACTGGCCCAAGATTTCAGTGCTGGCGGTCGCGCTGGCGCTGGCGTTGCCGCTGTCGATGCGCAACGCCTGGACGTTGACTGCATTGCGTCTTGGCGAAGACCGCGCGGCCAGCTTCGGTATCGACGTGCGGCGCTTACGGCTTTCGACGCTGCTGCGCGTGTCGGTGCTGTCCGCGCTCGCGGTGTCGTTCGTCGGTACGATCGGCTTTGTCGGGTTGATTGCGCCGCACATTGCGCGCACCCTGTTCGGCGAGGATCATCGCTTCTATCTACCCGGCAGCATGTTGATCGGCGCGTTGACGCTTTCGCTCGCTTCCATCGCCTCGAAGCTGATCATCCCCGGCGTGCTGATTCCAGTGGGCATTGTCACGGCGTTGGTCGGTATTCCTCTGTTTCTCGGCATTGTGGTGCGCTCGCAGGGGCAAGTGGGATGAGCGGCCTCTACATCCACGATCTCAGCGTGCGCTACGACAAGCGCCAGGTGCTCGCCTCGCTCGAAGCGGGGCCGTTGCCTCGCGGCCAGATCACCGCTTTACTTGGGCCGAACGGCAGCGGCAAGTCGACGCTATTGCGCGCTTTAGCTGGGCTCACACGCGTTCACGCCGGCTCACTGTCCCTTGATGGCGAGACGCTCGCGCTGTCGGCGGCCAGTGCCCGCTCGCATAGCGTCGTGTATCTGCCGCAGGCGTTGCCCGCCGGCGTACGTCTGCAAGTGCTGGAGTCCGTATTGGTGGCGTGCCGCGCCACGCGCGGATATGCCGGTTCTCTGGGACGTTCGCCGCATGGGGACGATCTCGCGCACGCCCACACCGTTCTGCACAGGCTCGGCATCGAGGGCCTCGCTGCTCGTTCGCTCGACGAGTTGTCCGGCGGCCAGCGGCAACTCGTCGGCATTGCTCAGGCGTTGGTGCGCGACCCGCAAGTGTTATTGCTCGACGAGCCTCTGTCGGCACTCGATCTCAACCACCAGTTTCATGTGATGCAGGTACTGCGCGAGGTCACGCGTGAGAGCCGCATCGTGACCGTGGTGGTGCTGCACGACATTAACGCAGCGATGCGCGCGTGCGAATGCGCGATGCTGCTGCACGAGGGGCGCATCATGCGCTTCGGACCCCCGTCCGAAGTCGTCACGCCTGCGACGCTCAGCCAGGTATTCGGTGTTGCCGCGCGTATCGAGCCATGCTCGCACGGCCACCATCAGGTTCTGATCGACGGTCTCGCCGCTCAGACGGGCATCGCCAGCCGTTAGCCACACGGCCCAGCCAGCCCCCAAACCACGCCGCTTCGGCAACGCATCGACGTACGCCCTCGAAAAGGGGCGTCGCGTCGTCGCGCGCACGGACGGTCAATCAAAACTTCAGGACACAAATGAAGAAGACTCTTGTTATTGCCGTATGCGCGGCGGGGTACGCCTGCGTGGCACAAGCACAATCGAGTGTGACGCTCTATGGGGTGATCGATGCGGGGCTTTTATATGCCAGCAATCAGAATGGGCACGCTGCCTGGCAAGCAGGCAGCGGAGATGTGACCGGCAGTCACTGGGGCTTCGTCGGGCGCGAAGATCTCGGTGGCGGCACACGGGCGATTTTCCAGCTTGAAAACGGCTTCAGCGTGACGAACGGAACCGCTCGGCAAGGCGGCCGCGAGTTTGGCTATCAGGCGCTCGCGGGACTGTCGAACAACCGCTTCGGCACGGTCACGTTTGGACGCCAGTACGACTCGGTGGTGGACTATCTCGCGCCGCTCAGCTTCACCGGCATACATCCTGGCGGCAACAACCTGTCTGCGCATCCGTTTGATAACGACAACCTGAACAACTCGTTTCGCGTGAATAACTCGGTGAAATTCGCCAGCAATTCATACGAGGGGCTGCGTTTCGGGGCGCTGTATGGCTTCTCGAACGAAGCTGGCGGGTTCGACGACAATCGTTTGTACAGCTTCGGCGCTGCCTATGACGAGGGTCCGTTGAGTCTCGGTGCGGGCTATCTGCAGGCGAACAACGGCGGCGGCAGCAATACCGGCGGCGCGATAACCTTGACGGATCGCACGTTTATCGCCGCGCAGCAGCGTACTTATGGCGCGGGCGCGAACTATACGCTCGGCGCAGCGAGGTTCGGCTTCGTCTGGACGCGCACGCAACTGGGCGGCCTCGATACGATCAATGGAGCAAACAGCCTCGGCCTCACGCAGAACGGTCAGGGTGCAAGCTTTAACAACTATGAAGTGAACGCGAGTTACACGCTAAGCCCGGCGCTCAAGCTGATCGGCGAATACACCTACACGGACGCAGCACTCTCCACGGCGAGCGGCGAGCATCATCCCAAGTGGCAGGAGGTATCGGTGATGACCGATTACTTCCTCTCCAAGAGGACGGACCTGTATCTGCAGGCGAGCTATCAGCATATCGACAGCGACGGCTCGGGGTTGACGGCCGATGTGAGCGGCCAGGCGATGTCTTCGACCGATGAGCAGATTGTGGTGGGCGTGGGGATGCGCCACCGGTTCTGAAAGGGCGCGCGATTGCGCCCCGTGTTGGGCATTGCTTAGTCCGCGGTGTCGGCAAGCATTGCCCAGCGTTCGTGGTCGCGCCATTCCCCGTTGATGCGGAGATAGCGCGGCGAGAATCCTTCCTGTTTGAAGCCTACGCGGCGTACCAGCGCAATTGATGCGAGATTGTCAGGCTGAATGTTAGCCTCTAGCCTGTGCAAACCTAGATCGTTGAACGCATAGTTTACGGTCGCGCGGAGCGTCTCCGTCATCAGGCCGGTGCGGGCAAAGCTCAGCATTCCGTAGTAGCCGAGATAGGCGCTCCGAAAGGCGCCCATGACGATCTCGTTGAGATTGATGATGCCCACTACCTGATTCGACGCCGCTTCACGCGCGACCAGGCCAACGTTGGGTCCGGTGAGGCCGCGTGCAAACCACGTGTCGAAACCGGCCTGGTCGGTGAAGGAGGTGACCCATGGCAAGTGGTGAGCCTGGCTCGCAATGTTGGCTGCGATCAGATCGGCTGCGTCAGCCGGGGTCGCGCGGCTGAGTCGTAGGGTAGTCATGTTGCTCCGCGGAGAGGGCTTTTGCAGGGGAGCGTCATTTTATAGGCGAGCACGCGGGGAAGGTAGTGGCAAT
>Ga0302231_10000966_pt1 | contig 19085 bp, 13 predicted proteins | sample II_Palsa_N2_2_FD_193522 | JGI IMG/M metagenome (GOLD analysis project Ga0302231, IMG submission 193522) | Peat permafrost microbial communities from Stordalen Mire near Abisko, Sweden - II_Palsa_N2_2 | ecosystem: Environmental > Terrestrial > Soil > Palsa > Peat permafrost | place: Sweden...
CGGTCGGCTCCATCGCCGGCCAGATCGGCAAGATTCACGGCGCACGCGTGGTCGGCATCGCTGGCGGTGCCGACAAGTGTCGTTACCTCACCCACGAACTCGGCTTCGACGCCGCCGTCGACTACAAGGCCGAAGACTTCAAGCAGCAACTCAAGGCCGCCACCCCCGACGGCGTGCACGTCAACTTCGAAAACGTCGGCGGCGACGTGATGCGCGCGGTGCTCTCACGCATGGTCATCGGCGGCCGCATCGCGATGTGCGGGCTGATCTCCGGCTACAACAGCGGCGAACGCCCCAGCGACGACTACGGCGTATTCGTGATGAAGCGCCTCAGCATGCGAGGGTTTCTGATACTCGATTACACGAAGACGCGAGAAGCAGTGCAGACGTTAGGTGGGTGGATTCGCGAGGGGAAGTTGAAGGCGGAGGAGACGATGGCGGATGGGCTGGAGAATGCTCCCGAGGTACTCAATCGGTTGTTTGATGGGAGTCATCGGGGGAAGCTGGTGTTGCGGGTGGACCCGCAGGCGTAAGGTGTGATTGTTCTGTAATGTCTGCTTTCGACAGCTGCCGTCAAGCGCGTAATTGATATTCAGTGGTCTCCGAATGCATGCATGGCACGTTCGCGCCGATCTTGGTCCTCTGGATCGCCAGAGTGCAACGTGTGTTCTAGCAATCTCACCTTGAGCTGCGCCGGTATAAGGGCGAGACCTTGTGGATAGCGATGCCTAGAATCCCACCCTGCGAGATACCGCGCAGCGCCTTCGAGCAATGCATCGTTGGCGTTCGGCGCTTGCGCCACTGCGACGACTTGCTCAGTTGGAAAGTCCTGCAACAAGACATCCGTGATGTCCTCATAAGCTGGAAATCCGCTCCACGGTCCCACCCCAGAGCCATACAAGACTAAAAGTCGCCGAATCCGCACATCGCGGTCGGGTATTTCAGCTTGCAGGGCATCTTTCAAGTCGGCCAGCTTCTTGCCATATGGGTTCATACCCATACGGAACTGTTGGTCGACGTCCCAGACGCGACGGATCGACGCAGGCATCACAAGAAGCCACCGTTTCATACCTTCATCAAATTTCTTCTGCTCCTCTTGTTGACTCACCTGCATGTCTTCAAGGGAATGCGACAACGGGACGCGGAGACTGGTCAGAAGTTCGTTGAGAGCCTTTGGCGAGCCAGCAGCGCCAATACCTGGCAACGATTTATTATCGCGATACATCTCAAGCTGATGGCAGGAATAGCAGAGCAAGAAATCGTAGGTGTGCCCGTTGGCTTGGATCCGGATCGCAACGCGTGGGTCGAAACACGATGCTATGGCTCCATCGAACCCGGCGATCGCGGCGTCAAAAGCAGCGACGGCTGAGGATTCCTGCGCTGGGCTTAATTCCGACTGGCCCAGTATCTCGAAACCGTGGAACCGTGCCACTTTCTTTTCTGGATCACCCCACGGCTCAAGCGAGTACAGGACGGCGTGCCCTCCCGAATGAAGCGATTGCTGCGCCTCGGCGGGCAGTGCGTTGAAGCCGGCATGTGCGCACTGGGCCGTGAAGACCAAAACCAGCATTCGAGCGACCCACGAGAGTTTCCTCATCACGAACACTGCAGCAGCCCGACCGTAACTCTGATCTTGATCCCCTAGCACGCATACAATGCTCTCAGGCGGAATAGAAGAGCAGTTCCTCTCGAGTGCCAATTGGCCGATCTTCTGCAATCGATCTTTGGATGCAACGCTCATAGTCCCCTCCTTAAGCTTCCTGCCCTTGATCTTACGAGATGTCCACTTTGGGCGTTATCGGAATCAGGTTCAGTTCTGGCGGAATGCCAATTGGGGTGTCGAGTGTTTCGCAGAAGCGAGAGCTTTCGTGCGCCTTCGGCGCCCGAGTTACTTTCTCTTTGCGTGGCCAAAGAGAAAGCTAACCAAAGAGAAAGGCCACCCCGCTTGGCGCTTGCCGGGCTCCTGCCCGGCAAGTCCGTGAGCCGGGGCCGGGCTTTTCGACAGGACTCCTGTCCTGACGAAAAGGCATCGGCATCCGTGCCGATGCCCGCTGCGCGGCCTATCGTCCCCGACTCACCGCCGCACAGGGGCCCCGGTAGAGCAGCGGGCCATCGTGGCCCGCACTCGGTGAGGATCTGAAAGCGCAGCAGCAAGAGCAAGGGCAACGCGTTGCTCTGCCACTGCTTTGCTATTGCTTTGTTTTTGATCTGGCCCTCTGAAAAGTACGCGCAGGATGCGCGTCGCTCTACCCGGGGCCCCTCTGAAGCGGCGGGCGGGTGGAGGAAAGCCCGCAGGGTGGTTCGCAGGGATGCGAACCAGTTTGGCGTCAGCACAGGAGGTGCTGTCGACAAACCCCGTAACCCGACCGCGGACCTTGCGGGCAGGGATGCCCGCAAGGCGCGTAAGCGGGGTGTCGTTTTCTCTTGGTTACTTCTCTTTTGGACAAGCAAAAGAGAAGTAACTCGCCCTCCGAAGGAGGGTGAAAGCTCTGCTTTCAAGCTTTCCGCAGCAGGTTCACCTGCCGCCACACCACCTTAATCCGAAATCGCCAACACACACTCATCCGCACCGTAACTACGGCAACAAACCGGAAAAATCGACAAACTACCCGGTGCGATGGCGGGCGAGAGCAACCCCTCCAGGAATCCGCTGAAGAAACTGCAACCGGAGTGACCATCTTCGGCGCAGAGAGCGCTGCCCTGGATGTGCAGTTGGGCGCCCTGCTGATCGACCTCGGCCAGCGCGCGCAGCGCCGGAACCCCGATGCGCTCGATTGCCTCGCGCAAATCGAGCCCGCCATCCAGCGCGTACTCGCGCTCGAAAACCCAGCCCCCCATGCGCCGCCCGGCCAATGCGAGCGACGACTCGCGCGCCGCTTCGGCGACCGCATGATCCATCGCCAGCAACTGCGGCACGATCTTCGGGTAGTCGTATTCCAGATCGCGCAGCAACTTGTCGACGGCTGGCTCGTCCGGCCCCTGCGGAACCAGATCGACGAACGGGGTCGCCGCCATGGGTGCGGGTGGCGGAGCCGGTCGCGGCGGATTGGGCAAGATGAACTCGAACTCTGGCTCCGGCTCCGGCGGTGCTTGCCGCGTTTCCGGCACGTCCGCGATCGCCGACGCCACGACCGGCTCGGGCCGATCGACCACCTTCGATGTCACTGGCTCAGCGGCCGGCACTGACGTCATCGCAGGCGCAGCCGCTATTGGTGGCGACGCCAGAGCTGTCTGCGGCGGCAGCTTGTGCGATGCGGCGAAATGCGGCTTCAGCTCACCTTCGACATACGGCTCGACTTTGACACTGAGAAAGCGCTCATACGCATTCAACGCCGACACGAGCGCCCGCTTCTTGAGCCAGGGTCCGCGTACGACCATCGTGATCAGAATGCCGTGCGGATCCTGCACCAGACGTTGCCGCTGCAAGGTGAAGCCGTTGGCGATGACGAATCGGCCAACGTCGATCAGCAGGCCCTCCCGGCTTTCCGAGAGGCCTTGAATTTCCAGCTCGATCATCAGGCCCCCCTGTATTCGATGCCGGTGAACTAAATTGTGTGGAATACGGTGTTCGTTCCTGCGTACAAGCCATGTGCTGCAACTGAAGACTGCGGCGACATGCATAGATTCTATGGGTTATGCGGCAGGATTTGTGCGAAAAATTTCGCGCGCCGTACCGAACGCCACCTGTAGCTGCCGACGTACCCGAGAAATTCGTCCCCGCAACGTGACCGCGCCAGGCCGATGCGTGCGTCCCACCCGACGCGTTGGAGCATCCGAGCAAGGTTGGGAGATGAGCAAGGTGCACGATTGCGGGCGTTTGCGACGAAGTCTGCACACGCGGCATCGGTATAATTTCTGCCTGAGTCGATCTCCGACAACCTCCATTCCCATCTGCACTCCCATCCCGTTGTTAAGGCACTGCATGACTGACCCGAATGCTATCGATCCCTTTCCTTTTCTGGGCGGCGGTTCCAGGACTGGTGCGTTGATTCGGGCCTTCGACTGGCAGAAAACCTCACTGGGAGCGCTAAGCCAGTGGCCTGAATGTCTGCGCACGGTTACTGCACTGATCCTGCGTTCCGATGCGCCGATGACCCTCCAATGGGGGGCTGAGGGTTGGTTCCTCTACAACGATGCCTACATCGAACTCGCCGGTGCTCGTCATCCCGGTTTGCTGGGCCAGACAGTTCGCGATAGCTGGTCGGAGATAGCGGACTTCAGGGCAGATGCAGTGAGTCATGTACTTGAGGGGAATACGCTTAATTACCGTGACGAGCATTTTGTGCTGCTACGCGATGGCGAGCCAGAGGATATTTGGCTCGACATCAACTACAGCCCTGTCGTCGATGGAACCGGGACCCCTGTCGGCGTAGTGGCGGTTGTCAAAAATACCACCGCGCGAGTTCAAGCCGAACAGCGACTTCGTTTTGCCCAGGAAGCTGGTGGCGTGGGTACGTTTGAGTGGTATCCGGACTCCGGTCGCCTCGAGGCTTCCGAGCAATATAAACGCGTGTGGGGACTGGGCGCCGATGCAGTCGTCACCGATAAACTGTTGCTCAGCCTGGTGCACCCCGATGACCGGCACATGGTGATACCTCAACGCTCCGGCCTGCCCAATCCCATGGCTTATCTGGAGTTCCGGCGCGTCGATCCGGTAACGGGCGAAATCCGGTGGATCGCTCGGCGCGGCAAAGTGATCTCCCTCAGTGGAGCGGCACGGCGTTACGTCGGCATCGCCATGGACATTACCGACCAAAAAAGGTCCGCAGAAGCACTGGCTGAAAGCGATGCCCGGTGGCGCCAACTGGTTGAGCAAATGGATATCAAGGAAATTCGGCATCGCAACGTGCGTACGCTCGTAAGAAAGCTTGAGCGCGATGCAAACCGCGGCGGAAAACAGGCTGGAGGTTTGACCATGCTGGCCGAGATGCTAGGCAAGTCGGTTGCCCAGGTCAGCCGTTTCGCGGCTGAAAAACCCACCACGCATATCGGCGATCGGATCGCTCGCGAAATCGAAGCGGTCTTCGAGAAGGAGCGCGGCTGGATGGATCATGTGCAGTGGAGCGCCAACATAGATGACGCCGGGTCCAGCCATACCATCCCATCTGCCTGAGTGCCCCGTGTGCATCGATTCATGCTCAGGGTTTTAGACGTCCATTTACTGACCGCATCGGACCAGACCCGATCCTGGCTCCAGTCGAGCTTGCGACCTGGCCAGCTGCGAAGCAACCTCAAGCAATCTGCTCTTGACCGAGGCCCGCATGCACCCAGGCACGAGGAACGCCATTCCTCGTGCCTGGGTGCAGCCATCATCAGCGCATGATCGCTATCGGATCCTGCTTCGCCTTCAGCGCGCTGCACAGCTTGATCGATTCGCTGGTCTGCGCCAGCCCGCGGTCCACGCCATCGGCATCCTTCATGCGCGACTTGAAGAAGCCCTGCAGGCGATCGACCTCGGCATTCGAGCAGCCGCCACCGGCAGCCAATGCCGGCAGGTAGCCACCGGCGAAGCTGCCGGTGCGAGTCAGCACCTGCGCATAGTGCGTGGTGAACCACTGCCACATCGCATCACGCTGGGCTGCGGTATCACGACCGCCACGCAGCAGCGAAACCATCTCGCCGACCTTGACCGGCTTGGTCAATGCGAAATCACGTACCTGTTCCGTCAATGCCGGATCTTCCACGCTGGTCAGACCGCCGAGGATGCCGTTGCGCAAGGCTGCATCGCTGGTCTTGGGCAATTCCGCAATCAATGCATCGACAGCAGGTTTGCCCTGTTCCTGCACAGCCATGCCGAGTGCATCACTGAGCAGGTCGGGATCGGCCGCGGCCAGATCCAGGCGACCATCCGGCTTGGGCTTGAGTGCTGCCTCACCTTGCTTGAGCAAGGCCGCACGCACTTCGGGAAGCTTGAAATCGAACGCCAGGCTGCTGGCCAGTGCGCTGCGCAGCAAGGCATCCCCCTCGGATTCGCCTGCCTTGCGCTGGTAGCCAAGTTGTTCGAGGCGCGGCAGATAGGCGTCCTTCACCCATGTGGCCAAACGGGCACGCTGGGCATCGGTAGTGGCTTCCTGCCGATAGATCCATTCCACCTGGTCGAGTGGCGCCGTGGCCACTTCGCGGATCTTCGACGTGGTCAACGGCTGCAACGCCGCCAGCACGTCGCCGGCATCCAGGTCGCCACGGCGGAAGTTGGCGTTGATCGCATCGGCATAAGCTAACTGCTCGGCATCGCTGAGCTGGCCGACCTGTTTGGTCAGGCCGGCCAGCTCGACCTTGCCCAGGCTGAAACGGTAATAGCCGCTGGCATTGGCATTCGGCATGATCCAGGTCGGGTTGCTGGCGCCAGCCAGCACCATCGAACCGGTGGCCTGGTCGAGCATGTCGCAGCTGACCTTGCTGCCATCGGCCGTACCGTAGCGCACACAGACCGGCACGCCCCAGATGCGCTTCGCATCGCCGCTGCTGCCGATCGGCAGATAGCGGCTCTGGCTCAAATGCAGCACGGTCTTGCCGTCCTTCTGCTCCAGCTTGGTCTGCACGTAAGGCACGCCGGACTGGTCGAGGAAACTGTTGAACGCGTGCTTGAACGCATCGCCCTTGCCCGCGGCCGTGGCGATCGCGCCAACCAGATCAGCGGCCACGGCGTTACCGAACTTGTGCTGCTGGATATATGCCTGCATGCCCTTCTGGAAGGTCTTCTCGCCGACATAGTTCTCGAACATGGCGATCACACCTGCACCCTTCTGGTAGGTGATGCCATCGAACGCGGTCTCGATGTCGCCATTGCCGGTGATCGGCTGACGGATCATGCGCGCGCTGACCAGGCTATCGCTGCTCATCGCGCCCTGCACGCCACGCACGCGGTCGAGATCGGCACGGTATTCCGGATGCACCTGCATCGTCACCTTCTGCTGCATCCAGGTGGCGAATGCCTCGTTGAGCCAGATGTCGTTCCACCATTCCAGCGTCACCGTGTCGCCGGTCCACTGATGCGCCAGCTCATGCGCGGTGACGTTGAACGAACCCTGTACGTTGCGCGCCGGCGAATCCTTGTCGAGCAACAGCAGCCAGTCGCGGAAGGTGACCAGACCGGCGTTCTCCATCGCACCGGCGGCGAAGTCCGGCGCGGCAAGTACGTCGAGCTTGTCCCACGGATAGCCGAAGCCGTAATAGTTCTCCAGCGCATGGATGATGCTCGGAGTTTCGCCGAGTACATGCGACATGCGATGCGCCTCGCCCGCGGCGGCAATGCCGCGCAATGGCAGCGGGGTGGTGCGATAAGCGTCCGGCGAAATGTCCGGCCCCTTGGCGATATCCCACGGACCCACGCCGAATGCCACCAGATAGGTCGGCAGCGGCAACGTCTGTGCAAACGTCAGCGTCTTCCAACCGTCGCCGGCCGGCACTTCTTTCACCTGCTGGGTATTCGCCACCGCCGTGTCGGCCGTGGGTATCGTCAGGCTGATATCGAACGGCGTCTTGAAGCCGGGCTCGTCGAAGCTCGGGAAGGCGAAGCGCGCGCTGATCGGCTCCATCTGCGTCATCGCATACGGCTGGCCCTTGGCGCTGACCTTGTACAGACCCTGCAGCTGGGCGTTGAGCGGCGCGGTGTAGTCGAAGCTCAACGTCAGCTCCTGCGGCTTCAGCGTGCTGCCGAAATCGACCCGCACCACACCGGCCTTCGGATCCACCGCGACGTACTTGCCGACATGAACCTTGCCGGTGGCATCGGTGATTTCAACCTTCGACACCTTCAGCTCGTTACCGTCCAGCCACAAGTGGTCCGATGCCTGGGTCAGCTTGACCTTGATCGTGGTGGTGCCGGAAAAATCCTCCTTCGCCGGATCGACCTTGAACGACAACTGGTACGACTGCGGCACCGCCCAGCGCGGCAAGCGCCCTTGCGGCGCATGGTCGGCGCTGGCGGCAAACGCTGCGCCACAACAGGCAGCAAGCGCGGTAAGCAGGAGTGGGCGAACGAGACGGCGCATGGCGGATTTCCCTGGGACGAAAGCAAACGCTCACGCTAGGGCGAGGCATGACTTGTGACCCAGTGCCAAAAGGCATAGGCGACCGGCGCCGAAGGGCACGAGGCGATTTTCATATACTCTTCGGCAGGCCACACCCCGAGCAGAACGCCGCCGATGCCCGAGCTCTCCACCCCAGCCAGCCCATTGCATATTGCGGTATTGGAAGACGACACGGAGCTGCGCGAGGCGATCCTGTTACCTGGTTTGCGTGATTACGGTTTCACGGTCAGCGGCGCCGGCACCTCCGCTGAACTGTATCGCCTGATGCTCAGCCAACGCTTCGATATCGTCACCCTGGATATCGGGCTGCCCGATGAGAGCGGCCTTACTGTGGCGCGTCATCTGCGCGAATTGTCCGCCAGGCTCGGCATCATCATGCTCACCGGCAATCAGGACAAACACGATCACCTGCATGCGCTTGGCGCAGGCGCAGATGCGTATCTGTCCAAACCCGTGGATATAGACGTACTAGCAGCCACATTGCACAGTCTGGCACGACGACTGGCAGAAAAATCGACGGGCTCGGTACAGCCACACGTGGCCAACCAGCAAACGCCAAGGCATTGGCGACTGGAAACGGACGGCTGGTGCCTGGTGTCTCCCAACGCTGTCGTCCTGGCCCTTACCGCACCCGAACGCTGTCTACTCAGTGTGCTGATCAGTGCCCAAGACGCACCAGTGTCGCGCGAAACCCTGATCGCAGCACTATCCGACAATGTGTATGACTTCGATCCGCATCGTCTCGAAATGCTGGTCTACCGATTGCGGCGCAAGGCCATCGATGCCGCAGCTGGCAATCTGCCGCTACTTACTTCACGCGGTGCAGGTTATCTGTTTGTCCGCGGTGAATAGCGCACGTGACATGGGTGTTCAAGATCTGGATGTCCGAGCCCGCGGTCAGGCCGAAAGCAGCGGCAACCGGATTTGAAAGGTCGTACCTTGGCCCGGCGAACTCATCACTGAGATACTGCCGCCCGCAGTCTTCAGCATGTCCTGCACCACGGCAAGGCCAAGTCCTGTGCCTTGCCCCGATGGCTTGGTGGTGTAGAACGGTTCGAATACATGTTTTTGCACCGACTCCGGCATACCGTCACCGCTATCTGCCAGCGTCACTTCCAGTTCCCCCGCGCCGAATGCCGGCTGCGCGCTGACTTTGAAATGGCCCCCTTCGGGCATCGCATCACGCGCATTCGCGGCGATGTTGAGCATCATCAATTCGAACTGCCCACGATCCAGGCAAACCGGCAAGCGGATCTGGTCGATATCCATCTGGAATCTGGTATTGGAGTCGAACAACTGTCGGAGCATCGGCTGCATCTCGCGCAGCACCTGCCCGGCATCGAATACTTCCGGGTGCGCCACATCCTGCCGGCTGAAATTGAGCAGTTTGCGGCTGATCGCCAACGCGCGCCGGGACGCCAATTCAACCCCTTCCAGCGCGCCCAGCAGTGCAGGCGCACCCTGATCGGCCAATCGTTCGCGGCGCATCGCGTAACCAAGCACCACGTTCAGCACGTTGTTGAAATCGTGGGCAATGCCGCTGGCGATGCGCCCGACTGCCTCCATCTTCTGGGCATGGATGAGCTGATCCTGTACGCGCTCACGCTCGACCATCTCGTGTTCGAGCAGCACATTGGCCTGCACCAACTGACGCGCATGCTCCTTGGATTCAGCGAGCGTCTCGCGCAAGGCAGCCACGGTGCGATCAAGCAATACGGTGGTCACCAGATAGCCCAGCGACTTGTTAGTCAGCAGCAAAAGTGTATCGGACGTCCTCGCCTGACGCGTGGCGGCGTACAGGATGTCAGTCAACGCGCCGCATGCGTTGACCATGACCAAGGCCAAAAAAACGGCCCAGAGCATCCGACGCCCCAAGACCAACCCGGCCAGGCCGATCATCAGTAGTGGATACAAGTCGTCATATGAAAGTCGCGTTATGCCGAACGCGGCGTACGTAAGCGCCAATGAAATCAGCGAAACCCAGATGTAGGCACTGACCGCAAGCCGAAATCGCCCATGGCGGATCCAGTAAAGGCTAAAGGCAATACAGGCCAGCACAAACACGTCAGTCGACAGGTCCACGACAATCGCAAACAGGGGTATCTGCTTGTAAAGCCCCTGATTCAGGTACACCCATGGGGTATTCACCAGCAACTCGCCACCAATGCAGATCAGCAGCAACTGCACGACCGGCGCATTGCGCCGATCCAGCGCATCATCGATGGGCACCCGTTGCAGCCACTCGGCCACCGAACGCAAGGACAGTCTCACAAGGTCGACACTCCGAAAGCCCTGAGTCTTGCCGATTTGTACGCCGCCATGGCGCGCGTGAGCAAGCGTTAGTTTCCGTTAGCAAGCGTGCGTGACACATGGGACCGGCGTGCTCAATGCTGCCCATCGGTTGTCACGATACGGAAATCGATTCGCGGGCAGTACCGACGGGAGGGGCGCCGGAGTCCACGCAGCCATCGGCAACTATCCCAAGGTACTGGTCGACCACTTCGGTACTCGGGCTGGTGGCCAGGATTGGGCAGCATGAGTGGGGCCATGCCGACGATTCTCAAAATAAATCCGGATCCCGCTCGACGCCAGGAGAGTCCGTTGCCGCACGGAATGGGCAGGGGCCATGTTCGGCACACGCCTGACGCTTGCAAGCAGCTATCGGCCGATGTCGCCATCAATTTTTGACCAACTTATTCAATGGGGTTTCATCATGAAACAAAGGCATCTCATTCTTAGTGCGTCCATCGCTGCGGCGCTGGCCGTCACACCCGGCATTCTGCTTGCCACTTCCGAAAACGCAGCACTTGCCGGCATCAACACTACCGAAGCGCCGAGGGTTACCCAAGCCGTCAACAGCAGCCACCTGTTCACCATTCCGAAGACGCATCTGGACTTCGTAGGCAAGGGCAAGACGACGTCGAGCGTTGCGCTGGCCGGCACAACCACCATGAAGCACCTGCAGTTGGTACTCAAGCCCAGTGCTGCGCGTCAGACGGCAATGGAGTCGCTGATTGCCAACCAGCACAACCCCAAGTCTGCCCAGTTCCAGAAATGGCTGACGCCGGAGCAGTTCGGCAAACAGTTCGGCGTGGTGGATGGCGACATCGCGGCTGTGACATCGTGGCTTGCCTCCCAAGGCTTCACCGTCAACAACGTATACCCAAACAAGACGCAGATCGATTTCAGTGGTACCGCGGCACAAGTGAATCAGGCGTTCCATACACAAGAAGCCGTCTACACAATCGGCACGGAAAAGCATCTGGCGAACGCCAGCGACATCAGTGTTCCAGCCGCACTGCAATTGGTGGTGGCGGGCGTGATGGGCTTGAATGACTTTCGCCCGACAGCGTTGGTGAAAAAGCCCGAGATTGCCCAGTGGAATGCAGGGAAGAAGGGCTTCGTGTCCGAGTCCAAGCCGGCCTCGGGTTCGAAAGTGATCAGTCAGGCCCTTAACTTCAATAGCACCGAGCGTGGTCTGGTACCCAATGATCTGGCAACGATGTATGGCATCAGGACCATCCGGGCCAACGGTGTAACCGGCAAGGGAATTACCATTGCCGTGGTCGAAGACAATGACATGGTGCGAAGCGATTGGACCAACTTCACAAGCACCTTCAATCTTGCTCAGTACGGCGGCACGTTCCAGCAAATCAATCCGGCCCCGACATCCGGCACGAGCAATTGCGTAGATCCAAGCACGAATTTCCTTGGTGAACCCAATGACGACGGAGAGACCCTGCTGGATGCCGAATGGGCTACCGCGATCGCCCCTGGGGCAAACATCGTTGTCGCCAGCTGCGCTGATGACGGCCCCAACTACTATCCCCTCACCAGCAACATCTTCGGCGGCGTCTTCATCGCGGCAACCAACCTGATCAATGGCACCAGCCGCCCGGACATCATCAGCGCCAGCTACGGGTTGGGCGAACTCTTCACGGATAGCGCCAGCAAAACGGCGATCGACCTGATGTGGGCTCAGGCTGACGCAGAGGGTATTTCAGTATTTGTATCAACCGGCGACTCCGGCTCCAATCCGAGTTTCAACGGGAACATCATCCAAACCCAAGGCGTCGACGCCAATGCGCTCGGTACGTCACCGCATGACACGGGTGTGGGCGGTACTGATACAGCGGATATTCTCGATGGCACGACCAGCCAGTATTTTGCCCCTACACCAAGTGTTGTTGGCGGTTCGGCGCTGTCTTATGTACCAGAGATTCCATGGAATGAATCCTGCGCCAACGGTGTTGCCGCAACGGCTTTCGGCTTCACGAGTGCCCTTTCCTTCTGCCAGGAATATCTGAAATTGGATCCTGATGGCTGGAATGTCACCTCCGAAGCAGGTAGCGGAGGCCCGTCCTCGACAGATGCCAAACCGGTATGGCAGCAGCAGGTATTCAACGCTGCAAAGGATCATTCACGCGATCTCCCCGACGTAGCGCTGTTTGCCGCGTCCTATGGCGGATACACCTGGGTGATAACTTGCACGAATGCCAACCCCTGCACTCCGGGGTTCACTACTCCGATGGCATTGAGCGGTGGCACTTCGCTGGCTTCGCCGATGTTCGCCGGCATCCAGGCACTCATCGATCAGGGGCTGGCCGCACGCGGATTGTCACAGGATCAGGGCAATGCAGCACCGACGCTGTATGCGCTGGCGGCTGACGAATACGGCGGCGCTACCGGTCCGACGCCCGCCAGCCTGGCCGTGTGCAATGCGAACAATGGTGCTACTGGCACGGCCAATTGCGTGTTCCACAATGTCACTCGAGGATCGATTTCGACCCAGTGCATCGAGATTTTTGGCGAAACTACTCCTGATTGCTATTTCTACGGGCAGAGCAATAGCTATCTGGCATTACTTGGAGTTGCGCAACTGGGCATGACCACCAGTAATGCTTCACCAACCTCATATGGGGTAAGTAACAAAGCCTACGGTGCCCAACCGGGCTGGAGCTTCGCCTCGGGCCTGGGTTCGGTGAATGCCACGAACTTGTTGATCGCGTGGCGAGCCTTCGACCATGCGCCGCCTGCTCCTTGACCAAGACTGGTTTCTAATGAGCATTGAAGTTGGTCATTGAGTCGATTGCCTGGTGGCAAGATGCCACCAGGCTCCTTTTGAAGCGCATTCATCCATCAAGACGTCGTTGGGCATATAGACGTCTATTTTCTTGCAATCAGCCGGCCACGTCGGCCTGCTCCAGCGCCACGGCCACCGCATGGATTACCGCGGCGATGCGCGCAGCACTCTGAATCGGCTGCGCGGACAGGCCGTGCTTGCGCAAGGTCTTCTCGTGCGACTCAAGGCACATGCCGCAGCCGTTGACGGCCGACACGGCGAGCGAGGCCAGTTCGAAGTCGATCTTGTCGCCGCCGGGATTGGCCATCGCGTTCATGCGCAGGTTGGCGCGCAGCGTGCCGTACTCGGCATCGCCGACCAGGTGCACGAAACGGTAGTAGATGTTGTTCATGCCCATGATCGCGGCGGCGACGCGGGCACCATTCAATTCCTCGGCGCTGGCGTGCTGCGCGGCTTCTTCGTTGATCGCCGCGGTCAGCGGCTTGTAGCGCGAGGCAATCGCCGAGGCGAGTGCGATCACCGCAATCTGTTTCTGGGTCAGGCCAGGCGCACCACCCTCGGTCAATACGGACTCGAAGTTGAGGCGCAGGTCCTTGGCATAGTCGGGCAACTGGCTTTTCAGATCGACAAGACTCATGGGACACCTTCAATAAATTCGGGGCAAAAAAAACCGGCGACGAAGCGAACCTCGCCGCCGGTGGGGTCACCCGCGCGTCAGCGGGGGGAGGGAGGAACTCCTGACGCGCGGGGTATTGCAAACGAAACGCTGGACTCAGGCGACCTTGAGGGTCTCTTCACCCTGGCTCCAGTTGCACGGGCACAGCTCGTCGGTCTGCAAGGCGTCGAGCACGCGCAGCACTTCCTGCGGGTTACGGCCGACCGAACCGTCGGTCACGTAGACGAAGCGGATGATGCCGTCCGGGTCGACCAGGAACGTCGCGCGCTGCGCCACGCCGTCGTCGGTCAGGATGCCCAGCGCATTGCTGAGGTCCTTCTTGATGTCGGCCAGCATCGGGAACTTCAGGTCGCGCAGGTCCTTGTGGTCCTTGCGCCAGGCCAGATGCACGAACTCGCTGTCGGTGCTGGCGGCCAGCACCTGGGTGTCACGGTCGGCGAACTGGCTGTTCACGTCGCTGAAACCCTTGATCTCGGTCGGGCAGACGAAAGTGAAGTCCTTCGGGTAGAAGAACACGCACAGCCACTTGCCCTTGTAGGTGCTGTTGTCGATGTTCTGGAACGCCTTGTCCAGGCTCTCGATCGAGACGGTGGCCGGGACGTTGAACTGGGGGAACTTGTCGCCAATGCTCAGCATGTAGTTAGCCTTTGGTGGTGGATTCGGGGGGATAAGAGACGCCTTGCAGCAGGTGCCTTGGCAAACAAGATAGCTGCCGCGCTTGCATTGTTCAAATTGATTGTTACCATCGCAATCATAGGTTGAGCCTATGGCCTGGATGAGGCATACGATGAACCTGCGCGATCTGCAGTATCTGGTGGCACTGGCCGAGCATCGGCACTTCGGCCACGCTGCGGATGCCTGCTTCGTCAGCCAGCCGACACTGTCTACCCAGATCAAGAAGCTGGAGGACGAGCTCGGCGTGCCGCTGGTCGAACGCACACCGCGCAAGGTGCTGCTCACCGAAGTCGGCCGCGACATCGCCATCCGCGCACGCGACGTGCTCAACGAGATCGAGCAGATCCGCGGCGTAGCCCGGCGCACGCTCGACCCGGAATCCGGCACGGTGCGGCTGGGCATTTTCCCGACCCTGGGCCCGTACCTGCTGCCGCACGTATTGCCGCTGGTACGCACGGCGTTTCCACGACTGGAGCTGTTGCTGGTCGAGGAGAAGACCGAGGCGGTATTGCGCATGCTGCGTGAAGGCAAGCTGGACGCCGGCATCCTCGCCCTACCGCTGCATGAGGACAGCCTGCACAGCGAGTTCCTGTTCGAGGAACCGTTCCTGCTGGCGGTATCGGGCGAGCACCCGCTGGCACACAAGCAGGGCCAGCTGAAGCTCGCCGACCTGTCCAACCAGAACCTGCTGCTGCTGGAAGACGGCCACTGCCTGCGCGATCAGGCGCTGGAGGTCTGCCACATGGTGGGCGCCGGCGAGCACAGCGGCTTCCGTGCCACCAGCCTGGAGACGTTGCGGCAGATGGTGGCGGCGAATGTCGGCATCACCCTGCTGCCGGTCACCGCGGTGAAGCCGCCGGTGGCGCCGTTGGAGAACCTGCACCTGATCGAGTTCAAGGGTCGCCCACCCAGCCGGCATGTGGCCATGGTCTGGCGCAAGAGTTCGGCCATGGATGCGTTCCTGAAGCACCTTGCAGAGATCTTCCGGCAATTGCCCGCCGACCTGCTCAACCCGCACACGGCCGCAACGCCGGTGGCCGCCGCGGCAGCCTCCGTGAAAACGCGCACGCCCGCACGCCGATAGTCCAGCCGAAGTTGAAGCTATCGTTCCATCGACTTCATGGCGTGACAGGCGCATACCACGGTTCAGTCGCCGACATCTGCCCAAGCTCGATCCGGCATCGGGTGATCCCGAGCCGGATCGAGCTTGCTCGACACAAGACCTTCAAGGTCTATGCAGCGAGATCACGCAAGGTCGAAGCGATCAAGGTTCATCACCTTGGCCCAGGCCGCCACGAAATCCCGCACAAACTTTTCCTGCGCGTCCGAGCTTGCATAGACTTCGGCCAATGCGCGGAGCTGGGCGTTGGAACCGAAGATGAGATCGACACGGCTGCCGCTCCACTTGACTGCGCCAGTCTTGCGATCGCGACCTTCGAACACGTCCCTGGCATCCGAGGCCGCCTTCCATTCCGTGTCCATGTCGAGCAGGTTCATGAAGAAGTCGTTGGTCAGCGCTTCCGGCCGCTTCGTGAACACGCCTGCCGAGGTTTGTCCGACGTTGGTATTCAGGACACGCATGCCGCCCACGAGTACGGTCATTTCCGGCGCGGTCAGGGTCAGCAGTTGCGCCTTGTCGATCAGCAACGCCTCGGCCGATACGCCGTATTTGCCCTTGAGGAAATTGCGGAAGCCATCGGCGATCGGTTCGAGTGCAGCGCAGGAATCCACATCGGTTTGCTCCTGCGAGGCGTCCATGCGTCCCGGCGTGAAGAGCACCGTCACGGCGTGACCGGCGTTCTTCGCCGCCTGCTCGACGCCCGCACAACCGCCCAGCACGATCAGATCGGCAAGCGAGACCTTCTTGCCGCCGGACTGCGCGCCGTTGAACTCGCTCTGGATGCCGGTGAGGGTTTTCAGCACCTTCGCCAGTTGCTCGGGCTGGTTGGCCTTCCAGTCCTTCTGCGGGGCAAGACGGATGCGTGCACCGTTCGCACCGCCACGCTTGTCGGAGCCGCGGAAGGTGGACGCCGACGCCCACGCGGTCGACACCAGTTGCGCGACCGTCAGGCCCGACGCCAGCAGCTTGCTCTTGAGGGAGGCAATGTCCTTGTCATCGATCAACGCATGATTGACCGCGGGAATGGGATCTTGCCAGAGCAGCTCTTCGGTCGGAACTTCCGGGCCGAGATAGCGTGCCAGCGGACCCATGTCGCGGTGGGTCAGCTTGAACCACGCGCGGGCAAAGGCATCGGCGAACTGGTCCGGATGCTGGTGAAAACGCCTGGAAATCTTTTCGTAGGCCGGGTCGATCCGCAGCGAAAGATCCGTGGTCAACATGCTGGGCGCGCGACGCTTCGACGCATCGAAGGCATCCGGGATGGTACCGGCGCCGGCGCCTTGCTTCGGCGTCCACTGATGCGCACCGGCGGGGCTCTTGGTCAGCTCCCATTCGTAGCCGAACAGGTTGTCGAAGAAGTTGTTGCTCCACTTCGTCGGCGTGGTGGTCCAGGTAACTTCCAGGCCACTGCTGATCGCATCCGCGCCCTTGCCGGTGCGGAAGCTGCTCTTCCAGCCGAAGCCTTGCTGCTCGATGTCGGCTGCTTCGGGCTCAGCGCCCACATTGTCTGCAGGACCGGCGCCGTGAGTCTTGCCGAACGTATGGCCGCCCGCGATCAACGCCACGGTTTCTTCATCGTTCATGGCCATGCGCGCGAAGGTCTCGCGGATATCGTGCGCCGCGGCGATCGGGTCCGGGTTGCCATCCGGGCCTTCCGGGTTCACGTAGATCAGGCCCATCTGCACCGCACCGAGCGGATTCTCCAGGTTGCGTCCATGGTCGGTGCGACTCTTTTCGCTGCCGTGCAGGTCCGCCTCGGCCACAATCACCCCCTCGCCCGGCTTTTGCTTGCCGTAGCGCACGTCGCCACCCAGCCAGGTGGTTTCGGAGCCCCAATAGATCTCCTCCTCCGGCTCCCACACGTCTTCACGCCCGCCGGCGAAACCAAAGGTCTTGAACCCCATGGATTCCAGTGCGACGTTGCCGGTGAGGATGATCAGGTCGGCCCAGGAAATCTTCCGGCCGTACTTCTGCTTGACCGGCCAGATCAGCCGGCGCGCCTTGTCCAGGCTGACGTTGTCCGGCCAGCTGTTGAGCGGCGCAAAGCGCTGCTGGCCGGCACCGGCGCCGCCACGACCATCACCAATGCGGTACGTACCGGCACTGTGCCAAGCCATGCGTATGAAGAAAGGCCCGTAGTGACCGAAGTCCGCCGGCCACCATTCCTGCGAATCGGTCATCACCGCGAGCAGATCCTTCTTCACGGCACCCAGATCCAGGCTCTTGAACTCTTTGGCGTAGTTGAAGCCATCGCCCATCGGATCGGACAGCGAGGAGTGCTGGTGCAGGATCTTCAGGTTCAGCTGCTTGGGCCACCAGTCGCGATTCGACGTACCACTGCCGGCAGCGTGATTGAACGGGCATTTCGTTTCGGTTGACATGTCTTCTCCACCGTTGGTTGGTTGCGATCCAGTTTGGAGCGTGAGTACCGATGAATGACTGGTTCTTGCGAATGGTTTCCCATGATGCGCTGGATTCTTGACGATCTGGCGTTACCGCAACGTCAGCAGACCGGAAGTGGCGCGGTCAGGATCTTGCGGCTGCCCGTGACGGACTCCTTGGGTTTGCGGCTGAGGCAGTGACTTGCACTGGCTTGTCCCACTTATCCCAGTCGAATATAGATACCGCGATGAGGTGTGTATATTCGATTATTCCAATCGGTTTCATAGCCAATGGCTATGGTCATCCACCCCTTCTCAACGGACGCCATAGAGGAGCCAAGCGACGCCGAGCGCTTTATTCATGGTGGTATGTTCATGGCCAGCCGCAGCCATGTCCTGTAACCGGCTGATCGAGCTGAACAGAGCACTGCCAGCCATCATCACCAGGCTGGTTCCGAACAACGTGGGGCCAATCGCAGATTTCGGATGAGCATGCGCAAACTATGGATCGGCGTCGCCCTGCTGCTGGTGCTGTGGGGCGGCGCTTCGTGGTGGCAGCACCGTCCACTGCATCAACCACCGGGCGTGATCGCGCCGGATGAACCCGAGCAGGACAACATCGAGGATGGTGCGAAGCTGCAACACGGCGACGTGACCCTCACCACCCGCGCCCGTTTCATCCTTACGGCTCGCGTGCTGTCGCGAGCCGATTACTCCTGGGGCGCCGACGCCAAATTGATCCCCGAAGACCTCGCACTCGGCTGGGGCCGCATGTCCGACAGCGCAGTGCTGGCCAGCATCGACATCAGCCAGTCCGACCGTTTCTACTACTGGCACGTGAAACAGTTCCCGATCCCGCGCCGCGAGATCGAGACGCACAGCGCCAACATGCACATGATCCCCGCCGACGCTGGCGTGCTGCACGACCTTAAGGAAGTGCGCCCCGGCGAAGTCGTACATATCGAAGGCTTCCTCGTCGACGCCAGCCGCCCCGACGGCTGGCGCTGGAAAACCTCGATGACCCGCGACGATGTTGGTCCGGGTGCGTGCGAGCTGGTTTATGTGGAGAGCCTTGGCATCGTCACACCGTAAATCCTGTTACACCCGCGGATTCACA
>Ga0302231_10000975_pt1 | contig 19028 bp, 18 predicted proteins | sample II_Palsa_N2_2_FD_193522 | JGI IMG/M metagenome (GOLD analysis project Ga0302231, IMG submission 193522) | Peat permafrost microbial communities from Stordalen Mire near Abisko, Sweden - II_Palsa_N2_2 | ecosystem: Environmental > Terrestrial > Soil > Palsa > Peat permafrost | place: Sweden...
TGGTGTTCGCGGCCTTGGGGTGGGGTGGGGAATTCGTCGGTGCCGTTACGGCGGGTGAAGACGGGTTGGCCGCGGAGCCAAGTGGTGTGGACTTTGCCGCGGAGGGTTTCGCCGAGGTAGGGGGAGATTTTGTGGCGGTAGTGGAGCATGTCTTCGGTGAGGGTGAAGGTGGCTTCGGGGTCGAAGGCTACGAGGTCGGCGTGCTTGCCGGGTTCGATGCTGCCGGTGTGGGTGGCGAGGCCGGCTAGTTTTGCAGGCGCGGCGGAGGTCCATTGGGCTAGTTGCGAGAGGGTGAGTTCGCGGCGGGTGCACTCGGTCCAGAGGACGGAGAGGGCCGTGGAGAGGGAGGGGATGCCGCCCCAGGCGAGGTCGAAGCGGCCGGGCTGCTCGCCGGGCGAGACGTGTTCGGGGTGCATGCGCTTCATGTGGGGTGGGCAGGGGGAGTGGTCGGTGGCGATGAGGTCGATGGTGCCGTTGGTGAGGGCTTGCCAGAGGAGTTCGCGGTTGACGGCGCGGCGGATGGCGGGGGCGGACTTGCAGAGAGTGGGGCCGTTGGGGTTATCGGGGATGGATTCGGAGGTGAGATGGAGGAAGTGGGGGCAGGTTTCGACGGTGACGGGAAGGCCTTCGTGCTTAGCTGCGGTGATGAGCGGGAGGGCGAGCGCGGTGGAGAGGTGAACGATGTGGAGATGGAAGGGGCGGCCCTGGTCGCGAGCCTCGCGGGAGAGCTCGAGGAGCATTTCGATGGCGGCTAGCTCGGCTTCGTCGGGGCGGGAGGCGAGGTAGGTGGAGTACTTGGTCCAGTCGGCGTTGGTGGCGTTGAGGTGCGCAACGGCGGCGTTGATGGAGGGGTCTAGTTCGGCGTGGACGAGGAGAGGGAGGCCGGTGCGGGCGATGTGCGGGAGGGCGCGGACGAGGTTCTGTTTGTCGATGGCGGTGAAGCCGTCGCAGCCGGGATAGATGAGGAAGGATTTGAAGCCGGCGACACCGGCGAGGGCCAGGGGTTCGAGGTCACGCTGGTTGTTGTCGACGGCGCCGCCCCAGAAGGCGTAGTCGATCATGCATTGCGAGGTGTTGTTGGGGCCACCGGCGGCTGCGGCTTCGCGCTTGAGCTCGAGGGCGGCTACGTTGGTGGTCTCGGGGAGACAGTTGAGCGGCATGTCGATGAGGGTGGTGAAGCCTCCGGCGGCGGCGGCGCGGGTGGCGGTGGCAAAGCCTTCCCACTCGGTGCGGCCGGGCTCGTTGATATGGGTGTGGACGTCGATGAGGCCGGGAAGGAGGGCGAGGGAGCCGAGATCCTGGGTGGGATGCGAGTGGGTTGGTGCGGAGGAAGAGTTTGGGTGGACTGCGGTGATGATGCCGTCTTCGATCACTACCGTGGCATCTTGTTCGCCATGGGGCGTGATGACGCGGCGGGAGCGGAGAGCGTGTACCATGATGCTGATTATCTCCCTTTTGTCAGATGGACAAAGGCACCCTACCGTCAGGACAGGATGCGCATAGATGGATGCACACAGCGAGTTTATGGAGCAGGCGATTGCGTTGGCCGTCGAGAACGTGACGAGCGGGCGGGGTGGGCCGTTTGGCGCGGTGATTGTGAAGGATGGGAAAGTGATTGCGACGGGTGTGAACCAGGTGACGGCGACGCATGATCCGACGGCGCATGCGGAGGTGACGGCGATTCGCACTGCGTGCGCGTTGCTGGGGGCGTTTTCGCTGGAGGGTTGCGATATTTATTCCAGCTGCGAACCTTGCCCTATGTGCCTGGCGGCGATTTACTGGGCGCGGTGCCGGACGATCTATTACGGGTGTACCGCGGCGGATGCGGCGAAGGCTGGGTTCGACGATGCGTTTTTGTATGAGGAGATGAAGAAACCGCTCGGGGAGCGGAGGTTGCCGATGGTGAATCTGTGTGGTGACGAGGCGGGGAAGGCGTTTGCTGCTTGGATGAAGAGTCCAATGAAGGTGGAGTACTGATGCCAGAGAAGAATGTGGTGCGGGTAGGGTTGCTGGGATTTGGGACGGTGGGCAGCGCGTTTGCAGAGGTGCTGGCAGCGCAGGCGGATTCGCGGGTGCGGATCACGCATGTGTTTAACCGCGGGGTGGATCGGAAGAAGACGCATGCGCGGGCGGCGTTTCTGAGCAAGCGTGTGGTGTGGACCGAGCGGGTGGAAGATGTGCTCGAGGCCAAGGATGTGGATGTGGTGGTGGAGTTGATGGGTGGGCTCGATCCGGCGGGAGGGTGGATCCGGACGGCGCTTGGTGCGGGCAAGCATGTAGTGACGGCGAACAAGCAGTTGATTGCGTATCGCGGGGCGGAGTTGTTTGCGTTGGCAGCGAAGAACGGTGTGCAGTTGCTGTATGGCGCGGCGGTGGCGGGCGGTGTGCCGGTGATTCCCGGGATTGCGCAGGGGCTGAGCGGCGACGTGATTACGCGGATCAGCGGGATTGTGAATGGGACGTGCAATTTTATCTTGAGCTCAATGGAGAACGGCGCGGAGTACGGCGATGTGCTGGCCAAGGCGCAGACCGCGGGGTATGCGGAGACGGACCCGTCGTCGGATGTGGATGGGTTTGATGCGCGGGCGAAGCTTTGTGTGCTGGCGAGGCTGGCGCTGCATGCGGAGATTGATCCGGAAGAGGTGCCGACACAGACGATTGCGACGATCAGCGCGGTGGACTTTGCGTATGCGAAGGAGTTGGGTTGCACGGTGCGGCAGGTATCGCGTGCGGCGTTGAGCGATGGGGTGGTGAGTGCGAGTGTGGGGCCGATGCTGGTGCCGAAGACGTCGCCGCTGGCGTGGTCGCATGGCACGCAGAATATGGTGGTGACGACTGGGAGGTTTGGCGGGGATGTGGTGTTCAGCGGGCATGGCGCGGGCGGGCATCCGACGGCGGTTGCGGTGATGAGCGATGTGCGTGCGATTGCCGAAGGGAGCCTGCAGGTGCGGCTGCCGGCGAAGAAGATGAAGGTGGTGGGAGATGTGGTCGCGCCGCATTATTTGCGGTTCGTGGTGGCGGATCGGCCGGGGATTGTGGCGGCGATTGCGGGCGCGCTGGCGAAGGTGGGAGCGAATATTGATTCGATCTTGCAGCACCGTGGGTTTGCGGGCGATCGGTTGCCGTTTGTGGTAACGACGGAACCGTCGATGAGTTCGTGGCTGAATGAGGCGCTGTGGGAGATGGCGGGGTTTGATTTTATGCTGGAGCCGCCGTTGTGTTTGCAGATCTTGGTTGTGGATGACAAGGACACGGATTAGCGCGTGAGCTAGTGGTGGGCGAGTGTGATGTAGAGCTCGGAGCGGAGCTTCCAGCCTTCGGGGGTGTGTTGCCACATGGCAGCGTAGGTGCCGGTGAAGGCTGTTTTGTTGTTGGCGTCGGTGGCGATCCAGTGGCCTTGTTCCGAGGCTTGGGATGCGTCGGAGGAGATGTCGATGCGGTCGGGGATGCGCTCGTAGGTTAGGGAAATTTTGGGGGCGTCGAAGCCTTGCTTGAAGAGCTTGAGGTAGGCCGCGCGGGTGGGGACGAAGGTGCCGTCGCCGATGATGGCGCAGAAGTTTTCGGCGAGGGAGTCGGCCACGCCGAGGAGATTGCGGCGGGCGATGGAGCGGTTGGAGTGGGCGCGGGCGGCGCGGATGTTGGACTCGTCCTGGGGGTGGTCGGTGGTCATGGGATTGTTGTAGCAGGTTGCGGGCGGTCAGGTGGGTCTGGTCGCTCGGAAGCCCGACTCGGTCGGTGTGATCTCGGTTAGATCGTACGGGGCCAACTCGGCGATGAGGCGAGCAGTGAGTTCTGTTCCGACGATTTGAAATCCGGCGTACGGCGGATCTGCGGAATAGATCCCGTGGTGGAGATCGATCACGTCCAACTGATGGATGACGCAGTCCTCGGCGGAGGCGGATGTTGAGGTGAAGAGGGTGACGCCGTTTCCATGAACTCCTCTGGGGCGATTGGCCCATGCGTTTTCTGCCGCAGACCGATTGGTAGGACTATCGATGATCCACACGGGTTCATCCGGCGGCAGATCGGCGAGGCGAGGACCGTAGTTGCGTTCGACAACGATGAACACGATTGCTGGCTTAGTCGGCATGCAAACAGAGTAACTTGGGTCGGGCCTGCAGCCCTCTGGGCTGCTAAATGCACAAACCCAGGGCGCTGCCCTGGGCTGTGATGGAGCGCGCCGTTGGCGCTAAACACTTAGTACTTAGGGAGGGTTTTGTCGATGCGGTCGGCCCAGGCTAGGATGCCGCCGGCGAGGTTCGAGACGTTGGTGTAACCCTGCTCTTTGAGGAAGAGAGCGGCGCGTTGGCTGCGGGCCCCGGATTTGCAGTGGACTACGATTTCGGTGGTCTTGGGGAAGGTGAGGCGGTGGAGCTGGTTGGGGAGATCGCCGACGGGGATGAGCGGTGCGCCGATGTCGACGATCTGGTATTCGTGGGGCTCGCGGACGTCGAGGACGAAGGGCGCGGTGTTGTTGTCGATGCGGGCCTTGAGCTGCTCGACGGACATCTGCGGGATGCCGTCGACTACGGGAAGGTCGGGCGTGGAGCCGTGGGAGCTGACTTCGAGCGGGCCTGCTTCGGTGGGCTTGGGAATGCCGCAGAACTGGTCGTAGTCGATGAGTTCTTTGATTTCGTGCGTGCTGCACATGGGGCAGTCGGGATTTTTGCGGAGCTTCATGGTGCGGAAGCTCATGGCTAGGGCGTCGACTAACAGCAGACGGCCGATCAAAGGCTCTCCGATTCCCAAGATCAGCTTGATGACTTCGGTGGCCTGGATGACGCCGACCAGGCCGGGGAGAATGCCGAGGACGCCGCCTTCGGCGCAGGAGGGGACGAGGCCTGGGGGTGGCGGTTCGGGGTAGAGGCAGCGGTAGCAGGGACCGTCCTCGGTGGCGAAGACAGAGGCCTGGCCTTCGAAGCGGAAGATGCTGCCGTAGGCGTTGGGCTTGCCGGTGAGGACGCAGGCGTCGTTGACCAGGTAGCGGGTCTGGAAGTTGTCGGTGCCGTCGGCGATGACGTCGTAGTCCTTGAAGATGTCGAGCGCGTTGGCGCTGGTGAGCATGGTGTTGTGCTTGATGATGTTGGTGTTTTTGTTGAGGCCCTTGAGGGTGATCTCGGCGGAGTCGACTTTGAGTTTGCCGACGGTGGACTGCGAGTGGATGATCTGGCGCTGGAGGTTGGACTCGTCGACGATATCGAAGTCGACCAGGCCGATGGTGCCTACGCCGGCGGCGGTGAGGTAGAGGGCGAGCGGCGCGCCGAGGCCGCCGGTGCCGACGCAGAGGACCTTTGCGGCCTTGAGCTTCTGCTGGCCTTCCATGCCGACCTCGGGGAGGATGAGGTGGCGGGAGTAGCGGGCGATCTCCTCGTTGGTGAGCTTGGGGAGGGCGGCGGTTTCGGGATCGAGGGCGGTGGGCATGGTGTCCTTAAGTGTAGCTGGCGCGAGCGTGCAGCTCAAAGGCGCGGCGGACGCGTGGGAGCGTGCAACGCCTACCTAGAGCAGATGCTCGGGGGGTGGGCTGCGATTCGGTTGTGTAGTGGGGAGGGGTTCTCGCGGCTAGCAACAACAACGGGGGGCGGCGGTTCCGCCGGCAATGGAGGGGATGATGGTGAGTTCGTCGGTGGGGGAGACGGGGGAGTCTTCCTTGGCTGGAAGGTAGCGGACGTCGTCGTCGTTGAGGTAGAGGTTGACGAAGGAGCGCAGCTTGCCTTCGGGGGTGTAGAGGTGCTGCTGCAGGTCTGGATGCGCGGCGATGAGCGCGGCCAGGCCTTCGGCCACGGTGGCGCCGGCGACCGAGACAGTTTCCTGCTTGTCGGTGTAGGCGCGCAGCGGGGTTGGGATGTGGATCTGCATTGTTTGATTATCGCCGATCCGGCTATTGGGTGAGAATTTGCCGTGATGGACGATGCTGAAATGCCAGAGGGGGATTGCGCGATGCGGGTGTCGTGTGGCATACGGTGGGAGGAGATCGTCATTCTTGTCGCCGGGTGGCCGCGTTATGGCTGCGGCCATGCAAGGATGGCAGATCTGGCAATCGCTTCTAGGTCTTTACGGCTGGCGCCATCCCTGGCCTGCAGGGCCATCCCTTGCTGAGTGGCGAGGAAAAAACGGGCGAGCGCATGGGTATTGGTGCGGCGTGGGAGTTCGCCTTGCTTGAGTGCGAGTTCAAGTCTCTTTTGCAGGGCGGCCTGACTGGCCGCTCGTACTTCCTTTACAAGATCGCCAAGACTGTTGGCGTCACTTCCACGAAACGTTGATAGCAAAATCATGCAGCCAGAGGGTCGGTCTGTTCGGGTAAAAGCGGCAGCGGAGGCCATCAGAAAGCCTTCCACCGCATCCCGCGTTTGTGCGTGTTGCCTGAAGGGCGCAAGTATGGAAGGCATGTTGTCCTGCTTGTAGTACTCGAGCGACTTGCGAAACATCTCCTCTTTACTGCCAAAGGCGGCGTAGAGGCTGGGAGCGGAGATTTTCAGGGCTGCACAGATATCGGTGGTCGATGTAGCGTTGTAGCCGTGTTCCCAAAACATCGAGGCGATGTGAGCGAGAGCGGCATCTTGATCGAATTGTCGGGGTCGGCCGCGTGTAGATTTCATAGCCTTTTCATTAATAGAGTAGCCGTTTCTCTTGACAGGTCCCGTTCCGTGTCCTATTTTGTATAGGTCTATACAGAATAAAGAGAGCCAATTACGGCCTTCAACCAGATACTTCAAAGGAGTTTTCCGATGCCCATGATCGATGTGTACGCCGCAGCAGATTTGTTCCCTGAAGTAAGCGATCGTCAACTCGGTGAAGAGCTTATCCATGCTGTTTTGCGAGCGGAAGGAGTGGCTACGCCCGGCGCGTTTCATCTGAACAATACGGCCGCCTACATTCACCGCATGGATGCGTCCTGTGTGCAGACGGGTTCAGCGGCGGCTGCGCGCACTGTGCGCGTTCAGATTGTTACACCACCTGCGGCGTTAAGCCGCGATGGCCAGAAGCAACTGACTCGGGAGATCACGGAGATTGTGGCGAAGATATCTGGCGATGCTACCCAGATAGCGAGGACCTGGGTGCTGCTGACTGAGGCTGCGGAAGGTGGCTGGGGTATCGCCGGCACGGCTTTTGGGAGGGAAGAGTTTATCGCTCTTGCCACTAAAGCAAAGCCTGCGTCCTAATGATGTGCTCAGAAGTCGACCTGGCGGTCAGGCGATTTCGATGGGTTGGTTAACGAAGGCTTTTTCGTCTTCGGTGGTGCCGGCTAGGAGGAAGCTGTTGGTGATTTTTGCGTGGCCCACTTCGATGGCGGTGATGACGTAGGCGCAGCCGAACCAGTGGGCTTCGGCGAAGTCGGTGGGGGACCATTGGGCGGGGTGGTCGGGGTGGGAGTGGTAGAAGCCTACTATGTCGAGGCCGGATTTGCGGGCCTGGCGTTGGGCGGCGATCAATTCTTGAGGAGCAATGTTGTAGCGGTTGTGGGCGCTGTCGATGCGGGTGTTGCCAGCGCGGAGGATCTCGGTGACGGTGAGGGCGTCGACGTCGGATTTGCCTAGGAGGATGCCGCAGCACTCGTGGGGGTAGGTTTCTTCGCCGTGGGCGCGGAGTTGGTCGTAGAGGGGTTTGGAGATGGTTAAGGGCATGGTGGTTGCTCGAAGACGGCTTCAGGTTAGAAAGCGATTGAGGGTTGAGGTTAGATGGGCAGCGTCGGGGTCCTTCGACTGCGTGCTGCGCACTTCGCTCAGGATGACAGAATATTTGTTGCGGCGCGAGATTAAGATTGGCGCGAGAGGAGTTATTCGCCTTCGGTGTTTTCGGCCCAGAAACGTTCGGATAGGTATTTGTCGGCGGAGTCGCAGAGGATGGTGACGACGACGGCTTCGCGGTTGGCGGCTGCTTCTTGCTCGGCGATGTCGAGGGAGGCAGCTACGGCTGCGGCTGCGGAGACGCCGACGAGCAGGCCCTGGGTTTTGCCGAGGCGCTTGGCCATGCGGTAGGCGCGCTCGGTGGGCATTTCGATGTTGCGATCGGCGAGGGCGGGGTCGTAGATGGGCGGGACGATGGCGGTGGCCATGTGCTTGAGGCCTTCGAGGCCGTTGAAGGGACTGTCAGGCTGCATCGAGATGCACTGAATGGCCGGGTTGAGTTCGCGGAGGCGGCGGGTGGTGCCCATGAAAGTGCCGGAGGTTCCAAGGCCGGCGACGAAGTGGGTGATGCGGCCGGCTGTCTGTTCCCAGATTTCGTTGGCGGTGCCGTGGTAGTGGGCGAGCCAGTTGTTTTCGTTGCCGTACTGGTCGGCGTAGAAGTATTTTTCGGGGTTGGCGGCGGCTAGTTCGCTGGCTTTGCGGATGGCGCCATCGGAGCCGTCGGCTGGGTCGGTCCAGAGGATGTTGGCACCGTAGGCGGCGAGGATATTTTTGCGCTCGGGGCTGACGTTCGAGGGCATGCAGAGGGTGACGGGGAAGCCCATGGCCGAGCCGAGCATGGCGTAGGCGATGCCGGTGTTGCCGCTCGTTGCGTCGAGGAGAACCTTGCCGGGGGTGAGTTTGCCTTCGCGCTGCGCGGCGAGGACGATGGCCGAGGCGGCGCGGTCTTTAACGCTGCCGCCGGGGTTTGCCCACTCGGCCTTGCCGAGGAGATGGATGTTGGGGAGGTGCGCGGTGAGGTTGTCGAGACGCAAGAGCGGCGTGTTGCCGATGCGGTCGAGGAGGCTTATGCCGAGTTGCGTTTGGGCTGCTGCGGTCATGAGGCGTGGGGAGGTTCTCGGTTGCGTTTCAGTGTATCGCCCGGGTGTGACGGGGTTCATTGAATCTGCGCGGGCGGTGTGCGAGAGTTAGTAGAGGTTAGCCGTGGCTCGCGGATTGCGTGAGGGTCGGCTGCGACAGAGAGAGTTGTGACTGACCATGGCAAAGACGAAAGCGGTTCCTACGTTTGATGAAGTGCTGGCTACCCTGGGTAACGAAAAGTTTGATGTGTCTCCGGCGACGGAAGGTTCAAATCGAGCGGCAGGGGCGTATCGGGTGAGCAAGGATGGATGCGCGGCTGAAATTGCGCCGAGTTCGGAGAAAGGCTCTCCGACGCGCTTATTGACCAAGGGTGGATGGGTACTGGGTGGAGAGATTGCGCGGCTGGTGGATCGCGGGTATCAGAAGTTTCTCAAGACCGGCAGGCTGGAGATTCCGGCGACGGCCGAAGCTCTGCGCGCGCTGCATCGGTTTGATGAGCAGTTGAAAGAGGCTGTGGGGTCGATGGTGCTTTATAACGAGGCGCTGGGGACGACGAGCGATCGGTATGACTACGATCGGATCAAGGGGCGGTAGGGTTGCTGGGGAGAAACTGACAGTGGGTCGATCAGCGCTGGTCATCGGAAGAAAAGTGACGGTCGTGATTTGCGCCCTCTTCATTTTCCGTTGGATCGCGCTTTTGGGATGCATCATCTTCCTGGGTGTCGACGGAGGGCGTGAGTCGGTTGTCTGGTTTCTTCGTGAAATGGATACGGTTGCACCCAACGCGGAATGGAGCCCGTGGGAATTTGTGATCAAACAGATTTTCTATCTTTTTCTCACGGCAGGGAGTGGATTAGCAGCGATTCACTTCCGACGGAGAATCGAAGCTGTTGATGCTGTCCCCGATAGCTAGGTATTACCGTTTGCGGGGTTGGGAGCGCTGCCATTCGCGGTAGGCTTCGCTTTTGCCGATGTTGCGGGCTTTGGCTACGCGCTTGAGAGCGTCCTTTTCGGTGAGGGATTCAGCGCGCATGAGGTGGGCGACTTCGTCGGCTAACGTGAGGTGTGTGGCTTCGCTGGTGGGGGGGGCGGCGGCGGGCGTGCCGTCGATCAGGAGGACCATTTCGCCGCGGATGGAGGGGCGGGCGCGGATGGTGGCGAGGAGTTCGGCGGCGGTGCCGCGTAGGAATTCTTCGTGGAGCTTGGTGAGCTCGCGGGCGAGGACGATGCGTTGCGTGGGGCCGAAGAGGTCGACGATGTCGGCTAATGCGTCGACGATGCGGTGGGGAGTTTCGTAGAGGATATGGGTGGCCGGTTCGGTGGCGCTGGCGATGATAGTGCGGAGAGCTTCGAGCGTGGTGCGGCGCTGGCCTTCTTTGCTGGGGAGGAAGCCATGGAAGGCGAAGCGTTCGGCGTTGAGGCCGCTGGCGATGAGGGCGCTGAGTGCGGCGTTGGCGCCGGGGATGGGGTAAACGGTGATGCCTGCCGCTATCGCTTCGGCCGCGATGGTGGCGCCGGGGTCGGCGATGCCGGGCATGCCGGCGTCGGAAACTACGGCGATGCGGCCGTCGGCTTTGAGGGCTTCGATGAGTTCGCTGGCGCGGGTGGTTTCGTTGTGCGTGTGGTAGCTGACGGTTGGTGTGCGGATGCCGAAGTGGCCTAGCAGCTTGGCGGTCTGGCGGGTGTCTTCGCAGGCGATGCGGTCGACGGAGCGAAGGACGCGGAGGGCGCGGAGGGTGATGTCTTCGAGGTTGCCGATGGGGGTGGCGACGAGGTAGAGGCCGGGGGCGAGGGGCTTGTCGTGCGACGGTAGCTCAGGGGCGGGGAGCTCTTCGTCGGGATTGGCGGGATGCTCAATCACGGATGTTCTCGCGGAGCTTGGAGGTTGTGGGGCGCATGAGCTTGATTTGCTGGACGGCGCGGGAGAGCGATTGGGGTGTGAGGATGCCGACCATCTTGAAGTCGGCGCCATCGCCTTCGACGACGGGGATGAACTCGCTGGCGCCGAGCAGGGCGGCGCGGCGGAGGGCTTCGACGAGCTTGTCGGTGGGGCTTGCAAGCTGGAGGCTGCGGGTCATGGCGCCTTGCAGGTAGCTGTCGCCTTCGGAGACGAGGCGGTCGGCGATGGTCTGGCGGGCGATGGAGCCGACGAGGCGGTCGCCGCGGACGACGGGGAAGACGTCCTGGCCGCTGTGGACGGAGCGATCGAGCGCGCCTTGGAGGGTGTCGGAGCTGGAGAGCAGGGTGTACTCGGTGAGCATGACTTCGCGGACGAGGATGGTTTCGGCGTCAGTGGTGGAGACGGTGTGAGCGCTGGAGAGTTGGGCGCCGAGCATCATGAAGGCGCCGAGGATGATCATCCAGGGGATCATGAGGATGAAGCCGGCGACGATGACGGCGAGGGCAATGCCGGTTCCAAAACCGAAGGAGGGAAAGTGGAGCATGCTGGCGACGCCGGACTTCGCAGGCTTGGCGTCGGCTGCAGGTTCGGGGCGGGGAGCGCTGGCGGGGATGACGGGCATGGGCAGAAGGCTGACCATGCCGAGGATGATCTGCATCCAGACGAGGCTGCGGAGGATGTGGCTGGTGGAGATCCAGGGCTGGGCGAGGAGCGAGACGTGCGGCTCGAGGCCGTAGCTGGTGCCGAGCAGGAGCAGGCCGACGGCAAAGTTGGCAATGGGACCGGTGAGCATGAGGAGCCGGGTGTTGGACTCGGGCGTGGAGTCATTTGTGGAGGTGGAGAAGGCCATGAGGCCGCCGATGGGGAGAAGGAAGAGCGCGCGCAGGCGGAGGCCTACGTAGGTTGCCGCGATGGAGCGTGCGACTTCGCGGACGAGGACCGCGGAACACATGCCCAACCACAGCGCTACGCCGCGGGTGGCACCGCCGTTTTCGACGAGCGAGAAACCGACGGAAAGGATGAGCAGGAGTATGAACGAGATGTGGACGCGCAGATCGACATTCATGAACCTGCCGATGGCGATGGACGAACGAAGCATAGACGTATTGTAGGCGGTCTATCGCAGGCGCGGGTGTGGGTCGCGATATCCTCAGACGATGCGAGTGATTGCGGGGGAGTATCGATCGAGGCTGTTGCAGGCGCCGCGTGGCGACAAGACGCGGCCTACGAGTGACCGGTTGCGGGAGACGTTGTTCAACGTGCTGGGGCCGCTGGTGGAGGGCTCGCGGTTTGTGGATCTGTATGCGGGCTCGGGGGCGGTGGGGATTGAGGCAATCAGCCGGGGCGCGGAGTTTGTGTGGTTCGCGGAGAGTGCGCGGCCGGCGGTGGCGGCGATACGTAAGAATCTTTCCGACCTGAAGATTGCGGGCGGATTTGCGCTTGAAGATCGAGGGGTGAAGAAGATGCTGGAGGCGTTACTGGCGAAGGAGCGTGCGGCGGAGATTGTGTTTCTGGATCCTCCGTATGAAGAGACGGAGGAGTACGAAGAGACGCTGAAGTTTTTGGCGCGGCATTATGCTGCGGTGCTTGCGGATGGAGCCGTGGTGGTGGCGGAGCACTCGAGTAAGCGGGGGTTGGAGGCGAGGTATTCGGTGTTGGAGCGGACGCGGGTGCTGGAGCAGGGAGAGGCGGCGCTTAGTTTTTATCGTGTGGCGTAGGCGTGTGGGCGCGGGAAGGCATATCTCGGGGGCTGAAGCTCCATCCTCTCGTAAGCTATGAAACCCAAGACTAAAGCCTTGGGTTTCTCGGTTGTGCAGGGCCTTCGGTCCCCGATAGTGTGGACGCTCGGGGCATTGCATGATGTAAAGGCTTGGGGTTCCCGACGGATCAAATTAGTTGGTGTGTGCGGCGAGGAACTGTTTGTAGCCTTCGGAGAGTCCTTGCATGAAAGAGTCGACGAGAATCAGTTGGCCCTGGAGGACTTCGATCTTCTCGACGGTGCTTTGGGCTTGCTCGCGAGAGGGTGGCGCAGAGTCGTCGGGCTCGTTGATGAAGGGACCGATAGCGAGCACGGAGTCGCGTGCCGCTTGTTGCTGTGCGACCGTGACGAGATCCTGCTGCATGTAAATGCTCGAGTAGTCCTGGGCGAGGTCGTACGGCATGTATGCGAGCGCGCCGGTGGACTGTGCGGTCTTCCACGCTACGCCCTGGAATGCGACGATCTGGAAGTTCACTGACATGTGCTTATCTTCGGGATATTTTCCGTTTGCGGCGATGTAGTTGAGAACGTAGACATCGTGTTTGAGGGCGACCTGCCGCTTATGCACGTCGGCGAGGACCCCGTCTATGTTGTCTGCATTGCCTTTTATTTCGGCGTGGAGGCTGGCTTCGGCGTCTTGGACGAGATGGCGATGGTGTTGCCACTCGACTATGCCTTCGAGTGAGAGGGCGATGAGCAGGCCGATGGTGATGGTGGTGAGGTGGAGAAAGAAATCGCGCAAGCCGTGCATGGATTCGTGGGGAGGGTGGACGTCCAGCAAGAAGGGCACCTCGGCGAGTGGCGATTGGATTAGCGTAGCAAAGATCGCAGGCTATGGAGTAAAGCCGCCGCCCTGGTGCGTGCCGGTGACGAGGTCTACGGTGAAGGGGACTTCGCGATCGGTTTGGAGGTTCCAGCCGGTGCCGTGGAGGTGTTGGGCGTCGGCGTGAGTGAGGGTGATGCCTTCCCAGCTGAGGCGCGCGGATTGCCAGCGGACGCCGTTGGCGTCGAGGGCAAGGACGTTGTGAAAGCCGGCGAGGAGGATGACGCCGGCGGCGGGTGCGGGGAGGATCTGGGTGACGGGGCGAAGGGGCAGATGGACACAGTGGTCGGGGGCGAGCGTGTCGATGACATAGGCGTAGCCGCCGGCGATCGCGAGGAGATGGTCTGGGTGAGGGCAGGCGAATATGCCGGTGGGCAGCGACATTTCTCGAAAGCCCAGGGCGCAGGTGGCGAGGAAGTTTGGTGTGGCGGCTGGTTTTACGTCCAGCAGAAGAGCGCCGCGATTCATGGCGTCCTCTTCACCGGGGATGTGTTGCGGGTAGACGTACTGGCGCGCGGGGGCGATGAGGGGATGCGCGGTGAGGATGCGGGCGGCCCAGGTTTGGGGAAAGGACAGAGTGCTCATGCGAAGTGTTCCCAGCCGTGGGGTTGGAGTTCGAAGCGGTCGGCGCCGGTGAGGATGGTCATCTGCGGCTTGTTTTTGCGAGGGGCGAGGATGCGGCCTATCTGCGTGATGGGAACGTTGGCGATGGAGCGCGGGATTTTGGTGGAGGGCGAGGCGGTGAAAAGCAGTTCGTAGTCTTCGCCGCCGTGGAGGAGGGCGGTGAACTGGGCGCGGTCGTCGAGTGCGGCGGCTAGGGGGTGGAGGGGGAGTGCGGCGAGGTCGAGTGCGGCAGAGACGTTGGAGGCGGTGCAGAGGTGGGCGAGGTCGGTGGAGAGGCCGTCGCTGAGATCGATGCAGGCGGTGGCGAGGCGACGCCGAAGGAGGGATTGGCCGACGGCGAGGCGTGGCTGCGGGAAGAGGTGCGGGTGATTGTCGGAGGGGGTTGCGTTGCGGTAGCGGCGTGGTGAGGCGGAGAGAGCGGTGAGTTCGGCTGCGGCTCCGCCGAGGGCGCCGGTGGTGTAGAGGAGGTCGCCGGGACGGGCGGTGGAGCGGCGGAGAGCGCGGCCTGCGGGCGCGAAACCGAGGAGGACGATGTCGGCGAGGATGAGGTCGGCGGGGGATTGCGCAGTGTCGCCGCCGGCGAGGGGAACGTTGTGTGCGGCGGCGAGGGCGAGGAGGCCGTCGAGAAAGCCGTCGAGCCAGCGGGGGCTGCGGGCGATGGATTTCGGCATGGCGAGCGAGAGGAATGCGGCGAGGGGTGTGGCTCCCATCGCGGCGAGATCGCTAAGGCCGCGGGCGAGGGTGCGATGGCCGATGGAGGCGGGGCTGTGCCAAGCGCGGCGAAAATGGCGGTCCTCGAGGGAGAAGTCGGTGGTGACGAGGAGTTCGTGGCGGGCAGGTGGTATGAGGATGGCGCAGTCGTCGCCGATGGCGAGGCGGACGGCGTTGGAGGGGCTGGCGCGGGCGCGGATGCGGTCGATGATGCGCAACTCGCCGACGAGATTTTGCACAGGGCGGCGGTGGGAGGGATAAGGCACAGATTCCAGAGTAAATCTAGAGGGGAAAGAGCTGTTGGAGAGGGGTGGAAAGACTATGGGGAGCAGGGCTGGCGGTTTGCTCTTGGGCGGCGGGTCCATTAAGATAGAGGCAGGTTTATTCGGGTGTTCGTGAGCAGCTTTCGCGGGTTCCGACTCGATGTTGATCGCAAAAAAAGTCGTGGAGATTGCGACTTTCGTCACGACCTTGCGTTGGATTCAGGAGTAATGTTTCAGCGAGGGATGGAAGACGCGCAAAGTTGTCGCGAATCTGGATGTAGGCAGGAGAAGCATTGCGGAAGCGCTTTATTGTTTATGTAACGCAGCATGAAGATGGGACGGTGGAACGTGTCGGCATCCCGATGCGTTACGTCACGATGTTCGTTGCAGCCGGGGTGGTGGGAATGTTTTCGATTGCAGGGATGGCGGGATCGTATACGCGGATGCTGGTGAAGGCGGAATCGATTAATCACATGCGCGATGAGTTGGCGATGACGCGCAAAGATTATGCGGGCCTGGAGAAGCAGGCTCATGAGAAGGATGTTCAGGCGGCGAGTTTGGGATCGCTGGCGGTGGAAGTTTCGGCCATTTATGGGCTAACTGCTGGGAAATTGACGCATATTCATGGGCCTCATATGTCGAAGTCGGCGGCCGTGGATGCGGCGAAGGCTCCGTTGAAGGATGATGCGGCGAACTTCAGTGATGACAGCTATTACAAATCGTTGGACACGTATCGTGCGCTGAAGGACACGGCGACGGAAGGACTGACGGCGCCGCAACCTTTGAATCAGAACCTTGGGGTTCGCGCGGTGCTGAGTGACTTTGCTTCGTTCGATGCGGGTGTGGGCGGGAATGTGCCGGATATGTGGCCAATTATGGGGCCGATTAACAGCGGGTTCGGCGAGCGGGAAGATCCGATTTTAGGTACGGGCGAAGGGGAGTTCCACGAAGGTGTTGATATTGGAGGACCTAATGGGACTCCGGTGCATGCTCCTGCTGGGGGGCGGGTGGTGAAGGCTGGGATGGGGACGGGATATGGGCGCGAGGTGCAGATTGATCACGGGAACGGGATTGTGACGCTGTATGCGCATCTGTCCGGGTTCAACGTGGTTGCCGGCCAGGATGTTACGAAGGGCGAAGTGATTGGTTATGTTGGACATAGCGGTACGCGGGTGACGGGGCCGAACCTTCATTACGAGGTTCGGGTGCGGGGGACACCGGTGAATCCGCACAAGTATCTGCGCACGACGATGGCGCAGATGGGTGGCGTGGCGGGCGGCGGACGCTAGTTTTCGGGGAAAACGGGCGTTTTTCGGAGTTTTTGGGGAAGACTTAGCCCGGTTTCGTGATGCGAATCGACTGCTTTAGGCTGGTTTCGGATAGCGCAGGCGTGTTTTTCGGGCGGGGTCTCGACCGTGCACCCGGAGTGAGTGCACGGTCTCTGCTAAGGGCAGGATCACGCTACCCCTAGAACGCTATTCGTGCGGCGAACTGGAAGGCTCTCGGGCCACCGGAGCCGAAGAACCCACCCGCGACGCTGACAGGCTGGAAGAAGTTGGTCTGGATGGCGGGGGCTCCCTCGTTGGGTCCGATGGAGATATCGCGGCCGGAGAAGTCGGCGGTGGTGGAGCCGCGAACGTTGACCTGGTTAGCGAGGTTGAAGACTTCGGCCATGAGGGTGAGGGACGGGCCGCGGTGGAAGGCAAAGATCTTGCTGAGGCGCATGTCGAAGGAGCTGAAGGGGCTGGAATAATTCACGCCTGAGGGAACGTTGTCGATGGGACCGCCGGCCTGGCAGGGGTAAGCACCTGGGCAGGGTGCGAGTGCATTCCACTGATTGATTTTGGCATTTAGCTGGGCGCTGTTCTTGATGCCGCGTCCAATGTCGTTGCGTGAGAGCAGCGGCAGGCGGCCGCCACTTGCGCCGTTGACGGCGGTGCTGGGCACGAGGGTGTCGGCTGGGACGCCCGATCCGTAGGTGTAGATGGGCGCGATGGAGAAGCCGTAGGGAAGCTGGGCATCGCCGTAGATGCTGATGCGTTGACGCTCGTCGGTAAGGGCGTAGCCTTTCTCTTTGCGGAGGCCGGAAGTGCCTTCGGCGAGATTGACCTGCTCATCGGCGTTGTTGTTGGTGAGTTGATCGTCGTCGGAATAATCGAGGGTTTTGGAGAGGGTGTAGCTCACGTTGTATTCGTAGGTGATCTTGCCGAGGCGGGAGGGGCGGTGAGCGACGCTTGCGAGCAGGCCGCTATACCAGGACTTGGCCTGCGATTGGATGAGGGTGATGTTGTCGGAGATGCCGGAGAGGGGATCGGTAATAGTGCAGGGGATGTTGTCGCCGGGGCAGACGATGTCGGGAGATGTTGAGTTGGTGGTGCGCAGAAGGCTACCGATCAATTGGCGCTGTCCGAAGACGTACAAGCCGTCCGCGGTGACGAGCCAGTTCTTGCCGAATTGTTGTTGGAGGCCAAGGGATGTCTGCTGAAACAGAGGATGGTGAGCGTCTGGCCCCATGGCGATGATGCCGACGCCGCCGACCTCCGCCGGGCCGGAGAACGCGGTCGCGATGGTAGGGCTACCTGGAGCGTATTGGGCTCCGGGCGCAAAGCAGAAGTCGAGACTGGGGGGCGCTGGAACTCCGGGCAGGACGCACTCGGATCCGGCGTACTGCGTTACGGTGAGGGCGCGGTCATTTTGCACGAGCTCTTCGGCTCCCGCTTCAAGAATGATGCGGTCGTAGTAGATTCCGTAGCCGCCACGGAAGACGGTCTTGCCGTTGCCGAAGGGATCGTACGCAAAACCTACACGCGGACCGAAGTCCTTGGTGTCGGGATACTTTTTGAGATTGATGACGTTGGCCATCCACACGCATTGAACGGTGGGGACACTGGTGAGGTTGGGGCAGGGGTCGTGACTGGGGCTGTTGCCGGTGAGATTCGAGTCATACTCCCAACGCAGACCGAGGTTGAGGGTGAGATTGGAAAGCACGCGCCAATCGTCCTGCGCATAGAGAGCGGTGTAGGTATCTCCGACGTTGGGGATGGGAACGGGAGTTACGGGAGCGCTGCTGTGAATGCCGACAGCGACGGGGATATCGAGGTCATTGACGACGCCATCGCCATTGAGATCCTGAAAGCCAAAGTCGGAGGTGAGGATGACGGTTCCTGTACCAAAGACGTTGATGAGACCGTGTGCGTTATAGCGTTGAAGCTCAGCGCCGAAGCGGAGCTCGTGCTTGCCGAGGGCCATGGTAAAGCCGTCACGAAGCTGATAGCGATTGAGATGAGTTGCCTGGGGCAGATTGAAGTTGGCGCCGTCGGCCAGGTCGGGGAAGATTAATTCATTGGTAAGGCCGAGGCTCGAAGGATCGGTGAGGGGAGCATCCTGGGGAAAGGGTGGGATGTCGTTATAGAAGTTGTCGTAGTGGAAGGATAGGTTGTTGGTGCGGGTGGAGCCGATAACGGATGTCCAGCCAGCCACGATGGAATTGAAACGGTTCAGAGAGTTTTGTCGCTCGGCGGCGGTGCTGAGTGGGGTGGTTGACGACGGTGTTGCCTGCGCGGTGTCAGTGGAACGATTGAAGCTATAGCGCGCATACAGATTGTTGTTCGGGTTGAAATTGTAGTCGACGCGATTGGAAAGCAGGAGATCGCGCAGCGGTGCGGGTGCGGAGGTGTTGTCGATCAGGTCTGTAGTGAAGTTGCGCGTTCCGGTGAGGATGGAGGCGTTCTGATCGCGATATTCGACTGAAGAAAAGATGAATGCCTTATTGCGGCGCAGGGGAGCTCCGATGGATCCGCCAAATTGTTCGCGGCTGAACGGAGGGGTAGGAAGTTGGTGATCGAAGGTGGCGGGCAGGGCCTGGAGATCCTGGTTGCGTACGAAGACGAATGCAGAGCCGTGAACAGCATTGGTGCCGGAACGCGTAACGATGTTGATGATGCTGTTTCCGGAGCGGCCGACTTCCGAGGTAAAGCGGGCGGTCGCAATTTGAAATTCCTGGATCGAATCTTCGGGGAGATTCGATAGCGTTCCACCGACGACTTCGTCGTTATTGTCCCCGCCGTCTACGGTGATGTTGCCGCCGCGTCCGAAGCCGCCGGCGGAGCTGACTTCAAGGGTGTTGGTCTTGGTGGGGTCGAAGGTGGGCGCGGGGCGATTGCCTGGCAAGAGGAACGCGAGCTCGAGAAAATTGCGACCGTTGAGGGGAATGTTCTGGATGGTGTTGGAGGTGATTTGACCC
>Ga0302231_10000977_pt1 | contig 19013 bp, 15 predicted proteins | sample II_Palsa_N2_2_FD_193522 | JGI IMG/M metagenome (GOLD analysis project Ga0302231, IMG submission 193522) | Peat permafrost microbial communities from Stordalen Mire near Abisko, Sweden - II_Palsa_N2_2 | ecosystem: Environmental > Terrestrial > Soil > Palsa > Peat permafrost | place: Sweden...
AGCGTGTCGTAGTCGACGTAACCTGCCTCGCGGCAGAAGCTGACCAGCCGCACACCGGCCTGCCGGGCGATAGCAATCGCCAGCGACGACGGCGCTGAGATAGTCGCCAGCATCGGCACGTCGACGCGCGCCGCCTTGCGCACCAGCTCATAACTCGCCCGGCTCGACAAGAACACAAAGCCGTCTTTGGTATCGGCCCGGTCGAGCACCAACTGCCCGATCAGCTTATCCAGGGCGTTATGACGGCCGACATCCTCGAACGCGAGGCGGATGGCGCCTTCTGCGTCGCACCACGCCGCCGCGTGCAGGCCGCCCGTCAGCTTGCTCAGCGCCTGATGCGCGGGCAGCTCGCGCGCAGCGCGGGCAATCGCATCCGGCGCGAGCCGTTGCAGAAAACCGGTGTCAGGCACGCGCTCCGGCTTCAGATCCAGCAAGTCGATACTTTCGATGCCGCATACGCCGCAGCCGGTCCGGCCGGCGAGCGCGCGACGCTTTTCCTTCAGCTCGACAAAGGCCTGTTGCACGACCTGCAATTGCACTTCGGCATGCGGCATCTCGCCGTCGTGCAGTTCGACCTCGATGTCCTGAATGTCGCTGCCGCGCTCCACGATCCCTTCCGAAATCGCAAATCCGACCGCAAATGCCTCCAGATCGCGCGGCGTGCACATCATCACGGCATGCGAAATGCCGTTGAAGACGAGCGCCACCGGCCACTCCTGACCGACGTGGTCAATGACCGTCTCCACCGCGCCGCCGCGATGGCGGCGCACCCGGCGCTCGACAGCGCCCGGTTGGTCCGCCGTTTCCAGTTCGTTCACAACCCTGCCTCCTTGGCCGATACGGCGCGAGCGGAAGTGTCCCCCCAGTCCAGCCTGGCTGGGCCGCCGCCGCACGAATAAGGTTCTAAAATACCTCAAGCGGGCGTTGTGCGTTGGCCTGCTACCAAAGAGGATACTGTCATGGGACTCAACGAAGCGCCCCTCCTGTTCAACTTCGAAGTCGAATCTTCGGAGGATCTGACGTACATTCCGATGGCGGTGCGTTTCAATCTCGACCGCTTCGGGCTGCGCGTCTCGCTCGCGCAATGGCAGATGCTGCCGTACGAGGACCGTAAGCTGCTGGCGCGTTTCCCGGTCGAAGAGGACGCCAGTATCGAACCGAACTTCGATCATGCACTGTTCGAAATGCTGCGCACGCACGCCAATGTCGAGCCGGAATGGTTCACCCCTGAGGACGCGCCCGCGTGGCGCCGTACGGACGCCGTGCCGGACGGTGTGATGCACCAGGTGGCGCTCGCCAGCCTGCACGCCCCAAACACGGATCAGTGGGCCACGCTCGAGCCCTTCAAACGCTATGTGCTCACCAAGTTGTCGCGCAAGCCGGATGCGAACCACGACTTTGTGCCCGCCATGAAGGAGTTTGGTCTGGCCGGATAGTATTCCCCACCCCGCAAATATTTTCCCATCGAACCCTCAATCTGTTCCGAATCGTTGCCGTTATCCAAGGGTTGGCGCGTAAAAAGACCCCGCAGAGGCAAGAAGAAGCACGTGCTGCATAGACATCCCATACGGATGAACGTCAGCGCGCTCCCGCCTGCAGAACGAATAACGTTCGGACCCATGACTCCTTTCCTATCGAGGCGGTTGCTGATCAATCTGGCAGTCGTCGCCGCGGCGGTCGGCGCGAACGCGTTTGTCGCCTACACGCAGATTTGCAGCCAGCGCGACGCCGACGCGCGCACCCTGCGCTCGACCGATATCCGCCAGAATCTCGACGCTTATCGCTCGGCGCTCGATGACGGTCTTGCGACGCTGGGCCGCTTCGAGGCGACCGGTCGAGCCGGGCCGACCGAAGCGGCGTCGGTGATGTCGGCCTCGCTTGCGGGGCTCGAGCGCACGCTCGCGGCGGAGCTTGCCGACGAACCGGCCATGGCCGCTTCGCTGGGCAAGCTGAGTCAAGGGAGCCAGGTTCTGCAACAGGAAATCGAGGCCGCGCTGGCCCAGGCGCGTGCAAGCGGTCCGGACGAATCGCGTGCCTGGGCGGCCTCGGCCTACACCCAGCTCGGCATGGAGCTGGACCACGTGGAAACGGCGCTGGCAGCGTTGCGGCAGCAGGAAAATCGCGCTTTGCAGGTGTCGCTGGCGGAATCGCAGCGGCGCACGCAGCACGCTATGCTGCTTCTCATCGTCACGATGCTGGCTGGTTGCTCGCTGCTGATCTACACCTTCGGCGCACGTGAAAGCGCGGCGCGCGAGCGGCTGCGCATGGCCAAAGCCCTGTACCGCAACGACGAACGCTTTCGCGGCCTGTTCGATACCCATCCTGTGCCGATGTACATCTTTGATCGCGACACGCTGCGCTTTCTCGCAGTCAACGCCGCAGCTGTGCAGCAGTACGGCTATTCGGAGAGCGAGTTCCTCGCCATGACGGTCCGTGCGATCCGTCCGAGCGGCGAGATCGGCCGCCTCGAGTCGCACCTGCTGCGCAGCGACGATGGACCTCAGCAGGGCCGCACGATGGCGGGCGTCTGGCATCACCGGCGCAAGGACGGCTCGACGATCAGCGCCGACATCTCGTATCACTCGCTGACCTACATGGGCCGCCCGGCGATCTTCGTGCTGGCCGACGACGTCACCGAGCAGATCAACGCCGAAGCCGAAGCGCAGCGCTCGAACCAGATGCTCGAAACGGTGATCGACAATATCCCGCAGCGGATTTTCTGGAAGGATCAGCAATCGCGCTATCTGGGTTGCAACATGGCGTTCGCGCGCGACGCCGGTCTGGCGTATCCGGAGCAGGTGGTGGGCAAGACCGATCACGATCTGCCATGGCGTGCGCTGGCCGACCAGGTGCGGGCGCATGACGTCGAAGTGATCACCACCGGCGTGCCGAAGATGAACTTCGAGGCCGACCTCGTGATCGACGGTGTGCATCGCACCACGGTGACGAGCAAGCTGCCGTTCACCGATAGCGACGGCCGTGTGATCGGCGTGCTCGGGTCGTACACCGACATCACCGAGCGCAAGCGCGCCGATCTGGCGCTGCGCCTGCAAAGCCGCGCGCTCGATGCGAGCGTCAACGCGATCCTGATCACCGGGCCGACCGAGACCGGGAACCTGATCGAATATGTGAACCCGGCGTTCAAGCGCATCACCGGTTACGATCCGGCCGAGGTGATCGGCCAGGACTGCCGCCTGCTGCAGCGCGACGACCGCGATCAGGAAGGGATCGCGGCGATCCGCCAGTCGCTTGTCGCCAATCGCGAAGTGAGCGCGGTGCTGCGCAATTACCGCAAGGACGGCGCGCTGTTCTGGAATCAGCTGTTTATCGCGCCGGTGCCGAATCCGGATGGCGAGACGACGCATCACATTGGCGTTATCAACGACGTCACCGACCTGATGCGCTATCAGGAGCAGCTCGAATACCAGGCGAACTACGACAGCCTGACCCGGCTGCCTAACCGCAATCTGCTGCGCGACCGTCTGCAGCATGCCTTGATCGTCGCCCGACGCCACCACAAGGGTGTCGCGGTCGTATTCATCGATCTGGACGGCTTCAAGAACGTCAACGACAGCCTCGGACACAGCGTCGGTGACCGGCTATTGGGCGTGGTCGCCGAGCGGCTCGCGCGCTGCGCCCGCGCGAGCGACACGGTGGCACGGCATGGCGGCGACGAATTTGTGATCGTGATGACCGACACCGTCGACGAGCAGTCGCTGATTGCGTGGATGGAGCGCGTGCGCGCGTCGATCTCCGAGCCGGTCTGGCTCGACGGTACGGAGCTGTACGTGGGCTGCAGCATGGGCGCGAGCCTGTTCCCGCAGGACGGCGACGACACCGAAACCCTGATGAAGAAGGCCGACCTCGCGATGTATCGCGCGAAGGACATGGGCCGCAACAACTTCCAGTTCTACCAGCCGGAGATGAACGTGAGCGCCGGCGCGCGGCTGAATCTCGAACGGCGTCTGCGGCGCGCTCTGCGCGACAACGAGTTCCTGCTGCACTACCAACCGCAGGTGGATATCGTGACGGGGCAGATTGTCGGCATGGAGGCGCTGGTGCGCTGGCGCGATCCGGAAGTGGGGCTGATCCCGCCGTCGTCGTTCATTCCGGTAGCGGAGGAGTGCGGGCTTATCGGGCCGCTGTCGGAGTGGGTGATGCGCGAGGCCTGCCGCCAGAACAAGGCCTGGCAGGACGAGGGCTTACCGCCGGCGCGCGTCTCGGTGAACCTCTCGGCGCGGCAATTCCAGCATCACGATATCGCCAAGGTGGTGACGCAGATACTCGCGGAGACCGGGCTCGAGCCGCAGTACCTCGAACTTGAACTCACCGAAAGCACCATCATGCGCAACGCCGAAGAAGCGGTGTTGATGCTCAACTCGCTGCACGCGCTTGGCATTGGGCTCGCCATCGACGACTTCGGCACCGGTTACTCAAGCCTTAGCTATCTGAAGCGCTTTCCGGTGGACCGCCTGAAGATCGACCGCTCGTTTGTGTCTGACATCGGCACATCGGGCGACGACGAGACGATCACCTCGGCCATCATCGCGCTCGCGCATTCGCTGAACCTGCAGGTGATCGCCGAAGGGGTGGAGACGTCGGAGCAGCTTGATTTTCTCAAGGAGCGCGCCTGCGACGAAATGCAAGGCTACTTCTTCTCGAAGCCCATGCCGACCGACGCCATTCCAGCCTTGCTGCAAGCTGGGGCGGCGGCGATGGTGGCGTAGCGGCAAAAATCTAGTTTACTGGATTTATTTTCCATTAAACTAGAAGTCATGGACATCAACAATCGGATTGCCAGCCGTGTGCGTGAGCTTCGCGACGCCCAGGGCTATTCACTCGATACGCTTGCCGAACGCAGCGGCGTGAGCCGCTCCACGATCTCGTTGATCGAGCGCGGTCAGAGTAGCCCGACGGCAACCGTGCTCGACAAGCTCGCTACCGCCTTGCGCGTGACGCTCGCTTCGCTGTTCGAGGACAGCGCGAGCGAAGCCGCCGAGCCTTCGCCGATGGCACGCGCCGGCGATCAGCCGGTGTGGACCGATCCGACCTCGGGGTACATCCGCCGCAACCTGTCGTCCGCGGCGCGCTCGCCGATCCAGTTGGTCGAGGTCAACTTTCCGCCGGGGCAGCAGGTCGCTTACGACACCAGTGAGCGCGATGTCGAAATCCATCAGCAGGTCTGGATGATCGAAGGCGTGATGGAGATGACGGTGGGCGACGTGCACTGGCGTCTGGAAAAGGGCGACTGTCTCTCGATGCGGCTCGACTGCCCTACGGCGTTTTGTAATCCCATGCGCGAGCCGGCTCGTTATCTGGTGGCGCTGACCAGCGTGCCCTTTACGCCGTTTACACCGCCTATGCTGGCAAGGAGAAGCGGATGAGCGAAGACGTAAGCGTGCGCCGGGTCGGCGCCAACGAAGCTATTGCCTGCGTGGATGCGCTGGCTGACGTGCTGATCGACTGCGTGGAGGGCGGGGCGTCGGTGGGCTATATGCTGCCGCTGTCGCGCGAGAAAGCACAGGGGTTCTGGCGTGGCGTCGCCGAAGGCGTGGCTCGCAACGAGCGGGCTCTGCTGATTGCCGAGAACCGCGCGGGCGAGATACTCGGTACAGTGCAGTTAATCGTCGCACAGCCCGACAATCAACAGCATCGTGCGGACGTCGGCAAAATGCTGGTGTGCCGCAAGGCCCGGCGGCAAGGTATCGGGCAGCGCCTGATGGCGGCCGTCGAAGACGTCGCGCGTGACGAGGGCAAGAGCGTGCTGGTGCTCGATACCGTCACCGGCGGCGCTGCCGAAGGCTTATACGAAAAGGCCGGGTGGCAGCGTGTGGGCGTCGTGCCGAAATACGCGCTGATGCCCGACGGCGAGTTTTGCGCGACGACGGTTTATTACCGGCATCTATGAGGGAGCGTGATCGATGAAGCATGCAGGTCCGGCCGCACTCGACACGCTCGCCGTTCTAATCGGCTCGATACGCGAGCGAGGAGAACTGAAGGAGCCGCGCCCCGGTGTTTTCTATCGCAAGGGGAAAGCATTTCTGCATTTCCACGAAGACGCGGCGGGCCTGTTTGCGGATCTGCGGGCGAGCACTGAATGGGAGCGTTTTCGCGTCTCCGAACAAAGTGAGCGCGCAAAGTTTCTGGCGATTCTCGACCGAAGCCTGTGACCCGCTGAACATGCGCCCCGCAGCCGCAGCCGCAGCCGCAGCGATGTATCAGGTCGGCCCCGTCGTATCCACGTTATCCCAGTACTCCATCCGCGCCGACTTCCGATAGCTCTCGTTCAACACCCTGACGTTCACGCGGCCGGAGTCGGGAAACACCACCACGTCATGCGGTTGCGGGTTGCCGAACACCAGGTAGCGGCACGGCTCGGACGTGTGGTTGAACAACGCATGCCCCACCGTCTGCCCAGCGGGAAAGCAGACATACTGTCCCGCGGACATGACGTGCGATTTTGCGCCGAGGCGCAGCGTAAGACTGCCTTCGATGATGAACACGTGCTCTTCTTCGAGCATGTGATAGTGGAACTGGTTAGCCTGCTTGCCGGGCTGCAGGACTTCCATCGACACGCTCAGCTGCGTGCCACCACCAAACGAACTGAGATGCTGGAAGCCGATACCGAAGCGCTCGCCGTGCTCGAACTTCTCGAGCGGCACTTCGCTCACGTGAAACGGTTCGAACACGCCGTCGGCGTTCACTGAAGAAGATTTTTGGTCCAACGCCACACTCCCATTCCGGATGTACAGATTGATCGCATGAACCCGTCGCGCAACATCGCTGCCCGACGCGACGGCGACGATTCTCGCGCAATCCCGCGATTCGCGCCGTGCAGCTCCTCGTGGCGCCACTCTATCTCAGCCAATATCGGGTCGGCATGCATGGGCGGCCATGTAGAATTGCCCCTCGCATTTCCTCATTCCCCAGGTGTTCGATGAGCGACTTCCCCGCGCTCGAAACGCAACGGCTGCTGCTGCGCGAACTCATCGCCAGCGACGCCCCGGCGCTGTTTGCGATTCACGGCGACGCGCCCAGCATGCGCTGGTACGGCGTCGACCCGATGGTCGACGTTCGGCAAGCGCAAAAACTGATCGAGATTTTTGCCGGTTGGCGCACGATGCCCAATCCAGGTGTGCGCTGGGGGATTGAACGCAAGTCCGACGCCTTGCTGATCGGCTCGTGCGGCCTGTTCAAATGGAATCGTGGCTGGCAGACCTGCACGCTCGGCTATGAACTGGCTCACTCGGCGCGTGGCGCGGGGCTGATGTCGGAAGCGTTGTCCGCCGCGCTCGCGTGGGGTTTTGAGCAGATGAAACTGAACCGCATCGAAGCGCAGGTCCATCCGGACAATGCTGCGTCGCTCAAGCTGGCGCACGGACTTGGCTTCGTGCAGGAGGGGAGGGCGCGCGAGGCTGGTTACTGGCAGGGCGAGCGTCACGACCTGCTGCAGTTCAGCCTGCTGCGCAAGGACTGGACGAAAGCCTGAGCAAGCCGGCCTGACGAGGCTAGCAACTGCCCGCCTCGCCGTCTCGCCTAGTCGATTGAGGGCAGGGCGCGCGGACGGCGGTCGCTATCGGTGGCGACGTACGTCAGAGTGGCTTCGGTGACCTTCACGACTTCTTCCGCGAGGCTCATCCGCTGTGCGTACACCGTGACTTCAATCGTGACCGAGGTATTGCCGGTCTTGACGATATCCGCATAGAAGCTCAGCAGATCGCCGACGAACACTGGCTGCTTGAACACGAAGGAATTGACCGCGATGGTCGCCACGCGCCCGTTGGCGCGCCGGCTGGCGGGGATCGACCCGGCGATATCGACCTGCGCCATGATCCAGCCGCCGAACACGTCGCCGTGCACGTTGGCGTCGGACGGTTGCGGCACGACGCGCAGCGCGCAGGATTTCTGCGGAAGTTGAAGTTGATCGGTCATCGGGGCACCCATGAGAAACGGATTGGCTCGGCCAGCAGGCGGATTCTTCGCGGCAACATGACAACCGGCAACCGGCCGGCCCGTGGAAAGCGGCGCCAGCCGGCTTCTGCGACAATAGAAAGATCAGGAATTGTACGGGAAAGCGCCCAGCCGGGTCGCGCGCCGGGTTGCCTGCCGCCGGGATTGCCCCAAGCGGCCGGCAGCCGATGACGGCGTGCGCCGCTGTTGCCTCTGTCAATTCCGCCCCCACCTCCAGTTGATCCCCATGCGCCGCTCCTCCGCCTCCTCCGAACTCTCGCCGATCTCGACCCAGCCGCGCAACGACTGGCAGACGATCATCTCGCTGCTGCCCTACCTCGCGACGTACAAGGGGCGGGTCGTGCTTGCGCTCACTTGCCTGATCGGCGCGAAGGTCGCCAATCTCGGCGTGCCGATCGTGATGAAGCGGATCGTCGACGGTCTCGCGTCGGTGCGGCATCTGACGGCGCTCGGGCGGGCGGATCATGCGCCGGCCATCGTGCTGCTGGGCGGTGTCGGTCTGCTGGTGGTCGCCTATGCCGTGGTGCGGTTGTCCACGTCGCTTTTCACCGAGCTGCGCGAAATCCTCTTCTCGAAGGTGACGCAAAGCGCGGTGCGTCAGCTCGCACTTAAAGTGTTCCGTCATCTGCATGGGCTGTCGCTGCGCTTCCATCTCGAACGTCAGACGGGCGGCATGTCGCGCGACATCGAACGCGGCACACGCGGCATCACGCAGCTGATTTCGTATTCGCTCTACAGCATCCTGCCGACGCTGGTCGAAGTGGGCCTCGTGCTCGGCTTCTTCGTTATCAAGTACGAGGCGTATTACGCGATCGTCACGTTCGTGGCGCTGGCGGTGTACATCACGTTCACGGTGAAGATGACCGAGTGGCGCACGCACTTTCGCCGCACGATGAACGATCTCGACTCGCGCGCCAACTCGCGGGCGATCGACTCGCTGCTCAACTATGAGACCGTCAAGTATTTCGGCAATGAAGAGTGGGAAGCGCACCGCTATGACGAAAACCTGCAGCGCTATCGCAGCGCGGCGATCAAGTCGCAGAACTCGCTGTCGGTGCTTAATTTTGGCCAGCAGGCGATTATCGGCACGGGGCTTGTCTTCATTCTGTGGCGCGCAACCGAGGGCGTGATGGCGGGCAAGCTCACGCTCGGCGACCTGGTGCTGATCAACACGTTCATGTTGCAGCTCTACATTCCGCTGAATTTTCTCGGCGTGGTGTATCGCGAACTGAAGCAGAGCCTCACCGACATGGATCGCATGTTCACGCTGCTCAGTGCTCCGCAGGAAGTGCCGGATACGCCGGACGCGCAAGACCTCATCGTGAGCGGTGCGCAAGTGCGTTTCGAACACGTCAACTTTTCTTATGAACCGGCGCGGCAGATCCTGCACGACGTGAGCTTCACGATTCCCGCCGGCACCACGACCGCGGTGGTCGGCCACAGCGGCTCCGGCAAATCGACGCTCGCTCGCCTGATGTTCCGCTTTTACGATCTGGAGCGGGGGGCGGGCGGCGCGATTACGATCGACGGCCAGGACATCCGCGATGTGACGCAGGACTCGCTGCGGGCCTCGATCGGCATCGTGCCGCAGGATACGGTGCTGTTCAACGATTCGATCTATTACAACATCGCCTATGGCCGCCCGTCGGCGACGCGTGACGAAGTGATTGCAGCGGCACGCGCCGCACACATTCACGACTTCATCGAAGGGTTGCCGAACGGTTACGAGACGCCGGTCGGCGAGCGCGGACTGAAGTTGTCCGGCGGCGAGAAGCAACGCGTAGCGATTGCCCGCACGATCCTGAAGAACCCGCCGATCCTGCTGTTCGACGAGGCGACCTCCGCGCTCGATTCACGCTCCGAGCGCGCCATTCAGCATGAGCTCGATCTGATCGCTCGCGAGCGGACCACGCTGATCATTGCGCACCGGTTATCGACCGTCGTGCATGCGCAGCAGATCATCGTGATGGACAAGGGGCGTATCGTCGAGCGCGGCACGCATGCGGAGTTGCTGCGAGCCGGCGGGTTGTTTGCGCAGATGTGGGCGCTGCAGCAGCAACGTGCTGCGCAAGTGGAGGATGCGCCCGAAGTGGTCGTCGCCAGTGAGGGCGCGCGCTAGCCAGGCGTGGTGAGCGTTATTCGTGCGTGGCCATGGTCAGGCAGGCCGTTACGATTGCGCCGCGGCGTGCCTTAGCCGTTCATCAAGCGCCTGCAACTGCCCGACCGTCCCGACGTTATCCCACAGCCCCTCGTACACCTCACCGCTCGCGAGACCGCGCGCAATCGTTTCGTAGTAGTACGGCGTCAGCGCACGCCGCGTGCCGCGCGGCAACGCACGGAACATGCGCGTGTCGTACAGCGCGATGCTTCCGAATGTGAGTCGCGGTTCCCCGTCGGGCAACACCACACCATCGGCCAGGCCGAAATCGCCAGCCGGGTGAAACGGCGGGTTCGGCACCATCACCAGATGCATGCCCGGCTCCGCCTGCGCGGCGAGCCGCGCGGCGGGCGCACGCAGCGACGCGTAATCGAAATCGGCATATACATCGCCGGCCACGCCGATAAATATCTCGCCGGCCGCGCCCTGGGCTGCCGGAGCGTCTTCCAGCAGCGGCAAAGCCTGCGCAATCCCGCCCGCCGTCTCCAGCGCTTCCTGCTCGGACGAATAGCGTAGCTCCACTCCCCAGCGCGAACCGTCGCCAAGCGCGGTTTCAATACGCTCGCCGAGCCACGCATGATTGATCACAATGGTGCGCAACCCGGCTTGCGCGAGCCGCTCGATCTGCCAGACGATCAACGGTTTGCCGCCCGCTTCGAGCAGCGGCTTCGGGGTGTGGTCCGTCAACGGGCGCATCCGTTCGCCGCGCCCGGCGGCGAAGATCATCGCTTTGGTGAGAGACGTCGTCATCGTTCGGAACGCTCAGAAGGTATAGCCGACTTCGGCGGCACGGCCTTCCAGCTCGTCGAGCAACTTCGCAAAAGGCCCAAGCGGGCGATAGCGCCCGGCGACCTTGCGCCCATAACCGATAAAGCGCGGCAGGTCCTTCATGTAATGCGGTTTGTGGTCCCGGTAGTTGATCCGGCAGAACAGGCCCAGCACCTTGATGTGCCGCTGCAGGCCCATCCATTCGAGTTGGCGGTAGAACTCACCGAAATCGGCGTCGACCGGCAGGCCAGCTTTTTTCGCGCGCTCCCAGTAGTACACGAAGCAATCGAGCTCGAACTCCTCGTCCCAGCTCATGAAGGCGTCGCGCAACAGCGAGGCCACGTCATAGGTGATCGGCCCATAGACCGCGTCCTGGAAGTCGAGCACGCCCGGGTTCACGGGGTTCGGCTCCGGCATCACCATCAGGTTGCGCGGCATGTAATCGCGCAGCATGAAAACCTGCGGTTGCGCCTGGGCACTCGCGATCAGCAGCGCAAACGTGCGGTCGAGAAGCCCGCGGGTCTTCTCGTCGACCTCACGACCGAGATGCCGGCCGATGAACCACTCCGGCAGCAATTCCATCTCGCGGTGCAGGAACGCTTCGTCGAACGGCGGCAGCACGTCCGGCTTCGATGCCAGTTGCCAGCGGATCAGCGCGTCGAGCGCATCGCGCATCAGCCCCTTTGCGTTGTCCGGCGTCAGCGCGCTGAGGTAGGAGGTGGTGCCCAGATCGGTGACGAGCATGAAGCCGGCTTCGAAATCGACCTCCAGCACCCGAGGCACATTCACGCCGGCGGCGCTCAGCAGTTGCGCCACTTGCACAAATTCGCGGCACTTTTCTGGCGGCGGGGCGTCGACGGCAATCAGCGTGGTGCTTGCCGCGTCTTTCAAATTCTTACCCATCAGGCGGAAATAGCGGCGGAAACTGGCGTCGCTGGAAGCGGGTGCCAGCGTTGCAAGGTCGAGCGCATAACGGTTCGCGTGACTCTCCAGCCAGGCGGTGAGCAGTTGCAGGCGGGCGTCGGGGGAGGTGGAAGCAGAGGGCAGCGTCATGAAAACCGGAAGGCAAATTCAGGGGGGCAACGTCTTGCCATATAATACCCCACGACTTTTTTGACACGACGCACGCCAGTTTTCGCTCACCCGCTTTACCGCCCGCCTCATCGTTCGACCGGTTGTAAATTTTGATTGATGGGTCGCCGACCATCACGGTCAGGCTGCTCAGGCGGAGGATCGTGGTTGCAGGAGCTGGCGGTCGGGCCAATTCGCCAAACGATACATGCCGCCAAGACAGCTTTCCCAAACGACCCCCTCTCGTGGCGGCGTGCCCCGCAGAAGGCGGCTCGTCGCGGCGTTGATTGCCGTGCCGGGCCTGATGCCCGCGCTCTCGTACGCCCAGTTGTCGGGCGACGCGGCGCAGCCGCAGCCTATCGACGCGCCATGGGGCATGCGGCTTTCTCCACAGCTCGAAGAGCACCCGTTGAAGCCGGACCAGAAGGCGGCGACCTTCGTGCTCGGCGACTACACGAGCGGCACGACCGATCAGGACCTGGCGGCCAAGGGTTCCGCCGAAGTGCGCCGTCCCACCTTCACGATCAAGGGCGACGCGCTGCACTACGATCAGGACACCGACATGGCCGACGGCTATGGCAAGGTGGTCGTGATCAACAACGGCGCCACCTTCGTGGGGCCGGAAGCACATATGCAGGTCGATTCGAGCGAGGGCTACATGCCCTCGCCGAAGTATCACTTCAACATGACGGGCGGCTCGGGCAGCGCGGCGCGTGTCGACATGCTCGACAACGAGCGCTCGGTGTTCACGCAGGGCACCTACACGGCGTGTCAGTGCGAGAGCAATCCGGCGTGGTACATCCGCGGCAGCGAGTTCGACTTCGACACCGGCGCCGACGAAGGTGTGGCACACAACGGCGTGCTGTTCTTCCAGGGCATACCGATCTTCGGCTCGCCGTGGCTCTCGTTCCCGCTCTCGGGCGACCGGCGCAGCGGCTTGTTGCCGCCCACCTTCTCGCTCAGTTCGAGTAACGGCTTCGAGCTGACCGTACCGTATTACTTCAATATCGCGCCGAACCGCGATTTGCTGATTTCGCCGAATTACATCTCGAAGCGCGGTCTGGAACAGAATGCGTCGTTCCGCTATCTTTCGCCGGATTACTCCGGCTCGATCACCGGCACGTACCTGCCCGACGACAACATCACGAGGACGAACCGTTGGGCGCTGTTCCTCCAGCACAACCAGAACTTCGGTAACGGCTTCGGCGGCTACATTTATTACAACAAGGTTTCGGACAATTCCTTTCCGGAAGACCTTGGCTCGACCTCCAGCAATATTCTCAACGGCACGCAGCTGCTGTACCAGCAGGAAGCGGGGCTGACGTACAACAACGGCCCGTGGTCGGTGCTGGCGCGCGAGCAGAACTGGCAGACGATCACACCTTCGGTGGCGCCATACGGACGTGAGCCGGAACTGAACGTCAAGTACAACCAGTACAACGTCGGTGGTTTCGATTACGGCGCGACCGGCGACTTCTCGCGGTTTCGCATCACCACCGCGGATTCGACCGAAGGCGACCGGATCACCTTCGATCCGTACATGTCGTACTCGGTGGTGGGCCCGGGCTACTTCGTTACGCCGAAGGTGCAGTACCACTTCGCGTCGTACAACCTGAGCAACATCGGGACGGGATCGCCGGTCGGACAACCGAAGGATTTCACCGAATCGGTTCCGACCTTCTCGTTCGACACCGGGCTGATTTTCGAGCGTTCAGTGCGGCTGTTCGGCCAGGACTATATCCAGACCCTCGAGCCGCGCCTGTACTACGTGTACACGCCGTATCACAATCAGACCTTCGCGCCGCTGTTCGACACGGCCGACGCGGATTTCGGGCTCGCAGAAATCTTCACGCCGAATACGTTCGTCGGCGACGACCGGATCGCCGACGCGAACCGGCTGACCGCGGCCCTCACCACGCGTTTCATCGATGCGGCGACGGGTGACGAGCGTGCGCGCTTCGTGCTCGCACAACAGTATTATTTCCAGGACCAGCGCGTCACGCTGCTGCCAACGCAGACACCGGCTGAGGCAACCCATTCGGACCTGATTGCCGGCATGTCATTGAAGGTAGGGGGCGGTTTCGCGTCGGAAACCGCGGTCCAATATAATGCCGACAATAACCAGCTAACTCAGGCCAGTGTCGGCTTTGGTTTCAGTCCGGAATCGGGCAAGGTGATCAACGTCGCCTATCGTTACACGCGTGCCGATACGACGCTGGATTTCACGCCGGTCAGCCAGATCACCATTTCGGCGCAGTGGCCGCTCACGCACCACGTGTATAGTGTGGCGCGCCTGAACTACGATCTGCAGGGACGGGCGATCGTCGATAGCCTGGTTGGCCTGCAGTACGATGCGGACTGCTGGGTGCTGGGCGTCGGGATACAGCGTTACGCAGACGGGGTCAACACCCTTGGGCTGCCGGAGCAAGGAACGCGTTTCCTTGCGCAAATCACGTTCAAGGGTCTGTCGAGTGTGGACAACGGCTTGATTGCCGCGTTCCGCGGGGCCGTGCCGGGCTATACGCCGCTGCCGCCGCCTCCGGCGCCGGAGGCGCGTTTTACCAACTACGACTGATGGTCGTTTGATCGTCTATAAAATGCGCAAAGACGGGCGGGGCGCGCCCGACATCATTGGAGTATCTGTGGGAATCATGAAAAAGCTTCGCTTGGCATCGCTTGCGGCCAGTCTGGCCCTTGTGGCCTCTTTCCTGTCGGTTGCGCCAGCACAGGCGCAGGATCTACCCAACGCCGGCGGGCAGCAGACACAGGCTGCCCCCAGCAATGGCCAAACGGTCGATACGATCGCCGCAGTGGTCAATGACGGCGTCATCACGCAGCGCGAGCTCGACGAGCGCCTCGGCCTGATCGCACGGCGTTTGCAGCAGCAAAACGCGCCGGTTCCACCGACCGACCAGTTGCGTCAGCAGGTGTTGAACCAGATGGTGCTAGAGCGCATCCAGTTGCAGCGCGCCAAGGAAGACGGCATCACCGTCGACGACGCAGCAGTGCAGAAGACGCTCGAACGGCTCGCCGCGGCCAACAATCTGCCGCTCGACGTGTACCGCTCGAAGATCGAGGCGCAAGGCGTGCCCTGGGCCACGTTCACGAACGACGCCCGCACGGAACTGACCCTGTCGCGTCTGCGTGAAAAGGAAGTGGACAGCAAGGTGACGGTGTCGGATGCTGAAGTGGCGAACTACATTGCCAGCCAGCGTGGACCGAACGTTGGGCTGACGAGCGATCTGCACCTGGAACATATTCTGATCAAGGTGCCGGCCAATGCGTCGGAGGCCGACATCGTCGCCGCCGAGCAGAAGGCCCAGGGGATCCTGCAGCAGGCGACCAGCGGCGACTCGAAGTTCGAAAGGCTCGCCAAGTCGGATTCGCAGGCAGCGGATGCATCGAAGGGCGGCGACATGGGCTTCCAGTCCACCTCGCAACTGCCGCCTGAGTTCGTAAAGGCGGCGGCGACGCTGCGTCCGGGCCAGGTGAACCCCGACCTGATCCGCACCTCGGATGGCTTCGAGGTGATGCGTCTCGTCGAGCGCCGTGCAAGTCAGGGTGCAGCGAGCGCCGATTCGACCCACCTCACGCAGACGCATGTGCGCCACATTCTGCTGCGCGTCGGCGACGGCATGTCGGAGCCGCAGGCGCGTCAGAAGCTGCTCGAAATCAAGCGTGAGATCTCGGAAGGCGGCGACTTCGCCAAGTTTGCCCGCACTTATTCGCAGGACGGTTCGGCAGCGCAAGGCGGCGACCTCGGCTGGATCAGCCCGGGCGAAACCGTGCCGGAATTCGAGCGTGCCATGAACAGTTTGCAGGACGGCCAGGTCAGCGATCCGGTGCGCAGCGAGTACGGCTATCACCTGATCCAGGTGATGGGCCGCCGCGACGCCGAAGGCTCGGTCGCGCAGCAGATGGATCTGGCGCGCCAGGCCATCGGCCAGCGCAAGGCGGAGCAGGCTTACGCGGACTGGCTGCGTGAATTGCGCGATACGGCGTATGTCGATGTGAAGATCGGCAAGCCGAACCTGCAGTAAGCATCATGACGAGCGCTGCCCAACCGTCTCACGTCCCGCTGCAGATCGCGATCACAACCGGCGAACCCGCCGGCGTCGGTCCCGAGCTGACTGCGCAGGCGCTGGCGGGGGCGGCCGCTCACTGGCCCGATGCGCAGTTCACCGTGCTGGGCGATGCAGATCTGCTCGCGGCGCGCGCCAAGGCAGTCGGCGTGGATTGGGTGGCGTTATTGGGCCCGGGTCGCGGCGCCGGTGACGCCGGGCAACACAGGGTCCGCGTGCAGCATCAGCCGCTCGGCGTGCCGTCGCAGGCGGGCAAGCTCAACGCTGCCAACGGCCGTTACGTGCTGAACCTGCTGGATAGCGCGATCGACGGCGCGGTGAGCGGTCAGTTCCACGCGATCGTCACCGCACCGCTGCAAAAAAGCACCATCAACGATGCCGGCGTCCCGTTCACCGGGCACACCGAATATCTGGCCGAGCGCACGCATACGCCGCATGTGGTGATGATGCTGGCCGGCACCGGCCAGCGGCCGCTGCGCGTCGCGCTGGCTACGACCCATCTGCCGCTGAAGGACGTCTCGGCAGCGCTGACGGTTGACAGTATCCTCGGCACGCTGCGTATCATCGACCACGATCTGCGCCACCATTTCGGCTTGCCGGCGCCGCGCATTCTCGTGACCGGCCTGAACCCGCATGCGGGTGAGAACGGTTATCTGGGGCACGAGGAAATCGACGTGATTGCGCCGGCCTTGAAGCTGGCGAACGGCGAAGGCATCGACGCCCGCGGCCCCTATCCGGCCGACACGCTCTTTCAGCCACGTTACCTGACCGAAGCCGACTGCGTCCTCGCGATGTTCCACGATCAAGGCCTGCCGGTTCTGAAGTACGCGACCTTCGGCGAAGGCATCAATGTCACGCTTGGGCTGCCGATCATCCGCACCTCCGTCGATCACGGCACGGCGCTCGACCTCGCAGGCACCGGCCGCGCAGATGCGGGCAGCCTGATTGCCGCCATCGACACCGCAGTCTCGATGGCGCGCCACCGTCGCGCCGCCTGATTTTTTCCCGTACCTTTTTGTAGCGTCATTCGATGTCCACCAGCAGACAGCACCAGGGCCATTTCGCGCGCAAGCGTTTCGGACAGAATTTTCTGGTCGACGCGGGCGTAATCGATTCGATCGTCAACGTGATCCGGCCGCAACGCGGCGAACGCATGGTCGAAATCGGACCGGGTCTCGGCGCGCTCACCGAGCCGCTGATCGAACACCTCGCCACGCCTGAAGCGCCGCTGCATGCGGTCGAGCTCGATCGCGATCTGATCGTGCGGCTAAAGAAGAAGTTTGGCGATCTACTCGAGTTGCACTCGGGCGATGCGCTCGACTTCGACTTCGGTTCTCTGGCGTTGCCCGTGGGGCCTGGCGTGCCCGAGGGCAAGCCGACGCTGCGCATTGTGGGCAACCTGCCGTACAACATTTCGAGCCCGCTGCTGTTCCACCTGACTTCGTTCGCGCATTGCGTGATCGATCAGCACTTCATGTTGCAGAATGAGGTGGTCGAGCGGATGGTGGCGGAGCCTGGCAACAAGGCATTCAGCCGGCTCTCGGTGATGCTGCAGTATCGCTACGTGATCGACAAGCAGCTCGATGTGCCGCCCGAGGCCTTCCAGCCGCCGCCCAAGGTCGATTCGGCGATCGTGCGGATGATTCCGTTCGAGGCGCACGAATTGCCCGAGGTCAACGAGCGGGTGCTCGGCGAGGTCGTGACCGCGGCGTTTTCGCAGCGTCGCAAGATGCTGCGAAACACTCTGGGCGCGTATCGCGACACGGTGGATTTCGAGGCGCTTGGCTTCGATCTGCAGCGGCGTGCGGAGGACGTGTCGGTTGCCGAGTATGTGCGGGTTGCGCAGATCGTGGCAGCGTCGCGCTGACGGGTTTCATCAGCTTTATCAGCTTCACCAGCTCCAGCGCACGCCGACATTGCCCTCCACGATGCTCCGATGCGCACCGTTCACGTTGGTCGTATAGCCGGCCGCGGCATACACGCTGCCACGCGCGCTGAGATGTGCGGCGATCCCCAGGCCGAACTCGGCGGCGGTCGCCGGCACGCTGGTCGGAATCACGGTGCTGCCCGCGAAGTTCACCTCGTCGGTGCCGTTGAAGTAGCGCCACAGATTGGCGCGCAGATATGGCTCCCAGATCGCGCCGCCGCCTTCGAACTTGCCTTCGAGGCGCAACCCCAGACGGCCGATCAGACCGTTTGCGGAATGAAACGACACGCTTGAGATGCCGTCGTTGAGATCGTCGATCGACGTATGCTGCCAGATCAGTTGGGCTTGGGGTTCGATGCTCAGATGGGCCGGCAGCGGAATCGGCAGTCCCGCCTCGAACGACGCGGCCTCGGCATAGCCATGCGTGGAGGCGCCGATATTGTCGTAGGACATGGGGCTGATGGTCAGCGAACTGCCCATCAGGATCGCGTCGGTGTACCAGCCGCTGGGGCCGATGTGGGTCCAGTAGCCGCCTGCGCTGTAGGCGTCGATCGACAGGCGTCCCGCGGCCAGGTTCGGAAAGCCGAGGGCGAGGCCGCTCACGTCGCCTTCTGCGCGTGCAAAGCCTAGGATCAAGCCGTAGTGGTCGCGTTGGCCACCGGGTGTCGCGCTGGCGTAGAGATCCTGGCCGAGTTGGATGCCTCCTATCGTGCCGCTGAATTCCGGATTGACCGCGCCGCCGTTGCTGAGCGTGGCATGTTCGCCCCAGACACGCGTCCATGAGGCGGGCACCGCGCCGGTCTCGGTCAGCAGCGATTGTGCGCCCTCGCGGTCGTGGAACGTGCCGATCTGATCGATGCCGAGTTCGCGCGCAAGCTCGGGGACTTCTGCGTAGACCGGCACCTCCATCCGGTAGAGCGGTGTGGCTGCCGAGCCCGCTGGCGGAGGAGCGGGCAGGGAAGGGGTGCCGGCGGCTGCCTGAGGGGGCTGCAGGGTCTGCGGTGGGGTGGGTGTCGGTGTAGGTGTGGGCGTAGGC